>Ga0335085_10001346_pt1 | contig 53643 bp, 41 predicted proteins | sample Lox_Sample_45_FD_206712 | JGI IMG/M metagenome (GOLD analysis project Ga0335085, IMG submission 206712) | Soil microbial communities from Loxahatchee National Wildlife Refuge, Florida, United States - Lox_Sample_4.5 | ecosystem: Environmental > Terrestrial > Soil > Wetlands | place: USA... | reverse complement strand
GCCGGTATCAACATCACCAGCGGCGGCAACAACATTGATATCGGCAACTCCGGCGTTTCCAGCGACAGCGGCACCATCCGCATTGGCAGCACCAATAACCAGAGCCTTACCTACATCGCCGGTATTTACAATGACCCGGTGCCGGCCAACACAGCCGTTTATATCAATCCCGATGGACGCCTTGGCCTGCTCACGTCCTCCGCGCGGTTCAAACACAACATCCGAGACATGGCCGATGCGAGCGACGCGCTGCTGTCATTGCGGCCGGTGACGTTTCAATACAAACCGGAAATTGATCCGCAGGACATGCCGCAATTCGGCCTTGTCGCTGAGGAAGTGGCCAAGGTAGATCCCGACCTCGTCGTGCGTGACCAGCAAGGCCATCCCTACACCGTCCGCTACGAAGCCGTGAACGCAATGTTGCTGAACGAATTTCTCAAGGAACACAAAACCGTCGCGGCACAGAACACGAAGCTCCAAGCGTTGAGCCGGGAAGTTGATGCCCAAAACGTCGAGAACGCGAAGTTGAAACAACGGCTCGATGCCCTCGAAAAAATCGTTCTCGGGCAAAAATCAAATTGAAAGGAGCACCGTTATGAAAACCAGAATCATTGCGATTTGTTATCTCGTGTCTGCCATCTCCGAACTGGCCTCCGCCCAAGGCACGGCCTTCACTTACCAAGGCCGGCTGAACGATGGCGCGGGTCCGGCCAATGGCGTTTACGATCTGCGTTTTGAGATCTTTGATGCCAGCGTGAATGGCAACCAAATCAGCGGCGCGTACACCTACCAAAGCCTCGGCGTCACGAACGGCCTGTTCACGGTAACACTCGATTTTGGCAGCTTCTTCAACGGCCAGGATCGCTGGCTGGACATTGCCGCGCGGACGAACGGTGAGCCGACGTTCACCCCGTTGATGCCGCGTCAGCAATTGACGCCGACGCCTTACGCGATATTTGCCAACAGTGCGAGCAACTTGCTGGGCACGTTGACGACGACGCAATTAAATGGAAGCATTCCGGGCAGCCAGGTGAGCGGACCAGCGGGCTCGGCGACAAATTTTACCGGCAATTTGAGCGGCGACGTGACCGGTACGCAAAACTCGACGGTGGTTTCATTCGTCGGCGGCCAATCGGCGGCCAGCGTGGCGAGCGGTGTGAGCGCGGCCAACGCCGCCACGAACGCGAGCTTTGCGAATACCATCGTCAAACGCGATGCCAATGGCCAATTTGCGGTACAGCGAATCACGCTGGGCGATGCGGCGATTTACGACGGGAATGGCAGTTGGCTTTTGCGTTCCGACCCAAGCCAGGGAAATTACTATTTCGGGGTTGATAGTTCGCGGGTGACGTTCACCGTTGGTGTTGACAACACGGGAGTCGGCGTCGGGGCCGACTTTGCCCCGTTTATCTCCCCGGTCGGCAGCTACAACACAGCTCTCGGCGCTGGCGCGCTGGGCAACGTCACGAATGCCAGTTACAACACGGCCGTCGGCGCCAACGCGCTCGCATCCGACACGACCGCCAGCTTTAACACGGCCAATGGTTATCAGGCGTTATACGCTGACACGACGGGCAGTAACAATGTGGCCAATGGCTACCAGGCGCTGTATTCCAGCAACGCCAAGCACAATACCGCCAATGGTTATCAGGCGCTTTATTCCAACACGAGTGGCGACGACAATGTGGCCAGCGGGTTCCAGGCGTTATATTCCGACACGTCGGGCTTTGCGAACACCGCCAACGGCTTTCAGGCCCTTTTTTTCAACACCGGTGGCATTTTCAACACCGCCACCGGGGCGGGTGCGCTGAATGACAACACGAATGGCAGTGACAACCTGGCCGACGGTTATGAGGCGCTTTTTTTCAACACCAGCGGCGGCGGCAATTCGGCGGTCGGTTTCGGCACCATGTTTCACAACACCACCGGCAATTATAACAGCGCCGGCGGTTATGAGTCGCTTTTTTCCAACACCACTGGCAGCAACAACGTGGCTGCCGGCGACCAGGCGCTTTATTCGAATACCAGCGGTGATAACAATACCGCTGACGGCGCGTTCGCGCTTTATGCCAACACCACTGGCTACAATAACACTGCCCAAGGGTATCAGGCGCTCTATTCCGGTGGAACATCCAGCTCGAGCGTCCAAAATGTCGCCGATGGCAGCCAGGCGCTCTATTCTGATACCACCGGCGGCAACAATACCGCCAGTGGTTTTCAGGCCATGTATTCGACGACCAGCGGTTTCAATAACTCGGCGGATGGCGCCTTCGCGCTTTATTTCAACACGAACGGCGCCGAAAACACCGCCATCGGCCAGCAGGCGCTTTACTTTAACACCAGCGGCGGTCTAAACATCGCGATTGGTTATTTTGCCGGCGGCGCCATCACCACCGGCAGCAGCAATATTGACATCGGCAGTTATGGCGTGTTTGGCGACACGAACATCATCCGGGTTGGAAGCGCCCAGACAAAAACGTTCATCGCCGGCATTTCCGGCGCAACGGTGAGTGGAAGTCCGGTCGTCGTCAACTCATCGGGACAACTGGGCGTTGCGCCCTCTTCGCAACGATTCAAACAGAGCATCCACACGATGGGCGACGCCAGCGACGTATTGCTCGCGCTCCAGCCGGTCACGTTTCAATACAAGCCGGCTATTGACCCGCAAGGCGTCGTACAATTCGGACTGGTCGCTGAGCAGGTCGAAAAGGTGGACCCTGATCTGGTCGTGCACGACAAAGAACACGGCATTTACACGGTTCGCTACGAAGCGGTCAACGCCATGCTGTTGAACGAATTTCTCAAGGAACACCGAAAGGTGGAGGAACAAAACGGAGAAATTCAGACATTGCAGGCCAAAGCTGCAAAAGTGGACTTGTTGGAACAACGATTGGAAAAACTGGAAACAATGATAAAATCGCAAATAGAAAGAAACTGAGTGCCTTATGAAAACGAAGCAAATTCTCTTTTGCCTTCTTACTTCTGCCTTCTGCCTTTGCGCGCAAGCGCAGAGCTATTCCATTGACTGGTACAAAATCGCCGGGGGCGGCGGTACAAGCACTGGCGGGACTTATTCCGTCAGCGGCACCATCGGCCAGCACGATGCCGGCGGGCCGATGACTGGCGGCAATTATTCGCTCACCGGCGGATTCTGGGCGCTCATCTCTGTGGTGCAAACACCCGGAGCTCCGACGCTCTACATCAGCCATTCCGGCAGCGCGGTGACGGTGTACTGGCAGGCCGTGTCCGGCTGGAACCTGCAACAAAACAGCAATCTGTCCGCGTCCAGCGGCTGGTCGGCCAGCGGCGGGGTGATAACCTCCAACGGCACGAATTATCTGAACCTCACGTCGCCGCCGGGGAATTTGTTCTTCCGATTGCACAATCCGTAACAGCGTATGGGATTGAGGACGTGACGTTGCCCCACTGCTGTTGCGAGCGGCTAGGTTAATGGTAAGGTAAGTGTAATCCGTATCACTTTCAGTCCGTCACTGCGTTGCAACCTCGTGGCACGGATTTACCTGCTCAACTTTTAGAGAATTAGCTTGACGAAGGCAGATTATGTTTGCTGTTAATAGTAGCGTTTAGAGGAAATCCATGAACCGGTTAAAACCAAGAAAGCCCATGAACAACAACCTGAGACCCACAGCCATTACGCAAATCGCGCTTGCGCTGTCGGCATTACTCTCAACTCTCAACCCGCAACTCTCAACCGCATTTGCGCAGGGTACGGCCTTCACCTATCAAGGTCAGTTGAATGATGGCGCGAACCCGGCCACCGGGGCTTACGACCTGGTGTTCACGGTTTACGGTGCCGCCAGTGGCGGTTCCGCCGTCGGCGGGCCGTTGACGAATTCCGCCACCGTGGTCAGCAACGGCTTGTTCGCAATCACGCTGGATTTCGGTAACAGTCCGTTCAGTGCCGGGGCGCAGCGCTGGCTGGAAATCGCCGCGCGCACTAATGGCGTAGCTGCTTTCACTACCCTGAGCCCAAGACAGAAATTCCTCGCGACGCCCTACGCGATCACGGCCGGCAATTTCACCGGCACCGTGGGCAACGGGCAACTAGCAAACAACTCCATCACCGTGGGCGCCGGCACGGGGCTGAGCGGCGGCGGCGCGGTTCCGCTGGGCGGTTCAACCACGCTCAGCAACGCCGGTGTGCTTTCGGTGACGGGTAACTCCGACATTACCGCCACGACTGTGAGCGGCGCGGTGTCTTTAGGCGACACGGCTAACGACACCGATACTCCCGGCACCATCGTCAAGCGCGATGTCAATGGAGATTTCTCCACCGCAGACATTACTTTGGATTACAACCTCTATCTGCCTGCCACGACAGCGAGCGCGGGCATTATCTATTCGGGTGGCACACCTTTCATCCACCGGTATGGGTCGCTGAATATGTTTGCGGGCCTGGGCGCGGGAAATCTGACGATGAGCGGCCAATTTAACACCGGAGTGGGTTCCAGCGCGCTGGCCAATAACACGAGTGGAAATGGCAACTCGGCTTACGGCGACAATGCGCTGGTGAGCAACGCGTCGGGCAGCCACAACACGGCCGTTGGTCTGGACGCGCTGGCCAGCAACGTGCAACCCAGTGACAACACGGCCATCGGCGCCTATGCGCTTCAGAATAATACGAGCGGCACCTGGAACACCGCGGTCGGCTTCGAGTCGCTCTCGTTCAACACCAACGGCTCGTCGAACGCGGCACTTGGCTATGACGCCCTCGCGGACAACCGGAGCGGCAATAACAATACGGCCGCGGGAATGCAGGCCCTGATGCACAATACAACCGGCGCGAACAACACCGCGACCGGCACTGCCGCTCTGGTGGACAATGTTGACTCTTGGGACAACACGGCCGATGGCGAGAGCGCGCTGTCCGGTGTCACCACCGGCGGCGGCGAGAACACCGCAGTCGGCGCGTTTGCCGCCTACACCATCACTACCGGCTCCGGCAATATCGCCATCGGCGTGGACGCCGGGGACCAGATCTCCACCGGCAATAACAACATTGACATCGGAAATACCGGTTTCGGCAACGAAAGTGACACCATCCGCATCGGCACGTCGCAGACCAAGGCGGTCATGCTGGGCATTTACGGCATGACCATCGCCACCGGCGGTACGCCGGTATATGTCAATCCCTCCGGATTGCTGGGAACGTCAACTTCCTCGGAACGGTTCAAACAAAACATCCGCAAGATGGGCGACACCAGCGACGAGCTGCTGGCTCTGCATCCGGTCACCTTCCAGTATAAACCGGAGATTGACCCCAATGGCACCCCGCAGTACGGCCTGGTGGCCGAACAAGTGGCCAAGGTGGACCCCAACCTTGTCGTCTATGACGGCAAAGGACAGATTTACTCGGTGCGCTACGAAGCCGTCAATGCCATGTTGCTCAATGAATTTCTCAAAGAGCACAAAAGAGTCGAGGAACAGAATACCGACCTTCAGAACCTGAAACGACAAAACGATGCTCTTAAAAACAGGTTGGATAATTTGGAACAAATGGTAAAATCACTCGGCGACAAGAATTGAGGCGCCTATGAAAAATCTGAAATTCGAAAGCCGAAAGCCGAAATCCGTACCGGCGGACGCGCAGCGAAGACATTTCCTGAATATTTGCCTTCTTTTAGTCATTCGGCGTTCGTCATTCGTCATTGTCCTCTGGCTATTGCTCTCAACCCTCAACTCTCAACTCTCCACTGCCCGCGCCCAGCAATACTCGATTGACTGGTACAAAATCGCCGGCGGTGGCGGAACCAGCACCGGCGGCGTTTATTCCGTCAGCGGCACCATCGGTCAGCACGACGCCGGCGGGCCGATGAGCGGCGGCAATTACTCGCTTACCGGCGGATTCTGGGCATTGATTTCCGTCGTGCAAACATCTGGCGCGCCGACGCTCTACATCAGTCACGCTGGCAACACGGTCACGGTGTATTGGCAGGATGTCTCGGGCTGGAGCTTGCAGCAGAACGCGAACCTCGCGACGGCAGGTTGGACGACCAGCGGCGGGGTAACAACCTCCAACGGCACAAATTACCTGAGCCTGTCGTCGCCCCCGGGGAATTTATTCTTCCGTCTATCGCGCTGATTCGTTCTCCGCCGACAACCAAAACTGCACAAAACCAGGGTGCGGCAGGGGAGTTCTGTTTCCTGGTGTGACTAGAACAATTTATCCACTGGATTAAGAATTCTATTGTATGGGAATCGGGAGTCTGGTAAAACGGCCATGATATCGGCAGTGATGCCGGTGTTATTGCCTGATTCTAAAAGGAAATTGCTATGAAAACACCTGCTGTTCGTATTCGGGTCCTGCTGGCATTACTCTCCGTGTTCGCCGTTCAACCGTCTGTTGTTTTCGCCCAGAATACGGTATTCACGTATCAGGGCCGTGTGATGGTCAGCGGAAGCAACTTCACCGGCGTTGGGCAATGCAAGTTCGCGCTGGTCACCAGCACTAACGCCAGCCGCCAGGCCACCGCGGTGGCCGTCATGGGTGGCATCGCGCCCAATGAATTCGTCAGCAGTTGCAGCGTTAATAGTGGCGGCTATGGTTACCCGGGTCCCACGGCTGGAGTAGCGTTCTCCGGTGGTGGAGGCTCCGGCGCCACGGCCGTCGCGAACATCGGCGGCGGCGCTGTCAGCAGCATCACCGTCATTACCCCAGGCTCAGGTTACTCTAGCGCGCCGGCAGTCATGATTGATGCGCCGCCGCCCGACATTTCGTACGTCACCTACTGGAGCAACGACGGGACGAGCGGCAACGGCAGCGAGCCGGCTGCCGCCGTGAGCGTGAGCGTCACCAACGGGCTGTTCACGGTCGTGTTGGGTGATACGACTCTGGCGAACATGATGGCAATGGATGCTTCCATTTTCATGCAGCCCAATCTGGAGTTACGGATCTGGTTCAACGACGGAGCGCACGGCTTTGTGGCATTAAGCCCGACGCAAAGACTGACGCCGGCGCCTTACGCCATCGCAGCCGGCAGCGCCAACAGTCTTATCGGAACGGTGTCCGCATCGCAGTTGACGGGGACGATTCCCTCCGGCCAGTTGGGGGGAACCTATTCGGGCGCCGTGAATTTCGAGAACAGCGGCAACAACTTCATCGGCGCATTCAGCGGCAATGGTGATGGGCTGACGAATATTTCCCCGGATGCTCTCGTTCTGGTTGCCACGAATCTCTCCATCACCGCCTGGGGCTGGAACCAGTATGGCGAGCTGAATGTTCCGTCAGGCTTGGACAACGTTGTGGCGATCGCTGCCGGGGCAGCGCACAGCCTCGCGTTGCAGTCCGACGGAATGGTGTCGGCCTGGGGTGTAGGTGAGACGAACAATCCAAATGACGGCATTGATTTTGGCCAGTCCATCGTTCCGGCAGGCTTGAGCAACGTGGTTGCGGTCGCTGCGGGCTATCTGAACAGTCTGGTGTTGAAGGTCAACGGGACGGTCGTCGCCTGGGGTGCGGGCCAGACCAACAATCCCGGTGACGGGATTGATTACGGCCAGTCCATTGTGCCGGCGGGCCTGACCGGCGTCGCTGCCATTTCAGCCGGAGCGTACCATAGTCTTGCTTTAAAGACCAACGGGATAGTAATCGCATGGGGGGCAGGGGAAACCAATGATCCAAGCGACAGTGTTGATTTTGGGCAGTCCATTGTCCCGGCAGGTTTGAGCAATGTCGTCGCTATCTCGGCGGGGCTCGTGCACAGTTTGGCGCTAAGGGCGGATGGAACCGTAGTCGCCTGGGGTGGGGGAACAACCAACAGTTATGCGACGAACTACCTCGATGTGGGGCAATCCATCGTGCCGGTCGGCCTGAGCAATGTCGTTGCGGTGGCGGCCGGGGGTGTGCACAGTCTGGCACTGAAAGCGGATGGAACCGTGGTGGCTTGGGGCGCGGGAACCAGCAACAACCCGACGGATGGTATTAACTATGGTCAGTCCGTCGTGCCCCCGAGCCTGAGCAACGTCGTGGCCATAGTCGCTGGCTTGGTTCACAGTGTTGCTTTGAAGGCCGACGGCACAGTCGTGGCCTGGGGCGGAGGCGAAACCAATGATCCGAGCATTTCGGAGGATTATGGCCAGGCTATCGTGCCGCCGGGTTTAGACAATGTCGTCGCGCTCGCGCCTGGTTCGACCGGATTGCACACCATGGTACTGCGGAAGCGTTCCGCCGCGCCGGTGGCCTGGCTCGATTCAGACAACACGTTTAACGGCGATATCCAGGTCAATGGCGGCGTCAACATAGCGGGCGAACTGACGGCAGGGGGGGATTTGAGATTGGAGGACGCCAATCTCTGGTTACGCAGCGGGATTGACCGGAACAACGGACTGGGTTGGTATGGGAACGCCAAGACATTTGGGGGTGCCTACTATAGCGGTGGACCCAATGGCCCCGTGTTATTCGGTGCATCCGGTGGAGCGCTGGGAACGTCCACGACGACCAACGGCCAACAGGTTGCTTTGTCCTGGAATGCTTCCCAGCAGGTCGGCATCGGAACGGTCACGCCTGGCGCGCGGCTGGATTTGGGCGGTGATTACGCAAACAGCAAATTACTTTTGTATGATGGCTATGGCAGCATGAGTCTCGGTGCAAATGGCAGCCAATTCATGTTCAACCTGGGTGGCGAAGGTGGACGTTTCTCCTTCATGGATGCGCCGGGCGGGTATGAATTGGTTTCGATTGTAAACTTTGGCTCCGGTATTGGCGAAGTTGGCATCGGCACCACTTCGCCTGGCGCCAAATTGGACGTACGCGGCAGCATCAAGCTGGGTTCCTCCGGGCAGTACTACGCGCCGGGAGGCCAGGAAAACCTTCGCATCATTCGCGGCGTCGTTACCGCTGCGGGTGGAATTATCGTCGGCTCGGGTTTCACGGTGTCTCACCCGAGCAGCGGGCTCTATACCATCACCTTCAGCACCGCATTCACCGGCGCCCCGGCCGTAACGGTGTCCGCGGATTCCGGAGGCAGCGTACCATTAGTGGCAACCACCGATGGCGCGACGGCCAACTACGTCAGCTTTAAGCTGTTTTACTCGACTAGCGGGTCGGCTAACGACGGAGCTTTTCATTTCATCGCCGTTGGCCCGCAATAAACGTTGTCAACAAGGCCGCCGGTGCGCCGCACCATAGGCCAGTACGATGCCGGCGGGCCGATGCTTAACATCAGCCATTCCGGCAACACGTTTATGGTGGATGGGCAGGCGGTTACGGGTGAAGCCTGTAACAGAACAACAACCTTTCGGCGCGCGCCGGCTGGTCGGCCACTGACGGCGTGACGACCTCCAGCGGGACGAATCATCTGAACCTGCCGTCGCCGACGGGGAATTTATTCTTCCGGTTGCACAGTTACGATTGCCAATTGACGATTGTGAATCGGCACACTGCCCCTTGGGCGGAGTGATTGGCGGCCACGGGAGAATCGCGTTAAACGTCTAATGGCGCGGATGCGCCCGCGGCTCCCGCATCCGGGATTTGCCGGCGGTTTTTACTTGCAAAGAACTCTTATTTAGAGGATAAACAAGTTTGCTGGTAACGATGACTGGCTTTCCTTCGGGGAGCGAGGCGCGTTTCGGAGGAGGCTTCGACCGTTTAAACGCAAAACCACAGGAGAGATTCATGAAAACGCATTTTCGAAATCCGTTCGTCACCCTGGCGACGCGGGTGCTCTCAAGCGTCAACCTTCCTGCCCCATGCGCTTTCGGCCAAGGCACGGCGTTCAGCCACCTCTGGAAGATCTGCGTTGCACTGGTCTTGATTAGCGCAGCGCTTTCTCCCAAAGCTGCCGTCCTGACTGTGACGTCACTCGCCGACAGCGGTGCCGGCTCGTTGCGGGACCAGGTCGCGGCGAGTTCCCCCGGTGACACAATTCAGTTCGCCATCACCGGCACCATCCTGCTCAGCTCGGCCATTAACATAACGCACACGCTCAACGTGGAAGGCCCCGGCCCTTCAGGGTTGGTCATTGACGCCAACCACGTTGACCGCGCGTTCGTTACCGGAGGCGACCCGGTCTTACTTTCCGGAATGGAGATCAAAAATGGATTTGTGGTTGGAACGCCAGGCGCGGATGGTGGACTTGGCCAAAACGGAATGCCGGGTGGTGATGCTTATGGTGGCGCGATCTTGAATGATTCCAACAGTGTCAGTTTGATCCTCTCCAATTGCTGGATCCACAACAACACGGCTCAAGGCGGCAGCGGCGGTCGTGGTGGTGACAACAGTCCCTTCGAGGGCAATGGCACGGTGGGCAACGGCAGCGATGGCGGCAGAGGAATTGGTGGAGCGCTCTATGCCACAGGTGACGTATTCGTGGCGAATTGCACTTTTTCATACAATTCTGCCGTGGGCGGTGATGGCGGTGATGGCGGAAATAATACCTTTCTGGTTGCTGCGTTAGGTGGCATAGGCGGGAACGGTGGCTCTGCAGATGGCGGGGCGGTGCATGACACTTTCTCGGGTAACGTCACCTTCAAAAACTCCACCTTCGGGATCAACCGGGCCGACGGAGGTTCAGGCGGTAACGGAGGTGATTCATCCGGCGGACCCGGTGGACAGGGTGGCAACGGCGGTCCGAGCATGGGTGGGGCAATCGCGACGTTAATTGCCTCCTTTTACGATAACACCATTCAAACCAACTTTGCATACGGGGGAACTCCTGGTTCGGGCGGGTTTGGCGCGCCTCCCGGTGCCGGCGGCTTGTCGCTCGGCGGAATTGCGGGGGGGATTTTTGGGTCTGTCTTGTCTTGCGCCTCTCACATCGGAAACACGATTATCGCGCTTAATGTTGCCGACGGTTCCCACTCCAACTATTTCATAGGATTCACCGACGACGGATATAACTTCATCAGTACTGCCGACTATGTATGTTCTCCCCTTGCTACCACTACGCAGGCGGGATCAGTCGCCATGCAGCTCTCCCCGAATCTCGGCCCACTGGGACAATATGGAGGTGGTCTTCCCACATTCCCACCGCGCGAGGACAGTCCGGTGCTCGATCAAGGTTACAGCTTTGGCTTGAGCACGGACGAGCGGGGCGCGCCGCGCCCGTATTCCTTCGGCCTTCCCGTACCGCCGGGCGGCGATGGCAGCGACATCGGCGCCGTCGAGTTGGGCAGTTCGGGTTTGGGCTTGGGCACGGACACGAATAACAACCTGATTCTGTCCTGGCCCGCGTATTACGGCGATCTCACGCTGCAATTCGCGACCAGTCTGCTGGGCTCGAGCAATTGGAGCGTTGTGCCTGATACCCCAGTCGTGGTCGGCAGCCAATTCGTGGTCACCAACCGGATGATTAACGCCATGCAATTTTATCGGTTGATGAGTCATTAGCGCGGTCTGGCCTGTCTCCGCGTCGGTGCCGGGAAACATCAAAATTCTCTGCTCACCGGCAAGGGCACAAACAGCGCGATCGTCTTGCCACGCATGGATGATTTGTTCTTCCGGTTGCACAGTCCGTAGCGGAGCTTAGAGTGTGCATGGTAACGCCATCTCTCCCGGCCGCGTGCCAGCTGAGGGAGCCGGGCATTTGGCGAATCTCACCGCCGTATCACTTCGGGCTTGATGCGCAGTTTGGTCCTGTCACTCTTCGGCCATGGGTTTCCCGACTATCAACCAGCTGAGGCAATATCGTTGGACGATTGGCATTTTCCTGGCAGTCCTCGCCCTGACCGGCGGCATTGAACTTTGGATGGGACGGTCTCCGTTGGGCCCGGACGGCAGATTTGGATGGTGGTCGGGAGACATCTGGAGCAGCGAGAACTCGCAACGTGTTGCCGATGCCTATTCTTTCTCCCACCTCGCGCACGGGATGTTGTTCTACGGGTTCCTGTGGCTGGTGGCGCGCCGGCTGCCGGTCCGTTACCGGCTGTTGATGGCGCTGGCCATCGAGGCGGGCTGGGAGTTGCTTGAGAATTCCCCGCTCATTATCAACCGCTACCGCGAAGGCACCATCGCCGTCGGCTACGTCGGCGACAGCGTGCTCAATTCACTGTGCGACATTTTGATGATGACGCTCGGCTTTTGGTTCGCTTCCCGGGTACCGACGAAGGTCAGCGTCGGCGCCATCATCGTGATGGAAGTGGGCTGCGCCTTGTGGGTCCGCGACAACCTGACGCTGAACGTCATCATGCTCATCCATCCGGTGGCAGCCATCAAGACCTGGCAAATGGCTGGCCAACCGCATCCGTGATGCGAGGATTGCACGTCAAGGGCTGGGCGTTTGGTGTTGCGGACCAGCACGCCGGCCAGATTGGCGCGTGTGCATTCATATCCATCTCCGCTGTAATTTCGCCTGATGGCAGAGCAAATTTTCTTTTCTTCAACCACTTTCCGGCTATGCTGCTCGCTCTGATTTGAGGCTAAGAGCGGGAGTAAGATTACGATTAAGAGGCAACCGCGATGGACGCAGCGCATATCCGCAATTTCAGCATCATCGCCCATATTGACCATGGGAAGACGACGCTTTCCGACCGCTTGCTGCATCGGACGGGGACGATCTCGACGCGCGAGATGGAGGACCAATTGCTCGATTCCATGGACCTGGAAAAGGAACGCGGCATCACGATCAAGGCGCACCCGGTTACCATGCTTTACAAAGCCAAAAATGGCGAAACTTACGAGTTGAACCTGATTGACACGCCGGGACACGTGGATTTTTCCTATGAAGTGTCACGCAGTTTGAGCGCGTGCGAAGGGGCGTTGCTCGTCGTGGACGCCGCCCAGGGCGTCGAGGCCCAGACCGTTGCCAATGTCCACCTGGCGATGAAACAAAACCTCGAAATCATCCCGATCATCAACAAGATTGATCTGCCGCATGCCAACGTGGCGCAGGCCCGGCAGCAGCTCGAAGATATTCTCGCCATCCCCGGCGATACCGCGATTCCGTGCAGTGCCAAAGAGGGCATCGGCATTGACGAAATTCTCGAGGCGATTGTGTCGCGAATTCCACCACCGAAGCCGACCGGCGCGCCATCGTTACAGGCCCTCGGTTTCGATTCGTATTTTGACACCTTCAAGGGCGTCGTCACGCATGTGCGCGTGTTCAACGGCGAGTTGAAGGCCGGCCAGCACGTGAAGCTGTTGCACTCGGGCAAAACGGTCGAAGTCAAGGAAGTTGGCAGTTTCAATCCCAAGCCCTACGTCCGCGAAAAACTGGAGACGGGCGAGACGGGTTACCTCACGGCCAATATCAAGAGTCCGCAGGAAGTGAAGATGGGCGACACCATCACGGACGCGCGGCGGCCGTCGGATGCGCTGCCGGGATTCAAGGAAATCCATCCGATGGTGTTCAGCGGGATTTACCCGATCAACACGGCCGATTACGAGCATCTCAAGGTGGCCATGGGCAAGTTGCAGCTCAACGACTCGGCGTTTGTCTATCAGGCCGAAACCAGCGTGGCCCTGGGGTTCGGCTTCCGTTGCGGGTTCCTCGGCCTGTTGCACCTGGAAATTGTGCAGGAACGGTTGCGACGCGAGTATAACATGGATATTATTGCCACCTATCCGAGCGTGATTTACCGGGTTACGATGACGGACGGAACGATGAAGGAGATTGACAACCCGGTGTTCCTGCCTGAGCCGAATTATGTCCAAAAAATCGAGGAGCCCACGGTGAAGGCGTTCATCATCTGCCCGAACGAATACATCGGCGACATGATGGCGCTGATTTCCGAGAAACGCGGCACGCTGGACCACACCGAAACGCTGGATCCCCGCCGGGTAATGATGACGACGATGCTCCCATTGAACGAAATTCTGATTGATTTTCATGACCGAATCAAAAGCATGACGCGCGGGTACGGCTCGATGGATTACGAGCACACCGGTTACGCCGAGAGCGACATGATCAAGCTGGACATGTTGGTGAACGGCGAGGTGATGGACGCGTTTTCGTCCATCGTGCACCGGTCAAAAGCGGAGGGCAGGGGACGGGCGCTGGCCGAGAAGCTCAAGGAAGTCATCCCCCGCCAACAGTATCAGGTGAAAATCCAGGCGGCCATCGGCGGCAAAATCATCGCGTCCGAACACGTAAGCGCGTTGCGCAAGGACGTGACGGCGAAATGTTACGGTGGCGACATCACCCGCAAACGGAAATTGCTGGAGAAGCAGAAAGAAGGCAAAAAGCGCATGAAATCCATCGGGAGCGTGAACATCCCACAGGAAGCGTTCATTGAAGTGCTGAAGGCGTAATGCCTGAGATCTTCCGGAAAGCTTTCAATCCAAGCAACACCGGCAAATCGGAAAAGTTGACCGGGCTTGATTCTTCAATGTACATGAAGGTTATGCAACCGACTCGACTTGGACTTATCACCATCTTTTTCGCGCCAATGGTAATCGCTTTGGCGCAATCGTACCCTGACAATCCTTTGAGCGGTTTGGATACACTCAGGGATTTTCGGACGATGCGGGCGTCGTCGTCGGATCCAAATTGGAGGAACGGCAATGCCGATTCGCGCCCTATCGCACCGGGCCGCACGCTCACGCTCGCGCAACTCGACGGTCCGGGAAGAATTGTTCACTTCTGGTGCACGATTTCCGACAGTGAGCCTTGCTACTCACGGTTGTTGACGCTGCGGATCTATTGGGATGGAGAAACGAACGCCAGTGTGGACTGTCCGATCGGCGACTTTTTCGGCATAGGCAACGGTGTGGACCAGGCCTTTACCTCGCTGCCCGTTCGCGTGACTTCCAACGGCCGGGGGCGCAACTGTTATTGGCCGATGCCGTTCAAGAAATCGGCGCGCATCACCGTCACCAACGAAGGCCAGCATCCCTGTCGGGCCTTTTACTACTACCTTGACTGGCAGAAGCTTCGGTCCCTGCCCAGGCAAAGCGCGTATTTCCATGCCATGTATCGACAGGAATTTCCATGTGCCATGGGACGCAATTATCTTATCGCCGACATCCACGGCCGCGGTCAATACGTCGGCACGGTATTGAGTGTGTATCTGACCTCGCCCGGCTGGTTCGGCGAAGGTGACGACTTTTTCTTCATTGACGGCGAAACGGAGCCCAGCCTGCGTGGCACCGGGACGGAAGACTATTTCTGTGACGGCTGGGGTTTCCGTCAGCAGGACGGGCCGTTTTACGGCGCACCATTTTGGGAAGGCAACGATACCGGCGACCGTGGCAGCGCTTATCGGTGGCATATTCCCGATCCCGTGGCGTTCAAGAAATCGTTGCGCGTCGAAATTGAGCACAAGGGCTCACAGATTTTTCCCGACGGCAAAAGGACCGGTTTTATTGAGCGGGACGATTTGTTTTCGAGCGTGGCATTTTGGTATCAGACCGAACCGCACAAACCATGGCCGGAGCTGCCGCCCGGTCCGGCGCGATTGCCGTTCCACGACCTCATTCTGCTCAAAGGCCATGAAGCGGCGCGCACCGCCAAACACTCGGACGCTCCGTTGGACGTGCAACCGGTTGACGGTGTCACGGATGGCAAACAACTTTGGTTCCGGCCCGGCACCGACGATGGCTGGGTGGAGGTCTCTTTCCGCACCGAACAGGCACAGGACGTGGATTTGATGTTGAAAATGGTTCGCTCATGGGATTACGGCATTTACCAGGTGAAGCTCGATGGACAACCAATAACGCAATTGGACTTGTACTCTCCCGACGTCAAACCCACCACCGACAAATTGGGCAGGTGCCATCTTGACGACGGCTCCCACGTTTTGCGTTTCGAGTGCGTGGGCAAGTCACCCGAATCCAAGGGCTATTTTCTAGGGTTCGACGCCCTGGTCGTGCGCATCCCAGCCTATAGCCGGCCTGCGAGCGTTGATTTGCGGACATTGCAGAAGGTAAAGGATTGATTCGACCACGGATTGTGGCGTTGAAGGTATGAGATTTCTTCCCAGATGTCGAATGCACTCGGGCACAGACTCGCGGCGGCAATCGTTTCATGGAAGCAATTCAACGTGGCTGGCAGACGGCGCGCGCAAAGGGCAGGGGACGCCATTGACAATTCCCTTGCTTGATTTTTAACCCTCGTCCCTCGACACTCGTCCCTCGACATATTTTATGACCATCCGCTGGTTTTATTCAAAAGCCGTCCGCGAGGCGTGCGCGATGCGCAAGCACGTTTGGCGCCTGCTCTCCGCGCAACGCGATTTGCTTTCGCCGATGGCGCTGGGCGCGGTGACGACCGCGATCGAGGAATTGAACAAGACAATTGCCGAGGGCGCGAATGCGGGCAAAATCCGCATCAAGGCCGAGGAACTTGAGTTTGCCGCCAACAAATGGCTCAAACCGTATCCCAATGCCGTGTGGCGCGAAAATGTCGAAGTGCTGCTCGTGGCCATCGCCGTGGCGATGGGCATCCGGACGTTTTTCTTGCAGCCGTTCAAAATCCCCACCGGCTCCATGCAGCCGACACTTTATGGCGTCCAGTCCGTACCGGACTTCACCCGCGCTGCGATGGGAATCAGATCCAGACCGGAATATGAATCTCAAATTCCAGCCGAGCTGCAGGCCGAAATGGACCGGCAATTCAAGCTGCAAAACACATTGACGATTCCCGGCGCCTGGGATCGATTCAAGGACTGGTTTCACGGAATTTCTTACGTCCACGTCGTTGCTCAGAACGGCGGACCGATTAACGGCGTCAGCCAGATGCAGCGGTTCCTGATTTTTAACCTGAAGCAGACCATCTGGGTCGGCGGTGTGGCTCACACGATATGGTTCCCGCCAGATTTTGGTGAAGAGCCATTGGAGTATCGGTCTGGCTTGAAAATGAAAAATCTTTTGAAGCCGGACCGGGTGTATCACAAAGGTGAAGACCTCGTGAAAATGCGGGTCAGCGCCGGCGACCATTTGTTCGTAGACCGATTGAGTTATAATTTTCGCAAACCGGAGCGCGGCGAGATCGTGGTGTTCGAGACCAAGGGAATTCCCGAGGAGGGCAGGGACCGCTGGAACATTCCGGCGAACGAATTTTACATCAAACGCCTGGTCGGCCTCGGCGGCGACGCACTGTCACTGGCGCAAGATTATGAAGTCACCGGCGCCCCACCATACGGCGGAATCGTCCCGGTCGGCCATCTGGTAGTAAACGGCAAGCCGCTCTCCGCCGCCACACCGCATTTTGAAAATTTGTACTCGTTTCCCGGCGCGCCGGCCCATACCAACGTTCTGGTTTATCACGAAAACCAATACTATGGCCACGCGATGGTGCAGAACCTCGAGGGCGGCGCCGAGTTTCAAGTCCGGCCGGGCTATGATTTTGTAATGGGCGATAATACGATGAACAGTCTCGACTCGCGATACTGGGGTGATTTTCCAGGCACGAGCATCATCGGCAAAGCCTTCTTCGTCTATTGGCCCATCACCCATCGGTTCGGTTGGGGAAATCAGTAAGATTGGATTGATGGATTATTGGTTTGTTGGATAAATGGATAAACTCAACAATCCATGAATCCAATTATCCAACCATCCAGTTGTGGCATGAGCGAGACGGTTTTGATCACCGGCGCATCGTCAGGCATCGGCCTGGAACTGGCGCGCTGCTTTGCCGCAGACAAAAGCCGCCTGGTGCTCGTTGCGCGGAATGCCGCGGCACTGCAATCGCTCGCCGACGAATTGCGTCGCGACCACGGAATCCAAACGACGGTTTTGACCGCCGACCTCTCAAGTCCCGACACTCCGGCGCGCCTTTTCAAGGAACTGCAACTGGCCGGGCTGACGGTGGATGTTTTGGTGAACAACGCCGGCTTTGGCGCGCACGGAGCGTTTGCCAAATTGCCTTTGCAGAGGCAATTGGAAATGATTCAGGTGAACCTCGCGGCACTGACGGATTTGACCGGCTTGTTTCTTCCTGGGATGCTTGAACGCAAGCGGGGCGGCGTGCTGAATGTCGGTTCGGTAGCCGGCTTTGTGCCCGGTCCCGGCATGGCAGTCTATTTTGCAACCAAGGCCTACGTGCTGTCATTCAGCGAAGCATTGGCGGCGGAATTGGCCGACACGGGATTGACGGTGACCGCGTTGTGTCCCGGCCCGACCGCAACTAATTTCGGCAACGTCGCGCGCGGTCTCCGAGCACGGCAATTTAGAGCGCCCAAAATGACGGCGGCAACGGTCGCTCGCTGCGGTCATCGCGCTTTTCGCCGGGGCCGGGTGCTGTGCGTTCCAGGACCGCAAAATCGCATCCTCATTTTTTTGATGCGCTTCATCCCGCGCGCCCTGCAACGGAAGGCCGTAAAATCAGTCAACCGAACAAAGGACTGATCCGCGGCCCGGCAATAGGGCAGGTGACGCAACCTTTGTATCCGACAGCATCCCGAAATGTGACGCAGACACCAGCCCGGCCGTTGACGACGATCATCGCCTTTGCGGCATCGGCCGCCTTTGCCGGCAGAAGCGCAATCAACCCGACGAGAAGCTCGGCGTATCGGCCTCGGCCTCGGAGCACGTGAATACTGGATTGCTGACTAGGAGTGCTTGCGTCGCAACGCCAAACCCAGAATGCAAAGTCCGCCTGCGAACAAAACACAACTGGCCGGCTCCGGGACCACCTGGGCGTAAGCAACATCATCAAACTCGAAGCTTTCGGGGTAAATCGGTGTGGCTGTGGCAACCACCTTTTTGAATGCGGTCGTGGAAGTCACATTGACATAAGCAGTCCCACCCGCGCTTAAGGCCCCATTAGCCGCGACAACGTTTTGCCCTTCAATCGTGCCGATGACATTGTTCGCGTTGTCGTAGAAGGTCAGAGTGTTCATACCCGTGTACGGATCTATAGACCCCCAACACAGCCCCAAGTAATGTTGTGGCGTTAAGAAAGTGAGTGTCGCGGCGCCGCCAGGCGATACGAGGACGGATTGGCTCGCATCGTAGCCCGTGGTCGGGGTTTCGCCAAAAAAGGCCGCGGTCGAACCCGAGAAGTAGGGCACTCCGATACTCGGGGCCGTAGTGAGCGAAGCGGGACCGGAAAACGACAGGATGGACGGGTTCGGCTCGTCCAAATTGTCCAGCGTAGCGCCCCCAACGGAAGGAACGCCACCAATGTCAGCGGTAAAGAAAAGCTGGGCTTTGCTTATTTCAGGACGGCTCAACGCTAGAATGGTTGCAACTGTCATTAAGAGATGCTTTTTCATAATTTATTCCTGGGTTTGTTGTTTTTGTTTGAAGTAAGTGGAAGTAATCCAACGAAGCTTTTGTTTAATTTCAGATACCCGTTCTGTCAAGCTGGAAATCCCGCCTGGCGCGTTGATGAGTCACAAATGTCGCCGCGGCTCATCACATCCGCGCGCCAGCCAACCGCCCAAAATGGATGTTCGGCCATGGGGCAGGGGAAATTGCCTCCAGTTCGAGTCCCGTTGATACTCAGGGTTCTGTGTAAGCATCATACACAAAGGAGACGGTGTTCGGAAATTAGCCGCCGGGTGGGGGTTTCGGGCCAGGCAATGAGTCTTAACCTCGGCGTAAGTCAGCACGTGTGAACACGTTGCAACAACAGACCCGCCCCGGGCTGTTACTCCACCTGTTTGCTGGCACGAAATTAGCGTCGGTGTTGCCCAGGAAATCATGAGAAACCTGTGTTCCACAGTACTTTGCGGGACAATGCTTGCGTTCGGGGCTGCCGCGTGCGCCCAAACGTTCGGACCCGGTGTCGCCACCATCGTCCGTATTGAGGGTGAAGCCAGATACTCGTTAGGTGACACCAATTGGCACCCGCTGGTTGTCGGCAAGGCCCTCGGCGTAGGGAGCATTATCCAAACGAGTCACGATGGTTCCGTGGACATGGTGCTGGGCAAACCCATTGAGCTGCCGCAAGCCGCACCGGTGCCGGATCGTATCTCGCCTGCGCCGGACGCGAGCGTTCGTGGCCTGATGTCCTTCCGACCGTCGGTTCAGCAGAACATGATTCGCCTCACCGGCGACACGGTGCTGGTGATTGACGAGTTGGTTGTTTCCGATACCGGCCTGGACACCGTCAGCGAGACGGAACTCGATTTGAAGCATGGCCGGATCTACGCCAGCGTCAAAAAGCTTTCGGCGGCGTCCAAATACTTTATTAAAATTCCCAACGGCGTTGCCGGCGTTCGCGGCACGTTGTTTGAACTTGACGCGAGCGGGTGGTGCGCGGTCCTGAAAGATTCGGTGCTGCTTGCCCTGGCCGATTCCAGCGGCGCCACGTCAGCCTATATGATTAACGAAGGCAACCAATTCGAGCCATTAACAGGGCAAGTTTCCCCGCTACAGCCGGACGTGCTCAGTGACTTGGAGCAAGCGTCAACGGCGTTGAACACGAGTTACGTGGAACTCGTTTCTTTCACCCTGGACTTGACTGACAGTTTCATTTCGCCCACCACCGGCCATTTCTGACATCGGCGGACATTTTACAATAGCTTCCAGGGGCCTTGTGCGAAAAGTATTCAGGAGACTGAAAACGGATGATTTTAGAGTCAGGATAATTATAGTGATACAATGTCTGTTATATTCATTAGACACGGTTTGCTATACCTCCGAAAACCACATGGCACAGCTTCCGATCTTAACCCAATCCCAGTGTGTGGCAGCGCGGTTGTGAATTGATTCGATGGCCGTCTCTCTCGCTCGGTTGGGTGGGGTTCTTGACAGAAATAGGCAATTCTATTTTAATAGCGTTATGGAAGCAGGACGGTTAATATCATTTTAGGATATGAAAAACGTTCAGCTTTGGCCCCATTATACTGACCGCAATGTTGTGATTGTGGCCTGTGGGCTGAGCATTCTGGCATTTGCAGCTTTCGTCGGTTCGTTAATTCCAAGTCCCGAAGGGGCTGAAGATTTTCACTGGCTGAACAGCCTCATTGCCGTTGACCTGCTCATTTTTGTTTGGGCAGGCTTCCATATGTTCCGACCAACTGATTACGGCCGGAAGTGGATAGTTGCAGAGCCTGTTGCTGTCCCTGCTGTATGGGTCTTGTTTGTCGTAGCGCTTGCGATTTGGTTCAATGAGCTGCAGGGCGGTTTGAGACATATTCAGGAGTTTCTACATCCTGCTCATTTGATTTTGTAACGGGTTTTGGGGGGGTAGTTAGGATGATAATTCACTGAGTCATTCAGCCAAAGCTTTCTGTTACTTTTGGTTCAGGTGAGTCCTTGAAGGTGAGGAAACGCCGATATTGAGGCTCTATCAAATTACGACCGCTTACGACCCGAGTTGTTTAAGAGCCAAAGAAACGCTCCACTCAGCAGCAGAGTTGTTGCGCCAGGTTCAGGCACGTCGCTGATAATGTTATACCTGATACCCGGGAGCACCCCTGATGTGTCGCAGCCGGGTTGTCCTGAAACGGGAATGTAAAGCACCCCGTTGTTCCCCTCCGGCCCGACTTCAGTTAGGACCACGGGATTGATCGCTTGAGGAATGACAGGCACGTCGGCCTTGTCCGGGTTGGTTTCATCCGGCTCAAGATCGGAGAAGAAGTAAACGCCATTGCCATCGAAACGGAGCAGGTCGGATACTGTTCCCGGGGGTGCCTGGGGTTCCAATAAAATAACATCACCCGGGACGTTTACGTTTGTTCCTCCGAGGTTATAGTACCACCCTTGGATTCCAGAGATGGGATCGACCTGATAATGTCCATTCGAGTAGCCGACCAGTGGACCGTCGTTCAGAAGGGCTGGTCCATTTTCGTCAATGTACCAGGTCTCGTTGGGGAAAGGCCCAAGCACTTGGCCGGAAACCGCCGTTGCGATTAAGTTCAAAGTGCCGGCCACGGCCAGCACTATTTTTGTCGGGTTATTCATGAGTCCCTACTCTTTCTGAATTGGTGCTGCGAATCAGCAGGTTTGGTTAAAGTTGATTGTCTTAGACGCTCTTATTGCTGGCGCTCTCGCGAATCGGCTTCGTTTTTTATTGAAGCGAGTTGTGAGGACGATGTCAATGATGATCTTCGTTCGCGACTTGGTGTTTGCAGAAAACTGCAGCAGGCACCAGTTGGGTCGGGTGACAAATTAGAATGTCCCCTGCCCTACTGCACTTGGGCGACGGCAACTTGTTCTGCTTGCAGTGGCTTCGCTGCCTTTGCCTGGTAACGCCTTCCGCTGATCGAGAATTCACCGTAACTGCACAGCGTCGCTGCCGCGGTGTTGATGTCGGACCGGCTCTCGGCCGGGAAATACTTCTTTACCAAAAAGAAAAGTTCACGCCCCGTCCACGACATCTCTTCACGGTTGACCCGGTTCAACGCGTACCGTATGCGATCATGCGATGTGTTCAGGTTCGAGGCGGCACAATTCATTTGCGATTCAAACCTGGAACGAATCGGAGTATCCGGCTTGGCTTCTTTTGGTAAATTGTTGTCAATAATTGTCGCAATGCTTCGGGCTGCCAGCGAAACGTTTGTCGGCACGTCCGGAGAAATCGATGCCTCTTGAAGCAGGAGACCGACTACCCGGCGCCTTCGAAATGTTGTTAACCATTGCTCGGGCGTCAGGGCCCTGCAGCAACCGGCCATGCGATGGCATCCTCGAAGGAAGTAAATGCTCTGACCGGGAAGCCCCGGTTCTGCGCGCAAAGCGCGAAGAAGGCTGCTTTGTCGAATCGTTCACGTGGACAGAGCACCGCCGTTTTTCGCGAAAAGGTCTCGTCAACCTTGCTGAGCTGTGCCGCCAGATACCAAAGATCGGACACTGACATTCCCGATTGTGCTTTGCGCGTGTCCACGAGTATTTCGTAATCGCGCAATGACGCCGTCGCCGCCGCGACTTTCTTAATCAGCTCCCCGGTCTTTTCACGGTCAAGCTCCCCTTGCGGGTCACAATAGCAAAGTCGCCCGTACGGACAATTTTCACATCTGATTGCATACGCTCTGGTTCTGCCGGGGTGCTCAGGCGATTTTTCTTTTTGCGGGTACTATCATGTTTTCATGAAAGCACACGCGCGACTTTTCATCAACACTTATCTGCGAAGCCTCGAGCTGCCCAGCCCGGCTCACATCGAACCGTGTTTCTGCAGCATATCGAATCCGGCGTTAACCCATGAGAAATTGGTCGTTGCAGGCCGCAATTTGGCGCGCGAACTGCTCTGTTGGCCACGGGCTTGCTCCAGCGAAAAGGATCGCTGGGGTGAAATCGGGGCGCGTCGCGTACCCACTACACGGCGCGCCCCTAAGGCTTTTCGCTCGATTCCTTCAACTGCGTGGCAAACGCCAGCATCGGGCAAAGCGCCGAAGCCGGCCCAATGTTTTGCTCGCTCCCCGGTGCGAAGCGAAGGAAGCCTTAACATCCGGATATGCGCTATTCCACGATTCCGGTCATGCCGTCCTTATATCGCCGGTTGTATCCAGACAACAAACCACAAGAAACCGACCAGCAATCCGAGCGCGGCAACCACCCGATGCCGGTGCCACGACAACAAGCTGACCAGAAGGACGGCGCCCATTAAAACCGGACAAAAGACACCCGTGTCGTCCCCGCCATAATGGTAGGTTAACAGTGGCCGCCAAAACCTCACGCTCAAACAGGCTATCGGCACCAGCGTAAACAGAGCTGTTCGGAATATCCTGGACGGGGCCGAACCTGCCGTCGGTGCGGTGTTGTGCCCGTTCGAATGCGTGGACTCGCTATTCGTTGACACGCTTGGCCTCCCAGTCGCGCATGCGACTTTGGCCCGTCCACTCTGTCGTGAAGGTACCTTTGATGGTGTCGCCGCTAATGCTGCCCTGGTAGTGGTAGTCGGCGTTTGGCCCCTTCCCCACCGCCGGCGGATGGGTAAAACTGAAAGAGATTTCGTTCCCTTGGAACTTTGCTTCAGTAATGGGCAATTCGGATGTGCGCGCCTTGCCGTTAACCACAGGACCGACGTTGTAGCTGAGTGTACCTGTCAGCGTGGCGCCGTCCAACTTGAGCTTCAGAGTTTGGGCGGTGGGTTGCGACTGGTTGTTGGTGGTGACAATGGTCAGTTTCCAGGTGCCGGTGGGATTGACGGTTGATTCCCCTGCTCTGACGGGAGCGCCGACGATGCCCAGAACCAGTACCGCTGTCGCCAAACAAATACTCTGCTGAGAGTTCATAGGTTTTTGCTGGGTCAGAGTTGACCGCTCATACAACCCATCCGACAGGCCTGCAACCAAATCCTCACGCGGTTCCGGTTAGGGGCATAGCCACCGGGCTCGAGTTCAGTGCGAAAAGGTCCGCCTCAGCCGCTTCACTTACCACTTAAACCCGGAATTTTTAGAGGAGGCGAAACCATCGGCTCAAGTCCCGTGTCGGGCTTCATACACGGCAACTTAAATCGCGACTGGCCGCCAACTCCAACCACCATTTTATCATCCACTGACCCGGGAACGACCACCACCAGTGTATAGCGGGTCGCTTTATAAACACCTGGCGGAGGACACTCCGGCTCAACCGACCGTCTTGAGAAAACTGTCGTACAGTCGAGCGAAGGTAGTGGAGCGTTGGAAGAAATCAAAACTGGTCGCACTACGGAAGAAATTGAAGGTGAATCTCCTGACGCGATAAAAACAGTAATTCCCATCAAAGCCGAGGCAGCAACAGCAAAAATAATCAGGAGCTTTTGCGTCACAAAATTCTTGGACACTTGCGTTGGTTTTACGTTCATTGCCTCTTGGAGCTTGGCTTCGGTGCCCGCCAGTGTGGTTTGACCTGGCGCAGTGGGACAAACCTCATCATCAAAAGTCACCCACTCACCTATAACGGAAACATTATCAGCAAGCTCCCGAAAGCCAGGACCAGGCTGAAGCTGCAGCCGCGAATGGTGTGTGATTTGGCCATGCTGGCTTGAGAGCGCACGTTGAGCCTCACCGACCGGAAGTCAAGCCCCAAGCCGTGAAAAGGTGCCTTAATTGAAACAATTGCCATGTAACTAATCCTGCCGAGTCTTCGTCATGGATGGTGATGAAAAAGTCAAATTTGACGAAGTGGCTGCTCATTGCAGCCAGTCTGCCATTGCTGGCCGGCTGCGTCGTTTATGAGGAACCGCCGGCCGTTGCTGCTCAACCGCCATCCCAGGCAGAGGTCGTGCCCGCCGCACCTGGCCCGGTGACGGTCTGGTTCTGGATTCCGGGGCAGTGGGTATGGCGCGGCGGTTGGGTGTGGGTGGGAGGTCGGTGGGAGGCGCGTCCGCATCCGGGGGCGGTGTGGGTTGCCGGCGGCTGGGGCAGGCATGGGCACCACCGTGTGTGGATCGAGGGCCACTGGCGCTGAGTTGCAGCCAATCAAGATCCGTAAAACTTTAAGGGCGCCTTCGTCGCGTCAAAGCCGTCTTTCGCAGCCGCGGAGTCGGCCGATCAAAATTGAGGACGCAGTTTTCAGTCCACTAAAACATCTGGCGCGCGAAAAATTGAATCGCCGGTCATACTTTTTCTCCGTTACTTACTCGCTCGCCGCCGGACTTTCCACACGGCCTCGTGATGTGTTAGGCGACTTCTTCATGCTTGGTCAGATGCAATCTCTCGCGAGCAAGCTTGCGCGCCTGCTCGATGGTGTCGGTGAGTGTGCCACCGCCACCATCATACCAAAATGCTCCCTGGCCGGCTTTCCAATCGCTGCTATCCCAAAACTGTACGTGAATGCGATGAATCCCTGAAGTGTCGTGAGTGATAATGGCTCGTTCAGACTTCGATTCTGAATAAAGAATCTCATCAACGCTCTGACCAGCAATACTCGGCTGCTGCGACAAATCGGGCGGCGGTGGAGGCCCAAAGTCGCCGAGGAAAAATCGCCGAAGGAAACCTCTCATACGCATGACGCCTAACGAACAGAGTTAAGCTGCAAGCGACTCTTGCAGCCAACGGATGTTGACGGATCGTGCGCGGAGCTTGTCAGCTTCAACGAATTGTTAAACATCGCCTCTCGCACTGCGTCCGAACCTCTCCAAATGATTCTCGCCGCCAACATATCTGCTCTGTCCTTTGAGATACGTCCTTGACTTGGGCGGCTCCAAGGCCAACTTGAGCCGCCCAAGTCAAGGACGTATCCACTTACGCCTTTTCGGCCTGCTTGGAAATCCCTTTTTAAAAAAATCTTCCGCCTGACGTCGCGGCGATGATTAACATTATTATTAGCCTGCAGGTCGTGCACGGCTTCGTACACGGTTGGTTTCTTTAACTCTGCTTGTTACCATGACATTATGAAAGCAGACTTGTGAATTTCTGTCAAAGATTGGCGCCGTCTGCCTTTCTTGTGCTTCGGGGTGACAACGGACAAAATCGCAAAATCCATTTTGCTTGCTCCCCTGCCCTGCCCGTCGGTTGCAGACCGCGTATTGGAAGCAGGGCCGGATTTGCATCCGGCCCTGTCGGTGACGGGATTTTCGCGCCTTCACCCGGCGTTCAGGAGTGCGACACGACCGTTTGAGATCCGCTGTCCAGGCCGTGTCACGGGCAAAACCCCGATGCCTTGTCCAGAATGGACAGCGAAATTATCGGTTCTGGCAACTGAAGATGAAGCAAGCCCTGTTCCCGAGTGAAATCGGATTTTGGCCCGCCTTTTCAGGCCATGATGCAACAGAAAACACCGTGGAACGCGGCTTCAATGTCTCGCCGCACGCTGTACGGCAATTGCTCCGCTTCGACAAGCCGTTTGACCGTTTTTACGTAGAATGTCCAGTGATCTATGGGCATGGTCTCAGGCCAAAGCATGCTGCCGAACGCCGCACCGGCCAGAAATCGGCAAAAGGCCAAAATCGAGTCAGTGTCCTCTCCCGGCAGAATTCTTTGCTGTATCAAGTCCCGCTCCAGGCGGGAGCGTTCGGCCGCGAGGGCCTTCAGCACCTCCTCCGGCGGAAGATTGTCTATCGTTTCCCGGAATGTCTCAAACAGACGACTATTCACGATGCACGAATATAACCTGTTCCCGCAGAAAATCAAATGGCCAGGCCGGGCGAATCACACCAATCCACCGTCAATGCGCCACAAATCCACCTCACCTGCCCAGAGGCCACCTTCTCCGCAGCACTGGAGAGGGGTGGGATGAGAGGCACTTTTCGCAAATCGAAAGTATCCCGGCATCCATGCGGTGTTTGTTGCTGGTCGCGCCTTTGCGGGGGCAAAGACGTTGAAAACTATTCAAGGCATTGTGATGCGGAAGAGCTGCGCCGGCAAATCCGCCTGGATGGCGTTGGTATAGCGAAAACTGCCGTTGCCATCAAATTGGTTCGCCGTTATCGGGACCCATTGGGTGATTGACGGGGCCAGGTTTGTACAGGCCGTGAGGTGATAAGTGCCGCCGGGCGGCCCATTGGTGCCAACAATGATCAGGTTGTCTCCGTCGCGGAAAATGCTTTCGCGAGGAGAGTAGGTAAAAATGACTTGGGCGATGGTCACTGAGCCCGGACTCCCGCCGGTCGCGCTAAAGGTTGTGGCGCTAAACGCGCGGAAATCAGTTCCGTAGCCGGGAGTCGAAGAACTCACTGCGTCAAGATAAGCGGCGCTCGCCGAATCGCTGCCCGGATGACGGAAGAGCATCACGAGGTCGCCACCTTGATAAACATACGGCGTGTCGAAGAGCACGAGCGAACCGAACGAGTTGGGGTTGGTGCCGGCGGCAAATCTGCCGGCGCCGATGGAAAGCGCTCCGCTCTTTACCAACACCGGCGAGAGCATATTCGCGGCGAAATTGGTGCTCATCCCTGAGATTGAGTTCGCCGCCTGAGCCAGCGTGACCTCGTAATCGGACCAGGTGACGGTATTGGTAGGAAACGCGGCAACGGCACTCGTGTCCAATCGGAACCGCAATTCAGTAATCTGCGCCCCGACCGGCAATCCCCCCAAGGCGGCGGGTGTAAATTGCATCTGGTAAGTGCGGGGAGAGCCGCTGTTGCGCAAGAGTGTATTCAATCCAGTTGTGCCGATGGTGGTTGCGTAAGCGCCCGGGGCGACGACCGCACCCGACGGCGGCAACGGCCCGGATGTAAACGTAAATGTCGGGCCGAACCACATGGCGCCCAAATACGGAGGACCCGTGTCCGGCATCGCCAGGGTTGGACTGCCAAGCTGACGGAGAAACTGCGTGAGGTTGATGCCCGACGCGGATTGGCAGGTTCCCGGGTCACCAACAATGGGATTGGCACCCGCCACCGGCATCAACGCGCCAATCCGGTATAAACCCGGCGGCAAAAACAATGGTGAAACGGCATTGACTCTCCAGGCGCCATCGGTATCCAGAGACGATTTTAAGGGTGAAGCCGAGGTAATCACCGATTCCCGCAATAAGGTTCCAGTGGTTGCATCCCATAAACCGACATCGAATGTTTGACTGAATGCGAAGCCATCTGATTGATAATCCCAGAATCCCAATCCATCTACCGTGATCCCGTTCGTGGCCGTGACCTGAAATTCCCAACCCAGCGTGAGTCCGCCATACCCCGAGGTCAGTCCGTTAATGCCACTGGTTACGTCCACGCCAATCGTGTCGGCGAGGACCGGGGAAAACGCAATGGCGCAAAAGACGATCGCTAATGCAGCAGTTTTCATCGGGCAAGCTTCTTTCTGTATTGCAGGCAGCTTATTTTAATATTCGCTGTTTGTCCAGAAGAATGAACGATGCCTTACGACCTGGCAGTTTGGGCCACCGCTCAGGAAAGACTTCGTCAGAAAAAATCCATCGCCTCCACCAATCCGCCGCCGCCCGGCCTTCAGAGTAGCCGCAGAGCATGGATCAGGACGAAAATCGAAGCAACGATGAGTAATGGCGACGAGTACACGCCCGGCATCAGACGTCTGAAGTAAATCGAACCTCCGATATGTCCAAGAGCGTTGCCCAGCATGATCACCGAGAGCGGAAGAGCCGCAATGATGATCCAGCGAACACCACGGAATGCCAACGGACTCAATGCGAACAGAAGCGCCACACCCGCTGCCAATCCCGCGATCCAAATCTTGAATGAGAACACGGGAAGCCAAATCCACCGGAATCGTGATCGGATCTTCAGCACCGCAGGATTGTAGACAGCGAGAAAATCTGTCAGCGCTTCATCCAGGACGTGGAGCGCCAGCGCCGCCGCCAGGGCGATCCATGCGATCCCGAAAAGCGATGCGGTCGTCATGGATATTCTTATGCCGAACGCCAAGGCTCAAGACCAGCCAATGGTAGTGGCTGAGCGATGCAAAGATGACCTTCACATTTCACGGCTTGGTTGAATCCGAAGAAGTAATGGCTGTTGGCTGCAGCGTTCCGTTAACTGCTTCGCCTGGTGGCGACAATTTGCGAGCCACAAAATAAATGCAAGCAACTAGTACTTCATACATGCCAAACGCCACTACCGATAAGCCCACGCTGGCAACCACGGCCGCTGCGAAATGGTGCGGATGCGTGTAATGCTCATCCCAGCGCTCGGCCTGCTGTTGTAAGAAGACTTCTCGCCCCAACTTCGAGCGATTTTCCATCTCTACATGCAAGACTATGCCATAAAGAACGCCCAGCAACAGAACTGCGGCAATTCTACAGATGAGTTTTGTGTTCATATGCACCTAACGTCCCAATGCTGCCTGCCGCGTTGTAGCTCGGCAAGAGCGAAGACGCGAGCCATGCCGACCGCCAAATAGCTCCTTACTGGAATAATAACCATCAACTCTCATCACTCAACCCTCAACTATCTAGGCAACCGGGGTTAGATGCCATGATGTGTTTGGTGGCGTCATCAATCCACCACTCCGTTGAAATACTCGACCTCAATCTTTTCAATAATCGCACGCATACGTGGAAAATACTTGGCCCCGTGCGCCGACTTCTGATGGGCATCCAATGCTGCCTGATTGCGATACTGCTCATGCACAATGTATGCGCCCGGCTTCGCGCGAGATTTGAGCAACGAGTAAAGAAGGCAATCCGGCTCGTGCTTTCGCATCTCCGCGCGCAACTCCGCAAAGAGACGCTCGAACTCCGCCGTGTGCTCTTCTTTCACCTGAACGGTCTTTAGTCCGCCAACCATTTGTGCCATAATTGGTGTGATGTTCGAGCTGTCTCACGATCCAAAGCTGAACCACGGCCTGAAAACTTGCAAGGACCGGATTGTGACAGCGGCTCACCAGATCCCAGACTTGCCGTTGGCTCCCACCGCAAAAATTCGGCGCTCGAAAAATCGAATTGCCGGTCATACTTTTCCTCCGCTCCTTGCTCGCTCGCAGCCGGGGTTTTCACACAGCCTCGCGCAGTGTTTGGCGTCCGGTGCTCCATAGCTCAAGGCCAACCTTTCCACTTACTACGAAGACTGTAAGCGAAAAGCATCAAAAACGCCATCATGCCTGGAATAACCAAATGCAACGCCGGCTCTGTGCTCTGAAAGGCGGCAATGACAGAAAGAACAAAAAATAAACCAATATATAAACCGCCGATAATCCTAAGCCATCCGCTCTCGGTTAAAAAAACACAATAGCTAGCTAGCACTAGCAACCCCAATCCTGCTCCAACTGAAATCATAAAACGAGCCGCGGACGCCTAACCTTTATGTCACCTTCAAAAATGATGAGATACTGGCCATCACCGCAACAGGATAATTCAACCCATCCTTCGGGTCCACAGGGATTTATGGCAATCCGATTTTCCATGTAGCCGCAACTTTTAAGTCGCGTCAGGCGCAATCTGAAGATTGCGGCTACGCCTTTATTGGAAAAGGCCAGGGTGTCACGCCCATCGGAATGTGCCATTCCCATGCGGCTGTGCTGGCGAGCAGGTCCGAATCTGATGCAGGATCAGGCGGCGCGGACAACCTGTCCGGACCCGGCGATTATGCCGTCCAGTTTACGACCAATTTCCAGCGGCGTTGGCGACCGGGGATTCTTGTCATCCCCAGGACACGCCCGCCGGCGACGTTGATTTTAGCGATGGTGGGCAAGGCTTCCAGGCCTCCGGTCAGGACCTGGCGCGGCCTGGTTTCGAAGTTCAGTATATTGGGTTTACGCATGCAGGCCCGTTGAGCATGATTCGTGCCTGCGACCGCCGGAGGCGCGAGGGATGGGTTCGCCTTCGCCCCCGGGAACGTTTAATGAAGAGTCGAAAGAGCTTTCTCCAGCAGTCGTTTATTTGTTCACGCTGCAGTGCCTAGGCGGGGTTGGGTCGCATGACCCTCATTTGTCAGGGAGAGATTTGAGGCAATGCGGCGCGCTTCGGTAAAACCAGAGTTACCTGGAACCGAACGAGCCACCTGCCGACACCCTCTGCACGCTCGACATTGTAGTAGGTCCCGAACTGCAAACTCAGGGAAGGTTTCCCGATTTGGAATGTCTTGCCGACATCGAGACCGACCGGGATAGTCCACCGCTCGTTTGCTGAGGCCTGCCAATCCGCGGTTATGGTCGAATCAAAACTCAAGTACCAGCCGCTTTCGAAGTTGTAGCTGATCACCGGCTCGAAGGTGGACACGCTGACCGCGTCGCGGTCGTGCTCGCCGGCGAACGACCAGACGTGATTTGCCAAAATTCCATTGACCCAGGGTCCGTTCATGTAAACGAGCCCAAGCGCCGGTCCGGCCGACCACTTGCCGGTTCCGAATTCATGCTCCGTCGCCGTAGGCGCCTGCAAATCAGGGCCCGCGCCCCAAATCCATGTCTCGGCGGACGCTGGGGTTAGATATGTCTGCAGCTCGAGGTCTCCCAGACCAAGCTTCCGATTCGGTTGCTCGGAGAGGAGAAGGCTCAGACTGGGCCGGGTGATTAGTTTCCAATCCTGACCGAGCGAAAACGGTATCGTCGGCTGGATGTTCAGTCCGCCGACCGTCCCATTGCCAGGGCCAACATCCAGATCGCTCGACAATTGGAGCGGCAGTGTAATTTGATCTGCGAACGGATTGTGTTTCTCTTTGGCCAGCTCCTGGGTCGAACTTGACGGCACGGCAGATGTGTCCGGTGGGTTCTCCGTCGCGCTCGCGGTGAGCGTCCCGATGGTTATGCACGCGCAGCTCAACTCTGCGGCAAGCGACCTGAGTACAGTTGATTTCCTGCTCAGGTGCGCTGCAGCGCCCTGGTTAAGCGGCACACTCATTTGCGCCTCATGAACTTACCCGCCGGGTTTCCGGTGAGATATTTGGGGCATTCGATGAAACAAGCTAGTTCTTCCGGCTGTAAGTCACCAGATAGAGCTGGGTGCCCGCAACGCTCTTGAACTCGGTCGGCCGCTTCGTGCCGGAAAGATCGTAGCAAATGCGAAGCGTGTCACCATTAAGTTCATAGATGCACGGAAATGTCTTGCCCTGGTTGGGTCCATTTGTGCTGGTGACGCTCATGCTCTTGGGCTGCACGGCAGCATCAAGACTGTAAGTTCCATAGTCGGGGCGCCCTCCGCCCATGGCCTCATACTTACCGTCGGCAAGTTTGAGGCTGATGGTTTTCAAGATGGCGTCGGGCATGGGCTGTCCACCCAACTCAGCCTTGATCGGCGTCCAACTGCCCTCGACAGTTTTGGTGTCAGGCAGGTCGGCAGCGAATGCGGCTGGTGAGACGACAACAGCGAGGCACAGGCACACGATGTATTTCATCATCAGTGATCGATTAAGACTGCGAGTTGTAGATGCGCGTAAAACACGTAACGTCCAGCTTAACGACCGCCGCCGCTGGCTCGATGATCGTTGTATAACTCAAACCATCCATAAACTCAAGGGGGCAGTCGGCTGCCTGCTCGCGAGAGCTTTCGGAATTGCCTGCAGCGCCCTGGTTAGGCATCACGGGCATATTCTGAATAGTGAAATGGTCTGACCATTTTATATTCTCGGCCACATCTCCCGCCTTCCTTGATGCGAGCGGCTGGCTCACCTTCGGCTTCGGGTGGAGTGGTAAAGACCTCGCGTCGGAACGAGCCAACCTGAACCCTTGCTCTGTCTGCGGGTAAAGTCCACAAGCGGAAAATCCAATCCTCGAATTCGAGTGATATGTCCAGCTGCAGAAACATCCGGCCCCGCCAAACGATAACTCGACCAAATCGAAATCTGGGAAGATCCTTCGGGTAACCGATAGACGAATAAGCATCCCTGACGAGCGTCTCAAGCGCGGACTGGTCTTCATTGATGTGGACTTCGATGAACGTCATAGGGTAAGCGTCATCTCATAATCCATCTGAACAACGGAACCGAGAGCGAATAAAGCCCAAAGGCCAGGATAATGCTACCCGATAGCCGATTCACGATACGCATCCAACCGGAACTCATCGCCGACCGAAATAGCGCAACGCCGCCGCTGAGAATAAGCCACCAAAGAGCCGAACCGACGAAGACACCCGCAACCAGCGTGCTCGCGCTAAAATAGTCGGGCGATGCTCCAAGCCCAAAGCCAGCAAAGACAGCGACGAAAGACAGAATGGTCATCGGGTTGGCGAGCGTGAGAACCAACGTGGTCACGTAGGCTGGAAATAATCCACCGCCGCGAACCTCTGCTATCTGCCCCGCAGGTGTGCTGATAAAAGTGCGGACACCGAGATAACAAAGAAACAAACCTCCCAGAATACCGAGCCAGAATCTCTGGCCAACCAAAAAGCTCGAAATTGCGGTAAGGCCGAAAGCGGCAACGCAACCATAGATGGCATCAGCGGTCGCTGCACCCAAACCTGTCGCCAATCCAATCTGCCGGCCATCGGCCAGGGAACGACGGATGCAAAGCACTCCAATCGGCCCCACGGGTGCCGCAATGGAAAAACCGATGATAACACCTTTGAACATGAAATTGAGTGTCATGCGTGAATGATGCCTTGCGATTCAAAGCCCAGGCGCCGCCACCGGAGACTGGGCCCGGCTGCAATGATGATATCCGAATTTCCGTGATGACGCTTGGTATCGCGGTAATCGTAAACCAATCCAGACCAACGCTAGCACCAACAGAGTGGCAGTTCTCGGTTCCGGGACTTGGAATTCTCCACCGAGAACATTCATCCCGCTCAACTCGGGGTAGTATTGCGTGCTGAGCAACTGGCCAGTCGTCGAGTATTCCTCAAAGTATCCCCACGCATTCCCATTGCCACACCATAACGTCCCCGTCGCGGGGTCCATCGCCAGGGCGGTGATTTCATTGTGCGACACGGAAAAGGAGCTGAGTAATTGTCCGCTTAACGAGTAGTCCTGAATCTCGGATTGGTTCCAACCTGAGATCCAAAAGGAACGGTTGAACGGGTCGTAAGTAATCCCCAGGAAATCCCCGACTCCGCCGCCGATGGAGAACAACGGCACGGGATTGCTCCAGTTGGGGCCGAAGCGTAGCGCGCGATTCTGATTGAAATCCCAGGCATAAATGTAGGTTCCGTCACTGGCAGCGTCGTAAATTGAAGTGCCGGGAAGGTTTGGAAACGTGGATGAGACACCGGTATAGGCGCCGGCAAGAGTGTATTCGCTGCCCGGGAATCCGCTGGCGCCGATCGTTGTCTGGACTGTTCCCATTACTGCGATGGCATATTCGTTGTTGTGAACCACACCCCAACTTCTAACCACGTCGCCACCCTGCACCACGAAGATTGTGTTCTCCTGACCCGCTGTCAGGTAAAGCTCGCTGACCGGCCCTGCCAGAGTCGCGACCGGCCCCACCAGCGAGCTGAATACTAAAACGATTGACGCAAAGTTCCTGCGATTGGATCTGTCCGGTAATGATAGAAGTTTGGTGTTCATGATGGGATGCTGTTAGCTGGAAAATGCCGAGTTGCTCTTCGTAAGTTCGTTCGTACGACGGGCGTGTAGTTTATGAGCAACGCGCACGCATGTCAAGGATAGAGAGACCCCACCAGGTCGGGCCGAGCTCATTGGCTGACTGCGCGGTAGAAGCCGACCGGGTTGGTGGCGTGCAGATCTGAATAATCAAATGTGCCGGTCGCCGAATTGCTGGTGAACAACGAAACCCAGGAAACGGTTGCCGGGTCCAAATTGGTCGCAAACTGTACCGCGTAATTGGTTCCGGGCGCACCCGTCACGCGCAAGTGAACCTGGCCCGACAGGTAAGGCGCGACGATGTTTATTTGTACTGTTGCTGCCGCGATTCCGGGCGGGAGGGGAAGCGGTTTGCCGGAGTCATCGGTGAAGGCGATATATCGCGGGCCGTTTGAATCGGTGGCGAAGTGGCCTAGGTCGGTTCCGGTGGGAGAGAACATTTCGATCGAACTGTTGCTATTGGCGGCGTAGAGATTGCCCGCGCTGTCAAAGGCCAATCCGTATGGGACACCCATTCCGCTGCTGACGAAGATATTGCCGTGGGCGAAAGTGCCGAGAAACGTTCCCGCGGGGGAAAACTCCTCAATGTCCCAGCTATTAAGATTGGACACAAAAAGGTTGCCGGCGGCGTCAAACGCCAGTCCGTATGGGCCGTTCAAGGGCGGGCCGGCGAACACGCCCAGGTCGGTCCCGTTTGTGGAGAATTTCTCGACGGTATTGTTGCCGGAATTGACCACGTAGAGATTGCCCGCGGCGTCGAACGCAATTCCGCGTGGCGCGTTGACGCCGCTGCCGCTGGCAAACGCGCCCAGATCGGTTCCGCCCGGAGAGAACTTCTCGATCTTGTTATAAACGGTCTCGGCAATGTAGAGATTTCCATCTCTGCCAAAAGTGTCGCCCTCGACATAGCTCAGGACGCCAAATGAAAAAAGGTAGGTCCCCGTCGAAGAATATTTAACGACGTTAGTGGTGATATTGGGATAGGTCACGTAAAGATTGGCCGCACTATCGAAGGCCAGCCCCAACGTAAAGGCGCCATCTGCCGTTGGATTGCTGGCAAAAACGCCCAGATCGCTGCCGGTTGAGGAAAATCTCTCGATGGTGTTGTTGGCATCGTTGCCGACGTAGAGGATGTCTGCGCGGCCTGGCGCGGTGGCGGCGGCAAGCACGAGTGCGGCGGCGGCGGTGTGCATGAACGTGAGGGATATTTTCATGGTGTTGGCTTTGTTTGGTTGCCGGGCGAAAATTCAGGCTCCTTCTGGTTGTCAGCGTTCAGGCGCTAAATTCGTCAGTATGGACGGCGTGCCGTGGCCATGCAAACTGACGCGTGATTGAACTGCGCCTCACTTGATGAAATATAAGACCGGTTCCATTGGCGGTGTCAAGTCATTCCCCGCGCGCCGAGGCTGTCTGCGACCGGGAAATCTGAATCAATGAGGGGGCTGCAAAGCTTTGCGTGCTACGGCGGCGTTGGCGCGATTGAGTTGGGCGTCCGCGCCGGCTTTTTCGACCAATCCAAGCATGGCATCGGTCAATGAACCGGCGTATCAGGCGCCGCGCCTGGTTTGGTAATACGAATTGGCTACCTGGCTTGAGGCGTAATATTCGTCTGAGATGCCGCCGCGCTCTTCGACCCCGTCACCACTACGCTGTGATCGGCGTTCGTTGTAGTCGTCGTCGCAGTCCAAGTGCCGGAATAGGTCTGCCCGATTTCGCTGGCAAGCCGGCCATTGGAGCCGTGGGCGGTCATGATGAGCACGATGACGAGCGGCATGGTCAGACAGAGCGAAGCGATGATGTATTTGCGTTTCATGTCACCCTATAGACACCGTTGCGGTCGGGATTTGTATATTTTGGTTGCACATTGCCAAAGTGGTTGGGCGCATATCGCTGCTTTGCAGCCATTACCGACTTTACTTTTAGGCACAGAGAACGAATCGTTTCGATATCGACTCAAGGCTCCTTCACCTCTTCAAGTGGTTTCAAATCCTTGATCAGATTCTTTTGGGGATCAAATTCCACATTCCTGTCATTAGGCGTCGGATTGAGATAATAATCGAATCCCATTCCCGAAGTCGGAGCAATTGTCCCAGGGTAAAATCTAAAATCCCCATGAATCTTTCCGTAAAGCGCACTTTCAATTTGGCCATCTTGATCCAATACCGTGCGTACACGAAGGAAGTATCCAAACACAGATTGAGGACGTTCAGTGTCACTGTAGTGAAGGACCAGTTCCGGATTATACCCGCTGGGGGCAGCAGCGCGCGAAGTCTTGAATTCGCTACCAGTCACAGGTTCTGACAGCGCGACAACGATTCCATCACCTTTATTCGGAAAGGTCACTGTTAATTCGGCATTAAATTCCCGGTCACTGGCAATTTTGCGACGCGCATCGAGCAGTATATCCGTGTGAACACCTTTGCCGTAGGGCGTTACCCAATCCCCGGCCATTAGATCGAAGCCAACTGGCTCATTCAGCTTCGGGAATCTAATCTCTTGCTTTTTTGCATACATCGGAATCGGTTTGCCAATTATTCGAAGGACCACTGTTTGTGTTGGATTCCATTTTGCTGCGTCGTAGGAAAACGGCAGATTGTAGGATAATCTTGTAGTATAGTAACCGGCCTTTTCTGCAGAGAAGCCAAGTGTTCCACCATAGCTGCGGTGCGAGGCACTGAAAAAACCATTAGTATCTGTTAGACCGTCCGCTGAGGCGCCAACAGAGTTGGTGTAATAGCCGATCCCAGCGTTTGCCGTTGCAATGGGGACGCCGGTTTCGTTAACTACTTTGAGCGTGGCGTGCCATTCATGTTCAGTCTGTGCGTACGCATAATTGATTACAATATTCGTGAGGACGAGGCTGATGATCTTTTTCATAAATCTTATTTCAGATTCCCATCGTTGACAATATCGTCAAACAATTTGTGAGTAAACGGATACGCCACGTAATTATAGTCAGAGTGGTGCCAGTTATTGTTGCGTTCACCGCTGTTGAATCTCGAGGCAGGCCAGCCAGTTTGAAATTCATTTTGCATGTTGAAATTTCGCTTACTAGCATAACGCTCGTCGAAAATGGGGACAAAGTTCGCTCCCGCAGCCAAAGTGAGAGCAGGAATTGCGTCTGACAAGATCCGGTCGCGGTTGGCTTGTGCATATGCGTTTCCGTCAACGGCGTTGGTCAAAACCAAATCAGGGAACGGTCCTTCTATTGGGTCGAAGCGAGAACCAAAATCAAAGACTGGGACCTGTCGCAGAATCGAAGCGGGCAGACCATTGGCGGTGGACGGAGGAATGGGAATCGGATCGCCATATTGATTTGCCGGGAAACGCCAGCCGCCATGAGTGCTGCTGATAAAATTATCAAAATGGGCGTTACCTTTGCCTTTCTCCTGCCAAACCCAAACGTAAGTTCCAAACGGAACGCCGGCCCAGTAATTTAACAGTTGCGTTAGTCCGCCATTTAAAACTCCCGGAGGAGGATCTTCGTCGTCCTGACGAAGGACTTCTTCACCAGGTGAGTAGAAATTGTAAATGTCCACGTCACCCAGATTCCCCAACCGATTACTCCAAGTCAACGCACTGCGGCCGTCAAAGTCGGCAAATAACTGCCACCAGCTGCTTGCGAAGGTTCGATCGGAATAAGTCTGCCAAGCCGATGGGATCATTGCCGGCTCAAAAGGTGAGCTGCCTTGCAGGGCTTCCACCGGAACGGCGGCATCTATCATAAAATACTTATTCATCGTCGCGTTGTAATCGCTAATGGCACATAGCACGACCATATTCCCCAAACTGTGTGAGGCTACTACGGTCTTGTCCGCAGACATTGTGCCAAGAAAATCCGCAAAATGAGACGCCGATTGGAATGCATTGACTACGTTCGTCTGGAAGTTGCAGGAGACGTCGGCAATATAATCACCCTGCGACATCGCTCCATTCCAAGTCACCCCGTAGAATTTCGCTTTTGAACCGGACCAATACATTCGCTTGAAGATTTCGCTCTCCGTGCCACGTGCTTGTTGTTGATTGACGTTGTAACCGTGAAGGAATACGAAATTCATGTCGCTGCTGGACGGCTCGTTCGGAGCTTCGTTACGCGGCGGGACCTCAATCTCTCCATTTACATACGACAAGTTCACATGCCGGAACATTTGCTCGACACCGCTGAAGCTCAAATACAATGGAATTCCGGTCATCAACTTGCCATTGTGCCAGATTTCCAACATCAGGGGGTGCGGAGTGGCTGCACACCCTTCCAATAAAATGATTCCCGTGCCCCCGTTGTTATTTACATATGTCAGCCAATTCGCGTCCAGAATAGCTGCAGCGTTAATTGAAATAGTGTCCGCATCCATTGCCGCCTTGCTTAGGTCGGTGCCATAGCCAATGCTGCCGTCGCCAGTAAGGTAGTTGTATGCGCTGTCGGGAGTGAGATCGGTATAAGCGAATTTCACAGCCGCGTCGTGTGCTTCAGTGTCAATCTGGTACAGGTGATATTCATAACCGTCTGATGGGGGTAGTGATTGCAGGGCATTGCCCAAACAAAGCGCCACAGGGAAGAAATTGACCAAATCACTTCGTCCCCGAACATGACTGTAAGCAAAGTTTGCACAAGGAGTCGGTCCGCCGGTACTGTAAGTTAAGGCTGGCTGACCTGGGATCTGATCATCCGATGCGCCGGAAGTTTCATCATCGCCATGTTCCTTCGAATCGTTAATCCAAAAATGATACGGTTTCATGGGGGTCGTAACATCGCGGTTATCGAAAGTAATTTGGCCGTCGCGGTTGTTGTCCACTGCCAGTTTTACGTTCAACTCGGCGGCCTGCACGTTAAAAGTGTAATTGCCCGCAGCCTTTGGCGTTACGTCCACATTCTCCCCGGCCGGGGCGGTGAAAATGATATACCCCGATCCTTGGCCATCGTCTGACAGCGTCTTGCCCCTGATTGAGACCAAATCCGGTGCCAACAGACCTCTGCCGTTCACATCCCAAACTTGCGCGTGGACGAGATAAGTCGCAGTCGAGCCGGCCGGAGTTTGCCCTTGCGGCTCAATCATAACATGCGTCCTGAAAAAAGATTGCACGTCCGAAACGTTTCCCCAGGGCGCGCCGTAGGCGTCTTCGCCGGCCGGCAACGGGTTGGCCCATGCAATGCTCTTGGGAGGGCAAAGCATCATCCAACTCGGAGACCCCGGGGGCCCATTGTAATAACCCGAACCGTAATCATACCCAGCCTCCATTCCACCTCCCTGGTAATTCCAATTGACTGTGTCTTCGTTATTGGCGAACGCTACCCCGCAACAAGGGTTAACGGCCGCGTACCTTCCACCGGCGACGACTCCACAAGCACTCGAATGGCCCAGAAAACTCATCAGACCAACCTTGACCGGTAATGCCACGGTGAACAATTGCGAGCCGGCGGCTCCGCCAGTTGGCGCATCCCTGGGAACGAAACCACCGTTGGCCCGAGCCAGTTCAGGAACACTGCCGGCATAGACCTCCACATCGAACATAGCCGTGCCGGATGAACTTGCCGGTACGTTGTCTGCCGCCCACGTCCCGTCGGGACTGACCGTCGCCGCCACGCCGTTGATGGTCGGTGTGTAACTGGAATCGCTTACCGTGCCGCTCACATTCACGGACGGTTGGTTGAGCTGGTCGCCGGTCGGCGGGTTCATTGTAACGATGATACCGCTTTGAAACAAAATCAGGTTGGTCACAGACGAGTTGCCTGCTGAATCGGTCGCAGTAACGGTTAACACGGTTGTACCGCCGGCCAGAGGCAGTCCTTGCACCCAAACCGAGCCGTTTTGTTCCACCAGGCCTTCAACACTATTCCGGTGGCCGTCGGCGTCCACGAAAGAGGCGACGACGGCGGTCATCGGGTCGCTCACTTGCGCCTGGAGCGTGAAGTTGCTGCCGCCGATGTAAGTTCCATTCTGCGGCCAGAGAATTGTCAACGCCGGTGGATTTGCGTTGGTGGAAACATCGAACGTGAAACTAAAGTCGGTGCTGGTCGTGTTGCCGGCCAGATCAGTGGCGTGGAGAGTGATGAGGTTGATGCCGTTGCTCGTCAACATAACATTGCAGCATTGGAAATAATTCGTCGTGATGGCCAACAGATTCGCGTCGCAAAAATGTCCGGTCACGTAAGCTGTTTGGTTGGTCACAACGCCCGTAGCATTGCTGACATCGTACGTAAGACTGCTTAACGATTCATTGGCGCAGCCCTGCAATTGAATAATCGGCTTTGCGGCAACGCTTCCGGCTGGATTGGTAATTGTGAGAATCGGCGGTGCGGTGTCCAGGGTGAGCCTTGTTCCCCGCCAGGTTTGCGGCGCATCATGGGGCAAGCCGCGTAATCCCACCCAAACGTAATAATCACCGTCGCCGGCGGTCAGTGAGGCGACTGTGTTTGAATCGTGAGGCTGCCACGGCGTGCCGATGAAATTGCTGCCGACGTCGAATAGTTGATTCGGCACGACGACGAAGTTCGTGGTTATGACCGCGACAGCCATGCCAAAGGGAACCCCGCCTTCAAGATGAATTTGCACCGGCACAATGGGGTTCGTGACGTAACTATTCGTTGCGGCGACGGAAAAATTGATGACGTCAGGGTATCGGTCCCGCAGGTAATCGATAAAAAGTGTGAACCCGTCATTGTCCGGTTGAAAATCAGGATCGATGTCCGCCTGGTTAAAAAACTTTATATTCCACCAGTCGGGAATTTGACTGGCGCAGGTGACGGTATCTGCGGCTGCCAGTGGATAAGCAAATATTTCCAGTTCGTCGTAAGCGCCACCGGCCTGATTGTCCCCATTCCGGTCGCTGCCGATTCTAAAACCATCGGCCAATTCGCCGGCATTCGGACACAGCGTCACGCCTGCCCCATTTGCCAACAATTGACCGTCCACATACAAAGCGCTGCCAGCGGGCGAATACGTCAGGGCAATCTGATACCATTCATTGGAATACCATGAAATGCCCGCAGATAAATTTGTCATGCTGCCACTGTTGTCGGCGGTGGCAAAGAACAGTTGCGAGCCGTCCGGACTGAGATAAAGGCTCCACCAGCCAGCGTAAGAGGCTGGCTCGTTATTCCCCATTTCAATCAGTCTGGCCCAAACGCCCGGCCCATTGCCTCCGGCACTGGCGCTGGTCCAATCGGGCTTAAACCAGAACAGCAACGAACCGGTCTGACAGTTGATGTTGGTGTGGCCATCGGTTTCTACAACAGGATAAACGAGCCAAGCCGGATTATCGTCACTCACCGACACGGCGTGGCCGCCCCAATTGGAAACGCCAGCAAGGTTGCTGGTTGATAACGGCAACTGACCTTGCTCCCCAATCCAGGTATTTGTGTCGTCGAATCGCCAGCGGGCCAGCGGAATAAATTCTTTGGCGGTAAGATTAACGGAATTGGTACCGCTGAAGGCATTCACCAAAATCGTGCTGTCCGGCGGATTGGAAGACGACGAAGGGAAATAAACATAGGCCGAAACCCGCCCGTTTGCATCCGACCGTAACGCAAGGCTGGAGCCGGGGGTATCGTTGGTCGTTGCCGCCAACAACACGGTCCCCTTGGTGACCGTGAACGTCACCGGCGCGTTGGCGATGAACGTATTAAGCATTTCTGAGCCTGCCACTCTTATGCTCAGCGGCGCCGGCAGGAATAAACCGTAATTTCCGGTCTGGTCATTACCACCCAACATCTCCAAATAAGGCAACCGCCCGTTGTAAAAATCCGTTGGGTCAGTGCCTTGCTGAAATTCGTCCAAATTGCTGATGCCGTCGCCGTCCGAGTCCGCACCGGGGTCAACGCCCAGTTGGCCGAAGAATTGCAGCTGCCAGAAATCAGGGATGCCCACGCCGTCAGAGTCCAAAGCGACTGTGATGTCCACACTTTGCGGATCAGATTCCACACCTGTATCGTCCACCGCAACAGCTGTAATATTATAGCGGCCGACGAAGGCGTTGGACCACCACGTGTTATCTGTCCAAGTGAACGAATATGGACTTTGCGTTGAGGAGCCCAGCATTGTCTGTTCCCCACCAATGGCCTGAGAACTGTAATCTACTTTCTGAATGGTTGCCCCGGCCGCAGCCTCAGCCTCAACGGTGATCGTCAAGCCCTGGTTTGAACTTACCAGGATAGTTTCGCCGTATTGAGGGCTGGTGATGTTAATGACAGGCGGAAGGATGAGAGCTTCGTCGAAATCCGCTTCGACGATTTGCTCGCGGCTGGCCGCCAGGACCCGGATCAGGCAGTTGGTAACGCTGGCATACCGGTCGGCATATCCGATCAAAGCGACTTCCCCTTCGGCATCAGTCTTAACCCGCAACCCTTTATAACCCTCGCCGTCGTGAGCGGTTCGCAATTGCATGTCGCCGCTGATAACTTCAACCGAAACCGGGGCGTTACTCAACGCCACGCCTCCTGTATCCGTTACCATGAAGACTAACGTTTGAGGAAACTCCAAGCCTGCATGCGGGGTTTGATGGTTGCCACTCAGAATCTGCAATTGCGGTAATTGGCCATTGTAAAAATCAACGTATGTCGGAGCCAATCGGGGGAGCCCATTTTCGTCGCCCCAGACCGTAATGGGACCCTCACTTGTGGCACCCCATTGCCACAAGTTGGCGTTACGATCGAGCGCCGCGGACCCATCCACACCCGCGGCTATTGAGACAATGTTGGAGACGCCGACGATCTGAAAAGGCTGGCTACAGATGCCAGCAAGACCGCCATCGCCCAACTGTGCTCCGTAATCATTACCCCACCCCCATAACCTGCCATCGGCATCCACCGCTAAACAATGCCGCGCACCAGCAGCAATGCCGATGACGTTCGTGAGTCCAACCACCATAGCCGGCGTGTCACGGTGATACTCCGCCGCGCCATCTCCAAGCTGGCCGTAATCATTTTGACCCCACGCCCAGACCGTCCCGTTGGAGGCCAACGCCAGGCTGTATGCATTGCCGGCACAAATCGCCACCACGTTGCTCAACCCGGAAATAGGCACAGGCGTTCCAAAACCATTTCCCCACATCCAGATTGTGCCATTGGTCAACAACGCCAGGCCATGACAATCACCGATAGCCACGGCAATGGCGTTGGAAATGCCAGCGATCGGCATCGGAGCATAACCTCCATCGCTGATGCATTCCGATTGTCCCCATATCCAGACTGTCCCATCAGCTTTGACCGCGGAAGAAAGGCCGAATACTCCTTCCCCATTGAAACCATGAGCGGCAATCGCAATGACATTTGTCATTCCAGGCACTTGCACGGGAAGAGCCGCATTGGCCGCATCATCGTTGCCTAATTGCCCGAAATCGTTTTGCCCCCACGCCCAGACCGTCCCGTTTAAATCCAGCGCCACCGCGTGATACAACCCGGATGCAACGCTGATTGCTCTGGCCAGGCCCGCGATATGGACGGGATTGGTGCTGTCAAGCGAAGTGTAATCACCCAGTTCACCAAACAGGTTTCCACCCCAGCTTACCACGTCTCCGTTAGTTGTTAATGCCAGGATCCTCTCACCGCCGATAGCTGCCATTGCAGTTATTGCACTGGTGGCGTTCGTCACCCAGGTGAGCACTTGAATAAACAGGTTGTTGGTTCTCTCAGCCGCGCGCAGGACAGCTGGCGTGGTTGTTGCCGCCACTGCCCCCGTCACCTCAGTTTCAGAAAGCCACCAGCCGGAAACCAGGTTTGTGCGACTACGGATGACATACGGCACGCCAGGTTGCGTATTGTGCAGAAGCAATTCGACGGTGTAGTTGGATAAACTGATTGAGAGCCACAGATTTGTTCCGTAGTCGGGAGCAATATCCGATAGTGAGTCATTGGTGTTTGCGGTGCTGCCGTTGCCGGGAAGAGCGGGCTGAGCAAAAACATTTGCGCCAAGAAAGATCCATGCAAGCAAACTTCCTGTCCTGATACAGCCCGTCTTTGCCAGTTTCCTTCCCATTCCATTTGCAGGGGCGAGTCGCTTGGTTTTAGCGAAATTCCGTCGTCCTGACTCCTGTTCCAAGCAGGATATCGTTCAGATTCCCGAAACGACGTCGCGCCATTTTTTGGCAAAAACGCAAAGTATTTTGCGATTTTTATGCGGTGGCCTGAAATGTCATCAGCTCGGAACTGGCCGGAACCCGGTTCAAACCGGCTCTAACACAACGCCCGGCGCTAAAATCAAAAGCGTGGTAAATCCTTGATACTGGATAATTTACCTTGACAAGGGCTCGACTTTGTGATGCCATCTTGCGAACTCTTAACTACTGATTGCTTAACCCGGGTGAGAATATGAAATGGGTAATCGCTGTCCTGAGTATATCAATTTGCTTTGGCCTGGCGTGTGAGGTTCGCGGTGTCGGAGGTGCGATTTTGTTTTCGGATTTGGATCAATCAAATATCGGGTCCTATAACTATGGATCGATAATTTTGCTAGGCGTCCCATTTCAGACGGGCAGTTCTCCAATTTCGGTTCAGCGAATCGATCTTTTGATGCAACAATATCAGCAGGTAGCTGACGAACCGTTTGTCGAGATTTACACTGACAGCGGCTCTTTTCTGCCCGCTATTCAGGTGCCGGGCGCGACGTTCAACCCTCAACTGCCACTGACATCCACTATGGGCATAAACGCATTTAACCCTTCGTCGCCCGTAACTCTTCAGGCCAATACGACCTATGACGTTGTGGTCGGCGCCCCAATCCTGGATGGATACTGGGCATGGGGGTTGGTGAGTGGAACCGGAAAAGCTGGCCCCGGGGGCGAGATTCTGCCACATGCCAGCGAGGAGCGAGATCAAAGTTGGGAGTCTTTGGTCAGTGGTACGACGTTTGGATTCGACCTGGTAGGAACGGTGGTGCCCGAGCCTTCGACAATATCACTTTTGGCGCTCGGTGTTTTTGTTTTGGGAAGAAGGGGTGTTTGGCGAATGCTCCATCACGCGATCCGGAGCCGCAAGATTCGACAAGTCATTGCCAATTAAGGTTTGGCCCCACTGTTTGCACTGCGGAATAGTTTGCCTCGCGATGGCCCTGTTTCCACCTTCTAGGGCGCGTGGGGCGTATCTCTGCCTTGACCGGGCGGGATGCGCCTCCCTTTTTAGATAGCGCGGACGGAGCCGTTTCAGCCGCTCGCAAAAATCTTCGGCTCGTCCAGACCGGCAGTTAGCTCGCCAAAACGATATTTCCCGAACAGGCCCTTTGTGTAGGGCACGCAAGTTTTGCTGGCGTTGCCGCTGACGTGTTCCAGGCTTATGATGACCGCGTCCACTTTCTTGCCGTCCTGTACGATGCGGCCGTCATAGCAAATGCCGGTGGCCCGGATCTTGCCGGCACGCGCCTCGCCTTGAAATCCTTGCACCAGCATGGCGATGACGTCCTCCGATGCGGGCGTCTCGTTGCCATCGTAGGTCGCCGCGGCGCTCAGCTCCCCGGTGCTGCTCACTGCCGCGCCGAATGGGTAAAACTCTCCGTTTTTCTTGAGCATCTGTTCGGCAAACGGCATCAGGAATTCGAGCAGTGCGTTGTAATCCTCGCGTGCTTCCGGTGATGGTGATCCGGACATAGATTTGTTCCTTTCTGGATGTACTTTCTGGTTGATTAACCAGCCAAAGTTGCCTGCGGTAGCTTACCTCGGCAAGTGCGAATTCCAGAGGTTGGCCTGGCACAATAATGAGCGCCAAACTATGTTCGCAACTGCTCTAAAAAACTTGCGCCGATCCGATCGGGCGACTGCGGATTAGCGCCGCGTGGCCCTGTTGGGGAGGCGGTGGTGGACGAGCAGTGCGGCAATTCCAGCGGCCAGCAATCTGAATTGACATCAGCACTCACACCTCTTAGCTTGCAGATGTGAAACTTGGATTCAGGCGTTTGAGCCCCATGTTTCTCGGATTCTGCGCGAGCATGGGGTGTGGTGGCGTGATTCACGCCCAAGTTTGGGGGCCGGGCAACACCAACTTGACTTGGACAGGGACCGTCAGTTTCGTCACGACCAGCAATGTCACTTATGCCCGATACACGTGGCCTCTGGCCTGCTGCCAAGGCATAGTTAGCACGGGGCCTCTGATACGCAACGGCAACCTCTTCTGGTATGATTTCGACCTCATGGGGCCTGAAATCTGCTCGTGCCTGAGCATAATACTTGAACACACCAGTGTCACTTTAGGCACGTTAGCCCCGGGCGTCTATACCTTGATTACAACTTCCTGGGGCCAGCCGGTCGCGACCAATACCTTCCGCATTGCACCCGTGTTGCAACCCGGCGGCTTTGACACAAACGGCTGTTTTCAAATCCAAGTGTCCAGCGGTGTAACCAATATCAGTTACGTGCTCCAATGCTCGACGGGTTTAGTGACTTGGACCTCGCTCACGACCAATATGGTTTCGACCAACGCGATCGGGATGGTATTGACAGATTATTCCCCCGCGTCGGCCGGTATTCGGTTTTATCGCGTGCTCTGTCAATAGCCGGCGAGTGAAAAACCCCGAAGTCGAGAGTCCAGGCGCGGGCAGCGTTATGCCATGGACGGCCAAGGTAAGAGGGGTGGCCAACCCTGTGGCAAACGCGCTTCGCACTACGCCTGGCGTGAATTCATAGATGCGGCCCCCCGCATCGAGAAAGCGCAAACCTGATTTAGCCTTTCACGCTTTGGACTGGACGAGAAAAAGAGTAACCCTCAAGCGATTTTTTCAGGCTCATCTTTCTCCAGCTTCCGAAAGTTTCCGTCATAGAACTTGTCCAATGGCAGGCCGACCAGCAACCCGCCGAGGGCAACCCCAAGGAGATCCCCAAAAGCGCCCAGCCAGAAATAAAAGATCAAGCCGACCGGGACAGCGCCGGCGCAAACCATCGCCAACTGGCGCAACCAGGACGCCGCGGTCCAGCGAAACCGCGAAACTCGCCGGCAATCCGGGCAGACGTGGCGTCCCGCAGGCGCGCCCAAATACCTGGCCCAAGTGAGCGGAAACTCATGGTTGCAGTACGGACATTTCATTGTTCAATCACAGTTATGTCGTCTTGCGGCCGGGAGTGGTAGCGCCGACCTTGCGTGAGGCGAACCGCAAAGCCACCACGGGAATGTTTTGATCTTCGCCGGAGCGTCACCATGTCCCAAATCGTTGCCAAAAGCCCGCGTTTTCGCCTTGACAAAACCGTTCCAGTTATTAAAATTCCTTTTCTGTCCGGTCAATTCAAATCATTAACCAACAACACACCAAAAAATGAATTCACCCTATGAAAACACATTTATCCATCGCTATCGTCGGTGTCTTAGCCTCGAGCCTTCCGAACGTGGCCAACGCCCAAATTCTTGTCAGCGACCAAATCGGAGGCGTTCCATCAGTCAGCGGCGCGACCCTGGAGACCTTTAACGAATCAACGCCGCCCATTCTGACGCTCTCCGGCAACGCCTATCTGGTTACCGGCGGGCGCGGGTTCCCCGATTATTACACGGCCCCTTACTTCTCCGGTTCGACCGCGGCTTATTTTGGTGAATCGCCCGCGGTTGGCTATGACGCCAGCCAGTACGTGGCTGTGGAAACGGGCGGGTCCGCGACACTCAACTTTTCCAGCCCACAGAATTATCTGGGTCTTCTCTGGGGTTCCGTGGACGTGAACAACAACTATCTCACCTTTTACGATGGCTCGCATAATGTCATTGGCACGGTTTTGGGAACAGCCGTGACCGGAGTGGATGGTGGCGGGGACGCAAACGGCACTGCCTATGTCGACATCACTTCCACGACTCCGTTTTCGAGTGTGGTGGTTAACACAACCGGAACGCAGGGCTTCTGGTCATTCGAATTCGATGATGTGGCTTACGCCGTGGTAGTCCCGGAACCGACCACCAGTGTTTTGCTTGTTGCCGGACTTGGTGTTCTCGGCGTCAGGTTGCGCCGAAAGGCCGCGTAATCCTGGATTGCCGGGAATGCGCGTACCGCGTCGTTGAAAAGAGGAACAGCTTCACGGCCCGGATGGCGCCAGGATGGTGATGTGGAGTGGCGTGGATACGGCAGATAGTCCATGCAAACCGGATGCCCGGGCTGTCAACTTGTAGCTGCCGGCGGGCGCGTTGGTCCAGTCAAATGATACTCCGCCAAATCCAGGGGCCACGATTATCATCGGCTGGAATTTGCGCGAGTGCGGGTCTGGCCGTATGCCTTCGTGCCAAACGCACTTTTGCGAACCCAGCTTGTTGGTATTGGCAAAGAAATCAATTGTGACTGAATCGCCCTTGTGCGCGGCGATTGTGGTTGTGGGATAGACCAGGAAAAAGAGGTGTGCCGGAGTGCGCAGCGCATCGCCATCGTGGAGAACATCGCCGTTACACAAGACTTCAAGGGTGACGGATAACGGGGTTTGCGGTGGTTTTCCCCCGGGGGCATCGGGGGTTTGGGCCGAGGCGCCGATGACCATGAGCAGGCAAAGCAGGACTGACATTCCCCTGCCCCACGCTTGTACCCGGGATGGTTTCAAATAATCAGAAAAACATTTCATAACTCATCAGACGGATTTGATCCGGAAATGCTCCGCCTTTCAAACGCCCGGTTGCGGTGCTTGATAAGCCGACCAGGGAAATGGCTCCGGGGTTCGCCCGTCAGTATTGCCACCAGCGTGAACGATTGCCGGTCAAACAAATGGCTGGTTCAAACACAGTGTATCTTGCAATTATGATGCAGGAGATTCCGATCAATCCAGGATATTGTAATACCACGGAGTTTTGCTCTGTGCTATCTTACGCCCTCAGAAAGGTTTTCCATGAAATTTGACAGAGGTGCAGCCTAATTTGTTGTTCTGTCGGTCGCCGGCGCCTTGAGCGTCGCTCCGGCCGGCGCGCAAGACAGCGTACTCGTGGCCGAGGACGGCCTGAACACCGGCGGCATCGGCGCTTACAGCGTTTCCTACGGCCCCGGTTCAGCCGGGGTAGATAAAGTGAATACTACATTGTGGCTGTGGCTCTCCGTTCGGACTAGCCAGGTCAATTCGCAGGCGTGTGCTGGGCCAGCCAGGTCAGATCGTTCTGGCTGGCAGGATCGCCAGTGACAGAGACTGCCTGTAAATAGCTTGTGCTATTCGGGTCAAAGGGTTGAGTTGTGACACGCCCTGCCCATCTGTGCAAATCCGAATGTCCGTCCGCGTAAACCATCCCAGCGGCGCTGCCGTGCATGCTGCCAGGAAGCTCCGTGAACGTGGTTCCCGTCCGATTTGCATCCGCCGGGTTGACGTACAAGGTAGCATCGTCGTCGCTGTTGGGATGTTCATCCATAATCACCCAGCAATTCCCCGGGCCGGGGTTGTGCAGGTCGGTCAATTTTTTTGCATTGTAGAACGTTACCCAGTTCCCGCCATTTCCGGGAGCGAACCATTTTGAACCGTCGCCCATTGCGCCGTCCATCGCATAACTGCGGATGCGGTACTGCCATCCCAGTTGGAGTTGGCTGGTTGAGAGGTCGTTGTCCGCCGGACAGCGGTATATGTTGGTTGAGTTGCTGACGTAGTGTGCCATCAGCGCCGTTGTCCTCACTCCATAAATAACCGCGTCAATGGTCAAATACGTATTATTGGTGTTGCGACTGCTGGTGGTCGAATCCAGCGCAGCGGCCGCACCACCGATTGCCGGGCAGGTCCAGTTTAACGGAGACTGGCCGGTTATATCGGAATTGCTCATCAGCCGGTCATGATTGTCCTGGGAATACAACAACCATCCCAGCCCCAACTGACGCATATTGTTCAGGCATTGGAAGGCCTTCGTGCTTCCCGGTTGATTATTGGCCAGCGCCGGCAGCAGTAACGTCGTCAGAAGCCCCAGCGTGACCAGCACCACCAGTAATTCAGTCAGCGTAAAGGCGCGGCAGTCGCGGTCGTGAACTTGCCGCAGGGCGGACCACGATTTGAAGTCGGTTGAGCGATTTGTATTCATAGCTTTGCCTCCGTGGTTTAGAATCCTACGATCTGGTAAAATCTTTGCCCGGCCAGGGGCGTGGGATCCGTGAAGTAAGCGGTGTTGCCCAGAATCGTCACGCTGCCGGGCAGGATTTGCCAGGCCGGGTCGGTTAAATTATTTTTGAACTGCACCTGATAAGTTTTTCCCGCCAGTACCGGCCAGATTAGCGTGGGATTCCTGTACGGTGCGGCGCCCGGGCTGATTTGGACGTAAAAAGTCGGGATCATGCCGGCGGCAAAAAGATTGAACGCAAACAGGTCGCTGGCCCGGTTCCAATCGTTGGTCACCAGGTCGGAGGCCGCGCTTTGGAACACGAGCGTCTGCCCGTCGCCACTAAAGAATGGATTGAGCGAGCGATTGTCTCCCGAGTCATTGCCGAACCGGCTTGCGGACAACAGCGTGGTTGCGCCATTGGTCCGGTCATAGATGAACACATCCGGCACACCGTTGCTGTCGCCCGGCACCAGATTGTCGGCGGCACTGCGATACGCGACAAACCGGCCGTCCGGACTGATGACCGGCGAATCGGACGCCCCGTCACCGGTCCCCGTGCCGTTGAAATTTTGGCTGAGGAGACAATTGGTTTTGGCCAGAACATCATAGAGGTAAACCTCATTGAGGCCGCTGGTGGCCCGGGCATCGAGGGGCGCACTGGTCTGATAAACCAAGAAGTTTCCGTCAGAGCTGAAGTTCCAGCCCCACTGAGTTGAAAAACTTCCGCTGCTGCCGGTACCCACCGTGGAATTGTTGGTGGGATTCTGGAGATCGGCGATGAATAATCCCGTCGCGTTGCCGTAAGCCAGCCTTTGGCCATCCGGACTGATGGCAACCTGGCTGAAGGTCGCGCTGGTATTGGTGTAAACCAGCCTGGCCAATTGCGAATCCCATTCATAGAGGTATGGAGTGAACGAACCTGGAAAAATGCCAATGAACGCGACATAATGGCCGTCTGGCGTCATCGCCGCCGCGGAGACTCCGGTGCCGGACATGGCCGCCGTCAGGGCGTAGTTTGTGCCCAATTGCAGGTCGCGCAAAAATAAATTTGTGATGCCGGTCCCGAATGCACCGAGGGCGAGATTTTTCGCCTGGCTGCGAAACAGCACCAACCGGCCGTCGCCGCTCACCAGGGGCGAACAGGAATTGGAACTGCCGGGGTCCTGGCCGTTCAGGCTCGCACTGACCAGAGTGGTCGTGCCGTTTTGCAGGTCCCGTTCGAATACATCCAGCGAATTGTTCGTATCGCCCGGCACCAAACCGGCCGCCGAACTTGAGAACACCACGTACCGGCCGTTGCTGCTGATGGAAGCCTCGGAGGAAACGCCTGCCGCCGGCAAACCGTTGGTGTCCTCGCTCACAAGCATGTTCGTGTCCGTATTCACGTCTCGCACGAACACCTGGCGATAACCATTTGTGCCATGGGTGTCGTTGGCCACCAGATTGTCGGCATCACTCGCAAAGCAGACATATTGGCCGTTGTAGCTGACAACGGCGGTTGAAGTAAAAACACTATGGCCGTCCGGCGACCGGGATGAAATTGCCGGACTCTGAACCGAAATTAATTCGGTCGCGTTCGATTGGAAGCTGTATGCCAGAACGTCCATGTGGTGGTTCCGGTCCCCGACATTCGCGCTCTCGAAGGCGAGTAACCGGGCATTCGGGCACAGGTTGGGATAGCCCACTGAATTGACGCCCACGCCAACACCGTTGGTATCCGCATCCACCAGGACGGTGGCGCCGGCTTGCGTGTCGCGGCAATACAGGTGGCAGTCGCCCATCAGCACGTTGGTGGTCAGGTTGGTGGAGTTGCTGAGAAAGAACACGTATCTTCCGCTCGGGTCAACCAGCGGCGCGTAAGAGCTGCCACTCACCGGCGGGGCATCGTTCAGGTCAGCGCTCACCAGCAGATTCGTGCCGGTGAGTGCGTCCCAGAGGTAAACAAGGGTATTCTCGCCACGGGTGTCCGTGTTGGCGACACTCGCCACAAACCGTCCATCCGGACTCATGTCAATGGTACGCAGGTCCTGAAACAAGCCGACCGGAGCATTGGCATTGGTGTTCACCACATCCGTCTGACCGGAGGACAGGTTGTATCGCAGAACGACACCAGCCGGATTTGAGAAGCCGACCAGTCCGGTGTTATTGGCACCCACCTCATAGGCGATCAGTGAGCCGTTCGTGCTCAATTTAAAGCTGAAGCAAACGCCGTTCGTGGCGCCAAAGACCGCTTGCAGTTGGGCACGGGCGCCGGCGCTGGCCCAAGAGGTGGTTCCCGCCACCAGATCGCGGACGTAGATATCGCCGTACATAGATCCGACATTGGTGAAACCGGCCGTCAGATTCGTGGCCGTGCTGTAGAATGCCACGTATCGCCCGTCAGGAGTGATGGTCGGGGCGAAGGAGCCGGCGCCGCCTATTGGAATCCACCCTCCAACGGGCACGGCGCCGGCGCTGGCCAGGGTGGTCGTGCCCAATTGCAGGTCACGCACAAAAATGTCAGGGATGCCATTCGAATCGCCGGGCACCAGGTTGCTGGCGGAGCTCACAAAAGCTACGTATCGCCCGTCGGGTGTCATGACCGCGCTGCCGGATTTGCCGGAGTTGCGATTGCCGAACCCACCATTCGTGCTGACGCTGACCAGAATGTTCGTGCCATTGGCCAGGTCGCGGACGAATACATCGCTGACCTTGTTGCTGTCACCAGCCACCAGGTCGCTGGCAGTGCTCTCGAACAAAGCATACCGGCCGTTACTGGATATTCCGGTGGCGAAGGAATCGTCATTGCCGACGCCGGTGCCAGTTAGATTCACGCTGACCAAGGTCGTCGTTCCGTTCGTGCGGTCGCGCAGGTAAACGTTGATGTGGGCAGGAATCAGAACGGGGATTGGATTGCTGTTGATCGTCAACGTCAAGTTGTTGGCCGCGCTGCTGAAGAGAACGTAACGTCCATCCGGACTGATGACGGCCGGACCAGAATCACCATTCCCGCCCTGGGCCGCCGGGAGGGATGGATCTCGAAGTGAGATCAATTGCAAAGGATTGGCTGTTGCCAAGAGGCTGGCGTAAGCCGTCAGAACAAACAGACACATAACTCGCCACTGTGGAAGACGC
>Ga0335085_10001345_pt1 | contig 53714 bp, 54 predicted proteins | sample Lox_Sample_45_FD_206712 | JGI IMG/M metagenome (GOLD analysis project Ga0335085, IMG submission 206712) | Soil microbial communities from Loxahatchee National Wildlife Refuge, Florida, United States - Lox_Sample_4.5 | ecosystem: Environmental > Terrestrial > Soil > Wetlands | place: USA... | reverse complement strand
CGGCGGTATGAAGATTCGCCGTCGGCGCGTTATTGCTCACGCGAAGTCGTCGGATTCGAGGATCTCGATGAATACGGAGATTGGCGTCCGGCGTCTGAGTATGGCTACGTCTGGTATCCGCGGGTACATGCCGGATGGGCCCCTTACCGCGAAGGACATTGGGCTTGGATTGACCCGTGGGGCTGGACGTGGGTCGATGACGACCACTGGGGATATGCGCCGTTCCACTATGGACGTTGGGTTTTCATCGGTAGCCGATGGGGATGGATTCCCGGACCGCGAGAAGTTCGGCCGGTGTATGCCCCAGCGTTGGTTGCGTTCGTCGGTGGAGTTGGCATCGGGATCGGTGGCAACGTAGCTTGGTTCCCACTTGGTCCGCGTGAGGTCTACGTTCCTTCGTACCGAGTAAGCCCAGCGTATGTGAAACGAGTCAACGTCACAAACACCACAGTGAACGTGACACAGGTGACAAACGTCTACAACACGACAATCGTCAACAACAACACCACGATCAAGAACGTCCGCTACGTCAATCGGAACGTGAAGGGTGCAGTCACAGCGGTGCCGCAACATACGTTCGCGAATGCCCAGCCGGTGGAGCGATCCGCAGTGGTAGTGAATCAGCGGCAGATTGCGTCGGTGCCGGTGAGCGCCCGCGCTGCCGTGCCGCCGGCTCGCGAAGCGGTGTTGGGTCCGCACGCCAACACGGCGAACCGTGTGGCCGCGCCTCCGCAAGCGATAGCAAATCGAACCGTGATTGCCAAAGCTGCGCCACCGCCGCCACCGCCGTCGTTTTCGGCAAGACAACAAGTGCTGGCGCAGCATCCTGGACAGCCGGTACCGCGGCAGGAGATGCAAAGACTGGCGCCTCAGGTAGCGAGGAACGCTCAGCCGCGTGTGAGAGTGGCTCCCCCGGCACGGCCAGCGACTCCAACTCCCGCACCCAATCGTCCAAACCAGCCCGAGAATCAGCCGGGAACTCCGCCCGCCGCAAACGAGCGTCCGGGTGCGCAGCCAGTACCGAATAATCGTCCAGAGCCGAACCGGCCGCAGCCGAATCAACCTGCCCCCAACCGGCCCGAACCGAATCAGCCTGCGCCGAACAACCGACCGGAACCAAATAACAACCGGCCGGAACCCAACAATGCGCAGCCGAATCGCCCGTTTGAGCCGCCTTCCCGCACTGACCGGCCACCTTCTGCACAGCCCAACAACCGGCCCGAGCCGAACAATGCGGAGCCCAACAACCGGCCGAATCAGCCTGCGCCGAACAATCGGCCGGAACCAAACAACAGCCGTCCAGAGCCGAACAACGCGCAGCCGAACCGGCCTTCCGAACCTCCGACTCGCAGTGACCGTCCACCGTCTGTGCAGCCGAATCGGCCCGAACCGAACCAACCCGCACCGAATAATCGACCTGAGGCGAGGCAGCCCGAACCGAACCGGCCACAGCCGAGCAATCGTCCGGATATGAATCGTCCGGAGCCGCGGCCTGAACCGAGCCGTTCGGAGCCTCGCAACCAGGCGGCACCTCCACAGAGCGAACATCAGCAACCGCGCGCGCAGCAACAGGAAAGACCGGCTCCGCAGCCACAACGCGAACCTGCGCGACCTTCAAAGAAGGACGAGGACAAAGACAAGAACAAGCCTCAGAAGTAGTGGCTATTCGGAGCATCAAAAAGCGAAGGCATCCTGGGTTTCAGGATGCCTTTTTTGTTGTCTCCTGAACTTTAACCCCTTCTTAACATCGTAGTGCTAGGATGAGATTGGATCGAAATGCCTTTTCGGAGGTGTTTATGATTCCTCTCTCTTCCGCTGTCTCAAGCGGGTACACGTACATAAGCAAATCTGGGGGATACGAAATCACGTTTGACGGCGACTGTGTCGGCTGGGTTCGCCGGGAGAAAGCCTGGTCTTGTACCTTCGTCGCCTCAACCCCGAGGGGCGACTGGATATTCCGGCGCAGTGGTTTTCTGGGCGCGGGAACGGAAATTCTGGACCCCTCTTCCCGGCAAACGATTGCGGCCTTCAAGTCTGCCTGGGGCGGAAAAGGCAATCTGACCTTCAGCGATGGGGAAGTGTTCCACCTTGGATGCAACGGAATTTGGCGCCCAGTTTGGACGTTTTCAACGCAGGGCGGGCGACCGGTAGTGCGCCTGCACACGCGTGAGAGGACCCTTGAGTTGATGAAAGACAAGTCTTTGACAGATGAACGGGGTGCTCTGCTCTCGCTTTTTGTGCTTTATCGGGTGCGGCAAGCTGAGGAGGATGCAGCCTCGGGTGCTATAGTGGCGTGATCACCGTGTTTCGTGAAGCATCGCCTGTTGATTTTTATTTTGAGATTGCCGGGGCGGGGTAGTCGGGTAGTTTTTCCTTGTTGAGATTCGCGCGCTTTACTTCCAACTCTTCGAACAAAACCGATGGCGCCACAATGCTATGGGGAACGTTCAAGGGACGGTTATCCACGTAAGCGTCGTCCCCAGCGGCAATCAAGTCGTTGCGCAGAGCGCGCACGTCGAGTTCTCCGAAAATAGCTCCCCTCACCAACTCTTCGTGCCCATCCTTTGTCCACACCTTGTAGAGCAACCGTGGGGAGAGGCGTGGGCCCAGTGTATCCACCAAATAACAATAGGGAAGGTCGCGTAGCTGACACTGCTCGATCAATTTCTTCTTGAGGTCATCGCGCGAAACCGGTTGGCTTGCGGTCACGATGAAGTTTCCGAGACTCGGCCCCGGCGAATTCGTGGGGACGCGAGCGCGCCCGTGGCCATTGGAGGCTGGGAAGTCCCGTATGGGCGCGCGGCTCATATCGTAATTCACGAGATTTCCGTGTTCGACCAGAGAAACGCGCTGTGCGGGGACGCCCTCATCGTCGATCTCGTAGTGCCCTAGCAACGATTTCCCCCCAAAAGAAGAGATCGTCGGATCGTCGATCACTGACAGGAAGTCGGGCAGTACCCGAGTTTTATAGCTGACAGCGAATGCTCCGGTGGTGCGAGCGTTCTTGCCCAGTTCGGGCTTTCGGCCGAGCACGTTTTCACCAACGAGGTCGGCAAATACCGCTGCGGAGGCATCCCCGGAGAACAGCACTGGACCGCGATACTCTTCTTCAACCAGTGGAGCATTCCGCAAATCTTTCAAGGTGGCAGCCAATCTTTGCGCGCGCGCGACGAATTCTGGTGCGGAGGGCAGTTCTTTGATGCTCGCCACGCTGAAGGAATTGTCGCGGCTGAGGCTCATGCCATCCGCAGCCTGGGTGCTGCACGTGATGGTCATCTCGTACAGAGTCTGGCCGCTGCGTACAACCGTTCCTTCGGAATTGAGGAAGTATCGGTTTGCGGCCTGGAATCGCAAGTTGGACTCGAAAGACTCGATCTCGGGATCGTTGCGGTAGGTCGCCGATGCATCCTGAAGTATCTTCTTCCACGGCTCAGGATCGAAATCCAGACTGACAATCGGGCCAACCGACTGCACGGGATCGGCGTGCGCGAAGTCGTCCACCGGTTGGTCGATGGTCATTTGTTTGAGTTGCGCCTGCTTTGCGGTCAAGGATTCTGCGGCAGCTTTGTAAGCACGATCCGTGGCCAGCCAGATTTGGTGGCGAAGGGCGATGGGGTCGTCATCGACGGGGACATAGTCGAGAGTGCCTTCGCCCTGACCAAAGTAGCTGTCTTGCTTGTAATCGCCGATGCGCACGACGACGCGGAGGAAACGCATGCGCGAGCGCAAATCGGCGCGCAGTGCGCCAAACGATGCGTTGGCACCATATTGGTCCACATCGAAGATTCTGTACTCGATGTAATAGGGAAGGGCTACCGGGTCCATCTTGAGTTGAGATTTCGAGCGCTCCAATTCTGCCCGCATCGCGGAAAGGATCATGTCGTCCGCCGCACTTCTTTGCTGTGCAGCCAGCGAAGCAGAAAACATGAAAAGCATTAACGGAAGCAAGATGCTTGGCGTGCGGTCTACGATGGTGCGGGTGCGCTTCATTGTTTTGCCCCCGACGCTTTTGGAGATGCGCCTTCCTCGTCCGGTGGCGACGGCAAGATCGGAGGCCGGTTCAGCGAATGGGCGCGCTTTTGCACTTCGATTTCGGAAAACAGCATGGCGGGAGCCGCGGCGGCGACGGGAACCTGTCCGGATTCCGCGCCGCACACACCATTGAAGACATCGGTCTTCTCGCCCGTGACGAGGATGCGGTTCATGGCCGCGAGAGGTGTGCCAACGATGTCAATGCCGCGCACGAGTTCATCCGGACGGCCGTCGGCATAAACTCTCCACACCAGCACCGGCAGAACCTGGAATGCCTGTGGCATGGTGCGTTGCGTGAGCGTGAAGCCCCCCTGGATATCTTCGAAGTACAACCCGTAAGGCTTTCCCTGTTTCTTGACCTCTTCGATCAGTTTCTGATGCAGTTCAGAATCCTTAACGGTGTTGGTCGACGAGATGATGAGATTCCCCTGTCTTCCCGTCGGCATCAGGCCTGCCTGCGCACGCCCGTGGCCGTTTGAGTTTGGAAAGTTCTTGATAGGCATTCGCGACATCAGGAAATTTTCGAGAACACCGTTCTTGATCACGGCGACGCGAGTTGCCGGAATGCCTTCGTCATCGAATTCATACCAGCCCCCGAGATCGATTCCATTGAGTTTGCGCTGTGTCGGATCGTCGACGATGCTCAGGAACCCGGGCAAAACGGTCTGTCCCACTTTCTTTGTGAAGGTCTGACCCTCCTGCTCACCGCGCTGCCGGTGACCTTCGAGGCGATGGCCGAGAACCTCGTGGAAGAACACCGCGGAGGCACGTCCGGAGAGGAGCGCGGGGCCAGCGAAGGGTTCGGCCACGGGAGCCTCGCGCAGCACCTTCAAGTCTGTCGCCATCTTGTCGAGTCGGGCCGCGATCTCAGCTGCCGGCGGAAGATGATCGAGACTCTCGGCTTGGAAGGTCTCGACGCGGATGAGTTCCATGCCGTCCTCCGCGCGTGTTTCGGCCTCGACCGCAACTCGAATGTACCCGCCAGGGGTCACCACGTGATTACCTTCAGTGGAAAGGAAATGGAACTTGGTTCTTTGCGACGAAATGACGACCGTCGACGAGTAAATGTACTTATCGTTGCGAAAGCGCGCCGAGTATTCCCTGACGAACTTCTCGAGCGCACGCTGATCCGGGGCGGGAGCAACATCCTTGTAATCGGCGCGAGTGGGAGGCTTTTCCTGCGAGAAGTCTGGAGATGTGTCCTCTTCTTTTGCTTGTACCTGTGTATTGGTTTTTACATTCGCATAGGCTTTTGAAGCCTTGCGGTACTCCTCATAGGTGAGCCGCCACAGTTCACGAGCAATAGCATCGCGATCGTCATCCAGAGGGAGAGTGCCCGAGAGGCGTGCGGAGCCACGATTCTGCTGGTGAGAGTTGTCGAGCGCCGGACTGCCGATTCGTATGGTGACATCGGCTGCGCGACGGCGGGCTCGCGTTGAACTCACCAGACTGCCTTGGCTGCCCACGGCAATAGCCACACTCTGGTCGTAAACGGAGTAGCTGAGGAAATAAGGAGCTGGATCGAGTTTCCCCAGGCTGGTTTGCGCGCGCTGCAATTCCTCCTGCATGGTTGTGAGCAGCACGTCCGTCTTCTCGGATGGAGTGGCTGCGGGAGAATCCAGAATCCAAGTGAGTGTGAAAACTGAGAGACAGGTGTAACGAAGCAGGCAGTTCTTCATGCCGGACCGGGACTCCTTGGCGCGAAGGTACGGGTTAGAGTAACAGATCGGGCAGGCTGCTCAGGCGGCATTCCAGAGGATCACTCGTCGGCGGCAAAGATATCCTGCAGCGGATCCGACGCCGACTTTGGGTTCTCGAACAGCGAATACTCTCGAGTCACAATGGTGATGCCGCCTTCGGTGACGAAATATTTCTGCCGGTCGGCCTCGGTGTCGTAACCGATGATTGTGCCTTCGTCCAGGTGCACGTGACGGTCAATGATGGCCCGGCGAATCCGGCAATAACGGCCAATGGTCACGTGCGAAAAAAGAATGCTCTGGTCGACTTCGCAGTATGAGTTGATGCGGACATCCGGGGACAGAACAGAATTCTTGACCGTTCCTCCAGAAACGATACAACCGTTGGAAACCAGGGAATCCACCGCGGTCCCCATGCGGTCTTTCTCCGCAAAAACAAATTTTGCCGGCGGATACTGACGCTGGTGGGTTCGAATCGGCCACGCCCTGTCGTAGAGATTGAAAATCGGAGACACCGAAACCACATCCATGTTGGCTTCGTAGTAGGCTTCGAGCGTGCCTACGTCGCGCCAGTAGCGGGCTTCTTTCTTGTTCTCGTCAACGAAATCGTAAGCGAACACGCGATACACATCCACCATCTTGGGCAGGATGTCTTTTCCGAAATCGTGGCTTGAGTTCGCGTCTTCTGCGTCTTTGAGCAGCACGGGGATCAGGACGTCGTAATTGAACAGGTAGATCCCCATAGACGCCGCAACCTTTTCAGGATTCTGCGGGTAGCGCAGTTTCGTTTCTTTCGGCTTCTCTTCAAAACCATTGATGCGCCCGTCCTTGTCTACATCGACAACACCAAAATGATAAGTCTCGGAGGGATCTACCTGAATTGTCGCCACAGTGAGATCTGCGGCTGAGTCGAGATGCTGCTGCAGCATCTTGCCGTAATCCATCTTGTAGATGTGGTCGCCGGCGAGAATCAGAACATGTTTGGGTTGCTCGGAACCGATCGAATAAATGTTCTGATACACAGCATCGGCAGTACCCTGATACCACTGATCGCTGACGCGCTGCATAGGCGGCAATACTTCGATGAACTCGCTGATTTCGTGACCATAGATGGCCCACCCCTCTCGGATGTGCCGATTAAGCGACAGGGCTTTGTACTGCGTCAGGATGTAGACGCGCCGAAGTTGGGAATTCAGGCAGTTGGATAAAGTGATGTCGATGATGCGGTAGATGCCGCCGAAGGTGACCGCTGGCTTGGCCCGGTCGCGAGTCAGAGGGTAAAGCCGCTCTCCCGCCCCACCTGCCAGGAGAACGCCGAGAGTATCTTTCATGTACAGCCCTCGGATTCCGCCTTTGACCTTTACTGCGACGGAATCTTTTTCCTTACCGCACGGCAGGTGCGAAAAGAAAACAGTAGATGGTAGCACAAACGTGAAAGGTTGCCGGACGCGAACGAAATGCGAAGACCGGGCATGTCGGCCGTTAAAGCTAAGCGCGCTCGGGTAATCCAGGGAAACCCGGCTACTTGTCCTTTTCCTGCTTGTCTTCGTCGATCTTGATGCGAAGAGACTTCAGGAACTTGAGATCCTGATCGCTGACCTTGAGCTCCGGATTGCTCGACATGGTGGTAACGAGAGAAGTCTTGTCAGGAGATTTTTCGCCTTGCTTGGTCACTCCAATGGTGGCTTCCAGGACGAGGAAGATGTCGTATCCCCCTTCCTTGATCCGGGAAACAACCTCGGAGATCTGCTCAGAGTCAGAGAGAGATTCGTTGATGGCATCCCCAAGTTCCTTCATGAGTTGCTTGAGTTGTGGATCCACTGACCCTCCCCGGGAAAATAGCCGGCTAAACCATTAGATGCGATAACCGGCAGAACAGTTCACCGCTAACGCTGGTGGCGTCATTGTAGCGCCGCAGGCTGTTAAAATCGAGGCCGTGAGCAAAGTTTCCACCTGGCGAAAAGTAGGGATTGTGGCCCGCGTAGCGAGCGATCAAGCATCGCGCAGCCGGCGGGTAAATGCCGCCATGAGTGCGGCTCGCGCCATGTACCGCTCTCTTACCCGCGTGTTGCACCTCTTGTGGCTCGAGGTTGTGGGAACATTCTTCCTCGCCATGGCTGCCTTTGGGGGCATTGCGCTGTTTCGCGAATACTCAAAATACGTCGCGGGCCGCGCGACCGGCAGTAGGGTAGTAATCGCCATCTGTTTCACTCTGACCTTCGCGTGGTTCGGTGTGAGTTCGTTCTGGAGAGTACACCGAAGGAGCCAGCGTCCCTGAAGTTTGATGGATTCCGATGACGGAAAAGTCGAAGTCTCCCGCTGACGCTGCCACTGAGATCGAAACGTCGTCTCACATCCCAGTCAAACCGCTCTACGCTCCCATCGATCTTAAAGGCTCCGATTACAACAGCGAGGTCGGTTATCCAGGCGAATATCCTTTCACGCGGGGAGTGCAGGCCACGATGTACCGCGGTCGCCTGTGGACCATGCGGCAGTACGCGGGCATGGGCGATGCCGAGGAATCGAATAAACGCTATAAGTACCTTCTGGCAAATGGCACGACCGGACTTTCAGTCGCGTTTGACCTGCCGACCCAGATCGGGCTGGACTCCGATCACCCACTGGCTGCAGGGGAAGTCGGGAAGGTGGGCGTTGCCATCGATTCGATCGAAGACATGGAGAGATTGTTCGATGGCATTGATCTCACAAAGATTTCGACATCGATGACCATCAATGCAACGGCGGCGATTCTACTGGCATTGTATGTGGCCGTGGCGCGCAAGCAGGGCGCGGACATCCGGAAGCTTTCGGGGACAGTGCAGAACGATGTGCTGAAGGAATACATTGCGCGGGGAACATACATCTATCCGCCGCAGCAGGCCATGCGCGTGGTCACCGACATGTTCGCATGGGCGAACGAAAACGTGCCCGACTGGAACACGATTTCGATCTCTGGCTACCACATGCGTGAGGCGGGCTCGACCGCGGTCCAGGAAGTTGCGTTTACTTTGGGGAACGGCATGGCTTATGTGGAAGCGGCGATCAAGGCCGGGCTCGATGTCGACAAATTTGGGCCGAGACTGTCGTTCTTCTTCAATGCGCATAGCAATTTCCTGGAGGAAGTGGCGAAGTTCAGGGCGGCCCGGCGCATGTGGGCGCGCATTATGCGTGAGCATTTCAAGGCGAAGAATCCGCGCTCCTGGATGCTGCGCTTCCATACGCAGACGGCGGGTTCGACGCTCACCGCGCAGCAACCGGAGAACAATATCGTTCGCACCGCCATACAGGCGATGGCGGCTGTCCTCGGCGGCACGCAGTCGCTGCACACGAATTCATTTGATGAAGCGCTGGCTCTCCCGACCGAGCAGGCGGCCCGAATCGCCCTGCGCACACAGCAGATTATCGCCTGCGAATCGGGGGTGCCGCAGACGATTGATCCACTCGCTGGATCGTACTATGTCGAGACATTGACGAATGAAATCGAGGAGCGGGCGGCCGAATATCTGGGCAAGATCGAGATGTTCGGCGGGATGTTGAAGGCGATCGAGCAGGGATTCGTGCAACAGGAAATCCAGAATGCCGCGTACGAGTATCAGCAAAAGGTGGACAACCAGGAAGCGATCGTCGTCGGCGTGAACCGGTTCGAGGTTGAGGAAGAAAAGCCGATCCCGATTCAGCGCATCGACCCGGCACTGGAAACAAAACAGGTGGAACGGGTACGCGCGTTGCGGGCCAGGCGCGACGCGGGTCAGTGGAAGGCCGCACTGGCGGGTGTAGAAGAAGCAGCTCGCTCAGGCGCAAACGTCATGCCCAGGACTGTGGCTGCGGTCGAGGCCTTCGCAACTGTGGGGGAGATTTCTGATGCAATGCGGCGGGTGTTTGGGGAGTACAGGGAAGCGGTGGTGATTTAGGCGATTGTCTTTTGCGTGAACTGCGCCTCGGTTATGCGACGAATACAACAAGTGAGATTTACAGACTGGGCCGTGCGGATCTTGGTTGCTGTAACGTTCTTTGCTTTCTTCTTCGCACCGAGCAATTGGATGTTTTGGCTTGGGATGGCTTGTTCCGCAGCAGTCGGTGTTTGGCTGGAACTCTACCCAGAAGGCGTTCTTGGGTGGCTTAAGCTCGCGCATCCAAGTATCGATGTAAATGATAGTTCTATTTGGTGGATACCTCGACTAATTGGCGCATTCTTCCTTGTCTTCGCATTGTTTTTCGTGCTTGCATATCCCATCACTTGGCGATAACTGTGGATCACTGCGATTATGCCGGCTGCGATTCCATCTCTGCCACTGCCGCATCAAGGTGGGCCAGCGTTTCTTGCACTGTCAGCGAATACATTTCGCGGCCGACACCTTCGCCGGATTCCAGGGCTGTCTTCAGATAGTGTCCGGCGATTTCGACTCCCAGCGAGTCGGTGATGGTCTTGCCCATGCGCTGCTTGTATTCCACCCAAGCGGGATGCGGCAGCGCAACCCAGACTTTTCTTCCATCGACCAGGAATTTGTAGTCCACGGCGTCGGCGTGCCGTGTGGCGATGGCCACGATCTGCGCCTGATAGACGCAGTGGACTTGTTTCTTCGACCAGCGGTCGGTCGCCTTGAAGTTCTCAAACATGACTAAAACTATAGCGGAGCAGATAGCGTGCTAGCAAACCCGCAACAGCTTGAACCGCGAAGGACACGAAGACACACGAGGGGAATCCCACTTCGTGACCCTTTGAGGTTTTCCGAAGTTGCCTATCCTTGACCCTGCGGTCAACCGCTGCTATACATCTGCCTTTGCTCCCGAATAAAGATCATGAAAAAAATTCTGTACACACTCACTCTGATTGCACTTGCATTTGCACTCGCATCTGCAGCCGACAAGAAAGCCGCTGTCAAACCAGCCGCGCCGCGCTTCGAAATCTCGTTCGCGAAAGAGATCAACGCTACTCCGATCGACGGTCGCGTTCTTCTGCTGCTCTCCAACAATAACGAAGATGAGCCGCGCTTCCAGGTCAGCTTCATCACGGCCGAGTCGCAACAAGTCTTTGGCGTCGATGTCGATGCCCTCGCTCCGGGCACATCCGCCATCGTTGACGAATCGACCCTGGGCTATCCGGCTGAGAGTCTGAAACAAATTTCGCCTGGCGACTATTGGGTGCAAGCGGTTCTGAACGTCTATGAGACTTTTCATCTCGGTAATGGACGCACTCTGAAACTGCCTCCAGATAAGGGCGAAGGACAGCATTGGCAGACCAAACCCGGAAATCTTTACAGCAAACCGGAGAAGATTCATTTCGACCCAAAGTCAGGGCAAACATTTCGAATTTCACTCACGGAAAAGAACCCGACGGTGGAAGCCGATCCCAAGTTCATCGACAAGATGGTGGGATGGAGCGGCGCGAACGAGGAGCACCTTATCGCTGACAACAAGTGGGTCAAGCACATCCAGATTCAAAGCGAACTGCTGACGACGTTCTGGGGAAGGCCGACTTATCTAGGCGCAGTTGTTCTTGTGCCCGACGGATGGTCCGAGCATCCCGACGCGCATTATCCAGTGATCGTCGAGCAGGACCATTTTCATCGCGACTTGCCCGGAATACTGGCGTTCCGCACCACGCCACCCAGCGCTGACCTGAAGGACGGCGACCTGCATATCGCGCAGGCCGGTTACAGGCTTTATCAGGACTGGACCTCGGGACGCCTTCCGCGCGTGATTGTCATAACCATTCAGCACGCCACCCCGTACTTTGACGATTCGTACGCAGTGAACTCTGAAAACGTCGGGCCGTACGGCGATGCCATTACGCAAGAGCTGATTCCGCAGATTGAGAAGCAATTCCGCGGTATAGGTCAAGGCTGGGCTCGCGCCGTCTACGGTGGTTCCACCGGCGGCTGGGAGAGTCTTGCGTCGCAGGTCTTCTATCCCGATTACTACAATGGAGCGTGGGTGTTCTGCCCCGACGTGGTCGATTTCCGCGCCTACATGACGATGAACTTGTACGACGACAAGAATGCTTTCTGGATAGAAAGCCCTTACGCGCGCGTGCCGCGCCCCTCGGTGCGCCAACCCGACGGTCTGCTTCTCTCGACGATGGAGCAAATGAATCGGTACGAACTCGTGCAGGGCACGCACAGCCGCTCCGGTGAGCAACTGGATACATGGCAAGCCGTCTTCAGTTCAGTCGGGGACGATGGTTATCCGAAGCCTGTCTTCAACAAGCGTACTGGCGAGATTGATCACGAAGTTGCGAAATATTGGAAAGAGCACTACGACCTCAGCGCCATCATGCAGCGCGACTGGAAGACCCTGGGCCCGAAACTGGCGGGGAAGCTGCACTTCTATGTCGGCGAGGCGGATACGTTTTATCTCGACCGCGCTGTGCATCTGCTCAAAGATTTTCTGGATTCAACGACCGAGCCCTACTACCGGGGAAGTTTCGAGTTCGGCATGCGCAAGCCACATTGCTATGCGGGGGATCTTGATCCGGCGGTTGGACTCAATCAGCACTACTGGCCTCAGATGGTCAAGCACATGGAAGAGACCGCTCCCGAAGATGCGGATTTGAAGAGCTGGAAATATTAGGATTCTCGATTTTTCGATGGCTGGTTTCGTATGAAGGGTTTTCATTTCGCGGCCGTTATTCTTCTGCTCGCTCCTGGGGTAGCACCATCCGCCGCGCCGCAAGCCGGGCCCCCGCAGATCGTTGAAGTTCGCAGCGGCAGCCTTCGCTTGAAGGCGTATTTCTGGAAGCCTGCCGGTAACGGGCCATTTCCCGCTGTGGTCTTCAACCATGGCTCAGGAGCCGAAGACTCGCAGCACACAGCCGGACAAACTATGGCGGAGGCGGCTGCAAATCTCGCGCCGATTTTTCTCAGGCATGGCTACGCCTTTCTGTATCTATGTCGGAGGGGGCAGGGCCTTTCCGCAGATCAGGCGCCATTTATGCAGGACCTTTTGCAGCGAGAAGAATCTGAAAAAGGGATGGACGCTCGCCAGCGCCTGCATTACAAACTTGTGACCGGTGACCATCTCGATGACGCCCTCTCAGGTCTCGATTTCATGAAGACAGCGGCCGCGATCGACCCCAAACGTATCGCGGTTGTGGGCCATTCGTTTGGCGGCGTGCTCACCTTGCTTTCCGGGGAGCGCAGCGATGCGATTCTCGCTGAGGTGGCGTTCGCTGCGGGGGCCAACTCCTGGCGAGCCTCGCCAGAACTTCGTGCGCGAGTATTCACAGCTCTCGGCAAGACCTCAGCGCCGGTCATGCTGGTTCAGGCCGCAAATGACTACGACACCGCTCCCGGAACCGAGATGGCCGCTGAACTCACACGCCTTCACAAAGCGAATGTCCTGAAGATTTACCCTGCCGTCGGAAAGACCGCCGATGAAGGCCACAGTTTCTTGTACCTTGCCATCCCCGAATGGGAACCGGATGTCTTCCAGTTCCTCGACGCCAACGTCAAACATTGAGGATGCTTCCGTTCGTCCGTACGGTCTCCATAGATCGCAAGTTATGATGGGTGTGTGACCACTCGGATTGTTGGCAAGAAGAAACTGAACATCCTGCGTGCGCAGCATCTCAGTCAAATTTCATGGTTGGTCCACGGATTCTCGACGCGAAGTGGTGGATTCTCGCGTGCGTACGGTAAAGGCGATCTGAATCTGGGCTTCACGAAAGACGACTCGAGCGCTACCGTGGAACGTAACCGGGCGGCGTTTTTGCAGGAACTCATTGCGGTTACGCGGAGGCGAGGTTCGTCGAAAACAGCGACCTCTCAATGGCCTTTGATGACGCTGCGCCAAATCCATTCTGATGTAATTCACCGCGTCGTTTCGCCTCCGAACGCCCCGCTGTTTGGTGACGGCCTGATCACTGCCAGTCCCGGCTTGCTGCTTGCCATCCAGACTGCGGACTGCCTGCCAGTCATCTTGGTGGATCCTCGCCACCGTGCCGTCGGAGTGTTTCACGCTGGCTGGCGCGGTACCGTGAAGCGCATTGTCGAAAAAGGAGTCGGAGAAATGTATCGACATTTCGGCACGCGCCCCCGTGATCTCAAAGCGGCGATCGGTCCCGGAATTCAGGGTTGCTGCTATGAGGTGGGCGAAGAAGTGCGAACGCAGTTTGAGTCGCAGTTTGCCTATGGCGCTAGTCTGTTTCGCGAGATCAAGGAATCGGACCCGGTGCGTGAGAAGTATCCCTTGTTGTTTCTGACTGCTCGTGCCCCCGGACACAGCGAATTGCCGAAGAAGATATTTCTTGATCTCGTCGAAGCCAACCGCCGGCAGTTGATCGCTACAGGAGTGCCCCGGACAAATATCGAGGCGTCACCCCACTGCACGAACTGCCATGCTGAATTCCTGTTCTCCTACCGCGCAGAGAAGGGCAAAACAGGGAGAATGATGGGTGTAGCGGGAATATGGGGATAAGCGTCGCGATGCTGTGATACGATCCCTAGGTTTTCGACTTTGCTGACCTGAATTCTCCGACGATGGAGTCCCCATGTTTCCGGCAGAATGTGCCCCCACGCGACGCACTTTCGTCAAGACTGCAGCTGCCTTGGCCACAGCAATCCCTGGACTCGCTCTGGTACCTGAGCTTGCCGATTCCGAAGAAGCCGATGTGAACATCATTGGCCCGAAGAAGGGCTACTCGCCACAGATTGGTACGCTCGTCTCCATGATGACGTGGATGCGCAGCGTGGTCCTGATGTCGGTGAAGGGCATGTCGCAGAAAGACCTCGATTATCTTTTCGACGCCAACTCCAATACCATTGGCTCCTTGTTGATGCATCTGGCCGCGACCGACCGGATTTATCAGGTCAACACGTTTGAGGGGAATAATCTGAAAGAGTTGCCGGCCTCGTATAAGGAAAAATGGGGCATCGCGATGGAACTCGGCGAGCCTGCCCGCAAAGCCATCAAGGGGCATGACCTCGATTATTATCTGAATCTCTTGGGTGAGACCCGTGAACAGACTCTCGCCGAATTCCGCAAGCGCGATGACAACTGGCTTCTGTCGGTTGACAAAGAGTGGGGATGGGGACCAACAAATAACTACTGCAAGTGGTTCCATGTCTGCGAACACGAATCGAACCACAATGGACAGATCAAGTTCCTGAAAAAGCGCCTGCCAGGAGCTAAACCGGCCAGCGACTGATCCCGACTTCACTGAACCAGATTCTTGGTTTTCAGGAATTGGTGGACCACATCGCGGGCGTCCTCGTGTTTCCCGTCGACTGCGTAGTTCATCTGCTGCATCTCGGCGTCTGAGATCTTGCCCGCTAATTGAGCGAGGATATTGGCCAGTTCCGGATGCTGGTGCAGCGTCTCCTGACGAACGACCGGCACCGCTTCGTAAGGAGGGAAATAGTGACGGTCATCCTCCAGGACCGCGAGATCCAGTGCAGGGACGAGTCCATCGGTAGCGTTGCCGCCCGCAAAATCGATCTGATGATCTTTCAGAGCGCGCGCCAAGAGACCGAGATCCATGATGCGCGGCTGCTCCGCAAAATTCAGCCCATACGTTGCGACCAGGCCACGATATCCATCGGGGCGTTCCATAAACTCGTATCCGAATCCGGCTCGCCACTTGGGACTGAACTGGGCGGCTTCCGTTAGAGTCTTGATTTCCAACCGGCGGGCCTCTTCGCCTCGAATCTCCATCGCAAACGTATTATTGAATCCCAATGCCGGAGCGAGTGTCAGGCCGAAGCGCTGCTCATATTCACGCTTCACTCGATCATAGACGGCAGGTTTGTCGCCTGCGGCATCTTGCTTGAGAATTGCGGTCAACGCCGTTCCCGTGTACTCGGGATAAATGTCAAGACGCCCTGCCAGCATTGCCTGCTGACAGATATAGGTTCCCGCAAGATAGAAGCGGCGCTCGACCTTCAACGGAGTGTGAGCTTCGATCTGCTGGGCGATGAGTTCGCCCAGGATGAAAGACTCTGTGAAGTTCTTGGATCCGACTACGATGCGGTCACCGTGCGATTGCGAGCACGATAGGAGAGAAAAGCAGCACAAAAGCGCAAGAGCCAGAGTTGGATGCAGTTGCCTCATCTGGGCTGCAGTCGCCTTTCCAGCCAGCCCACGCCGAAATCTGCGAGAAGAGCCAGGATTGCCGCCGGAATTGCGCCCGCGAGAATCACACGATTGTCGACCATGGCCAAACCACGGAAGATGAATTCGCCGAGACCGCCCGCACCAATTGCGGCGGCGATAGTAGCCAGGCCGACCGAAATCACTGCCGCAACTCTCACCCCCGACAAAATCACGCTAACCGCCAGCGGCAACTCGACCTGAAACAAAAGCTGTGACTCGGTCAGCCCCATCCCTTTACCGGCCTCAATGACCGCGGGATCCACTCCTCGGATTCCTTCGTATGTGCTCCGGATGATGGGGAGCAGGGCATACAAAGTGAGCGCAAGAATGGCGAGGCGATCCGCACGCGCTCCGAGCCAGGGAACCGGGAGAAGGAATCCGAAGAGCGCAAGGCCCGGAATCGTCTGAATGATATTGGCACCGGCCAACACCGGTTTGCTCACCCGATTCCTGTGGGCGATGAGAATTCCGAGCGGGATGCCGATGAGCATCGCAAGAAAGGTGGATACTCCGACGAGCCAGAGATGTTCCAGCGTGAGATCCACAACTTGAGTATGATTCTGCAAAATGAACCGGCCAACATTCATTGTGTGCCTCGATTCGTCGCTGCCTCCAACCCCGGGCCAAATGCCCTGACGTATGCGGAAGCCCACGGATCGGTCGATTTCAGAAATTCTTGCGGGTCTAGAACGGTGACCAGTTTTCCCGCTTCCATCAGGGCGATACGCGATCCGAGACGCAAAGCCTCTTGAAGATCGTGAGTCACGAAAACGACGGTTTTGTGAAGTTGCCGTTGCAGCAAGAGAAACTCACGCTGCACTTCGTCGCGCGTGAGTGGATCGAGTGCGCCGAAGGGTTCGTCCATCAGGAGAATCTCCGGATTCGCAGCCAATGCTCGAGCCACCCCAACACGCTGCCGTTGCCCCCCTGACAGTTGATGCGGATAACGGGATGCCAGGGTTCCTTCGAGTCCCACCAGTTGCAACAGTTCCTGTACCCGTGCCTGAATCCGATCCTCGGGCCAACCTTCGATCTTCGGAACCAGGCCGATGTTCCGGGCCACCGTGAAGTGCGGAAATAGCCCTATCTCTTGAATGACATATCCGATCCCGCGACGCAACCGGATGACATCGAATTGCTGGTGGGGCTTTCCATCGATGCGGATTTCCCCGGAAGTTGGGGAGACGAGCCGATTGATCAGTTTAAGTGTCGTTGTCTTGCCGGATCCACTTCGGCCCAGGAGTACCAGGGTTTCTCCGCTTGTCACTTGCAGATTGAATCCAGACAACACCTGTGTGCCCGCCACGAGATACGACACGTCCGCGAATTCAATTTTCGGGGGTAATATGTCGGCCGGCATTTCCGCCCAGCATACCGGAGTTCGCAATCAGCCCACAATCCGACGTCAGGAAGCAGGTTCGGTCACGCTCTCATTTGCAATGCGCTCGTGTCCCGGCGACAATCGTGTCATGGAGACGAGTCCATCCGGCAGTTCTCCCGGACAAAGCGCGCCGTTTCAGCCTGGAGCATTGGTCATCGCCACGCTCTGCAATCCGCGCGAAAAGTTCTGGGGAATGATTCTGGCCCTCGCCCCTGAAGGTTTGAGCCTGAGCGGAGCGGAATTGGCGTCATTCGAGGATCTGACCATGATGGTGCGGGACGGCGAACCCTTTACTCCGGCGGTCGTGTTCTTTCCCATGCATCGCATCGAGCGTGTGGAAATGGATCTCCCGGACGGGAATCTCCCCTCCCTCTCGCAGCGTTTCTTGTCGAAAACAGGACTTGAACCTTCAGTTGCGCTCGCACCGGTCAACGATTCCGAGCCTCACGCTTCCAAGGAGCGTGCGTGAAGCTCTCCCAGGTCTTTACCGCACCCAACCAGCTCACATTACTGCGGATGATCTTCGTTCCATTCATCGTGATCCACCTGGTGGATGGACATTATCTCTGGGCGCTCATCGTATTCATCATCGCAGGTTTTAGCGACGGTCTGGATGGACTGCTGGCTCGCAGACTTCACCAACAGACTCTGTTGGGACAGTATCTCGATCCGATCGCGGACAAGCTCCTGTTGAGCACGATGTTTCTCGTGCTTTCCATCCTGCACGAGATTCCCTGGAAATACACGGTACTCGTGTTCAGCCGGGACATTTCGATCCTCGCCGCCAGCGCAGTCCTGTTCACAATTGCGGGTCTTCGGGATTTCCGTCCCAGCATCTTTGGCAAGGCAAACACGTTTTCTCAAATCAGTGCCGTGTTCTTTGTGCTGCTGCACGAGGTCCAGCCTCTGCGCTGGATCTGGATCGTGGAAAAGACTTTTCTGCGAGCGACTTTCTTTTTTACCATTCTGTCCGCGCTGCACTATGTCATCCTGGTGCAGCATCGCCTGCGGGAGCATGCGCATTCTCTGCCGTCCGCGCCGACTCGCCCGTCCTGATTTGACCGGGCTTTTCATCGCCCCCTAGAATCTTAGGTTCCTTCCAACGATTGCAGAATTTATATGCCGCTTCGCCTTTTCAATACGATGTCATCGCGGGTTGAGGAGTTTCGTCCGCTGCGCGGGACCGAAGTGCGCATGTATGCATGCGGACCAACCGTTTACGACTACGGACACATCGGGAACTTTCGCACATTCGTCGCCGTCGATCTTCTCCGCCGTTTTCTGCGACAGAGCGGATATTCGGTGCATCACGTCATGAACATCACCGATGTGGATGACAAGATCATCCGCAACTCTGCCCGCGACGGTGCGACCGTGCAGCAGTACACCGCGAAGTACGAGAAGGCATTCCTGGAAGACGCAGCCATGATCGGGATTGAGCAACCGGCACTGGTGCGCGCGACCGAACACATTTCGGAGATGGCAAACTTCGTCGCCAAACTGGTCGAGAAGGGCATCGCCTACCGAACCGACGACGGTTCGTATTACTTTCGCATCGCGAAGTTCCCGAGCTACGGGAAGCTCTCGAAAAAAGATTTCAGCAATATGCTCGACGGCGCCCGTGTCGATGTAGATGAGTACGACAAAGATAGCGCACGCGACTTTGCCCTGTGGAAAGCACCGAAGCCCGGCGAAGCTTCGTGGAATACCGCGATTGGTCCGGGACGGCCAGGCTGGCACCTGGAGTGCTCGGTTATGTCGATGCAGGAGCTCGGCGAAAGCTTTGACCTGCACGCCGGAGGAGAAGACCTGATCTTTCCGCATCACGAAAACGAAATTGCCCAGTCGGAATCGCTCACCGGCAAGCCATTTGCCCACTTCTGGTTCCATGCGCGGTTTCTGTTGGTAGAGGGCGAGAAGATGTCGAAGAGTCTAGGGAATTTCTTCACCCTTCGCGATCTCGTGCTCAAGGGACACAAGCCCTCATCTCTGCGGTATCTGCTCACGTCGGTTCCCTACCGCACTCAGCTGAACTTCACCTTTGACGGCCTTAAACAAGCGGCCGTGTCCGTCGAGCGGCTGCGGAACTTTCGCTTGCGTTTGAAAGCAGGCAGCTTCGCTGAAGGCTCAAGTGCCGATATTCAGTCTCTGGCCGCAGAGACAGTGACACGAATGCGCACTGCCCTCGAAGACGATCTCAACACCGCGCAGGCGCAGGCAGCGATCTTTGAGATGGTGCGCCAGTCGAATACAGCCTTCGACAACAGCACCCTGAAGAAAGACGACGTTCCGCCGTTGCTCTCGGCGCTGGGGAAGTTCGACGACCTCTTCGCTGTTCTCGAGGATGACGACGTGCCGAAGATGCAGCGGGTGATGGACTGGGCGCTTGCCGAGGGACGCGAGAAAGATATCAGCGACGAGCTGCGAGAAGCGGTTCGGTCGGCGCAACTCTCCGATTCCGCAGTCGAATCGAAGATTGAAGAAATGAGAGCTGCCCGAACCGCTCGAGACTTCAAGCGTTCGGACGCAATTCGTGCTGAACTTGCCGATTCGGGAATCCTGGTCGAAATCACCAAAGATGGTATTCGCTGGCGCCGGAAGTAAGGCTTGCCTGCGTCCGATGGTACTCTAGGAACTGACGGCTGATAGCCGAAGGCGCTCCCCGTGAAGTCCTTTGACGAGTATCTTCGCGACGCAGAACAAGCCCACGGACATCTCTGTGCTGGTCAGGTTCTGGGTGTGCGCCTAGCGATGCTGGGCCTGCAGAAGCTTGGAATCGGGGATCCGTACGGAAAAGACCGCAAGCGCTTGGTCATATTCGTCGAAATTGACCGCTGTGCGACCGATGCCGTGGCTGTCGTCACAGGCTGCCGCCTCGGAAAACGCGCTTTGAAATTCCGCGACTGGGGCAAGATGGCGGCGACGTTCGTAGATGTAAGTACGGAGAAAGCAATCCGCATCGCTGCGAAGGAGTCGTCCAAGGCGCTGGCCCGCCAGCTACATCCGGAGATCGAAAATAAAAATCAGCAGCAAATGCTGGCTTATCGTGAGATGTCCGACGATGATCTGTTTGCAACACAGTGGGTAAAGGTAGAACTGCCTCCTGAAGAATTCCCGGGATACAAAGGCGAGAGGATTACCTGCGAACAGTGTGGAGAGGGGATCAACTTCCGGCGAGAAGTACATTGCGACGGAAAGACACTATGCCGCTCATGCGCCGGCGGGAGCTATTACAGGCCCACAAACTGAAGGCGAAACGACTAAGGCCACGAAGTCACACGAAGGTTTGCAGTCGATCTCCTTTGTGCGTGTTCGCGTCTTTTGTGGTTCCAGAACCTTGGATTATGCAGCCTGCTCATAAGCGTGCGCCACGCGCAGAATCGTCGCCTCATCAAAATGCTTGCCGAGAATCTGCAGTCCGATGGGGAGTTTCTCTTTCGTCTCTCCGCACGGAATGGAAATGCCAGGAATCCCCGCCAGATCTGCAGTCACGGTGTAGATGTCGGCGAGATACATGGAGAGCGGATCGTTGGACTTCTCGCCCAGCCGGAATGCTGCAGTCGGGCATGTAGGGGTGATGATCGCGTCGACCTTGCGGAATGCCTCCTCGAAATCGCGGGTAAGCAGCGTCCGCACTTTCTGCGCTTTCAGGTAGTAGGCATCGTAGTATCCCGCGCTGAGGGCATAAGTCCCAAGCATGATACGGCGTTTGACTTCGGTGCCAAACCCCTCATCGCGGCTGCGCCGATACATCTCCGACAATGTTTTCACTCCCTGAGCCCGATAACTATATCGAACGCCGTCATAGCGTGCGAGATTCGATGATGCCTCCGCGGTTGCAATCAGGTAGTACGTTGGAATCGCGTAAGGAGTATGCGGCAAAGAAACCGGGACGACTTCGCATCCCAGTGCTTTCAGCTTATCGATAGCAATTTCCACGGCCTGGCGAACTTCCTCGTCCAACCCATCGGCAAAATACTCTTTCGCAACTCCAAGCTTCAGTCCGCGAACCGGCTTGTTTAGTTCGGCAACAAAGTCTGGGACGGGGACGTCGGCGGAAGTCGAATCCATGGGGTCGCGACCGGCAATCGTCTGCAGCACGGTGGCCGCGTCTTTCACAGTCTTGGTCAGTGGCCCAATGTGGTCGAGTGATGAAGCAAACGCGATCAGTCCGTAGCGGGAGACACGTCCGTAAGTCGGCATCAGTCCGACTATTCCACAGAACGATGCCGGCTGCCGGATCGAGCCGCCGGTGTCGGAGCCCAGCGTGAACACCGCCATGTTTGCCGCCACGGCCGCAGCGGAACCGCCGGATGATCCACCGGGCACGCGCGTCAGATCGCGCGGATTGCGCACAGGGCCGTAGGCGGAATTCTCGTTCGACGAGCCCATGGCGAACTCATCACAATTCAATTTTCCGAGGATGACTGCTCCTGCGGCCTCAAGCCGTGCTACGGCGGTACAGTCGAATGGAGGGACGTATTTCTCCAAAATCTTCGAACCGGCTGTGGTGCGGACGCCGCGCGTACTCATCACGTCCTTGATCCCCACCGGCACCCCCGCAAGCGGCGGCAATTCCTTGCCTTCCGCAACCATACGATCGATGCGGTTCGCTTGTTCGAGCGCCCGCTCTTTGCACAGAGTCAAGAAAGCATTAACCTGCCCGTTTTCTTTGTGAATGTGGTCGTAGTGGGTTTCAGCCAAGGTGACAGCCGTTGCCCTGCGCTGTTCCACAGCGCCGCGAGCGGCATCGATCGTAAGGGATGGGGTCAGGCCCATTGCTGCAAGGGGCTACCTTTCAATCACTTTCGGAACTCGAAAAAAGTCTTCATCCGGGTCGGGAGCATTTTTGAGTGCCTCGGCGTGCGGGAGCGATTTCCGCAATCCCTCGAGTACATCTTCCCGGGTGGCATCGGCGAACCGCTCGCTTCTTTGTTTCGCAGAATTCACAGCAGGTCGGTCTGACACTTGCGCCATCGGGGCGACCTTCGACGTGTCGAGTTCATTCAGGCGATCCACGTAGTCCAGGATCGAATTTAGATCACGCAGCATCCCACTGCGCTCCTCGGCCGTCAGGTCGAGGTTCGCGAGTTCTGAAACATATACGACGTCTTTTTCGGTGACTTTCATGGGAAGGTTCGAACGAATCAGCGTGGATCTATCGACGCCGGCTCCAGTTGCGCCACCACAAATTCGATGCGGCGGACGGCTTCAACCGTGTAGCGGTTGATGGAAGCCAAATACCGCGGTGCAAGTGATTGCAGTTCGGCTTTCCATCCAAGGTCCGTAACAGCAACGCACAGAACTCCATCCACAAAGCTCAACGCGCGCGTTCGCTCCGCAACAGCCGAGCCGCAAACCAACGGCCATGCCATCAGCGGTGCCTGGGACGGCGGTGCCTGCCGCAACGATTGCGCCACGATTCTTTCGAGATCTGAACCAACCTGCTCCAAGAGAAGGAACCTCTCTCCCAGCGGCGTCACAATGCCATTGAGAAATTTCGATTCTAACATTTTCAATTCACCGCTAAGTTGCAGCATTCCCTCAGGCGGGGAATTCCCTTCGGATAAACTCAAGTGCCGCATCACGCGACGGCAACCGCCCTTCGAGTTGAGCGTCTTCCACGGCGTTCAGGATCTCCCGGAACTTAGGTCCCGGCACGTGGCCGGCTGCAATCAAGTCATCGCCAGTGACGAGTGGAGAAGGACGCATGGCCTGTGGCGGAATCTCCTCCTGCTTCTGGCGGACGAATTCATAAGTAGCAAGATTGCGATGGCTGGCCAGACAGTCTGCCCGGTGCAGCGCCAGATGCTCGTCAAAACGCGGCATGCGCAGAAATTTTTTCAGAGTCGATTCCTTCATCCGCGGCACGTGCCCGAAGCGCATATGATTGTTGACCAGCGCCAGGATCTGTTCCGTTTCGTCATTCGAAAACCGCAGCCGTGAGCAAATCTCTTCAGCCATCTTCACGCCCACTTCCACGTGCCCATCGAATCGAATCCGGTCGGCTACCCGGAAGGTCGCGGGCTTGCCGACGTCGTGCAGCAGGGCTCCCCAGGCCAAGGTCAATGGACAAGGGTTCGGCAAATGATCGAGCAGCAGAAGGGTGTGAATGAAAACGTCGCCCTCAGGATGAAACTCCGGAGGCTGTGCAACGTCCTTCATCGCGGAGATCTCCGGAAGCACGTGCGAGAGTAATCCGCTTTCATCCAACAGAAAGAATGCACGCCGTCCATGTCCTTCCGTCAGCATGCGCGTCAGTTCATCCCGTACACGCTCGCGCGACACGACACGAATCTCATTTGCCTGCTTCTGGATTGCCGTGAAGGTTGCCGGTTCTATCGTGTATTCAAATCGTGCCGCAAAACGGATCGCCCGCAACATGCGGAGCTTGTCTTCAGCGAAGCGATCCTCCGGATCTCCAATCGTGCGAACGACTCCAGAGGCCAGATCCGTGCGTCCGCCTACGTAATCGAGGACCTCATCGCTGAGAGGATTGAGCAGCAAGCCGTTGATCGTGAAATCGCGGCGGGCGACATCTTTGCGAGGATCCTTACTGAATCGGACTTCGTCCGGATGGCGGCCATCCGAATAACCGATATCACTACGGAAGGTTGCGACCTCTACAGCATGGGATTTCGTCGGTGCGTCAGTGGACTGGTGTGAATGATCCCGATCCGGCGCGGGCACCAGGACGACGCCGAACTGGGCCCCGACGGAGTAGGTCTCCGGAAAAATCTCCATGACTTGCCGAGGCGTGGCATCCGTCGTCACATCGTAGTCTTTCGGTTCGTGGCCCAAGAGAAGGTCGCGCACGCATCCGCCCACCAGATATGCCTGAAAGCCACGCTGGCTAAGAGTCTTAGCAATCGAGATGGCAAAGTCCTTCAACATCACTTTCCATGATAGCGCCTTGCAAATGTGCGAATTCAATTGACGAAACGGCACGGCTGACATGACAGTTAACAGAACACGGCGTACCCGAAATGTTGGGGGCCTGACGGCTCCGCCGCCGTCGCTTCCTGCAGATGTGCGACCCTCAACGTTGCGCTTGCGCAAAGAGCAAATTAGTCTCGGTTGAGATAATAGTGCGTTCATACTTAGTCAACCTGGTCCTTCCGGGTTCAATCTCACAAGACGGAGATCATTTGCCAACACCCTTTGTCCGAGTCCTGGTGGTCGATGATTTCGAGCCTTGGCGTGACTTCGTCCGTTCCGCGCTGAAGACGCTGCCTGAACTTCAGGTCGTCGGCGAGGCATGTGATGGACTGGAGGCGGTTCAGAAATCACAGGAACTTCAACCGGACCTGATCCTGCTCGACATCGGACTTCCGACGATGAATGGAATCGAATCTGCGCGGCGCATAAAACAACTTGCTCCTGGCGCAAAGATTCTTTTTACAAGCGAAAATTCCGATGTGGATGTGATACGGGTGGCTCTAAGCGACGGGGCGCGTGGATACGTTCTAAAGGCGGATGCGGCCCGCGAACTCTTACCTGCCATAGCAGCTGTTTTGCGCGGTGACAGGTTTGTCAGCAAGCGAGTCAAAGAAGACGACTCGGATTAGCTTCTCTCAGTTCCCGAGCGATCACCCAGCCAATGCCCGGGGTTCCTGCTGAGACGTAATCGGAACGCGAACCAGGATTCTCGTCCCACCCAATGGCTTCGACTCGATGGAAATCATTCCCTTCACGAGCCTGACTCGCTCCTCCATGCTCGCGAGGCCCAGGCCTCTACCTTGCTTTGCCGCCTCGATGTCGAAACCTCTGCCCGCATCGCTGATTGAGAGTTGAATCTCATTGGAGTGCTCCGTCAATTGCACTTCAACCTGCTTATCCCCACTGTGTTTGACTGCATTGTGAAGGGCTTCCTGTAAGACGCGGAGGAGGGTGGCACCGATGTCCACTGGTATGGGACTAGCCACATCCGGCTTGAAGTTGACCTTCATCCCGTGCCGTTCACCAAATTCCTTGCACCAGCCTTTAATCCCTGCAACTGCGCCCAGATATTCCAGTTTTGAGGAATGCAACTCGTGCGACAAGGCTTGCACATCGTCAGAAATCTCCGCCAGCTCCTTTCGAAGTTGCAGCACGCGTCCTTCGATTTCAGAAGGATCGTCTTGCAATTTTTCAAGCTGGACAGCCACCATGGCGAGTCGCTGGTTGATGTCGTCATGGAGTTCTCGGCCAATTCTGGCTCGTTCCTGTTCCTGGGCCTCTATCAACTTTCGCGTCATGCCTGCGAGCGCCTCTTCTGCCCGCTTTCGACTGGTTATGTCCAATACTTCGCCAATGAAATACCGAGGAGTGCCATCACTGCTTCGAATCAACGAAGCACTGCTTTGGGTGTAGACGATCTGTCCGTTCTTATGCAGGCAGCGCTTCTCTAACCACCGAAAGCTGCTTTCTTTTGTGAGTGTTTCCTGCAGTCGTTTTGAGAAAGGAGGCCAGTCCTGCGCCAAAGTGACCGACTCAACCGTTTTTTCTAGAAGCTCTTCCTCCGTATAGCCGAGAAGATCGCAGAACGTCCTGTTCCCAGCGAGAAAGCGTCCTTCGAGCGAGACAATCACCATGCCAACCCCTGCATTCCGAAAAACACTGCGGAACTTTTCCTCGCTCTCGCGTAACGCATCCTCGGCGCGCTTGCGTTCCGTTACATCCATGTTGACGCCGGCCACTCGTAATGGCTCACCAAATTCATCTGCGAAAACCTGCCAGCGTCCGGCTATCCAATGAAGGCTTCCGTCAGGCCAAACCGCGCGCCATTCTCCGGTCGTCGGTTTTCCACTCTTCAACGCCGACTCATTCAACTCGTTCACCCTGGTACGATCGTCGGGATGGATCAGATTCTCGAACGCTGTCTTGGTTCCGCTAAAACTCCCCGGCGGTAGCCCGTATATCGACTCCATTTCCGATGACCAAGACAGAGGTCCGGTGCGAAGATTCCGCTCAAAAGTTCCTATACGAGCGGCTTGCTGTGCCAGTCGAAGCCGTTCCTCACTCCCGCGCAACGCCTCTTCAGCTAACTTTTTTGCCGTAATGTCCTGCACCATTGCGATTACCAGCGGAAATGGGTGGCTGTTCAATCGAGAGATGTTCAAGCTACCCCAGATTAGTGAACCGTCCCGCCGGAAATAGCGTTTTTCCATTTGATAGTGATCGATTTTGCCCGTACGCAGTTGCTGGAAAAGTTCCCAGTCCGCTTTCGCGTCGTCGGGAGGAGAAAAGTCAACGCAATGTTTACTGTGCGACTCTTCTTCGCTGAATCCCAAGAATTTGCAGAAGGCTGGATTTACAAACAGCGGTTGCCCATCCAGGTTTTCGACCGCAATCGCGATGGGACTTGCGTTGAAAACGTCGCGAAAAAGCTGAATGTCCGCGACATGTGCTGATGACGCCTCTGCCATGGCCGGAAAAGTTACAACAATTCTCCCGTCCTCGGCAACTTTTTTGATGCTGATTTCTGGTTTCCGAACAGTGAATTCGGTCGATTCTGGGACCGGAATTGGTTACGTTCTCAGGGAAGATCTGCCTCGAAATTTCTAATAATATAGCCATATGGCCGACGCCTACATCCTCGGCATCGAAAGCTCCTGCGATGAGACAGCAGCGGCGGTAGTGCGCGCCGGCGAGAAGCTCATCTCCAACGTCGTTGCCTCGCAAATTGCGACCCATCAGCCTTACGGAGGTGTCGTTCCGGAGCTTGCTTCCCGAGAGCATTTGCGGGCCATCGTTCCCGTTGTCCGTCAGGCGCTCGCAGAGGCAAAGCAAAGCTACGACTCGGTCGATGCCATCGCCGTGACGCAGGGGCCTGGGCTGGCCGGAGCGTTACTCGTGGGCATCAGTTATGCGAAGGCGCTCGCGTTTGCCCTCGAGAAACCTTTAATTGCGGTCAATCATCTCGAAGGGCACATTCACGCGGTGCTGCTGGAAGAGCGCCAAAAGGGTAACCGCGAGTTGCAGTTTCCAGTTCTGGCTCTCGTGGTCTCCGGTGGTCATACCCACCTCTACCTTGCCTCTCAAAGGGCGGAATCCTGGACTTACGAAAACATTGGACACACGCGCGACGATGCTGCGGGCGAGGCCTTCGACAAAGTTGCGAAACTTCTGGGTCTCGGATATCCCGGAGGTCCCGTCATCGACCGGCTCGCTCCTCACGGTGATCCTCACGCGGTGAAATTTCCTCCTGCCCAGATCAAACACCGCGACCGCCGCGGACGACAAGACAACCGTGTCGTCGATCCCGGGAATGACCGTCCGCGCTTTGATTTCTCCTATAGCGGCATCAAGACAGCGATGCTTCGTTACGTGGAATCGCACCAAATGCAGCCTGCAATCGATGCAAGGCGCAAGGCACTGGCGGGGATCGCCAAACCTAAGCTCGAAGACTACCTCGCCAACTGCGACAAAGCCACACTTGATCTGGTTGCATCATTCCAGAGGGCTATGGTTGGGGATCTGGTCGAAAAAACGTTAGCCGCCGCCGAGAGCAATGCCGTAGCAACACTGTTCGTCACGGGAGGCGTCGCCGCCAATCAAGAATTGCGTCAGACTTTTGAACGCGAAGGCACCGAGCAAGGTCTGCCGGTGTATTTCCCGTCGCGTCTGCTTTCGACCGACAATGCGGCCATGATCGCGGCAGCGGCCTATCCAAAATTCTTGGCTAGAGATTTTGCGCCGATGGATTTCTCGGCTGACGCTGGGATGGTACTGCGATAGCTAAGTAGACGCAGACTGACCTCGCGCTGACGAGCTTCCGCCCAGTGCGCTGAGCGCCTTCTCCAGTTGTTTGTCGACGTCAATGTCTTTGGAAATTGCGAAGTCTGCGCGCCTGTCACCCTCGCACAGCCCACTTGCCCGCCCCGTGATCACGATGATGGGAACTGCTGATGTGTCAGGCTGGCTCTTCAGCGCAGTGATGAATTCGCTTCCCGTCATCTTCGGCATCTGCATGTCGGTGACAATCAGGTCCGGATGCCGCCTGGACAAAATCTCCATCGCCTCGCTGCCGTCGGCCGCACATTCCACTTCGTATCCCCGCTCTTCCAGAAAACGGCACACGGTGTAGCGAACCAGCATGGAATCGTCGACGACGAGGGCGACTTTTGACATGAAAGCAACCTGACGGGGCGAACCCACACCACGCCCCTGGTCCGCACGTTAGCAGACCAGGTTTTCAGCAACCAAGCAGAAAGCCCGAGGTCACATTACGAGAGTCATCGCTCCGGAAACCATCCTCAGATGTCATTGTCCCGCGTTCGCTCTTCGATGTTCATATCCTTGAACTCGCTGGATTCGAAGATCTCGCCGCACTCCTTGCACTCGACGAACTCCGATTCCTCATCGCGGCTCACGATTTGCACGCGGGGGTGTTTGCAGGGTTGCTTCATGTTTGCGTTTTGAGGAGGGGCGGGCGACTTGGCGGTCATATATCCGGAAAGGACCCCAAAGGTGACTGCATCAGGGGAAGATTTTTCGCCGGAATTTCCCGGTATTGTAGAACGGCTTTGCGGGTTGTCAAGCCCCCGCGAGTTACTCAGTTGTGAATTCATAACGGCCACCGCCCATAACCAGCCTGATTCAGATAACGGAAAATGCGATTGTTTTAGTCGCATAAGGTCAAGCCATTTGCCTGGAACTACTTGCCGCTCAAGGGTCTGCTTCTGCCATTGCCTGCAAGGCCTTGCAGGCAATTATCAAATTGTCGTAAAATGAATGGCGACGGAAACAGTCGGAATTATATCCGACCATGCTGGTCGGGTATGTTGTCGGTGACCTTTTGCTGAAGCTAACCAAAAAGGCGGATTACGCGCTCATGTCGATGAAGCATCTCGCAGAGCACGCCAGCGAAGGTTCGCGTAGCGCCAAGGATGTATCAGATGCTTATGGCATCCCGCCTGAAGCCCTGGCGAAGATCCTGCAGCGCTTGGCGAAAGCGGGTTTGCTTCTCTCGCAGCACGGCACCAACGGAGGGTACACGCTAGCCCGTCCGGCACACACGATTTCGGCTTTTGAAGTGATCCAGGCTATCGATGGGCCATTGTTTATCACCTCGTGTGTAACCACTCGCGGCGAGTGCGATCAGAGCGACCGTTGCAACATCCGGGAACCATTGCGCAAGGTAAACGAGAGTATCGAAGGCGTGCTGAAACGCATCAAGATTTCGCACATGCGCGAAGAAGCCGAGGAGCCGGCGAATGCAGATCCTAAATCGACGGAACTGGTGACGATCACCTGAGCCGAGGAACGCGATAGTTTCATCAAAGTAGCAGGGCCGCCAGTCGTGAGTTGTTCGCAGCATTTGCCAACGACCGACGACTTACGACCAACAATTGGCAGGAGAGGCAATCAATGAGCACGGATGTGAAAATCCCCCAGGAACTTTCCAAGGCGCAGCACCCAACGCCCAAGGGTGTGAAGCTGCCCATCTATATGGACAATCACGCCACAACCCCTATGGACCCGCGGGTCCTTGAGGAGATGTTGCCTTTCTTCATGGAGAAGTTCGGCAACGCGGCGAGCCGCAACCACTCGTTCGGCTGGGCCGCCGAGGAAGGCGTCGAGACGGCACGCGAGCGCATCGCAAAACTGGTGGGTGCGACGACAAAAGAAATTATCTTTACCTCCGGCGCCACCGAGAGCGACAACCTGGCCATTAAGGGCGTGGCCGAGATGTACCGCGAGAAGGGCAACCACATCATCACCGCGGTCACCGAGCACAAGGCGGTGCTCGATACCTGCAAGCGTCTCGAGAAGAACGGTTATCGAGTGACGTATTTGCCCGTGCAGAAGGACGGCCTTATCGACCTCGACGATCTGAAGCGCGCTATGGATGACAAGACCATCCTGGTCACGATCATGTTTGCCAACAACGAAATCGGCGTGATCCAGCCGGTCACCGAGATCGGCAAGCTCTGTCGTGAGCGTGGAGTCATCTTCCATACTGACGCGACCCAGGCGGTGGGCAAAGTTCCTGTCGATGTAAACAAGCAGAACATTGATTTGGCGTCGATTTCCGGTCACAAAATGTACGGTCCAAAAGGGGTGGGCGCACTTTATGTGCGCCGCAAGAATCCGCGCGTGCAGCTCGCCGCGATCATTGATGGTGGCGGCCACGAGCGCGGCATGCGCTCTGGAACGCTGAACGTCCCCGGCATCGTCGGACTCGGTAAAGCTTGTGCTGTCGCACAGGAAGATATGCCGCAGGAATCTTGCCGTCTTGCTGGCCTGCGCAATCGTCTCAAAGACCGCATCATGAACCGGCTGGATGAAACCTACATCAACGGTTCGATGGAGCATCGCCTGCCGGGGAGCTTGAACATCAGCTTCGCCTATGTCGAAGGCGAGTCGCTTCTGATGGGAATTAACGACATCGCGGTTTCCAGTGGATCGGCGTGCACCTCTGCGACGCTGGAGCCATCTTATGTATTGAAGGCGCTCGGCGCCGGAGACGACCTCGCGCACAGCTCGATCCGTTTTGGCATCGGCCGCTTCAACACAGAGGCTGAAGTCGATTACGTGGCCGATCGAGTGATCGAAACGGTGGAACGCTTGCGCGAACTCTCGCCGCTCTACGAGATGGCGAAAGAAGGCATCAATTTGAAAGATGTGAAGTGGGCTGGAGAAGCGCACTAAGAGTCAGATTCATTGAGCTACCGCCCTCAAGGCGCCAGAAACTCATTCGGTTTAGGAGAAGCAGAATGTCTTATAGCGATAAGGTAATCGACCACTACAACAACCCCCGTAACGTCGGCTCCATGGACAAGAACAGCTCCGACGTGGGCACCGGATTGGTCGGGGCGCCCGAGTGCGGCGACGTCATGAAGCTGCAGATCAAGGTTAATCCGCAGACCAATGTCATTGAAGATGCCAAATTCAAGACCTTTGGCTGCGGGTCGGCGATTGCTTCTTCGTCGCTGGCCACCGAGTGGGTCAAAGGCAAGACTGTGGACGAAGCTCTCGCCATCAAGAACATGGATATCGTGAAGGAGCTTTCGCTTCCTCCGGTCAAGATTCATTGTTCGGTGCTGGCGGAAGATGCCATCCGGGCGGCCATTGGCGACTGGAAGAAGAAACAGGACACTGCGAAGCCGGTAGTTGCCGAAGCGAAATAGTTTCGAGTCGCGAGCTGCGAGCAGCTGGAGTTACTCGTAGCTCGAAGCTCAAAGCTTTTCGCTGGGACAATATGACAACGGCAACTGAAAATACGACGACGGCCAAGGGCATTGCAGTTACCGAAAAGGCGATCGCAAAAATCCGAAGCGCGATGGCCAAGGAAGGCATCTCACCCGAACAGGGAGGCCTGCGTCTCGGTGTGCAAGGCGGCGGTTGTTCCGGGTTGAGCTACAACATCCGGTTCGATACGCAGCCCCGCGAACGGGATCGCATCTTCCAGTTCGGCGATGTGCGAGTGTTTGTCGATCCGAAATCGTTCATTTACCTGCACGGCATGACGTTGGATTATCAGGAAACGCTTATGCAGCAGGGATTCGTATTCGTGAACCCGCAGGCGACGAAGTCATGCGGCTGCGGAACGTCGTTCTCGGCCTGATCGTGTGGCGCGGGCTTCCCGCCCGCGACTGCGGGCGCCACCCGACAACCCGGTTGAGGAAACGAGCGCCCGGCACCTCCGCCTAGGGCCTCTGAGGAATTGGAACGTGACAACGAAGACGTATTTAACCGAAATCGGCAAGCCGCTCCCCCAGGATACTCATACTTGCTGGTCTTGCGGATCCATGCGAGCGGCGCACTTCTGCGCTTCCTGCGGCAAGGTCCAGCCGCCCGCGCCGGTTGACTACTTCACGTTCTTCGGGCTGCCGCTCAAACTGAATCTCGATGTCGCGACGCTGGAGAAAGATTTCTACGAACTCAGCCGCAAACTTCACCCGGATCTTAATGCGCGTGCCGGGAGCCAGGAACAGGAATGGAGCCTTGAACAGAGCTCGCTGCTGAATGATGCGTACCGAACGTTGCGCGATCCAATCAAGCGCACAGAATATCTGCTGAAGCTCGAAGGCGTGGAGTTAGAAGAACAATCGAAGTCGGCTACTGAGAAGGCACGAGCCACTGGTGAAGTGAAGAAACAGATCGTGCCGCCTGATCTCCTGGAGGAGGTTTTCGAACTGAATATGCAGCTCGAAGAACTTCGCATGAACAAAAAGATGGGCGATGACGATCCGAACCTGACAAAAGAGATCACCGGCCACAAAAGCACGCTCGAGACGAAGCATGATGCCTTGTTGCAGGAATTGCAGTCCCACTGGCAGGAATGGGACAGCCTGATCGAACGCAATCACGGCGCGAAGGCTCCGGCTGAAGAGCGTGCCAAGATTACTGCGAAGATGTTGGATGTACTGAACCGCCGCAACTACATCCGAAACCTGGTGAGGGATGTGAATGCGGCGCTGGAGGAGTAGCAGTTAGCGAATGGCTTCTGATCACATTGTCGGCATCGACCTCGGCACGACGAACTCCCTCGTGGCGTTCATGCAGGGGGAGACCCCTGTCGTGATCCCGGGGGATGACGGCTCGAACCTGGTGCCCTCGGTCGTCGCGCTCGACGAAAGCGCTCAGCCCGTGGTCGGAAACTCCGCCCGCGGGTACTTGATCGAAACTCCCGAGCGCGCCGTTTACTCCGTCAAGCGCCTCATGGGACGTGGGGTCGAAGATATCCAGGAAGAACTCAAGCTGTTTCCGTTCCGCGTGGCGGAAGACCTGGAACCCGGCGAAGTGCTCCGCATCAGGCTTGGCGACAAAACCTCGACACCGCCGGAAATCTCCGCCCTGATCCTTCGTCAACTCAAGCGCAATGCCGAGCGTTATTTTGGGGGCCCGGTCACAAAAGCGGTAATCACCGTACCTGCATATTTCAACGATGCGCAGCGTCAAGCCACGAAAGATGCTGGCCGCATCGCCGGTCTTGACGTTCTCCGCCTCGTCAACGAGCCGACGGCTGCATCGCTCGCCTACGGCCTCGACAAGAAGCAGAATGGCATCGTCGCCGTCTACGATCTAGGCGGCGGTACGTTCGATATTTCGATCCTCAAGCTGCATGACGGCATCTTCGAGGTCATCGCTACCAATGGCGACACACACCTTGGCGGTGATGATATCGATAACCTGCTGATCACCATTGCCCTTGACGATATCCGCGGTGACCTGGGACTCGACCTCCGCCGCAACGCCGAAGCCGTCCAGGCCATTCGCAAGGCAGTGATCGAAGCCAAGATCGCGCTTTCCTCGCAAGATTCTGTCAAGCTCGACATCGAACTCCCCGGAAGCAAACGCTACCAGCGCGAGATCGGACGTGAGCAATTCGAGCAACTCATCGAACCCATCATCGACCGCACTGTTGGACCATGTAAGCAAGCTCTGAAAGACGCGAAGCTTCAGCCCGAACAGATTGATGAAGTCGTACTGGTTGGTGGCTCAACTCGCACTCCGAAAGTACGCGCTCTCGTGCAAGAACTCTTTCATCGAGTTCCTCACACTGATCTAAATCCCGACGAAGTGGTCGCACTTGGTGCTGCTATTCAGGCCAATATTCTCGGGGGCGGGTCGCAAGCGACACAGAACATGCTTCTGCTCGACGTGACTCCGCTTTCTCTGGGTATCGAAGTTGCTGGCGGCGTCACTGACAAGATTATTCTGCGCAACTCGACGATCCCAGCTTCGGCCACGCAGTTCTACACAACGCAGATCGATGGCCAGGCCAATGTCGCTATCCATGTCTTGCAAGGAGAGCGCGAACTCGCAAAAGATTGCCGCTCGCTTGCCCGTTTCGATCTCAAAGGCATTCCGCCGATGGCGGCCGGCATCCCGCGCGTGGAAGTTAAATTCCTGATCGACGCCAACGGCATCCTCGACGTCTCTGCTCGCGAGCAGCGCAGCGGCAAGCAGGCGGAGATCCAGGTGCAGCCCAGCTATGGCCTCACCGATGAACAGGTCGAGGGCATGATTCTCGACTCCTTCGACAATGCCGAAGAAGACTTTCGCAAGCGCCAGTTGATTGAGGCACGTAACGAAACACAGACGATCCTCGCCGCGCTGGAGAAAGGCAAGAAGAGCGCCGCCTGGGGACAACTCACGACCGACGAGAAGAAACAGATCGCAAAAATGGAAAAGGCGTTGTCTGCCGTCAATCAGGAGGACGATTACCAGGCCATCCGCAAGGCGATTGACGCTCTGAATCAGGGCACGACGCGGCTTGCCGAACTAATGATGGATACCGCCGTAAGCGGCGCCCTGAAAGGCAAGAACATGGAGGAGACGGATCTGGGCGAAGGGCCCACGGCGCCGCATCCTATGGCGAAAGCAGAATTCAAGTAGCCCTGTGTGCCCCTGTGCCCTCTGTGGTGAAAGGTTTTTGAGACGAAGTTAGGAGCAACATGTCAGACGAAAAGAAGCAGGGCGCCGGAACCGCCACGATCGAAGCTCCCGGCGAAAACGCAATTCAGGTAACCTTCCTGCCTGAAGGAAAGACGGTCACGTTTGAGAACGGCAAGCTGCCTTATGAAGATCATGGCAAAGAGCAATCCCTGCTCGATGTCGCGCTGAATTTCGGCGTCACACTCGACCATGCCTGCGGCGGCAATTGTGCCTGTACCACGTGTCACATCTGGGTGAAAGAAGGTGCGGAGAATCTCTCGCCCATGGACGATGACGAAGCCGACCGCCTCGACATGGCCGCCGATCTTCAATTGAATTCACGGCTGGGCTGCCAGGCGCAGATCACCAAGCCGGGCAAAGTTGTGGTAGAAATTCCCGCTTGGAATCGCAACTATGTCTCTGAGGAACATCACTGAGGAACGCTATGCCGAAGCAACTTAGTTGGGACGACGCCGAAGACATCGGCATCTTGCTGTCCGAAGCACACCCTGAAGTCGATCCGCTCGCCGTCCGCTTTACCGACCTGCACAAGTATGTGACGGAACTCCCCGATTTTGGAGGGGACCCCAAAGCCTCCAATGAAGGAAAGCTCGAAGCGATTCAGATGGCCTGGCACGAGGAATTTCAGGACCGCACTCAAGGCTAGGTCTCAGGGAGAGCCATCCTTATCTCATTTTTGTGGAGAGAGTGGGCAGCGCACGCGGCGAATAAACGGCGCAAACTTGTGACATCGCCTGCTTACGACAACTGACAAACACCAAACAACAGCCTTACAATCTGTGCGTAAGGCTCACATGAAGAATGTAATTATCGTGGGCGTGGTTGGAGCGGTCTTTCTTGGCATTTTCATTGGAGTCACGCGCTCCAGCCGGGTTCTGTTCTCGACTGCGTCGCCAAGCCACCATTACCGCGTGGACATTACTCAGTCTCGCACGTTCCCATTCGTTGAAAGATCAGTTTTCCTGAGCGCCCGTCGAGATGGGGAGCCGTTGGTACGCAGAAAACTCCTTTACACGGGAGATTTTCTGGACGACGACTTCAAGAATTTGTACTCAAACCCGCGATTCCGGTCAGAGTCTGTTTATGAATTGGGAAGTGTGGAGTTGGGTGGTGATAGTCTGAGGGAACACCTAGGCGATCTGAGGATAATCAACCAGACATCACAGGACGTTGCTTACATCCTGATCGAAACAGGATGGTACAAGCTAGTCGCCTTCGACATTAAGGCCGGAGCGGTGATGGATCTAAGTCTTCACTATGCTGGAGGGCTGAGTTGTCAGGGACAGTTTGTTAATTCAGGAGAACGCTTTGCAGGTGCTGTGGCGACCGAAGATAACGGCGAGTTGGGCCCAAAGCGTCAGTTCATTGTGAGTATCAGACGAGACAGCACAACGATTGAAAGCCCCCAGCAGGGTTTGCGGCAAGCCAGATGTTGTGCTTCGGATAGACCAGATCCCGATCATGAACGGCAGTACTGATCCGCGCATTCGATAGTTGGCGAAACATCGCGTTAACGCTCATTGAACCGGGCTTTCGGCCTACTTCCCCGCCTCTGCCATCTTCGCGTAGAACTTCTGCAGCGTATAGAACGCCATTTTCCGCTGGCCGCGATCGGAAATCACACCTTTACGGTTGTGATAATCCTGAACACCCGGCAGCGTCCTGGTCGGCGAACGGAAATCCATCAGCACCCACGGCGTCATTCCAGCCAGGCCCGGAATCTTCTCGATCATCGCTAGTTGATGTTGATACAGATTGTCCTGGTACTCTTCCGTCCAGCGTTCATCATCGTCTCCGTGTCTTCCAGAAGTGGCGCCGCCTCCAAATTCGCTCACAATTACTGGCTTGTTCCAGGTCGATTTCCACTGAATGCTATCCGCATCTTCCGGGCGGCCCTCGTACCAACCCAGGTATTCATTGATTCCCAGCACGTCCAGTAATTCGCCAAGAGGATCGCTCAGTACCCTCGTGTCGGGAGCAGGATGGTCCATGTGATTCATGGCCGAGGTTATGAGCCGCGTTGAATCAAGCTCCCGCGCTTCTTCCACAAGCTGTTTTATGAACGCTAGCCGCTCTGGCTTTACCGGAGTTTCATTTGACATCGACCATAGCGCAATCGAAGCCCGGTTATGATCGCGAGCAATCATGTCGCGAAGTTGTGCCTTCGCGTTCTCCAGTGTCGCAGGATTGGACCAATCAATGTCCCAATAGACTGGAATCTCTGACCAGACCAGCACGCCTATGCGGTCGGCGAGGCGAATCTCATTCTCATTGTGAGGATAATGCGCGAGCCGCACGAAATTGCATCCGAGATCTTTCACCCACCCAAGAAGAGTCTGCGCATCCTCTGTACTGAATGCACGTCCACCGCGAAATGGAGCCTCCTCGTGCATCGAAATCCCGCGCAGGAAGATCGGTTTGCCGTTCAGCAGAATCTTGCCCCCTTGTACCTCGATGGTTCGAAATCCGATCTGATCGTGGACGGTGTCTTTTCCAGTCGCAACGATGACATCGTAAAGTTTGGGATGCTCCGGTGACCAGAGTTCCAATTTTGTCTTCACATGAAAGCTCAGATAGCCCTGAGCATCAGTGTTGAAGGTCTCTCGCACATGCCCTTCAGGAATCTCCAAGGTCACAGCCTGAGGCGATTGCGCTCCATTCAACCGCACCCAACCCGAAATCTCGGTTTGCGAGCCGCGGGTCAATTGCACCCAATAATCCTGGACAAACGTCTCCGGGAGTTCGACCAGCATTACATCGCGTGTGATCCCGCCGTAGCTCCACCAATCGAATTTCAGAGCGGGGACGCCATCTGCTCGCCGCATGTTGTTCACTTCAACAACGAGAAAATTAGCGCCCTCCCGCAAAGAAGATGTGACCTCGAAGTTGAAAGGCGTGAATCCACCTTCATGGTCACCAAGTTTTTGGCCATTCAAATAGATCGCCGTTCGATAGTTCGCCGCGCCGAAATACACAAATACTCGCGTACCAGCCTGCTTGCGATAGTTGAATTCACGCCGGTACCACACAGGGCCTTCGTAGAACATCAAGTCGTCGCGCTGTGTGTTCCAGTCTCCTGGAACATTCAGAACTGGGGACAAATCGAAGCTGTACTCAATACGGTCGCTCTTGCTGTGCGGCCTCTCATCGCGAAAAAATCCCGAGCCCCCTCCGTTCTCGAACGGATCGACAATCGCGTGCCATGCTCCATCCAGGCTGATCGTTTTGCGGCCAGGAATATTCGTAATCAGATTTGAGGGTGCGGGCGCGGCGAGTGCCGAACTTACTAAGACCAGAAGAATCCACCAGCGTTGCATGAAATACCTCCGAAGAAGCCTTTTCCCCATGAGCCTATCCTTACGCATAATTCAGCAGAATTTTTACATCTCAGTGACAATCCAGGAAAGCCGTAGACCTATTCTCCTTTCACGGGCTCCTAAAGCCCATCTCTCTCCGGCCAAATGGAAAGGGCACAACGGCAAGCGTTGTGCCCTATTTTTCTTTGGAAGGAAGTCTGCCTCAGCCGACTGGAACCGCCGTCGTCTCTTCCACATTGGCTTCCCGCAGGAACTTCGCCGCTTCCTCCGGTGGTGTTGGATTGATATAAAAACCGGTTCCCCACTCGAACCCTGCCGTCTTCGTCAACTTCGGCATGAACTCGATGTGCCAATGATAGTGATCGTTTGTTGGATCCTGTGCCGGCGAGGTGTGGATCACCAGGTTATAGGGAGGATTGTCTAATACCCTGTCAGCACGTCCTAGCAAATTCTTCAAGGCCCGCGCCAGGTTTTCGAACATGTGTGACGACGAATTTTCAAACGCAGACTCATGCTGCTTCGGCAGTATCCAGGTCTCGAATGGAAAACGCGGCGCGTACGGGGCCAAGGTGAGGAAGTTCTCGTTTTCAGCCACCACACGCGTGCCGCCGTCCATCTCCTGCGCGATGATGTCGCAGAACACGCAGCGTTCCTTGTAGAGGAAGTACTGCTTGGCACCCTCAAGTTCCTGGGTGACGTTGATAGGCAGGATCGGCAGCGCAATCAGTTGCGAATGTGCATGTTCCAGCGAGGCTCCCGCCGCTTCGCCATGATTCTTGAAGATCAGAATGTACTTGAATCGTCGGTCTTTCTTCAGATCGAGAATGCGGTCGCGAAATGTCCACAGGACGTCTTCAATTCGTTTCGGGGGCAGCGTGGAAAGGTTGGCATTGTGATCGGGAGTCTCGATGATCACCTCGTGCGCCCCAATCCCGTTCATGCGATCAAACATCCCTTCGGCCTGGCGGTTCAGGTTGCCTTCAATTCCCAGCGCTGGGAACTTATTCGGCACTACGCGAACCGTCCAGCCAGGCGTATCGCGCTGCGGCGGAGGGCCGCCATTGGGGTTCGGACGGTAAGCCTGAATCTCCGGTGGCGTCTTGCTTTCGTTCCCATAGCAGAAGGGACAGAACCCGCCCTTGATCTTCATATTCTCCCGGACAAAATCGGTGGGGCGTTTCGCACGATCCGTGGAAATAATCACCCACCGGCCAACGATAGGGTCTTTTCTCAGCTCGGGCACTAACAGAATCCTTTCAATGGATGATTGCGCAAACTTTACATCTTACGCCGCCAGGGAGGCATTCCGAAACACTTCGATCTGTGGGCGGGAATTACAACCGTCATAGTATACGCTCACAATATCGAAGCGCCACTGGCACGGTTGGGGCAGTTTCCGGAGATATTCCCGGGCGACTTCCGCAATTTCCCGTCGCTTGTGGCGGTCCACGGCTGCCTCTGCGGTTTTTACGTCATGCGAAGTCCGAGTCTTAACCTCAACGAAACAAAGCACATCGTCATCCCAGCCGATCAAGTCGATCTCTCCCCGGCAACGCGCACTACGAAAGTTGCGGGCTACCATCACATAACCGAGCCGACGCAGATAGAAGAATGCGTCTTCTTCTCCTCTGGATCCCGTGCGCAGGTGCTGCGGAGATCCATCCAACGGCAACACTTTCTTTCCGCACCAGTCGAGCGCCCGCGCTACGGCAAACGTGAGTCGGCCTGACCATCCAACCATGGTTTGCAACCTAAATTCCGAGCGCACCTTGCAACAGTGATGCGCCGCACAAATGGCGAGTTTTAGTTGTAGAAAGTTCTAAATTGGGAACAACCTTTGACCGTAGCTCTTGCGCGCATTACGACGCTTGCAGGGAACACCTGATTGTGGGCATCTGCCCAACACCCTAGTCTGACTACACGCAATGATCCGTCAGAGAACAGGCGATCACTGTCTATTTGGCGGAGTGCGATTTCTCTGCCCTAGCTGCACGGACCGGAAGGATCGTTTCGCGTCCTGCTGAACACATCATTTTCTCGAGGTCCGAATGAGGATTGCTCAGGTATCGCCGCTTTACGAAAGCGTACCGCCGAGATTGTACGGAGGAACAGAACGCGTCGTATCGTGGCTGACCGAGGAACTCGTGCGTCAGGGGCACGACGTCACGCTGTTCGCCAGCGGTGACTCGCTGACCAATGCGCGCCTGGTGCCGGTTTGTATGCAGGCCTTGCGCATGGATCATGATTGCGTGGATGCCCTCGCGCATCACCTCCATCTCGTTGAACAGGTGATGCAACAGAAGGATGGTTTCGACGTCGTTCACTTTCACATCGACTATCTCCATTTCTCGATGAGCCGCAGAGAAGAAATCTCCAATCTGACTACTCTCCACGGCCGCCTGGACATTCCTGATCTCGTTCCTCTGTACCGGGAATTCTCCGAAATGCCGGTCGTTTCCATTTCCAACGCACAGCGTACCCCGTTGCCTTGGATCAATTGGCAGGGTACGGTTCATCACGGGATGCCGGAGAATCTGTTCAGGCCTTTTTTCAACATGGGCCATTATTTGGCGTTTCTGGGAAGAATCTCTCCCGAAAAAGGCGTTGATCAGGCAATCCAGATCGCAATGCGGGCGGGCATGCCCCTAAAGATTGCCGCCAAGGTAGATCGCGCCGATCAAAACTATTTCGATACCCGGATCAAGCCAATGTTGAAGAGCGACCTGATCGAATTTGTCGGAGAGATCGGCGATTCGGAAAAGAACGAATTTCTGGGAAACGCAGCGGCTCTCTTGTTTCCCATCAACTGGCTGGAACCCTTTGGAATCGTGCTCATCGAGGCGATGGCTTGCGGGCTGCCCGTGATTGCCTATCCGCTAGGCTCCGTCCCGGAGATCATCGAAGATGGAGTTTCGGGTCTGCTGGTGCGGAACCGGAAGGGCGCGGTAAAAGCAGTGAAAGACCTTGCCTCACTGGATCGCCGCATGTGCCGCCGTGCGTTTGAAAAGCGCTTCTCCGTCAAGCGTATGGCGCGGGATTATCTGGAAATCTACGCACGTATTGTCAGACGGGAGCCCCAGCCCATCGCTCTGACTGAGGGAGATTTGCGTTGGATGAAATTGGAACCGCCCCGCAGTACTACATAGCTGCCGGATCGTCGCCGTCTGATGACCGTGCTCGTGTCCTGAAATATGGAAAATGCTTCGCCGTCTTCAACCGTTACGGCGATATGGAACCCTTCGGCCTCGGTGAGCACGGTATCTTCTACAGCGGCTGCCGGCATTTGTCGGAACTTGTGCTTGCAGCCTGGGACGTTCGCCCACTCCTGTTGAGCTCAACGGTGAAGTCCGACAACTTCGTCTTCACTGCCGACCTGGCCAATGTCGACGTTACCGAAAACCAGCAGGTCATCGTCCCGCGAGGAACCGTTCATATCGTCCGCTCCCGGTTTTTGTGGCGTGACGTCACGCACGAAGAATTGCGTGTCGTGAACTACGGCCTCGCCCCGATGAGACTTCCACTCACGCTCTCGTTTGCCGCCGATTTTGCCGACATCTTTGAGGTACGAGGCATGCGCCGCGAACAGCGAGGCTGTCGCCTTGAGGACCAACTCACTGCCAATGCAATCCTGATGACTTATGAAGGCCTGGATCACAAACTGCGGCGTACCCGCATCGAATGTGATCCCTATCCCATAAAAATCACGTCTTCGAACATTCAGGTTGAAGCTTCCCTTTCTCCCGGAAGCGCCGCGACCTTCCATTTTTCCGTAAATTGCGACCCCGAGCCTCCGCATCGCTCCATCGGATATGCGCGGGCGATGGCCGGTGCAGAGACCGAACTGAAGGCCGCCTCTGCCAGTTTCTGCGAAATTTCCAGTTCTAATGATCGCCTCAGCCGCTGGGCCCGACGCTCACTCGCCGACGTCGAAATGATGACGATGGGAAATCCCGAGACGAATTACCCCTACGCCGGAGTTCCCTGGTTCAGTACCGTCTTTGGCCGCGATGGGATCATTACCGCGTTGCAGATGCTGTGGATTGCTCCTCAGATCGCGAAGGGCGTCCTGCAATATCTCGCTTCGACTCAAGCGACAGAGATGAATCCTCGGGCGGAGGCACAACCGGGCAAGATCATTCATGAAACGCGGGGCGGAGAGATGGCCAATCTCGGCGAGGTTCCATTCGGCCGCTATTACGGCAGCGTCGACAGCACGCCGTTGTTTCTCATGCTCGCAGGATGCTACTTCGACTACACCGAGGATATCGAATTCTTGCAGCATCTTCGTCCTCACATTGACCTGGCTCTCCAATGGATGGACCGTTATGGAGACATGGACGGCGATGGCTTCGTCGAGTACGCGCCCCACGGAGGCAAGGGATTGGTCCAACAAGGTTGGAAGGATTCCAACGACTCCATCTTCCACGCTGACGGCACAATCGCGGAGGCCCCAATCGCGCTCTGCGAAGTGCAGGGTTATGTGTACGCGGCGAAGATGGCTTGTGCGAGGATCTACGGCGCTTGGGGCGATATAGAACGTCAACGCCAACTCGAGAGCGAAGCTTCTGAGCTCCAACATCGCTTCGAGCAGGCCTTCTGGTGTGACGATATCTCCACCTATGCGCTCGCGCTCGATGCCCATAAGAAGCAGTGCCGCGTCCGTACGTCCAATCCGGGCCACTGCTTGTTCTCGGGTATTGCCAGTTCCAAACGGGCGAGCCTGGTGGCTCACACTCTGGTCAGCGACGACTTCTTCAGCGGCTGGGGGATCCGCACCGTGGGGTGCCACGAGTCCCGCTACAATCCGCTTTCATATCACAACGGCTCTGTCTGGCCGCATGACAATGCCATCATCGCGGCGGGCATGGCGCGCTATGGCTTCCGAGAGTTCGCAGGCCGTGTTCTGATGAGCCTGCTTGATCTCAGCGGCGCCGTCGAACTTCACCGCTTGCCCGAACTCTTCTGCGGCGTGGATCGCAGACCAGGGCAAGGTCCCACTCTTTATCCGGTGGCTTGCTCGCCACAGGCCTGGGCTGCGGGCACGGTCTTCATGCTGCTTCAGGCCTGCCTCGGCGTCTCGGTGGACGCCAAGAATCGGCGCATTGTCTTCAACCAACCGTTTCTGCCACTGGGCATTCCCCAGCTGTCTATCCGTGATCTGCGGATCGGAGATACTCGACTCAGCCTCTTTCTTGAGCGTGATTCCGGGCCAGTCCGAATCCAGGCCATGGAAAAGCACGGTGGAGCCGTTGTGGTTGTAAAGTGATGTGCCCACATCCCCTGAGGTGAGGCTGAGACCCTCACTGCCATCGCGCAGGTTACCCTGGTTACGTTGGGGATGAGTCCGAATAGGCCTATGATCCGAGCAAGGGTGCTCTTTATATGAGGCGGCTTAACTTCTTGGTCTCGCTCACGAACAACGACAACGATTATCAACTGGAGCAGGCCGCTGCAGCGGAGAGAGCCGCACGGCGGTTGGGTGTGGATGTGACCATTGTGCATGCGAACAATGATGCCCTCGCGCAAAGCCAGCAGTTGCTCCATTACGTGCAGGATTCGTCGGTAGCCAAGCCAGACGCCATCATGTTCGAGCCGGCAGGTGGCACGGCCTTTCCTCAAGTCGCGCGTGCGGCGGCTGCAGCAGGCATTGGCTGGGTGGTCTTGAACTTCGATGTGGACTATGTCATGGAACTGCGCCGGCAATACAAAGTCCCGGTGTTTGTGGTGACCGCTGATCATGAAGAGATCGGCAAGATTCAAGGCCACCAATTTGCCGCGCTGTTGCCCAATGGTGGATCGATTCTGTATATCGAAGGTCCCAATAATAGCCTCGCAGCCAAGCAGCGCTCCGTGGGAATGAATCGGACTAAACCGGCGAACATTCAGGTCAAATCCATGCGGGCGAACTGGACCGAAGAGAGTGCGCACAAAGCCGTGAGTTCCTGGCTGCGCCTCCAGACATCACAGCAAAGCAAGATTGACCTGGTCGGCGCGCAGGATGACAGCATGGCGATGGGTGCGCGTAAGGCGTTCAATGAGATTCCGGAACCGGAGCGTGCTCGTTGGATGAAGATCCCTGTGACTGGCTGCGATGGAATGCCCAAGACCGGACAAGCCTGGGTTCGCAATGGGAGCCTGGCTGCCACGGTTCACATTCCGCCAAACACTGACCTGGCGATGGAGATGTTGGTTCAGGCCTTCAAGTCGGGCGCAACTTTGCCAGACCGCAAGGTGACTCAACTGCAGTCCATTCCCTCATTGTCGGATTTGGCGGCAACAGGAAAATTCTCCAAGGGAGCTAAAGCGTAGCGACGGATTCAGCGCAGAAGGCTTACAAGTAATCCTAATGGAGGGCGTCCCTTGAGGACGCCCTTTGTGCGTATGAGGTCGCGTTTGCGGTCGTTGGCGAATGAAGATGGCCAACAATCGGGTTTAGTTTCTCCCAAAATGGGTCGAATTTCACGTTTTCGGGCTGAAATGTCTGTGCGTACCGATGAAGGCGAGACCCTGGCCGCCGATAACTCTGGCTAGGGAGATCCTCACATGCTGATCTTGAATTGGCGGATCTGCAGGTTGCTGCTTGTGTGTTTAGTTGCTTCGTCTGCAGTTGCGAAATCGAAAGATGAAACCAGTGCAAAGGCACCGGCAGAAACTGGAACGGCCGCCTCAGTTCAACCTGCGTCAGTCGGTACAACGAATCTAGCTCCTTTGAATAGCAGCGCAAACCTGACTGCCCTCATCGACGTGCTTGTCGCGAAAGGCGTGCTGGACCCGAGCGAAGCGAACACGATCCGCAATGCTCCCCGCGATGCCGCGTTCCAGATGTTGTTGGACGCTCTGGCGCGCAAAGGAATCGTGACCGCGGCAGACTTGCAGCCCATGGCGTCTCCGGCGCCCCTTCTCACAAAACCCATGCCCGCAGAGAATCCGCCGGCGCAGGCAAGTGTTCCAAAGCCTGCTGCCACTAAAGTTATCCCCGCGGTGGCTCCCGTCCGCGTATTGCAGCTTGAGCCTGCCAAGCCTGACGGTCTTGTGCCGGATCTAAAACTCGGCAGTGGGGCAAGGCTCAAGTTATACGGGATTGTCAAAGCAAGCATTATCTACGACACCTCGTCACCCTATGGCACGGACATGCCGTTGCCGGGTTTCATTACCGCGTCTGGAACGAGCTTCGATCCAGGTCCCACCCGCAGCCCAGAGTTTCATGCGAAGGCTCGGTTCGCACGCGTCGGCACGAACTTCGAATGGCCTGATGTGGCCGGCAGCAAGAACGCCATCACGGGCAAGCTTGAATTCGACTTTGAGGGGAACTTCTCTCGCGCTTTGAATCGGAATATCTCTACTATTCGATCGAGCATGGCTTCAATTCGTTTGGCATACGGCCGCATTGATCATCGTTTCGACGATCAGACCAGCATCTTTGCGCTGTTCGGACAGGACTGGACACCGTTCGGCTCATCAACGCTGCCCAATCTGTTCGAGACCACAGGGCTCGGCCTGGGCTTCGGGACTTTATACGAACGGGCCCCGCAGGTGCGATTCGGGGTCGGCCACAAGGTCGGTGGATCGCGCAATCTGTTCGTGCAGCCTGAGTTCGCTCTGGTAACACCGGCCTATGGGAATGATCCGTCGAACGTGGCAGACCAGCTTGGATACGGCGAGAAGCAGGGTGCAGATTCAGGGCGCCCTGAAATACAAGCGCGCCTTGTATTGCAGTGGCAACTCGACAGAGCACCTGGTGTGGCTCCCGCGCAGCTGATTTTCAGCGGTGTGAATGGTAACCGAAAAGTGATGGTCCGCGCCTCCGACATTCCACTGTGCAACAACACCGATCCGCTTGCCTGCCCGGATGCGAAGATATTCCAAAATGCGTTTCCGACCGGAGCTGCCACGACTTCAACCCGTGCCGGGTGGACTGGGGAGGTACAGCTTCCTACTCATTACGTGACGGTGCTTACGAAGTTTTGGGACGGTTCGGACCTTCGCTGGTACTTCGTGGGTTCTCTGGACTCAAATTACAACGATACTGTCGGCATCTCCAAAGTTTGTGGCACCGATGCAGCTCCCGCATTCTGCACCGCACCCTCCAACGACGGTGCTTCCAGTCTGACTTTCGGAGTGAACAGAGAGGGTATCCCCGTATTCGCGCCACAGCGCCCTGTCCGAGCGATTGGTGCATTTCTTGATGCTGCTTTTCCACTGGGCCGGATCTTCCATGCAGATCCCTCCGGCCGAAATGCAGGCTGGCAAATCAACCTCCATTACGCCTTCGACCAGGCCAATACAAGTGATGTTTTGCACCTCGGGAATCAGCGTTCGAAGAACGACCTGGCAGCGGCTAGTCTCTGCTGGAAGATGAACAGCCTGGTTTCCTTCCTGCTGGAGGAGTCGATGTACCGCACGAGAATCGCCGATCCGTCCCTCGGTGATTCTTCGACGTTCCCGAAGTTCGAGGGGTATCCGGCACGGCAGTGGCACGACTTCCGCTCGGAGTTCGGTCCGGTTTTTTCTTTCTGAAATGCTCTTCTAACACGAAGTGGCTGCGCTCGCAGGCCACCCGATTTCAACCTGGACAACTTTGTTTCCAAGTGCAAGGAATCGGAGTAAGCTGTCCCGGATTCGCGGTCGGCATATGGCCAGCACACTCTGAGCTCAACAGGACCCAAGAGGAGAGCCCTATGGAAAATACGGCAAGGGATTCTGAGATGACAGAACCCAAGCAGTTTGAGGGAACGAAATCGACGTGGGATGAGATTGCTGAGAGCAGGCCTTTCCAGGATCTGATGGCAACGAAGAAAACCTTCATCGTCCCGGCCTTCATCTTCTTCGTTATCTACTACTTCGCCCTGCCCGTTCTCGTAGGGTATGCCCCCCAATTCATGTCGACTAAAGTGATGGGCAACGTGAATCTGGCCTACTTGTTCGCCTTGTCGCAATTCTTGGTGGCGTGGCTCATCGCCGGTTTATACGTCAAGGCCGCAAACAACTTCGACCGCCTGTCCAAGGACATTCTTGAGAAGGCTGAAAACGGCCAGGGGGGCAAGTAGGTCATGAATGTTTCACTGGTGATGTTTGTTGTCTTTATCGCGATCACCCTCGGGATCACTTATTGGGCTTCGCGCCGTTCCGCGGGAGCGGCCGCCTATTTCGCGGCCAGCCGCCAAATCAAAGGATGGCAGAACGGTATCGCGGTTGCCGGCGATTACATGAGCGCTGCCTCTTTTCTCGGTATTGCCGGCATCATCGCGTTTCAGGGTTATGACGGATTCTTGTACTCGGTCGGCTGGCTCGTTGCTTACCTGACAGTGTTGCTGGTGATCGCGGAACCACTGCGCAATGCCGGCAAATACACCATGGCCGATGTGCTGGCGTATCGCCTGAAACCGCGTCCGGTTCGGGCCATGGCTTCACTGAGCACCCTGACAGTCAGCACGTTTTACATGATTGCGCAGATGGTCGGCGCGGGCGCATTAGTGAAACTACTGCTGGGAGGACATATTACCTTCAATCAATCGGTCATCGGCGTCGGAATCCTGATGATCGTCTATGTCGTGTTTGGCGGGATGCTGGCTACCACCTGGGTACAAATCATCAAAGCCATTTTGTTGATGGCCGGAACTGTCCTCCTGAGCTTTCTTGTGATGGCGCATTTTCATTTCAGCTTCTCAGAATTTTTCGGTGCGATCGGCCAAGTCACTTATCACGACGCCACGGGAGCCACCGTCGTGAAGGATTTCCTCACACCCGGGCTTCGCTACAAGCCTCCTTACGGACCGCTGGATCTGATTTCCCTGGGTCTTGCGTTAGTTTTTGGCACGGCTGGGCTGCCGCACATCCTTGTCCGGTTCTACACGGTGCCTGACGCGAAGACGGCGCGGCACAGCGTGGTGTGGGCCATGGTGCTGATTGGCAGCTTCTACATCATGACGACTTTCTTGGGATTCGGAGCCGCGACAATTGTCGGTCCCGACTTCATCAAAAGTCACGGCGGAACCAACATGAGCGCTCCGCTGCTGGCGCAAGCGCTGGCTGGGACTGTATTCTTCGCGTTCATCTCGGCGATTGCATTCGCCACGATCCTTGCCGTGGTCGCTGGTCTTACGATTAGTGCAACCACGTCGTTCTCACACGATTTCTGGACCAATGTGATCCACAACGGAGAGGAACGAAATCCCGGTGAAGAAGTATTGGTGGCTCGCATCTCGGCGTTTGTGGTTGGCGCCGTCGCGATCGGCATTGCCATCGTGCTGGGTCCAACGGCGAACGTCGCGTTCCTGGTGGGCCTTGCCTTTGCTGTGGCCGCATCGGCTAATTTGCCCGTGATCCTGCTCTCGATCTTCTGGAAGCGATTCAATACCTCCGGAGCAGTCACCGGTCTCGGAATTGGGTTACTCGCTTCCATCGGATTAATTCTGATTAGCCCCAGTATTATGGGGATCGACCCTCCCACGGTAACGGGTGCCGCGCGTCACTTGATTCAGGCCAAGGCCATCTTTCCGCTGGAAAATCCCGGAATTCTGAGCATTCCTCTGGGATTCGTCGGGGCCATCCTCGGAACGCTCCTCAGTTCCGAGCCGACCTCACAGGAGAAGTTCAACGAGTTACTGGTCCGCTCCAACACCGGACTGGGCGCCGAGAAGGCCTCAGCGCATTAGAGGTTGCCCTTGACGAGGTCCGGATCTGGCGCACACGGTCCTGACCTCTTCACTTTTTCATTCGCGATGAATGGTGCTGCCCGGCAATCAAGTGAGAAACGCCTGGAATTGACAGTCGGCATAACATGGAAGCAGCGCCATGACCAATCAATATTCCGGGGAAATGCTCGCTGGATTGATGCGCATCGTTGAAACAATCCTCACTTCGCCGAACGAGCGCTCCCTCAGCCTGGCACCCGAAGAGGCAGAATTGGAACGTCTGCGCGTGTTGTTCGGTAGCGGACGAGAAACTCCACTTAAGGCAGCCATGATGATCCTGATTGAACTTCTCAGGTCAGAGAATCCTGATCCAGTTGACGTCGCTGCAGCCATGGATAAAGTCAAGCGGCTTTGGCCTGAGGGTGCGCCGTGCGGACCGTCGGCGTAGCGGTGACCTATGGCTCATCGTTTCGAGATTGATAGTGTCAATGGGATTCTTCGAATTCCCATCGAAGGCGTCATTGGAGATGAAGAGGTCACTAGATTCAGGGCAGAGACGGCGAGGTGGATCACTGATCTTCAACCCAAGGCCTGCGTCGTCGACTTCACCGAGACCACGCAATACGAGATCTCCTCGGCCATGATCCACTCGATTGGCAGAGCTGCGCCAGTCTTGCCGGATGTCTCGCTTGCTGTGATTGTCATTGCGCCCGCCCCTCACATCTTCGGAGCTTCACGGATGTTTCAAATCATCAGTGAGGAAAAGCGCCCATGGGTTCGTATCGTGAAGTCGACCCAGGAGGCCTACAAGCTTCTCAACGTGGATTCGCCAAGTTTTGAAGCATTGCCATCGGAGTTCGAGAAACATACAGATTGACGGGTCCGGCTTGGAATGAGACTGCCCGTTTTCGATAGCCGTCCTCGGTCTCCTACTACTGGCTTCCACTCTCTGCCCTTTTCTTGATCGCGCCCAGCCATTGCCGCCGCAGAAGGCCACTTCCGGGCAAGATCAATCTCCAGTAGCGGGCCATGCCACGGCGGGTGGCGTCGTCGAGCGCCAAGACCCGCGTCTCGGTCGTGATTGTGGACCATCCACCGCCCGCATCCTCCACAACGAAGTTGTAAGCCATTTTGACTGAGCCGGGTTCACGAGAATCAGCACACTCCTGTAAAGTACGCACTCCGAGGCTGCGCTTCGCATGCACATTTGCGCCACCGCACATCACGATCTCATGCTCGCTGCCGCCAGTGACGTAACCAGAGGCCGAGAACACATCGAGAACCCTCTTATCCATCAAAGAGTCACCGGTGTCGTGAATGCGCAGAGTGACTGCGCGAATTCTCAGAAGCGTGCCTAGTGATTTCATATCGCTGAACTTTGACTGACGTACAGCCTCGATTACCTGTTCCGGCCGGGCGTGAATTCGGGCCGAGTGCCTCTCGCCAAACTGGTATTCGGGCATGGTCTCGTCGAGACGTGTTCGAGGTTGCTCGACACGCATCATCGCAGCCGGCCAGGCTAAAGCCGCAAGGGTAAGGACCACGCCAGCAGCTAGAACTAGCGCTCCGAAGACTCGTTTGCGGATTCCCAGGAACCGAAAGGGCAAAACCAAGTTCGCCACACCGAGAACCGCTGCGACGATTCCGGTGTAGGCAAGCAAGCTGAGCCATTGATACGACGCCCAATAGTTGAATAAAAGAATTGCACCCAGGGTGATTGCGGAAACCAAAATCCACGACAAGGTCTTGACCGACATTGGTTTCCTCCCGTGTGGACCTTTAACCTTTGCGGCAAATTTCGGATATTCGGCGGTCCTCAAGTGTCTCTACGGCACAGATTATTTGGCATCACCGGATAGGCTGTCCGTGAGGCGAGTCACAACTCAGCTTCGTTGTCCGGTATGCGCGTCTATCCCCGTTGGCTGCCGCCCGTCGAGTGCAGCCTGAAGCTGACCCCTAGCCCCTGGCCCCTGCCCCCTGATAGATTGAACTTCGCGGGCCCATAGCTCAACGGTTAGAGCAGCAGACTCATAATCTGTTGGTTCCAGGTTCAAATCCTGGTGGGCCCACCAAGGAATGTTTTCAATGTTGCAGTTCTCGGCCTGAGATTCCGGGGTTGACCGTAAATACAGATCCATCCCTCTGAGGTCCCATTCATGTACAGTGCTCGCCGTGTGGCAGTGGCTATGCTCCTGCTGGTCGCCATCCCTGTGTGCTCCCAGACAAAGAGTGAAAGCCGACTAATCGTCTTGCGGGCCGCCAAAATGCTCGATGTGAAGGCCAAAACGATCGTAACGAACCCGGTTGTGATCATTGAGGGCGATCACATCAAGCAAGTGGGGGCAGAACTGGCGATTCCCGCAGGCGCCAGAGTGATCGATTTGGGCGAAGCAACTTTGCTACCGGGCCTGATAGACGCGCACACCCATCTGCTGCAGAACTACGACTTCGCGGTTGGCGAGGACGAGAACATGGTGCTCACGGTTGCGCAGATGAGTCCGGCGGAACGCGCACTGTTGGGTGCGAAGATGGGGCGAGAGGACTTGGACGCCGGGATTACGACCGTCCGCGACGTCGGCAATTCCGGCATCAATGGCGACGTTGCCTTAAGCAGGGCGATCGATCGCGGATGGGTGAGTGGACCGCGCATCGTTCCCTGTACCCGCGCGCTTTCCGGTGTGGGGGGACAATTCGGAAGTCTTCAGCACGAGGCGGAGGCACTCGTGAAGCAGGAATATGTCGAAATCACGACCGTGGATGAGGCGCGGCGCGCGGTACAGCAGGCATTCTACGACGGAGCGAAATGCATCAAGGTGATCGTGAACACCGGTCCTCGCGTGGTCTCACTGGAAGAGATGAAAGCGATTGTGGAAGAGGCGCACCGAGTGCATCGCAAAGTCGCCGCGCATGCGATCGGCGACGATGCCACACGTATTGCTGCCGAGGCAGGCGTCGACTCGATTGAGCACGCCTACATTGTGCCCGATGACGTTCTCAAGACGATGGCGGCCAAGAAAATATTTCTGGTCCCAACCGACTATCCGGCGGAGATATACACGGGATTTCTGCCTGCGAGCATGACTCCTGACGAACGGAAAGATGCCGAAGCAGAAATGAACAAATTCGCACAAGGGAATCACGATCGCTTGAAGCGGGCCGTGGCGGCAGGAGTGCCGATCGCCGCCGGATCAGACGAGTACTACCAGATGGGCAAACGCACGCGCGGCGAGAGCAGCGTTCTGATTTACGAAGCCTACCGCGAGGCGGGAATGACCCCTTGGCAGATTATCCAGGCGGCTACCGTGAATGCGGCGGAGTTGCTGGGCTGGCAAGAGCGGATCGGCGCCATTGAAGCCGGGAAATTGGCCGACATCGTCGCGACCTCCGGGGATCCGTCCGCCGATGTGAGCCAACTCGAGAAGGTGAAGTTTGTGATGAAGGGCGGAGAAGTGGTGCGGAATGATCCAAGCGGGACTCGGACGAATTAGCGGCGCCCAGAAGTAACGGGTTGGTTGGTCAGCCGCTTACCGCAGGCTTTATTATCTAGGCCGATGACCGTGCAACCGGCGCACTGGAAACTTGCCGCCCTTCTGGGTGCTGCTTCTTTTTTTTCCTTCCTCTATTTCTACGAAGGCGGTGGATGGAATCAGAACTCCCGCTTCGATCTGCTGCGCGCTATCGTCGAGCGGCATACCTTTCAGATCGACGCCTATCAGGACAACACACAGGATAAGGCACATTTTCGGGGACACTACTATTCCGACAAGGCTCCCGGGCTGGTGTTCCTAGCGGTGCCGATTGCGTTCGCGGCTCGTTCGGCGATGGGTTTCATTGGCATCGATCCGGAGTCTGCTCGCGGTGAATACGCGCTGTCGTACATCGCATCAGCCTTCGCCGTAGCGTTGCCCACCGCGTTATCCGTAGTTTGCCTGTTCTTCCTGTCACTCCGCTTCGGCACTGGATTGACGGGTGCGTCATTCGCTGCGGCTGTGATGAGTGTCGGCACGCCAATGTTGGCCTACGCCAGCCTGTTCTGGGCGCACGCGCTTGTGGGAGCTTGCCTGATCTTTGCATTCTCCGCTGCGCTCAAAGTTGGCGACGGCAAACAGGTTCTCTGGTGGTCCCTCGCCGTCGGAGTCGCCGCCGGATGGGCCACGGTGACCGAGTATCCGGCAGCGCCTGCTTCCGCAATGCTGGCGGTCCTGGCCGTGGCGCTGGCATGGCCACTTGGCCGCGCTCCGCGATGGCGTGCTGGCGTCGGTATAGCAATTGGTGCAGCGGCTTGCGCCATCGTCCTTTTCAGCTACCTCTATGTCTCGTTCGGAGGTCTCCGCCCCAGCTACTCGTATTACGACCCCAATTCTTTTGCCTTCATGCAGCAACAGGGATACATGGGCCTGACCTATCCGCATCCGGATCGACTGCTAAAGCTGCTTTTTGGGTGCTCCCGCGGATTGTTCTTTGGGTCGCCGGTGTTACTTGCCGGAGTTACAGGATTGTGGTGGTTACGAAAGCAGTTCCGCGCCCCGGCAATCGTTGCAGCCGGGATTGCCATCTACTATTTTCTATTCAATGCGTCGTTCTACTGGTGGAAGGCTGGGTTGTCGTTTGGCCCAAGATACGTTGGAGCGTGCATTCCCGTTCTCTGTCTCGGTCTCGGTGTGAGCTGGCGCCGGGCTTCCGAATCATGGCGCTGGCTGTTGATGGCACTAGCCGCTTGCAGCGTTCTTTTGACTCTCATAGTGGTGTCCACCTCGTCGCAGTTGGCCATGCAAGATGCTTGCCCCATCATGCACTCATCGTGGCCGGCATTCTGGGCGGGAAACCTAGGCAGCAACCGGGAGTCGATGTTGCTGGCAACGGAGGCCTTCGGCGGCAGGTACGCAGCAACCAACTTGGGTCAGATGATGGGATTGCGCGGACTGGCGACCGTGATACCCCTGGTTCTTGTTTGGGCGGCGACTGCCTTGGCCTGGGGATGGCTCATGCGAAAGCAGTCTCCCGCAGAACAGCGTTAGTCGATCCATTTCCAAGCTCGCGACCCGACCGCTGTTGATGCAACGAGAAAATGTCGTATTAACTGCAACGAGACTCTGTCACCCCTTGTCGTTTAAGTAACGGCCGCCAGAGCGGGGCGGCCGGAGAGGTTGTAGATGCGCGGCAGCTTTCGTTTCTG
>Ga0335085_10001344_pt1 | contig 53736 bp, 50 predicted proteins | sample Lox_Sample_45_FD_206712 | JGI IMG/M metagenome (GOLD analysis project Ga0335085, IMG submission 206712) | Soil microbial communities from Loxahatchee National Wildlife Refuge, Florida, United States - Lox_Sample_4.5 | ecosystem: Environmental > Terrestrial > Soil > Wetlands | place: USA... | reverse complement strand
TCGGCAATGCCGGCCTCGCGCAGGGACTCCACGCGAACGCCGCAACCCTGCGCCGCCAGAATCTCCTTGATCTCGCGCACCTTGTCTTCGCTGCGGGTGGCGAGCAGCAGCGGCGTCACCAGCCGAGGGCCTGCCGTTGCGCCTGGAACAGCCGGGTCGTTCCGGCGCTCGCGAGGTCGAGCAACGCGTCGAGACCGCGCCGGTCGAACGTTCCGTGTTCACCGGTGCCCTGCACTTCCACGAACTGATCCGGCTCGGCCACCACCACGTTCGCGTCCACCTCGGCGTCCCGATCCTCCAGGTACATGAGGTCGAGCCGCGGCTCGCCGGCAACCACGCCAACGCTCACCGCCGCCACCAGGCGCGTGAACGGGTTGGTGCCGCCGTTTTTCCCCAGCCACCCGCACGCGTCGGCCAGCGCGACCGCCGCGCCCGTGATCGCGGCGGTCCGAGTGCCGCCGTCGGCCTGGAGCACGTCGCAGTCCACGCGAATGGTGTACTCGCCGAACGCGAAGCCGGTCAGCGCCGCGCGCAGGCTGCGCCCGATCAGCCGCTGGATCTCGTGGGTCCGGCCGCCGGGCCCGCTGCGCTCGCGCGCGGTGCGCTGCGCGGTCGCCCGCGGCAGCATGGCGTACTCGGCCGTGACCCAACCCTGGCCGCTGCCCTTGCGCCATCCCGGCACGCCCGGCTCGACGGAGGCCGTGCACAGCACCAGCGTCGCGCCCATCCGCACCAGGCAGGAGCCTTCGGCGTACGGGTTCGCGCCGCGCTCGAGGGCGAGCGGCCGCAGGTCGGCGGCGCCGCGGCCGTCAGGTCGTGCCATGCTGGAGCCTCGCAAGGATGCTCGTGGTGGAATAGCCCGGCTCGAGCGGCACACGCACGACCCGGCCGCCGCGGGCACGCACCACGTCGGCGCCGACGATCTCGTGCAACTCGTAATCGGCGCCCTTGGCGAGCACATCGGGCTCGAGCGCCGTGATCAGGGCCAGCGGCGTGTCCTCGTCGAACACCACGACCGCGTCGACGCTCTCCAGTCCCGCCAGCACGAAGGCGCGGTCGCGCGCGGTGGTGATCGGGCGGTCGCTGCCTTTGCCGAGCCGGCGCGCCGACGCGTCGCTGTTCACGCCGACCACCAGCGCGTCGCCGAGGCCGCGGGCGTGGGCGAGATACGCGACGTGGCCGCGGTGCAGGACGTCGAACACGCCGTTGGTGAAGACCACCGTCCCCGGCACCGCGCGCCGCCACGCGCGCGCGGCGTCCCGGTCCAGAACCTTGCGGGCGGGATCGAGCGGCGGCACTACAGCGGCGCGCGGGCCTGCGGCTCGAACCGGAACCGGAACACCTTGGTCCAGCCCGGCAGGTTGATCACGACCGAGTCGTCGTACGCCGAGTAGATCATGATGTCCTTGCTGGGCGAGGACTCGCGGCGGATGGTCCACATCTTCGGGCCGAGCGGCAGGCCTAACGAGTCTGCCTTGGCCACGAGGCGGTCGCGGATCACCTGGTCGCTCAGCGTCGGGGCGAACGTCGCGTCGTTGCTTACCTCGTCCTGCATCTGATAGAAGCGGTAGCGTACCTGGATGAACGCGATGCCCCAGTACAGGGCCACCACGACCACGAGGACGAACAGCAGACAGCCGAGCCGGCCCTTGCCGGCCTCCGCGTTAGGTGCCGTCACCACTGGGATTGCGCCCCCTCCACCACCTGGGTCTGGAGCTTCGCGAGCGCCGTCCGCCGTCCATCGGTTTCCGCCGGCGGCTGGTACTCTCCGCTCACCGACAAGCCGGACTGCTTCCACAGCGTGCGCCCCTGCTTCTGGTCGAAGATCTCGACGTTGACCACGATCTGCACCTGGCGCCGCGTGACGTTGACCACCCCCTGGGTGGCCTGGTACGACAGCGGGACGTCGGGGGTATAGCTGGTGATCTCGCCGCGCACGATCGCGTCGGCGTTGGCCTCGGCCGCGTCGCGCAGGCCGAGCTGGTTCTCGACCGCCTGCTGGACGGCCTGAGTCACTTCCTGCGTCAGCGCGGGCTCGCCGGTGTGATTGTCGAACGGCAGGACCGCCACGGTGCGGATGTCGCTCGGAAGGCCGCCACCGTGGAAGCCGTAGATGCAGCCGCCCGACAGCACGGCCGCGGCCAGCGCAAAGGCGCGCGCGCTACGTCCCAAGATGCCAGATCGCAACGGGGAACGCTCCGCTCGGCTGCCTGCTCACGATGTCCACCTCGAACCGCGCGCCGCGCACCAGATCGGTCGCGCGCGCCCGGCTGACGCGTCCGGCCTGATCGCGGAAGATCTCGAGCCGCTCGACGGGCCGGTCGTCGATCTCGCGCACCACCCCAGCGAGGTTATGCCCGCGCATCTCGAAAATCCACCGCCGCCCTTCGGCGTCCACGACACGCCAGAACGTGCGCGGCCCATCCACCAGCCGCTCGGCCTGCCCCACCCCACCCGGCAACCTCACCACACCCACGGCCGCCCACAGCGCGAACCGGTCCGGCAGCAGTTTCGCCACCACTTGCGGCGGCTCGGCCTGAACGTCGTCGCCGGTGAGGATCATCGTCGCCCGCCCGACGCCCAGGCGCACCGTCACATCCACACGCAGGGAATCGGGCGCGATCCTCACGGCTCCTGATCCCGATACGCTTACCTGGCCGTCGTCGCTGCGCCAGCGGATCCGGAGCAGCTCGTTGCCGGAGGGCATGGTGCTGTCCGCCAGCGCCCCGAGCCGCTCGAGGCTCGCCGGCTCGAATGGACCGGCCGGCACGACCGGGGCCGTTCGGCACCCCGTCAGCGCCGCAACCCCTAGCCGCGCCACAAGATAGAAATGGCGTTTGGGCAAAGCAAGCAACGTGGATGCCCCTCAGTAGTCGAAGCCGAACCAGAAGCTGACGAACGAGCGGCGCCGGTAGTCCCGCGGCAAGGAGTACCCGTTCGCGTCCCCCTGACCGTAGCGATTGCCGATGTCCATCCGCAGGATCAGCGGCTCCCCCAAGCTCATCCGCAGGCCCAGGCCATAGGCGCCGAGCACGCCGCGGTCGGTCTCGTACTGCGACCACACCCGCCCGGCATCCACGAAGAAGGCGCCCTGCACGCCCGGCAGCCTCAGGTCGCCGATCGGGAAGCCGATCGAAAGGTAGTCGGTGATCGGAAAGCGCCATTCGGCATTCCCCATCAACACCTGGGTTCCCGACACATACGAGAAGACCGGATAGCCCCGCAACGCGTCCGATCCACCCATGCTCACCCGCTGCGGGAACGGGCCGCCGGCGTAGTAGGCATACCCCCGAAGGGCCAGCGCGGTCTGCAGGCCGGCCCGGACGTACCGGCGCACATCCGCCACGAGCAGCCAGCTGTCCAGGCGCGCATTGTGAAAGTCGGTCACCACCCCACCGGTGAGGTTGGTGCGGGAGCCATCGATGGGGCCGGTGGGCAGCCAGAGCGCGTTGTCGTGGACGTACGTGAAGTAGTTCGTGGCGAGCAGGCCGCGCCGCCGGGGAAACACGTAGATGCCCGGGCCGGTGCTGACCGGCTCCTCCTCCGTCCGGTCCGACTGCTCGAGCTGGAACGTGCCCTCGAGTCGCGAGAAGCGGGACAACGGGTAGCGCAGCAAGCCGAAGGCCCCGGCGGTCGACTCCAGGTACGTCGTGTTGAAGTCGCCGTCGAAGAACTCGCCGCGCCGCCGGAAGATGCCGGCGCCCCAGTTGAGCCGGCGCGACTGGTTGATGTAGAGCAGGTTGCCGTTGACGCTGTTGATGACCGCGCCGAGGCTCTGATTCACCTGGGCGAGATACAGGTTCGCAAACGCCAGGTTGTCGCCCAGCATGTCCGACATCTCGAACGACGCGCCCTGCTCGGCGAAGTAGCCCGGCGCGTACGTGGCGCCGCCCGCCGCGAAGTCGACCGTGTAGTGCTCGCGGTACGGGGTCAGCCGGGCGTGGGCCACCGCTTCGGCGTCCATCTGCGCCCGTCCCCACGGCCAGCCCGAGGGTGTCGTGTCGGCCGCGAGCGCGATGCGATCGGCGGCGGCGCCGGAGTCGGGCCGCGCCGGCGTGCTGTAGATGTTGAATTGGAGGTTCTCGAACGCCCCGAACACGTAGCGCCGCTGTGAGGGAACCCACACCGGATCGAACACCCCGCCCGGCACGGCCGTCTCGCGCTGTCCCGTTCCCGTCGAGTCCACCCAGTACACGTCGAACGCGCCGCCCCGGTCGGAGGCGAACGTGATGCGCCCGTCGGACGACCAGCGCGGGTTCTCGTCACTCCAGGCGCCGTAGGTCAGGTAGCGCATGGTGCCGGTGACGCGGTCGAGCACGAACAGGTTGTGCGCCCCGGTCGGCCCGAACGCGGTCCGGTCGGAGGAGAACACGATGTGGCGGCCGTCGGGCGCGAACGACGGATCGAGATCGAGGTAGCGGTCGGCGGTCAGGCGGATCAGCTGCCCGGTGGACGGCTTGAGCACGTAGAGATCGGAGAACCCGGCGATCGACAGGCCCGAGAACACCACCTCGCTGTCGCCCGGCGACCACGACGGCGAGAGAATGGACACGATGTCCGGGAACTGGTATCGCCCGACGATCTTTGCCCGATCGATGCTCCAGAACAGCAGCGCGTCCCGGTCGTGGAACCTGCTCGCGAACACCAGCACGCCGTTCGACGACACGTCGAGCCGCGAGTCGAACTCGTGGAACGACTCGAACTCCGCGCTGCGTTCACCCTTGACCAGCGTGGTCGTGTGGCCGCCCGGGAGCGGCGTCATGTAGATGTTGGTGTACCCGGTGCGCGGCGAGAGGTAGACGACGCGCGGCAGCGTATCGCCCTGCGGCAGCCACACCGCCGGCTCGATGGCCAGGCGCGCCACGGCATGGGCGTCGAGGGCGAGCGGCCGCTCGCTGCCCAACGATGGGTAGTAGCGCTGCCGCATGCTGTACTGCCATTCGGCCGACAGCTGCTCCTCCGACTTCCCGAACACGCCCCGGAGCAGGTCGGCGAAGCTCCCATATTTCCACTGGTCGTCGTAGGCCTGCACGATGCGCCAGTCACCGTAGGTCTGGCCGAGGAAGCGCATCAGCACGCCGCCGAGCGGGTACACGATGCCGCCGCTCACGTCGGCCATCTGGGCCAGGGTCGGAAGGCGGCCGCTCTGGGTGAGATCGCGCAGAATCATCTCATCGCGTGAATCCTCGCCGGCCGACCAGTACTCCGCGAGGCCTTCCGTCCACCAGAGCGGGAACTCGACGCGGGTATGCCCGAAGTACAGGGTGCTGACCAGGCCCGTTTCGGAGAGCTGGAAGACGTGCACCATCTCGTGCTGGATGGTGTGGCGGAACTCCGCGTAATCGCCGCCGAACGGGACGGCGACGCGGCGCTTGAGAAACTCGGTGATGCCCAGCAGCTCCTCGGGCGGCACGAACGGCAGCACGTTGGTCTGCTCGAAGTCGCTGTGGGAGGCGTAGACGATGAGCGGTACGCGCGTCGTCACGGCGTGCTGGAACCGGACCTCGAGCCGGTCATACGCCTCTTCCGCGTACGCCAGGGCGACCCGTGCCAGGTCCTCTTCCTCGGGATAGAAGTAGAGGTCCACGTGGGCGCCGCGCAGCACCTGCCACTCGAAGTGGCGGTACTGGATCTTGTTGGTGCCGAAATCGCCGAACTGGGCGCGGGCGACGCTCGGCGACGCGAGCGCGAGCGCCGCCACGAGCACGCAGGCGGAAGGCAGACGGGACATGGTCAGCGGTAGATGCGCCGGATCCGGTCGCCCTGAACGATCTGCCGCATGACGTCGAGCCCGCCGGCCACGATGCCGAACGCGGTGAACGCGCCGTCGAGGTGCGGCTGCGGCGAGAGCGTGATGAAGAACTGCGAGCCGCCGGTGTCGGGGCCCGACAGCGCCATCCCGATCACGCCGGTGTCGTACCGCCGGCGGTTGATCTCGTCGCGGATCGCGAGCCCCGGCCCGCCGTTGCCGTCGCCCCGCGGGTCGCCGTCCTGGATGACGAAGTTCGGCACGACCCGATGGAAGCGGCCGTTGTCGAAGAACCGCCGGTCCACCAGCCGCACGAAGTTGTCGACCGTGAGCGGCGCGTCGAACGGGTCGAGCTGCACATCGATCACCCCGTGGTCGGTCTCGATGACGATCAGCATGGACCCTTCGGCGGGGCTGCCGAACAGGTAGCGGCGCACCGCCTCGCGGTAGTCCTCGGCGCTGCGACCGGTCTCGACGGGGAGGACCGACGTCCAGTAGCGGCGCTCCACGTCGAGTCCGAAGAGGTCGGCGACCAGTCGCCGCACCCGGTAGTCGCCGCTGCGCGGCACCGCCGCCAGAAAGCTCTGTTCGACGCGCGCCCGCGCCGCATCGCCGGAGCGCCAGATGCCGGCGAGGGCCGTCACCGCCGACAGGCGCGCGTCGGCCTCCGCGTCCGGGACGGCAAGGCGGTACGCGCCGACCAGCGCCGGCACCAACGCCGGGTCGCGCTCCCTGCCTAACAGATCGATCGCCGCGGAACGGACCACCACGTCCGCGTCCGTCAGGTGCGCGCGCGCCGCCGCGAGGACCGCGCTGTCGCCCGGCGCCGACGCCTGCCCGAGCGCGCTGAACGCCCCGCCCACGACCCGGGGATCCTGATCGCCGGTCAGCGTCAGCGCCGCGGCCCGGGCCGCCGGCGTGCCCGCCGCGCCGAGCACCTCGCTGGCCATGAAGCGCATGCGCCAGTCGCGATCGGTCATGAGCGGGCGCACCGTGGCGACGGCCGAGTCGGGCGCCGCCGCGGCCAGGCCGAGCAGCAGTGCGCGCTGCAGCGCGAATGTGCCCGGCTGCGCCAGGCGCAACACGATCGCGGCCACCGCGCGCGATCCGCCCAGCGCGCCCAGCGTGGCGGCGGCCTGCACCGGGACGTTCGGGTCGCGATCGATCAGCTTGGTGGTCACGTACGGCACCAGCGAGGAGTCGGCGAAGGTGGCCAGGGCGCGCAGCGCGTTCACCCGCACGCCGGGGACGCTGTCGTGCAGCAGCGAGCGGATCCGCGCCACGAAGGCGTCGTGGGTGAGGTGGGCCGAATCGGCCAGCGCGGCGGTGAGGCCGCGCAGCGCCCACATGCGGATGGTGGCGTCGTCGTCCGAGGTCGCGTCGAGCAGCAGCGGCGCGGCGGCCGGCAACTCGAGCCGGCCCGCCGAGTACACGGCGTTCTCGCGCCACTGCCCCGTCGAGCGGCGCACGTAATCGGGCAGCAGCGCGGCGGTGCGCGAGCCGCGGCCGAGACGCCACGCGTCGAGGAGCGCCTGGGTCGTGGCCTCGTCGTTCTGCGCCTGGTCCGCCGGGTGGCGACGGAGCTGCTGCGCGATCGCCGCGTCGGCGTCCGGCCCGCCGAGCCGGCACAGCGCGGTCGCGAGTTCCTGCGGCCACGGGCCGCGCGAGGAGTCCGGCAGCAGCTCCATTTGCCGGGCCAGATCGGGCACCGCATCGCGGTCACCGATGCGGCCGAGCGCGAACGCGGCCTCCACGGCCACGGTGGTGTCGGGATCCTGGAGGAGGCGGACGAGGATCGGCAGCGCGAGCGGGTCGCCGATGTTGCCCATCGCCATGGCGGCGCGCATCCGGACCAGCGAGTCGGGATGCTGGGCCTCGCGGCTCATGAGCCCCGCGTCGAACTCGCGCCGGTCCTGGGCGGCGAGCAACTGGGCGAGGTCGTCCACCTCCGTCGCGTCCTGCGCCACGGCGCGGCCCACGCCGGCGGCGAGCAGGGCCGCCGCGAGCAGCGCCGCCCTACGCACGCTGGACCATCGCTTTCATGGCCGACGTGACGTCGTCGGGCATGCGGGTAGGCCGGTTGGCCTGATCCAGGCACACCAGCGTGGTGGACGCCGTACACAGCACCGCTCCGTCCTCCACCCGCTCGATGCGGTAGCCGAAGGTCACTGCGCGCGATCCGACGTCCTCGAGCCAGGCGATCGCCCGGATCTCGTCGTCGTAGCGCGCCGCGCGGGCGTAACGCAGGCTGGCCTCCGCCACCGCGAGCTTGTATCCACGGGTCTCAAGATCCCGGTACCGGACCCCGACGCGCCGCATATGCTCCGTGCGCGCCATTTCACACCACACGAGATAATGGGCGTGGTAAGCCACGCCCATCTGGTCGGTCTCGCCGTAGCGAACCCGGAACTCGACGGCCGATTGGCCGGGGGCGGAGTTCACATATCGCCTTTCCAGATACCGAGGGCCCGGGCGCGGTCTCGCGCGGCCGGCGTAATAATGTAAGGTCCGTGGGCCGCAACGGTCTCTCCCCTCGATGCCATCAGCGCCACATCGCGTTCCGTGAGCAGCGGACGGCGCTTGCCCGGCGTCCGCGATGCCGTGGCCGCGACGATCGCCGCGCGGTCTCCCGTGTTGACCCCGGCGGCGTTCGCTTCGTCAACATCGAGATGCAGTTCGGTCGCGTGGCCGGGTCCCATCCGCACGATGACGTCGTGCAGAGTGGCCCGCCGGCCGGCCGGACCGCACTCGATCGCGACCGTGTCACCGTCGGCCAGGCCGAGGCCGCGCGCGTCCTGCGGCGCCACGTGCAGATGCCGCTGCGCGACGATGACGCCGCCGGCCAGCGCGACCGTGCCGGCCGGCCCTTCGAGCGTCAGCCCGCCGGCCGAATGCTCCAGCTTGCCCGACACCCGCACCGGCGCCTCGATGCCGAGCCGGTTGCAGTCGGCGGGCGACACCTCGACCTGCGTGGCGCCGCGCGCCGGCCCCACGACGCGCACACCGTCGATGCGGCCCTTGGGCCCGACCAGCGCGACTTCTTCGTTGGCCGCGAACTGGCCCGGCTGGGTGATGGTGCGCTTGACCGTGGGAGCCTTGCCCTTGCCGAACAGCGCCTCGAAATCCTTGAGCGAGACGTGCAGGTGGCGGTTCGACACCCCGATCGTCACTTCCCGCCGGGTGGCCGTGGTGGCGTGGCGGTCGGCGCCGGCCGACGCTCCGGCCGGCAGCGGGGACGGGCCGCGGGCCGCGGCCGCCTGACGGGCCGCCGCGACGATCGTGTGATAGTCGGGGCGATGACGCGGCGTGGGCGACCCACGCCGGACCGGCGCCACGTCGCCTAACTGCTGCGCGGACCCCGCGTAGGCCGGCAACGCGCCGGGCGTCGGGGCGCCGGGCGGCTCGGGCCGCGTGGGCGTGGGCAGCCAGCCCTGGCGATCGGCCAGCCTGGCCGCCACCAGTTCGATCAGTTTGGCCACCTCGTCCTTGGTCACGCGGACCTCCGGGTGCTGCGGTAGTGGCGCAGGAAGTCGTCGACGGCGGCGCGCACCTCGGCCGGCGTCAGTTCGGGCGGCTCGGGCTTGGCGGCCGGGGGGGTGACCGGCTTCGCCGCAGCGGCAGCGACCTGGGGCGCGGCCGGCGCGGCCGGCGCGGCCGGCGCCACGTACTCGCGCGTCTCGCAGGCCAGCCGCTTGATGTTGATGAGGTGCAGCGGGCCGACGTTGTCCGACGTGCTGCTGCCGGCCCAGGTGCCGGGGCCGAGCGTCATCGCCGGGACGAGGCCGGTCGTGTACCCCACCGCGCCCAACGCGGCCATCGTATTCACGAGGATGCGGAACGCCGGTTTCTCCTCGAAGAACCGCTGGATGACCGCTTCGTCCCTGGAGTGGATCACCAGCGAATGGCCGAGGCCGCCGAACGTCAGCAATGCGATGCTGCGCTCGCAGCACGGCTCCCAGCCGTCTTCCACGTAATACGCGAGCACCGGCGAGAGCTTCTCGCGGGAGAAGAACTCCGACGGGCCGACCTCGGTGCACTCGACGAGCAACGCGCGCGTCGTCTCGGGCACGCTGATGCCGGCCTGGGCGGCGATGGCCCTGGCGCTCAACCCCACGATCTCGGCGCGGATGCCGCCCGAACGCGGGTCGCGCATCGCGGCCTGGAGCTTGGCGCGGCACTCGCCCGTCACGAAGTGGCCGCCGTTGCGGCGGATCTCGGCCTTGAGCTGCTCGTCGATCGGCCGGTCGGCGATCACGCTGTTCTCCGCCGAGCACAGCACCCCGTTGTCGAAGCTCTTGCCGTTGATGATGTCGCGCGCGGCCTTGGCCACGTCGGCGGTGCGCTCGACGATCGCGGGCACGTTGCCCGGGCCGACGCCGTAGGCCGGCTTCCCCGAGCTGTACGCCGCCCGCACCATGGGGTAGCCGCCGGTCGCCAGAATGACGGCGGTGCGCTTGTGGCGCATCAGCTCCTGCGTGCCCTCGAGCGTGGGCGCCGTCATGCAGAGCATCAGGTCCTTGGGGGCGCCGGCCGCGACCGCCGCGTCGTGCATGACCCGCACCGTCTCCACCGTGCACTTCACGGCGCGCGGGTGCGGCGACATCACGACGGCGTTGCGGCCTTTGACGGAGATCAGCGCCTTGTACATCGCGGTCGACGTCGGGTTGGTCGTGGGCACCAGGGCCGCGACCACGCCCATCGGCACCGCCAGCTCCTTCACCTTGCGCTCGGGTATCTCCCGCACCACGCCCACGGTCTTGAGCGGCAGGATGTACGCGAGCACGTCGTCGGAGCCGAACTTGTTCTTGGCGATCTTGTCTTCGTAGACGCCCATGCCCGTCTCGTCCACGGCCATGCGCGCCAGCCGCTCGGCGGCCGCCGAAGCGGCGTGCGCCATCGCGGTGACGACGTGGTCCACCTCGGGCTGGGAGACCCTGGCGAAGGCCCGCTGCGCCTCGTGGGCCCGCTCCAGCATCTCGCGAGCTTCCTGGACGGAGGCGAGGTCCTGATCCATCAGCGGTTAGGTGGCGTAGCCCAGCGCGCGGAAGTGGGCCAGCAGCTCGTCGCGGTTGGCGATGGACAGCTCGCGGCCCTTGAGCGGGAAGGCGTCGATCTGGCGGGCGCGGTGGCGCAGGTCCACCACCTTCATGTCGGCGAGCGGCGTGCCGGGCGCGGGCCCCTCGCCCGAACCCTCGGCGTTATCGCTCATCAACTCGAGGCCGGGGAACGGCCGCGGGATCACGTGGACCGACACCAGCTGGCCCACGCGCTCGGCCGCCGCGGCAGCGGCGTCCACCGCCGCCTTGCAGGAAGCCGTGTCGCCGGCGAACAGGACCGTGCACAGCGCCGGATCGGTGCGCTCCATGCCGAGCAGCGTGACCGGCGCCGACTTCAGGCCGGCGTCGGCCGCCTCGATTGCGCCGACCAGGCCCCGGGTCTCCACCATTCCCAGGGCCTGGTCGGTCCACGATTCAGCCATGGCGGGCGCTCCTAGGCGCCTTTAGGCAGCAGCTGCTCGATCTCCGCGTGCGGCCGCGGAATGACGTGCACGCTGACCAGCTCGCCGACGCGCTCGGCCGCGGCCGCGCCGGCATCGGTCGCGGCTTTGACCGCGCCGACGTCGCCGCGCACCATCACCGTGACGTAGCCGCCGCCGACTTTTTCCTTGCCGATCAGCTTCACGTTCGCGGCTTTGACCATCGCATCGGCCGCTTCGATCGAACCGACGAGTCCTTTGGTTTCGATCAGGCCGAGGGCTTCCAGTGGCATGGCTCCTCCGACTGTGGCACGAAGGGGAATACTCCGGTGCCACAGTAGGTGCTCCCGACTCAAAAGTCAATAGAACTCAAGCGCTTGCGCCCTCTTGGCTCACGGATCATCTTGGGCGCCGTGACGACCGAGCGCGTGGTGGTCGTCGGCGACGCCCATCTGGGGTCGGCCGACCCGGCGGACGAAGCCGCGTTCCACGAGTTCCTGGCCGCGGTCCCTTCCCTGGGCACGCGCTTGATCATCATGGGCGACCTGTTCGAGTTCTGGTTCGAGTATCGCCGGGTCATTCCCCGCCGGGCGTTCAAGACGCTGGCGAAGATCGCGGCGGTGAAGGAAGCCGGCGTCCAGGTGGAGATGTTCGGCGGGAATCACGACCGCTGGTCCGGGTGGCCGGGCAACTTCTGGTCGGATCTCGGGATCCCCTTCTACCCGGAGGGCCGCGACCTCGAGCTCGCGGGCCGCAAGGCATGGGTCCACCACGGCGACGGGCTGGCCGAGTGGAAGCTCGGCGGGAAGATCCTCCACAAGGTGACCCGGAGCCCGATCACCATCGCGCTGTGGCGCGCCATCCACCCCGACGTGGGGTTCTGGCTGATCGACCGGCTGGGGTTCCTGATTTCAGAGAAGGTCAAGACGCCCGCGGCGCTGGACGCGGCGGCCGAGTTACAGGAGCGGTACGCAAGGTCGATGCTGGACCGGCGGCCCGAGCTACAGCTCGTGCTGATGGCCCACACGCACCGGCAGCGGCTGATCGAGGTGGCGCCCGGCCGGTTCTATCTCAATGCGGGCCAGTGGATGAGGGACCGGCAGTACGCGGTTGTCACCTCGGCGAGCGTGTGGGTTGGCCGTTGGTCTGACCAGCCGACGGACCGGCAACTTGACGACTCGCTCTTGGTCTAGAGTCAGCCGCCGCCCCGCGGCGCGGAGCGTTCGGGATGCTGATCCACGGAGCACTGGGGTACAAGCAGGCGCTCACGCTGACACCAGTGATCTCGATTCCGGGCGCCGCAGCCGAGCGTTCGGATCGGCGACAACTAGTCACCTCGCCGTCACTTACCCCCGTGAGCGTCGCCCATACAGCGCTGTCATCTCCGATGAATACGGGTGAGTCTATGTACTGGCTTGCGAATGTGGCCGATTCGCTAACGCCGCTCACGCTATCGACATCGAGGTGACCTTCAGGTGCGCTAGAGCCGTCATCCCTCATCCACGCTACCGCAACCACGCTTCCCGAATGACTCCAGGCCGATCCGCGCGCCGACCACTGCGGCACCTCAGGCGGAGCGTTAGGACCGCATTCCCAGTAGTAATTGGAGCGATCCTGCAGACTGCGTATGAGCGTCCCTGCCGGCACCGATACAACGCTGACCTTCATATGCCCGACGCGACCGCTGCTGTCGGGATCGCACGTCTGTCCTTCAACCTCCCAATTGCCCGACACAACGGCGCTCGCACCGTCGGGGGAAATGGAGACCCCCATGAAGCCCGGAGCCGGAACGTAGCCTCTGGGATTCTGCGGTGTGACGACATCGACCGAGCTCAGGGCTCCGGATGGGCCGATGCGATCGAACACGTATCCCTCTCCATGGAAGTCAACCGTGTCACGCTCCAAGTAGACGCGGCGCTTCCCCCGAATACGCTGGAGTTCCGCACCGCGGTTGTTCAGTATGACTGATACCGTGGTGTCGCTGAGCCCTTGCACGCTAATGAGCCTGCCGCCCTGCGCCACGGACACGCCCGAAACATACTGAAGGCCGCTGGGGTGATAGGTGTCCGCACCACTTGGATGCTCGACTACCACGCCGGCACCGTCAACACTGACACTAACGGGGAATGCGCAGATGGGTGTTGTCGGGTCGTCAGCCGCCGCCAAGGCCAGTGCATTGTAGGCATCGAGGACAACTCCGTATCCGACGCGCGGCCGCTGGCTCACGATTCTCCCGTCAAACGTCACATATCGGTCACCACTAAGCAGGTCTTTCGCTGCGGAGCCGTCGAGTGCTGTATCGAAGGTTAGGAGAAGCTCAGCGGCCGCAGCAACTAGTGGAGCACTTACAGACGTTCCCGACTGAACCGCGTCACCTCCGTTTGCAGTGAGTACTGCCACGTTCTGCCCGGGCGCCGCGACCGCACCGACACCAGAAACGTCGTTGCTCTTCTCGTTGCCAGCTTGCCAAAGTGCCGACCCCGTGGCATTGAGCGCCGTCGCCATGATGATGCGCGAAGCCTCGGCGCTGTCACTTGCTAGGAGTCGGGCAACGGCCGCGAGGATGACGAAGTGGCTACCTAACCCGCTCGCATAGTCAGCCGGCGGACCCGAGTGGCCATCGTTGCCGGCGGATTTGACCAGGATGTTCCTCGCGCTCCCGTCAAGAAAGCGCCGCAATGCCCCCGACCACTGTGCCACTTCTGCATCGAGGGTCACAGAGTCCGCAGTAAAGTCGGCAGAAATGAACAGGACATGCACGTTCTTAGCTAGCATGTCGTCAACGATGTCGTCGACATACGGGTCGGCCCAGACGCTATCGCCATTCGATAGCGCGTACTGGTGGATCCTGGCGCTCCAAGCGGCTCCGGCAATCCCCGTGTCGTTGCCCGTATTGGCCGCCGCAACGCTAGAGACCCAGAGTCCGTGTTGCTGCACATCCTCACGTTCGAGCGTCAGAAGTGTCGTCTGTTTGGCCGAGCCCGCTCGGGGCCCAAACGGCGTCAGTCGCCCCGCTACCGCCCCGTTCATGTCCTCAGCATCGTCGAAGTGCCAGTCGATAACGCCCATATCGACTGGCGGCGAGCCGTACGTCCCAGTCTCACATCCCCAGGCGAGGGGAAACCGGGCCAGACTCAGTGCCTGCTGGCCCTGGGAAGGAGACTGCAGCCAACTCGAATGCAAGAAATGTGGACCGTCGCCCGGCCAGCGGGTGTTGATCTCGGGTGTCCCTCCCCACCGAAAGCGCATCGGCAGGACGTACGCGACGTTGGAGTCAGCCAACATCGAGCTCAGGAGCGAATGCCAGGCAGTTTGCGTAACTGGATCGGGAACGCGGACGACGTAGGCGGGCGCGGAGGGCACTCCGCCGACAATCTGGGCCAAGAAGCGCGACAGGAACAAACGCACGACAGCACCCGAAGCTCCCGGCTTGAAGGAGACCATGAACAAGTCCCGCTCGAAAGTCGAGACAGATCCCTCGACCAGTCTTGTCGTGTCAAATGTGAAACCGAGCGTGGCGGGCACAGCTGGCCGGCTCGTATCCTGAGGCACGAGGCTCAGCACCAGCCGCGGCCAGACGCTCGTCGCGCTGGTGTCCCGCGACGCCAGCTCCACGCGGCCGTTGGCGTACTCCAGGCTCTTCTTGATCATCCAGCCGTCGTTCGGCGTGCCCGCCAGGAATGCCTGCACGTCGGCAGTCACGTCGAACTGGAGCAGGCCGAGCTGCCCGTTGGCAATCGGGGTGCGTGCGGTAAACGGCACGCCATACGCGCCGCTCGCCGTGTCGCTCATCGACCATTCGGTCGCCCCGCTACAGTCCGCCCCGCCGTCGCCCGGCACCGCGTCAATCGCACAGTTCCAGGTCGCGCCGGCCTCGGTCCAGGCGTGCGTGACCCGGTGCACATCGAGCCCCCGCCCGCCGCTCCACTGGTCGTTGTTCCCAACCACCGTGACCTCGAGCGTCGCGTGGGCCAGTGCCTCGGTACCGATGGCCGCAACGATCGAGTCCTGGCTGAAGCGGATCAGGGCGCGCTCCGCGCTCGGCGCGACGCCCGACACGCTGAGGCGATGCGCGCCGGAGTGCCCGGCATTCGGCGCCGCCTGGTCGATCCACGTGTCGGCGATAGGGGCGAGGCCGGTGTCGTGCGTGCCCGCGCGCGGCACCAGGCTCAACACCAGTTGCGGCGGGCTCGCGCTCTCGCGGGAGCCGAAGGTCTCACCGCCCGCGCACGGCTCGGCGGTTGGCTTGACGATCCACCCCACGTTCGGCATGCCGGCAAGAAACGCGCGCACGTCGCTCGTCACGTCGACGCGTACCGGACCGGTCTCGTGCGGCGTGATGAATTGACTCGTCGGCACGGAGTCGAACGGCGGCGCGTTCGTCATGTCCCACGCGTCCGCACCCGCGCAATCGGCGGCGTCGTTCGCAGTGTTCCCGTCGCTCGCGCAGTTCCAGGTCGTGCCGGCCTCGGTCCAGCCCTGGAGCATCCGGTGCACCCGCAGCGTGTGTGGCTGGGTGTCCTGCGTCGTCCGCGGGATCGTGACCGTCATGATCAGCGTCGCATACGCCAGGGAATCCGGGCCCACCGCGGCGGCGATTTGTCCTTCGTCGAACTGGACCAGGAACCGATTCCACTGCACGATCCTGAGCCCGCTGTCGGCACCGAAGTTCGTGTTCGGCGTGGTGCCGCGGATCGTGGCGTCGGCGATCGGCGCCAACGCGGCTTCCGTGGGCGCCGACAGATCGAACGCCTGCCCGCGCAGACCGAGCAGCCGATCCTGCTGGCACGCTCCGCCGACGGCCAACGCCGACGCAAGGGTGAGCAAGGGAACCATCGCTGGGCTCCGGCGCAGGGGGGCGAGGCCGAACATGCGGCACTTCCAGGGAGGAAGTTGAAGCACAGCCGCGACACGCGGCAAGGGGTCGCAGCAAGCGTACCGCTCGCCCCCCCCCCCCGCGCAAGTGTATTACCTAACGATATAGTCCCCTAACTAGTCAGCCGGATCCGCGTCCTCGTCGTCATCGTCCCACTCCGTCGCCACCGGCGGCGCGGCGCGCCCGAAGCTGAGCCGCGGCGCCGGCTGGCGCGCGCTACGGGCGCTCGGACGGGGCGCGCTCCGCGCCACGTAGATCGCGCCCCACACCGCCTTGCTCCGCTGCCGGTGCGTCTGCACGGCGGCGAGCGCGTCCTTGAAGCCCTGCACGGTCCGCTGCACGAACAGCGGCGGCAGCTCGGCCTCGTCGCTCGCCAGCGTGACGGAGGCCTGGAAGTCGTTGAGGAAGCAGCGGACGCCCGTCCCGGTGCCGTCCGGCGTGGCGAGGACGCGATCGTGCTCGAGCACGACGTCGGCGCGCACGTTGCCGCGGTACGCGAACACGGTCGCCACCAGCTCGCCCGAGCCGACACCGTCCGGGAACGCAACGGCGGCGCTCAAGCGCAACTCCCCGAGGTCGCGCCGCAGCACACCGAGCGGTTCCCGCCCAGTCGCCTGACGCAGCAGGGCCACAACCGACGGCAGCACGCGATGCAGCGCCGCGTCGAGCGTGCGTGTCTCAATCATCGCACCAGGGGCATCCATGGCATCCTCCGCGCAATGACGCCGGAGCGTCGCCTGACGGCTGTCACGATTCTCTACGTGCCGCCCGTACCCGAGTGTCAATGCGAGGATTGTGCCATGGATTGCGCGTTGCGCGCCGGGAACGACAACCACCACGAGGTCAACGGATTACGATGAACGGCGCCGCGGCGGGTGTGACGTGGATTACGCAGCGCGTTGCAGCGACGCATGCGCTCCGCACTCAGGGGTGTTCCCCTAAGGGGACGGTCTCGATGTCCCTGACACGCTCACCAAGAAACGCCGCGCCCACCCGCTCGAACGTGTCGGGCGCGTCGCTCACGATGAAGTGCGCCGTCGCCGCGCCCTGCTCCGGCGCCTGGAGCGTGGAGCTGGCCAGCTCACGCGCGACGGCCGCCGCCGTCTCTTCCGCGCTGTCGATCAGGGCGATGCCCTGCCCCATGACCTCGGCGAGCAACGGCTTGAGCAGAGGATAGTGCGTGCAGCCCAGCACCAGCGTGTCGATGCCCTGACGCTTGAGCGGCGCCAGGTACTCCTCGGCGACGAGGCGAGTTACCGGGCGATCGAGCCACCCCTCTTCGACCAGCGGAACCAGCAGCGGGCACGCCTGCTCGATCACGGTGGACTCAGGCGCGAGCCGCTTGATCGCCCGTGCGTAGGCGCCGCTCTTCACAGTTCCGGCGGTGCCGATGACGCCGATCCGGCCCGACCTGGTGGCCCCGACCGCCGCGCGCGCCCCAGGCTCGATGACGCCTTCGACCCGCACGGCGGCGGCGCGCTGCAAGTCCTCGAGCGCGTGCGCGCTCGCCGTGTTGCAGGCGACCACGATCATCTTGACGCCGCGCTGCTCCAGGAATGTTCGCACTTCGTCCGCGTACCGGCGGACGGTGGCGGGCGACTTGTTTCCGTACGGGACACGCGCCGTGTCGCCGAAATAAATGAGCGACTCGTGCGGCAACTGGCGCACCAGCTCGCGCACGACCGTCAGTCCGCCGATGCCCGAGTCGAACACGCCGATAGGACGGCGGTTCATCGCAACGGAACCTGGACGCCGACGCCCACGCCCCCGCCCGGCAATGCCTGCATCTTAAGCGCCGCGGGGAAATCCCACAGGTGCGCCGACACATACGCCTCGGCGCCGGCCATCAGGTGGTTGAACCCGAGCAGCACCAGCCAGTCCTCGCGCTCCTGTTTGTGGCTGGCCACGTACTTGCCGCGGGTCCGCGCGAAATCGAGCTGCCAGTAGGTCTTCCAGACCATGGCCGCCGCCAGGCCCTCGAAGCCCAGAAACAGGCCGCCGGTCACGTTGCGGCCCAGGCGCGCCTGCCCCCAGCCCGGCAGCACCAGCGACCGCAGGAACGCGCCGGTGGGCGTGATCGGCACGACCGGGCGGACCGAGTCGCGCCGCGCGGCCAGGGTGTCGGGTGCCAGCGTGTCGCCGCGAACCGGTGTGACCGCCGGAGCGGGCGCGCTCGGAGGCGACACGGGCTGCTGCGCCGCCAGCGGCGCGGCGCCGCCGAGCAGCGCGACGACAAGACACCAGCGCGCGCCGCTCCTCACTGCGCCACCAGCACGCGCAGCCGCGCAGGCTCGGTCGTCACGGTCACCTCGCCAATGCCCGGCTCGCGCAGCTCGCCGTCGAGTTGCGCGCAGATGGCGCCGTTGGGCGAGACGATCTTTACCGCGCGGGTCCGGAACATCGTCACCGGCTCCAGGTCCCCGTGCGTCCCGCGCATGACGCGCGGCACCGCGCGCAGGAACGTCGGCAGTCCGACCTTGCGCACCAGGCACACGTCCAGCTCACCATCCGCCGGGTCGGCGTGCGGGGTGAGATAGAAGCCGCCGCCCCCGCAGATCCCAACGTCCACCGCGAGCATCATCATCCGGCCCGTCTCGCCGTGCTCGGCGGACTGCACCTCGAGCAGCGGCGGGTCGAAGAACACGAACGCCTGGTAGATCGCCACGAGATACACCGCGATGCCCTTGAGGCGCCGGATCCGGTTGGCGCGCCGCACCACCTCCGCATCGAACCCACACCCGAAGATATTGTCGAAGTACTCATCCCACGCCTTGCCCACGTCGTGGAGGACGGTCCGCGCGGTCGCCAGGCGCGACGCGGCGGCTTCGGGCGGCAGTCCGTACACACCCAGCAGCTTGGCGTAGTCGTTCCCCGTTCCCAGCGGGATGACGCCGATCGCCGCGGGGGTCGCGCCGTCCTCGGCCGGCGGCAGCTTGAGCAGCCCGTTGGCCACCTCGTGCACCAGGCCGTCGCCGCCGGCGCACACGATCCGCGTCACACCGGCTGCCACCGCCTCGCGCGCCAGCCCCACGGCGTGGCCGGGGCCGGTGGTCTCGACCAGCTCGAACGGCTTGCCCGTCTGCGTCATACCCCGCGCCACGCGCCCGCGAGCCTTCGCCGCGCGGCCGCGTCCGGAAGCCGGGTTCAGGATGACGAGCGTGGACATGGGCGGCGTCAACTTAACCGCCGCCGACGCTCAGCGCTTGGGCAAGGGGATGGTCATGCGACCGAACCCACCTGTCCCCGGAACACCGCGGGAGGCGTGAGGCCGGGTAGGCGCCGACCGTCTACCGCGGGATGACCGGCAGCACCACGTGCGTGGGATGCGCCGCGTCGTGGAGCAGCGTCTGGTGCGCCACGACGAACGTCGAGTCGCGCTCGTTGCTTCCGCCGGTGTTGAGGTTCCGGTCGTACTTCGGGAACAGTGCCGACGCGATGCTGACCCGGATCCGGTGGCCCGGTTCGAACACCTTCGACGTGAACCACAGGTCAACGTCGTACCGGTTGACCTGTCCCGGCACCAGCGGCGGAGCCACGTGGTCCATCCCGTCGCGGAACCGCGCGCGCACCAGGCCGTCCTGCACCCGCTCGGCATGCCCGTCGGGCCACACGTCGAGCAGCGTGATGCTCCAGTCGGTGTCGCGGGCGTCGCTCGCCGCCCACACCTGCGCCGTCATTTCCCCGGTCACTTCGATGGGCCTGGTAAGCGGCTTCGAGGTAAACACGAGGGCATCGCGCCGCGTGGCGTTAAGCTGGGTGTAGTCCTCGTTGAGCGACTCCTCGAGCTCGCGCGAGTCAATCAGGTACGGCGTCGGGTTGCCCGGGTCGTACGTGAAGGTGTCGGACGGGGCTCCGGACGGCGGCAGCGTGTCGAGCACGCCGTCGCCGTTGCTGGTCTGCGCGTGGCCGCCGGAGGACACGTACCAGTTGGTCAGCACCTGGCGCGCGAGCGGCCAGGAGTCTTCGGTGCGCCAGGTGTTGTCGCCCTGGACGAAGATGTCCAGGTGCGGCAACGTGTCCACGCCGTTGTTCCTGCCGAGCAGGTAGTGGTCGAACCAGCGCAGCTGGAGGTCGCGGTAGGCGTAGCGCGCGTCCGGGCCGAAATCGCCGGCCACGTAATCCACGCCCTTGTGTGCGCCCACGCCCATCACGATGTGCCAGTTGGGATGGTGCGGCTGCTTGAGCAGCGCGTCGGTGTAGTAGGTCGGCCCGCGCGAATCATCGTGCCAGCCGGCCATGGACAGCACCGGCGCCCGCTCGTTGGCGATGTAGGTGGTGGCGGCGTGCGCGCGCCAGTACGCGTCGAGCGTGGGATGCGCGATCCAGCGGTCCCACATCGGCACGTCGCCGCAACCCAGCCGCTCGGGCAGCGTGGACAGCGGCAGATGCGTGATGGCCTCGCCGATATCCAGCTCGGCTGTGTGCGTGTCCATGGTCCGGTTCCGCATCAGGCAGACCCAGTCCACGTTGATCGGCCCGAACGCCATCGCGGCGTAGGGGACCACGACCCAGGGGTCCGGGGTGGCCGCCGTGGGCGAGATGGCCGCGAGGTGCGGCGGGTTGCTGACCGCGGCGTACCACACCAGGCGCCCTTCATCGGAGTGCCCGATCATGCCGACCTTGCCGTTCGCGCCGGGCAGCCGCGCCGCCCACTCCACCGCGTCGTAGCCGTCCTGGATGTCGTGGTCGTAGTTGCCGAAATCCCTGACGTCGCCGCTGGACTCCTCGCGGCCACGGACGTGCTGCGCGACGAAGATGTAGCCCCGCGAGGCCCACCAGACGCCGGCCGCATGGAGGATCCGGCGGTAGGGCGTCCGCTGCAGCACGACGCCGAACGGACCCTTCCCCACCGGCCGCGCGATGTACGTCGCGAGGTGCGCGCCGTCGCGCGTGGGCATCATGACGAGCGTGTCCTCGGTGACCGCGTACTGCGAGTCGGAGGCCGGGATCTTCCACACCTGATAGTCGTGCTCGACCACCCCCGGCGTGTCGCGGCGCACCAGCCGGAACCGCCGGTCCATCACGTGGCCGCGCACGTACTGGAGACCCGTCAGCGTGTCGCCGTGCCAGGCCGCCCGCATTACGACCTGCGAGTCCTGGGTGAGGATGACGCTGTCACCGTTCATGGCCACCTGGTTGGCCCGGAGCATGGCCTCGCCGGTGCGCCGCTTCAGGAAACCGACGTAGCTCGAGTCCGCGCCCGCGAAGTGCGCGAAGCCCATCCGGCGCCAGCCCTCGAAGCCGAACTTCGGCTTGGAGCTCAGGGCGATGTAGACGTCCCAGTCGCCGGCCAGCGGTGCGGTGCGCGGGTGGCACGCCTGGGCGCCACCCAGGGCGCACGCGAGGGCAACGACGAGCACGAGTGGCTTGCGCATGTTACGCTCCGGTTTCCGCGAGAAGCCTGGACCGCCGGCGGCCGGCGACCAGGAGACCGACACCCACCAGGTTCAGCACCACGACCACCGACGAGATCTTGAGCGCGAAGCTCGCCACGCTCGTGACCTGGATGATCGGGAACACCGACAGCACGATGTACAACACCGTCGTCAGCAGCCCCGCCAGCGCCGCGGCCTTGAGCCACAGCGGTGGCCGCGGCGTCACGCCCTTGAGCCCGATCAGCGGGATCGCGAACATCGTCACGTAGGTCAGCCCGTAGAAGATGCCGCCCGCGTTGAACACCAGCTGGAACGCCTCGGCCTGCCCGACGCCGACCAGGCTGAGCACCGACATGGCAAAGGAGAATACGGCGACCACCGCGATCGAGTTGACGGGGGTCCGGTACTTGGGGTGCAGGCGACTGAACCAGGCGGGCAGCATCCGGTCCCAGCCGGCCACCATCGGCAGCCGGGTCACGGCGCTGAACGCGACGGAGATCTGGGACACGCGCATCACCAGCGTCACCAGGATCGCGATCGTCACCAGTGTCCCGGCGATGCCGAACGGGCCGAACCCGACGCGCAGCACTTGCGGCAGCGGACCGATGAGATCGATGTCGTTGGTCGGGATGTAAGCGACCACCGTCGCGGTGCCGAGGATGAAAAACAGCGCGATGACCGGCGCGGCGATGTACACGGACTTGCGCACCGCACTCGCCGGCGAGTGCGTCTCGCCGGCGAAGATCGCCATGTACTCGAAGCCGGCGAACGCGCCGACGCACATCTTGCCGAGGATGTTGAGGTTGAACAGCGACAGCGCGGGCATCTCGGTATGAAGCGGGTGGTACGACCGGAGGTGCCCGGTGGCCAGCCCCAGGAACGGCAGCAGGATCAGCACGCCGAAGATGGTGATCATGAACACGCCGCCGGCGTTGTGCACCCACTTGGCGAGCGAGAGGCCGACGAAGGCCAGCCAGCCCAGGAGGGCGACGGCTAGCGCGGCGGCCAGCGACACGAACCACGCGCTCCGGGTCATCCACGCCGCGCTCGGCCCGAGCGCGTACGACAGGTAGGTCGCGACGGTGAGGCCCAGCTCCGACGCGAACAGGATCACATAGAGCCACAGGTTCCAGGCGACCATGAATCCGATAGCCTGGTTGAACCCGAGCTTTGCCCACTGGTAGAGGCCACCTTCGAGCGGCATGAGCTGGTTGAGCCAGATGACCACGGCCGCCAGCGGCATGAAGAACAGCACCACCGCGGCCAGCCACATCACGACGTGCGAGGGGCCGAGCTTGCCGGCCACGCCGATCCACGTCAGCCCGATGATGAACAGGATCTGGGTGAGCGCGAGGTCACGCACGCCCATTTCCTTCCTCAGGTCGGCGCTGCGGGCTTCGACGGCCGCTTCGGCGCGCGCCAGGTCCTTGGTCGAGCGTGTCATGCCGCGCGCTCACCGAGGATATCCCACAGGCGGGCCCACGCCGCGAGCCCCTCGTGCAGACGGTGCACGCGGAAGAACTCGTTTGGCGCGTGGAAGTCCTCGTCGCCTGTCGAGAAGGAGAAGTACACGGTGTCGAGCCCCATGAGACGCTGGAACGTCTCCGCGACCGGAACGGTGCCCCCCATGCGCACGATCAGCGGCCGCACGCCATAGGTCGCCTCGAGCGCCGCTTCCGCCGCCCTGAGAACGGGGTGGTCCCTGGCGATGCTCGCCGGCCGCGCCCCATGATCGCCGGTCGCGATGGTCAAGCGCGTCCCCGCCGGCACGTGGCGCTCGAGGTGGCGCGCCACCAGTTCCGCCACGGCGGTCGGGTCCTGGTCCGGCACCAGGCGGCAGGTAATTTTCGCGTGCGCCTCGCTCGGCACGATGGTCTTGGACCCCGGGCCCTCGTAGCCACCCCACATCCCGTTGACCTCGATCGTCGGGCGTGTCCACTGGCGCTCCAGCGTCGTGTACCCGGCCTCACCGACCGGGGCGGCCGCGCCCACCTGCGCGAGGTACGCGGCCTCGTCGAACGGCAACCGCGCGATTTCCTCGCGCTCGGCCAGACTCAACTCGCGTACCTGGTCGTAGAAGCCGGCGACCGCGACGCGTCCGTCCGGTTCGTGCAACGAGGCAATCAGCCGCGCCAAGGCGTGCAGCGGGTTAGCCACGCTTCCGCCGTGGCGCCCGGAATGGAGGTCCTTGCCCGGTCCGCGCAAGGTCAGCTCGAGCGCCACCAGTCCCCGGTTGGCCACGGTGAGCGACGGCTCGTCGATCCGCCACATCGCGCCATCGGCCGAAATCACGACGTCGGCCGCGAGCAGATCCCGGTGTTGGGACACGAACGTCTCGAGGTGCCGGCTGCCGATCTCCTCTTCGCCTTCGAGCAGGAACTTCACGTTGAGCGGCAGGCGCCCCCGCACCGCGAAGAAGGCCTCGGCGACCTTGATGGGAATCAGCATCGGCCCCTTGTCGTCCGACACCCCGCGCGCGTAGAGGCGCCCGTCCCGCAGCGTGGGGGTGAACGGCGGTGTCCGCCAGGCGTCGGCCGGGTCCTCCGGCTGCACGTCGTAATGCCCATAGACCAGCACCGTCATGGCGTTAGGCGCACCGAGCCATTCGGCGTACACCACGCTCGCGCCCGGCGTGGGCATCGTCGTCACGGTGAACGGGCCGGCGGCCGTGAGCTTCGCCGCCACCCACGCGGCCGCGGCCGCGACGTCGGCCGCGTGCGCGGGATTGGTGCTGACGCTCGGAATGGAGGTGAACTCTACCAGCTCCGCGAGGATCCGGTTGTGGTCGGCCTCGAGGCGCGCCAGCACCGGTGCCAGATCCGTCACTTGCCGCCGTCGATCGAAAGCACCTGGCCGGTGATCCACCCGGCGGACTCCGACGCGAAGAACAGCACGCCCGCCGCGATGTCCTCCGGCGTTCCGAGGCGCTTCAGGGCGATCCCCTCAATGAGCGCCCGCTGGCGGTCGGCGCCGTACGACTCCCATTGCTTCTCGGTGGTTGGATTGGAGCGCACGAACCCGGGCGCCACGTTATTGACCGTGATGCCCCACGGCCCCAGTTCGTGGGCCAGCTGCCGAGTCAGGCCGATTTGCGCCGCCTTGGCCGCGGCGTAGGCCTGGATGCCCGTGAGACTCACGCCAAGGCCCGCGCCGCTGGAAATGTTGATGATGCGGCCATAGCGCGCCGCCTTCATGCCCGGCGCCACCGCCTGCGAACAATAGAACGCTCCCGTCACGTTCACGTCGAAGATCGCCTGCCACAGCTCCGGCGTGACGTCCTCGAGCGGGCGGCCCACCTGCCCCAGGACGCCCCCGGCGTCATTGACGAGCACGTGGACGTCGCCCGCTTCGGCCACCAGCGCCTCCACGGCGCGCTTGTCGCGCACGTCGAGCGTGCGCGCGTTGCAGGTGCCGCCCGCGGCGCGGCACAGCCGTTCCGTCTCATGCAACTCGTCCGCGATCACGTCACAGGACCACACGGCCGCGCCGCGCTCGGCGAACGCGACACTGATCGCACGGCCGAAGCCGTGGGCGGCTCCGGTGACGATAACGGTGCGGTCGCGAAACTCCGGAATCACGCGGTCTTCCGGCCGGGCATCACGGCCGCGAGGGCGTCCAATGTCTCGAGGGACAGGGGGCGCTCGCCGCGCTCGATCTCGTGAATCAGCTCGACCACCCGCGCCGTGAGCGGCGCCGCCACTCCGACCTCGGCGCCCAACGTGACCACGGTGCCGAGCTGGGCATCCACTTCGGTCGGGCGCTTGCGCACCGCGAGGTCGCGCCAGATGCCGCTGTGCGTCTTGGCCGACTTGCGATTGTGGGCGACCAGGTGATCGAGCGACTGCTGCGCCGCATCCGCCGGAGCGTCGGGCAAGTACGCCGCGGGGTCGAAGCCGTCGAACGACTCGCACGTCACGCCACGCGCCGCGGCCACGGCGAGGATCTCGCGCGCGATCGCCACGTAGAGGTCGCGGTGCTCCGGGCGGGCCAGGCCGTCGGCAATGGAGTCGCCGCTCAGCGCGTTGGCGAACAGGATCGCGCCGTAGGCTTCCTTGCCCCACAGGTAGCCCCAGATGTTGGGGGTCGCGGCCGCGCGGTCGTCGAAATCGCGCCACGCATCGCGGATCGCCAGAACGCGCGGCGAGACGCGGCCGGCCGGGTCACCGAACGCCTCGCCGACCATCACCGTGCCGCGGCCGCCGTAGACGAGCACACCGGGCTCCAGGTAGTCGGCGCCGAAATTCACGAACGCGCCCACGGTCCGCGCTTCGCCGACGACGCCGGCGATGATCAACTCATTGAGCCCGTTCTGCGCCGAGATCACGCATCCCGTGGGTGTGAGATGGGGGAGCAGCGCGCGAGCGGCGGCCGCGGTATGCTGCGCCTTGGTCGCGAGAATGATGGTGTCCCACGCGCCGCGCAGCGTGTCGGGCGTGAAGGCGGGCAGCCGCGCGGTGAACGTCGCGATCGGACCGGTGAGACTCAGGCCGGCACGATTGACGGCCTCGACGTGCTCGGCCACCGTGTCGACCAGTGTCACGTCGTGACCGGCGCGCGCGAGGTGCGCGCCCAGCGTGCCGCCGATCGCGCCCGCGCCCCAGACGAGACAGCGTGTCCGTGGCGCCGCTACGATGCGCCACCCCAGGTGCCGTCCAGCAACGCCCGAGTCTCCTCGACGGCCACCTGCCACAGGGCGAGCACGTCCTCATCGGAGCGCTGGTAAAGCCCGCCGTAGTTGCCGTCGCCGAGGTAGCCCTTCAGGGCCACGGGATCGAGCATGCGCACCTTGTCCATCTCCACCATGGGCCGCTGCGCCTTCGGCAGCTCGACGCCCGGGACCCGCGTCCAGGGAAAGTTCTCCATCCAGGAGCCGTGCGAGGCCACCGGATCGATAGCCTGCACCTTGGCCCATGTCCGCGGAGCATTCCACCAGTTGTGGAACAGCACCCGGCAGCCCGGGTGGTCGGCGGCCCACTCCTGCGCGAACTGCTGCACGGCGCCGTTGCCGCCGTGACCGTTGCAGATCATGATGCGGCGGAAGCCGCTGTGCGCCATCCCGTCGAGAATGTCGCGCACCACGCCGAGGTGGGTTTCCACCCGGAGCGAGATGGATCCCGGGAACTCCCGGAAGTAGGGCGTCACGCCGTAGGCCAGGACGGGGAACACCGGGATGCCGAGCGGCTCGGCGGCGTCCACGGCGACCCGTTCGGGCAGGATGCAGTCTACGGTCAGCCGCAGGTAGCTGTGCTGCTCGGTGCTGCCGAGCGGCAGCACGGCGCGGTCATCGCGCCTGAGGTACTCGGTGACCTGCATCCAGTTCATGTCGCTGACGCGCACGCCGCCGTCCATTCGTTCAGAGCCGGGCGAAAACATACGACGCGAGGGTGACCCGGGGGAGGTGTCGACTTCGACCAATTTCGGATGGTGGCGGGAGCGTGTGGGAATCGAACCCACCAGGGCCCGCGAGGCGGGCCCCATACAGTTTTGAAGACTGCTCAGACCACCAGGCCCGATCCGCCCCCGTTGCCTTTACAGCGCCGCGATGCAGTCGATCTCGACCAATGCGTTCTTGGGCAGCGTCTTCACCGCGACGGTCGCGCGGGCCGGCTTGTGGTCGCCGAAGTGTGTCGCGTACACCTCGTTCATCGCCGCGAAGTCGGCCATGTCGGCAAGGTACACGGTGGTCTTGAGCACCCGGCCCAGCGACGTGTGGGCGGCCAGGAGCACGCCGGCGAGGTTCTTCAGCACGCGGTCGGTCTGAACCCGGATGTCGCCATCGACCAGGTTGCCCGTAGCCGGATCGAGCGGCACCTGACCGGCCGAGTAGAGCAGCCCGCCGAACACGATCGCCTGGCTGTAGGGGCCGATCGCCTTGGGCGCGTCGTTCGCATGCACATAGCTCAGCGAGCTCATTAGAACAGACCCTCGATGGTGCCGTCCGGCAGCATCCGGATCTTCTCCGCCGACGGCGTCTTGGAGAGGCCCGGCATAGTCATGATGTCGCCCGCCAGCGCGACCACGAACCCCGCGCCCGCCGACGGATAGACATCGCGCACCGTCAGGCGGAAACCCGTCGGCGCGCCCAGCTTCGACGCGTCGTCGGAGAAGCTGTACTGCGTCTTGGCCATGCAGACCGGCGTGTCGCCCATGCCCATGGCCTCCAGCTGCTCGATGGACTTGCTCGCGGCGGGCGCGAAGTCCACGCCGTCGGCGCGGTACACCTCGCGCGCGATGGCCCCGATCTTCTCCTTGATGGGCTTGGCCGCGTCGTACAGCGGCTTGTACCTGCCTTGCCCGGCGTCGAGCGTGGCGAGGACGGCCTCGGCGACCGCCAGCCCGCCCTCACCGCCCTTGGCCCACACTTCCGACAGCGCGAGTGGCACGCCGAGGTCCTTCGCCAGGTCGGTGACGACCTTGAGCTCCTCGTCGGTGTCGCTGCTGAAGCGATTGAGCGCCACGACCGGCGGCACGCCGAACTTGCGCACGTTCTCGACGTGGCGCGCCAGGTTCGCGAATCCCGCCGCGACCTGCTTCGCGTTGGGCGTGGTGAGCTGCTTCTTGTCGGCGCCGCCGTGCATCTTGAGCGCCCGCACCGTGGCCACCACGACGCATGCCTCGGGGTTGAGTCCCGCGAAGCGGCACTTGATGTCGAAGAACTTCTCGGCGCCCAGGTCCGCGCCGAACCCGGCCTCGGTGACCACGATGTCGCCCAGCCGCAGGCCGAGCTGCGTGGCCATGACCGTGTTGCAGCCGTGCGCGATGTTCGCGAACGGCCCGCCGTGGATGAACGCCGGCCCGCCCTCGAGCGTCTGCACCAGGTTGGGCTGGAGCGCGTCCTTGAGCAGCAGCGCCATCGCGCCGGTGCCCTTGAGGTCGCCCGCGCGGATCGCCTGCTTCTCGCGCGTGGTGCCGATGATGATGCGCGCCAGCCGCGCCTCGAGGTCCTCGCGGCTGGTGGCCAGGCACAGAATGGCCATGATCTCGCTGGCCGGCGTGATCACGAACCGCTCCTCGCGGGTCGGCCCGTTGGCCGTGCCGCCCAGGCCGACGATGATGTTGCGCAGCGCCCGGTCGTTCATGTCCATCGTGCGCGGCCAGGTGATCCGGCGCGAGTCGATGCCCAGCGCGTTGCCCTGATGAATGTGATTGTCGAGCAGCGCCGAGAGCAGGTTGTGCGCCGAGGAGATGGCGTGGAAGTCGCCGGTGAAGTGGAGGTTGATGTCTTCCATGGGCAGCACCTGCGAGTAGCCGCCGCCGGCCGCGCCGCCTTTGACGCCGAACACCGGCCCCAGCGAAGGCTCACGCAGGCACACCACCGCGTTCTTCCCCATGCGTCGCAGCGCCTGGGTCAGGCCCACGGACACGGTGGACTTCCCTTCCCCCGCGGCGGTGGGCGTGATGCCCGAGACCAACACCAGCCTGGCCTTGGGCTTCCGGGCGGTGATCGCGTCGAGACTCACCTTCGCCTTGTACTTGCCGTAGAAGCTCAGCTCGTCGTCATCGAGCCCGAGGTCCCGGGCAATGTCGGCGACGGGGCGCATCCGGGCGGCTTGCGCGATGGCGATATCGGTCGGGACGGCGAGAGCGGTCATGAGGATTCGAGGTGAGTGGTGAGTGGTGTCAGGAGAAGGCGGAGGGCGCGGCCGCGAGCAGCCGCGCGCCGAACAAGTTGGCGGCGTTGTGCGTCGTGAGCTCCGCGATGCGCTCGGCCGTCGTGCCCCGGAGCTGCGCCAGCCGCGCCGCCGTGTGGCGGACGAACGCCGGCTCGTTGCGCTTGCCGCGTTCCGGGATCGGCGCCAGGTACGGGCCGTCGGTCTCGACCAGCAGCGCCTCGTCGGGCACCTGCGCCAGGGCCCACTCCGCGGTCCAGTTCCGGAACGTGATCATGCCGCTCCACGAGACGCACAGGCCCCGCGCCAGCGCGGCATCGAGCACGTCCGGGCCGGCGCTGAAACAGTGCAGGACGCCGGTGAGCCCGGGCGGCGCGTCGGCGATCAGCCGGGCGGTATCCTGGTCGGCGTCCCGGCTGTGGATGATGACCGGCTTGCGGCGCGATGCCGCCTGCGCGAGGTGCCAGGCGAAGCTGTCGCGCTGCTGCTCGCGGGGCGAATGGTCGTAGTGATAGTCGAGGCCGGTTTCGCCGACCGCCGCGGTAGCGTCGTCGTCGAGCAGCGCGGCCACGCGCGCCGCCGCGGCCGCGAACTCGCTCGCCTTGTGCGGATGAATGCCGGCCGTGGCCACCAGGCCGGGCTGGCCCTGCGCGACGTCGCGCGCCTTGAGCGAGGACTCGAGCGATTCGGCCACCACGACGATGCCGGCCACGCCGGCCGCCTGCGCCCGCTCCACCACCTGCGCGCGATCCGCATCGTACGCGGCGTCCGCGAGGTGGCAGTGCGAGTCGACGAGCATCACACGCCCGCGGCGCTGTGGTGCCCGGCCGGTGCCACCTGGGCTTTGACCCCGCGGGCCTCACGGCCCGGCCACCGCTGCTCGACGTACAACAGGATGGGCGAGGCGATGTAGATGGACGAGAACGTCCCGGTGAACACGCCGAACGCCATCACCCACGCGAACGGGCGGATGACCTCACCCGCGAACACCAGCAGCGCCAGCGTGGTCGCGATGGTCGTGCCGTGAGTCAGAATCGACCGCGGCAGCGTTTCGTTGATCGAGCGATTGAGAATGTCGGCGAAATGGTCGCGCTTGTACTTCCGCAGATTCTCGCGCACCCGGTCGAAGATGATGATCGTATCGTTCAGCGAGTAGCCGACCACCGTGAGGATGGCGGCTACGACCACCAGCGACACCTCGAGGTTCATGTACTTGATGAACGCCATGGTGGTGAGGATGTCGTGCGCCGTCGCGATCGTGGCCGCGACGCCGAACCGGAACTCGAACCGGAACGCCAGGTACACGAGCGTGGCCAGGAACGAGAGCAGGACGGCGATCAAGGCCTTCTGGCGCAACTCGCCGCCGACCTTCGGGCCGATCGCCTCGACGCCGTCCTGGCGCCAGGAATTCGCGCCGAACGCCGCGGTGAGCGCGCGCTCCACCCGGTCCGCCGCCGCCTGCACGGCCGCCTCGGTCGCCGCGTTCTCCTGCGCGCCCTCCAGCCGCGTCCGGATCGTGTAATCGCTGTCCGAGCCGAACGTCTGGATCTCGGCGCCTTTCACGCCGCCGCGGTCCAGCGCGCTGCGCAGATCCCCGGCGGAGACGTGCTGGTGCATCCGCACCTGGACCACCGTGCCGCCCGTGAACTCGATGCTGTAATTGAGTCCCGTGAACACGAGCATGATCCACCCGGGGATGATGATTGCCGCCGTGATGAGGTAGGCAATCTTCCGCAGGCCGATGAAATCGTAGTTGGCGTTGGCGAAGAGTCGCAGCATCAGATACTCAGGGCCGTCGCGCCCGGCCGGCGCTGGAGCCAGATCAGGAAGAAGGTGCGCGTCACGAACACGGCCGTGACCATGGACGCGATGATGCCGAGGATGAGGGTGACCGCGAAGCCCTTCACGGGCCCCGTGCCGAACTGGAAGAGAAACGCGGCCGTGAGGACCGTGGACACGTTGGAGTCCACGATGGCGTTCATGGCCATCTTGAAGCCCTCGTCGATCGCCAGCCGCAGCGACTTGCCGTGCACCAACTCCTCACGGATGCGCTCGAAGATCAGCACGTTCGCGTCCACCGCGATTCCGATCGACAGCACGAATCCGGCGAGCCCGGGCAACGTGAGCGTGGCCGACAGGCCCGCCAGGCCGGCGAGGGTGAACAGTACGTACAGCGTGAGCGCGACGACCGCGAGCACCCCGGCGAACCGGTAGTACCCGATCATGATCACGATGACGGCGATGATGCCCACGATCCCCGCGACGATCGATTGGTGGATCGAGTCCTTGCCGAGCGTCGCGCCGACGGTGCGCTGGTCGACCACGTGGAGCGGCGCCGGCAGCGCGCCGGCCTTGAGCACCAGCGCGAGATCCTGCGCGTTCTGGAGCGTGCCCGAGCCCAGCTCGATCTGGCCGTGCGTGTCGATCTGGCCCTGGATGACCGGCGGTGGGCCCTGCACCAGCGTGTCGAGCAGGATGGCCATGAAGCGCCCGATGTTCTCGCCGGTGCCGCGCTCGAAGATGCGGCCGCCGCGCCGGTTGAGCTGGAACTGCACGGTGGCCTGGTTGGTGACCGGGTCGAGGCGCGCCTGCGCGTCGACCAGATACTCGCCCGTCACCAGCGGGTGGGCCTCCAGCGAGTACAGCGGCCGGTAGGCGCGCGCCGCGCGCGCCAGGGTGTCGTTGCCCCAGCGCAGAATGACGCCGCGCGGAATCAACCGCTGCGTCTCGGGGCGAGCGAGCAGCGCCTGGACGATCGGCACCTTCTCTTCGGGCACCAGGAACTGGCCCTCTTCGGAGCCCTGAAGGAGCAGCGGCGTCAGCGGGCCGTTGCCTTCCCCCGCGATGACCGACGTGTCCTGGCGGCTCGTGTCCGCGTGCGAGCGGGCGCGACCGGCCTTCGAGGTGTCTCGGGCGGCCGTGCTCGACGTGTCGCGCGGCGGCTGCCCGGAGAGCAGGTCCTCCACCGCGGACCCCGGAGCGGCCGGAGCGGCGCCCGGCGTCGTCACGCTCGATTCGGCGACCGCGCGCGCCACGTTGGCCTCGGTGATGCCGTCGGTCGTCAGGGCGCGGTCGATTGAGGGCAGCGCGCGACGGAACAGCTCTGCCTTGTCGGTGAGATGGAACGCGAGAAACGCCGAGCGCTCCACGATGGCCTTGGCGCGTTGCGGATCGGCGATGCCGGGCAACTCGACGATGATGCGGCTCGCCCCTTCCTTCTGAATGAGCGGTTCCGCCACGCCGAACTCGTCGATGCGCGTCCGGATCACCTTGAGCGCGCGGTCGATCGCGTCAGACTTGTTGGGAATGGCGCCTTTGCTCTCGTCGAGTTCCAGCGCGAGGTGAATACCGCCCTGGAGGTCGAGGCCGAGCTTCACGTACTGATTGGACGTGTCGGGACGGAGGGTACCGTTCGGCGCGCGCACTTCGTTGACGATCTTCACCGGCCAGAGCGCCCAGATGCTCGCGGCGATCATGAGAGCGATGAGGATCAGGCGATTGCGTATGGTGTCGAGCATGACCTAAGCGTAAAGGGTGGCAAACGTTACAAGGTAACCGGGCGTCCGTACTTCCTCAACGCTTCCACTGCCGCCTCGCGGTCGCGGCCGATCTGGGCCACCAGCTCCTCCGCGGACGCGAACCTGACCGTATCCCGGAGCCGCGACACGAATTCCACGCCCACGCTCTGGCCGTACCAGTCGCCGCTCACGCCAAACAGATGCGCCTCCAGGCCGCGGGCGCGCTCGCCGAACGTCGGCCGCGGACCGAGGTTGGCCATCGCGCCGTACCGCGCCCCGCCGGCCAGAACGCTGACCGCGTAGACCCCGTCCGGCGGCAGCAGCTTGCGCGGCGGCGGCGGCTCGACATTCAGCGTCGGCACGCCCAGCGTGCGACCGCGCCCGGCGCCCCGGACGACCCGGCCGCGCATCCCGTAGGGCCGGCCGAGGGCGCGCCACGCCGTGTCGAGGTCGGCCGCGGCGACCGCGGCGCGGATCAGCGTCGAGGAGATGCTGCGGCCGTCCTCGAGCAGGACCGACGGCACGATGTCCACGCCGAACCCATCGCGCTCGCCGATCTGCCGCAACAAATCCACGTCGCCGGTGCGACCGCGGCCAAAGCCGTGGTCGTGCCCGATCACCAGCTCGGCCATGCCCACGTCGCGCTCCAGCACGTCGCGCACGAACCGCTCCGGCGCCAGCTCGCGGAGGGCCGGCGTGAACGGCAGGAGCACGACCCGGTCCACCGGCGCGAGCGCGAACAGGTCGCGGCGCTCGTCCGCGAGGGTCAGGAGCGGCGGCGCGGCTTCGGGCCGGATCACGTCGAGCGGGTGCGGCTCGAAGGTGACCAGCACCGCCTCGCGCCCCGCGGCCCGCGCGCGGCGCGCCACTTCCTCGAGCACCGCCAGGTGGCCGCGGTGCACACCGTCGAACGTTCCGACCGTGACCACCGCCGGCGTCGTCACGAGGCAAGGCCCACCGCCGCGCACAGCGCCCCGTCGCGGTCTTCGCCGACGCCGAGCAGCGCATCGCCCTCGAACACCGCCACGAGGGGCGCCGGCGGCGCGCTCAGCTTCTGCCCGAACCGGAACCGCCGCGCGTCCTCGGGCGTCAGCGCGAGCCGGGGCAAATGCGCGACGGCTTCCGCCAGCGGCCTCAGCGCAACGCCCACCTCGGCGGGCGCCACGCGATCCAGCGGGAGCGCGGCCGCGACGGTCCATTCCCCGATCGCCACGCGCCGCAGGCGGCTGAGGTGCGCCCGCGAGCCGACGGCGCGCCCCAAATCGCGCGCGATAGCCCGGATGTACGTCCCCGCTCCGCACGTCACCTCGATATCGAGCGCGCCGGCCTCGGCATCCCACGCGCCCATGTCGATGCGGTCGATCCGGACCGGCACCGCCGCGAGCGACACGGTCTCGCCGCGGCGCGCCTTGCGGTACGCGCGCTCGCCATCCTGCTGCTTGGCCGAGACGGCGGGCGGCACCTGGACCGCCTGGGCCGCGATCTCCTCCAGCGCGGCGCGCAGCCGTGCCGGGTCGGCGTCCCGCCACGACGCGTCCGGCGGAGACGTCGGCGTGCCGGCCGCGTCGTCGGTCGACGTTTCCCATCCGAACTGAACGGTGCCGGCGTAGCGCTTGGGGAGCATCGCGACGAACCGGGTCAGCCGGGTCGCGCGGCCGGTGAGCACCACCAGCAACCCGGTGGCCGGCGGGTCGAGCGTGCCCGCGTGACCGACCCGCCGCATGCCCAGCGCGCGCCGCACGGCATCGACCACGTCGTGCGACGTGGGGCCCGCCGGCTTGTCCACCAGCAGGATGCCGTCCGCGCCGTCGGTCAGGATGCGGGGCCTTCGCCTTCCCGCCGCAGGTTGGCGAGCAGCTCCTCGATGCGGCTGGCGTGCGCCTGCCCGGCATCGGAGACGAACACGATCTCGGGGACGGTGCGCAGCCGGAGCGCCTGTCCGAGCTGGCGGCGCACGGCGGCGGCGGCGTGGCTCAGCCCTTCGGCGGTGGAGGCCTGGATCGCGTCGTCGCCGTGGACGACGTAGTGGATCGTGGCGTGCGACAGGTCGCTCGAGACGTCCACGCGGGTGACCGTGACGAGACCGATGCGCGGATCGCGCGCCTCGCCCGCCAGGAACGACGCGGCGACCTCGCGCACGACTTCGGCGGCGCGCCGTGCACGGTGGCCGGACGAAGGCGGGTGGTGTTTCATAGGTAGGCGATCTCCGACTGCGCGATGTGCGCGAGGGGTTCGCTCTGCACGAGCCGGTCGCACGCGGTGAGAACCTCTTCGGCGTGGCGGCGGTCCGGACTCACCACGCTGGCGGCGAGCGCGGCGCGCTGCCACAGGTCCTGGTGGTCCACTTCCGCCGCCGAGACGTGGAAGCGCTGGTGCAGCCGGTCCTTCAGGCTCTTCACGATGCGGCGCTTGTCCTTGAGCGACTGGCACCCGGACAGAATCAACTCCCAGGTGATCACGCCGACGACCACCGGGTTACTCGCCGCGCGGCTGCGCCGCCGTCTCCAGGCTCCTGGCAACCTGCTCGATGCGGTAGGCTTCGATGACGTCGCCGACCTTGAGGTCGTTGAAATTCTCGATGCCGATGCCGCACTCCAGGCCGTCCTTCACCTCCTTGACGTCGTCCTTGAAGCGCCGCAACGAGGCGAGATTGCCCTCGTAGACCTGCACGGCGTCGCGGACCACGCGCGCCTTCGCGGTGCGCTGGATGACGCCGCTGCGCACGTAACACCCCGCGATGACGCCGACGCCGGAGATCTTGAAGATCTGCCGCACCTCGGCCTCGCCGAGCACCGTTTCCTTCTCTTCGGGCTTGAGCATGCCCTCGAGCGCGGCGCGCACGTGCTCGACCGCCTCGTAGATCACGCGGTACTGGCGGATGTCCACGTGCTCGCGCGCGGCGGAGGCGCGCGCGTTCGAGTCGGGCCGCACGTGGAAGCCGATGATGATCGCCTGCGAGGCCTTGGCGAGCAGCACGTCGCTGTCGCTGATCGCGCCCACGCCGCGGTGCACCACCTCGACCCGCACCTCGCTGGTCGACAGCTGGCTCAGCGCGTCGGCCAGGGCTTCGGCCGGGCCGCCCTGGTCGGCCTTGATGATCAGCCGCAGCGCCGCGACCTCGCCCTCGGCACGCTGCTGGAAGAACTCCTCCAGCGACATGCCGGCGCGGCTGGTACGGCGGTTCTGCGCCTCGCGGTCGAGCCGCTGGCGCACCTGCGCGATTTCGCGCGCCTTGGTCGCGTCATCGACGCAGGTGAACGTGTCGCCCGCCTGCGGGACGCCTTCGAAGCCCAGCACCTGCACCGGCGTCGACGGCCCGGCGTCCTTGACGCCGCGGCCGCGCTCGTCCTGAAGCGCGCGCACGCGGCCGGAGAACATGCCGCAGATGAAGTTGTCGCCCACGTGCAGCGTGCCGTTGGTGACCAGCACCGTGGCCACGGGGCCGCGGCCCGGGTCGAGCGACGCCTCGAGCACCGTGCCCTGGGCGTGCCGGTCGGGATTGGCCTTGAGGTCGAGCAGCTCGGCCTGGAGCAGCACCTGGTCGAGCAATTCCTTGATGCCGGTGCCCTTCTTGGCCGAGATCGCCGTGGCGAGCGTCGTGCCGCCGAACTCCTCGAGCACCACCTGCTGCTGCAGCAGGTCCTGCTTCACCTTCTGCACGTTCGCCGCGGGCAGGTCGATCTTGTTGATCGCCACGATCAGCGGCACGCCGGCGTTCTTGGCGTGGCTGATCGCCTCGATCGTCTGCGGCATGATCGCGTCGTCGGCGGCCACCACCAGGACCACGATGTCGGTCACCTGGGCGCCGCGGGCGCGCATCGCCGTGAAGGCCTCGTGGCCCGGCGTGTCGAGGAACGTGATCCGCTTGCCGTTCGGCAGCTCGACGTTGTACGCGCCGATGTGCTGGGTGATGCCGCCCGACTCGCCCGCCACCACGTTGGTCTTGCGGATGAAGTCGAGCAGCGACGTCTTGCCGTGGTCCACATGGCCCATGACCGTCACGACCGGCGGCCGCGACACCAGCTGCCCCGCCTCGTCCGGCTTCTGCTCCTCGGCGATCTCCGCGACATACTCCTCCTCGCGGACCGCCTTGAAGCCGAACTCCGAGCAGATCAGTTCGATCTGGTCGAAGTCGAGTCGCTGGTTCACGGTGACCATCATGCCGAGCTCTTTGAAGCAGAACGCGACGATCTGCGCCGCCGGCACCTTGAGGCTGTGCGCCAGCTCCGCCACCGAGACGAACTCGTTGACGCGGACCAGCGTCTTCTCGCGCTCCTTCTCCTCCGCGACGCGGGCCGCCTCGGTCTCGCGGAAGGTTTCGTCGTCGCGGCGCCGCGGTCCGCCCTTGCGCACCGGGCCGCTGCGGATCGACGCCAGGGTGCGCGCCACATTCTCGGCGACGGCCTCCTGGTCCACCCAGCCCTTCTTGCCGCCCTTCTTGCCCTTCTTCTTGCCGCGACGGCGCTCGTCCACGCCGCCGGCGCCCGGCGCGGCCGACGCGATAGGCCGCGGGGGCACGGCGGCGCCCGGCGCCGCCGAGGCCACCGGCCGCGGCCGCGCGGACATCGGCCGCTGGACCTGGGGCGGCGCGCTGCGCGTGCTGTACGGCACCGACACCGGCGGCGGCGGCGGCGGTGCGGCCGACGCCACGGGCTCGGGCATTTCGAGCGGCATGCGCTCTTCGGGCTCGGTCTCCGGCGGCGCCAGCTCGGGCGGGAAGAGCTCCTTCACGTCGACCGGCGCGGGCGCTTCCTTGCTCTCCGGCTCGACGTCGGCAAACAGTCGTGTGACCTCGGCCGGCTCCGCGACCGGCCCTTCGGCCGCCGCGGCGGCCGCGGCCTCCGCCTCTTGCGCCGCGACTTCGGCCGCCGTGCGCCGGCGGCGGCGCGGCTTGCCGGCCTCGACGACCGGAGCCGCGGGCGCCTCCACGACGGCCGCCGCCTTCTTGGCGACGCGGCGCCGGCCCTTGGTGGGCTCCGGCTTGGCCTTGGCCGCGCGCTTGTCGCGCTCGATGCGCGCACGCACGCGGGCGACCTTCGATTCCTCGATGGCCGACATGTGGCTCCGGACGAAGATGTCCATTTCCCGGAGCAGGTTCATCAGATCGTCGCTGGTCATGCCGAACTCGGCCGCCAGGTCATGCACCCGCATAGTCATTACTTCGCGTTCTCCCCGCGGTCCGTGACCGCCAGATACTGGCGCAGGCCGCGCGCCAACTGCCTGTCCAGCACCGCCACGCCGTGTACCGGCGCGCGGCCTAACGCACTGCCGAGGCGCTCGGCATCGGCCAGCCGGTAGACCGGCACCTGCTTGTGGCCGGCCAGCGACACCAGCCGCTCCTGCGCCCGCTCGCCGGCATCGTGTGAAAGCACGATCGCCTCGGCGATCCCTCGCCGCAGCGCTTCCCGCGCCGCGTCCACCCCGATCGCGACCCGGCGGGCCTTGGCGCCCAGTCCCACCAGCGTCAGCGCCGAGCGCGCCGCGTCGTCAGACGGCAGGCGGCGTTTCCGGCGCCTGGCCGGATTCCTCGTCCGTGGTCAACTCGTCGATCAGCGCGACCAGCCGGGCCGCCATGTCCCCGGTCACGCCCGGGATGGCGCCGATCTCTTCCGGATCGAGGTCGATGATGTCGTTCAGCGTCTTGTAGCCGGCGCCGGTCAGCACCGCCAGCAGCTCGGGGGTGACGCCCTCCAACTCGGCGAGCTGGATGGCGGCCACGTCCTCACCCTGCTCCTGCTGCGGCGGCAGCGGCGCGAACAGACCGCCCTCGCCGCCCCGCTCCAACCACTCGCGGCTCGAGTACAGGTCGATCTTCCAGCCGGTCAGCTCGGAGGCCAGCCGCACATTCTGGCCGTTGCGCCCGATGGCCAGCGACAACTGGTCCTCGTCGACGATGGCCTGGATCGTCTTGGTGTCGGGGTCGCTGAACACCCGGGCCACGCGCGCCGGCGCCAGCGCCAGCCGCGCGAACCGCTCCGGGTCGGGGCTCCACGGCACGATGTCGATTCGCTCCCCGCCCAGCTCGTTCACCACCGCCTGGACGCGGCTGCCCTTGAGGCCGACGCACGCGCCCACCGGGTCGATCCCGTCGTCGCGGCTGAACACCGCGATCTTGGTGCGGCTGCCGACCTCGCGCGCCGTGGCGCGGATGTCGACGATGTTCTGCTGGATCTCCGGCACCTCGAGGCGGAACAGCGCCTTGACGAACATGGCGTCGGCACGGCTGAGAATCAGGCGCGGGCCCTTGGGCGTCTCTTCGAGCCGCTTCAGCACGGCGCGGATGGTGTCGCCCTGGTGGAAGTGCTCGCGGTGGTTCTGCTCGCGGTAAGGAATGATGGCCTCGGCCTCGCGGAACTTGGCCAGCATCACCACCAGCTTGCCGCGCTCGATCTGCTGCACCTCGCCGGAGAGCAGTTCGCCCACGCGGTCGGCGAATTCCTCGCGGATCCGGCTGCGCTCGCCTTCGCGCACCCGCTGAATGATCCGCTGCTTGGCCGCCTGCACCGCGGTGCGGCCGAACTCGGCGAAATCCACGTCGATCTCGAGCACGTCGCCGACTTCGAACGCTTCGTCCTCCCACCGCGCTTCCTCGAGCGTGACCTGGCGGCTCGGGTCTTCGACCTCGGCCACCACTTCCTTGAGGACCGTGATGCGGATCTGTCCGGTCATCTCGTCGATGTCGATCTCGGCGCGCACGTTGGGACCGAACTTCTTCGCGAGCGCGGCCAGCACGCCGTCGCGAATCAGCTCCCGCAGCTCGTTACGGTCGAGCTGCTTGAGCTGCGCCAGTTCCTTGAACGCCGAGAGAACTTCCGTGCCGATTGCCATGCTGTCGGTCTCCCGCGCCTACCAGTCGAAACCGAGACGCGCCTCTTTGATCTGCGCCAGCGGAACCACCCGCCGGACACCCTTCGGAAACTCCAGGTCCACCGCCGGCTCCGGTTCGGCCACGGCGTCCAGCGCCGTCACGCGGAACCTGCCGCCCAACGCCGGCACCAGCACATCCACCGGCCGGCCCAGGAAGCGCCGCCAGTGCTCGAGCGTCGTCAGCGGCCGGTCGAGGCCGGGGGAGCTGACCTCGAGGATGTAGCGGCCACCCTCGCCCGCCTCCGCCTGGTCGAGCCACGCCTCGAGGGCGCGACTCGCGCGGGCGCAGTCGTCCACGGTCACCCCAACTCCCTGCTCCGGATCGGCGCTCGAACGGTCGATGCGGACGGTGAAGTGCGGACGGCGGGCCGTGCCTCCCACGCGAACATCGACCAACTCGTACCCGAGCGCGGCCAGCCGCTCGCTCAGCTCCCGGTCGAATGCCGTGCGGTCGAACACAGATACCCCGAGAAAAACAAAAATGTGGGGTGGACAACCCCCACATCGCCGACGAATCGGCCGCCACCCGCGGCCAACCCTGAGGACCGAATGCTACCGCGCCGCTCCGGGCGCGTCAAGGCGCGGCCAGCGGCAGCCCCAGATAGGCAATCTGCCGCCCGGGCGCGCCGCCCGAGGCGCGGTGAGAAAAGTACCGGTCGCCCTCGCAGCTCGTGCAGGCCGGCGCAACCGACACCTCCCCGATGCCCAGCCGCGCCGCCTGCCCCGCCAGCACGTCCCGCAGGTCCACGCGCGAGGCTCCGGCGGGCGCCGCGGCCCCCAGCAGCGCGCGCGCCACCGCCTCGCCCACCTCGTAGCAGCGCCCGCAGATCGCGACGCCCAGGTGCATCGTTAGGCTGCCGGCCGGCACGCCCCGATCGGACAGCAGGCGGACGCCGGAGCCGAGCACGCCGCCCGCCACGCCGCGCCAGCCCGCGTGGAGCAGCGCGACGGCGCGGCGCTCGCGGTCCACCAGGAACAGCGGCACGCAATCGGCGATGGTGACGGTGAGGAGCAGCCCGGGCTGCGCCGTGGCGTGGCCGTCGGCGTCGTCGCCCTCGTGCCAGCCCGGCGCGACCTCCGCGTGCCACAGCACCTGCGTGCCGTGGACCTGGTGCGAGCGTTGCACCGCGGTGAAGGCCGGCAAGCGGGCGGCCCGGAACGCGCGCCACCGGGCGATCACCTCGCCGGCCGGCTCGCTCCCCGCCAGGCCGAACGACCCGTCCGGCCGGCCGGTGGTCCCGGCCACGACGCCCACGCGCGCGGCGAAGGCCGCGGTCGTCTCCGGCGCGGCCGTCACTCCGTGCGCTCGATCGCCGCCCCGAGCGCCTGGAGGCGCTGGTGAATGTTCTCGTAGCCGCGCTCGATCTGGCCGATGTTGTTGATCACGCTGCGCCCTTCGGCCGCGAGCGCGGCGAGCAGCATCGCCATGCCGGCGCGGATGTCCGGGCTCTCGACGACGCCGCCGCGCAGTGGGCTGGGGCCGGTGATGACCGCCCGGTGCGGGTCGCACAGCACGATCCGCGCGCCCATCCCGATGAGCTTGTCCACGAAGAACAGCCGCGACTCGAACAGCTTCTCGAACAGCAGGATGGTGCCCTCGCACTGGGTCGCCGTCACCAGCGCGATGCTCATCAGGTCGGCCGGAAACGCCGGCCAGATGCCGTCTTCGAGCTTGGGCACGTGGTTGCCGATGTCGCTCGCGATGCGGCGCGGCTGCTCGGCGTCCACGATGAGGCGCTCGCCGTCGAGCCGCGGCACGACGCCGATGCGCTCGAAGCCCAGCAGTGTGGCGCGCAGATCGTCGGGCCGCACTCCCTCGATGGTCAGGTCGGAATTGGTGATCGCCGCCAGGCCGATGAACGACCCTACCTCGATGTGGTCCGGCCCGATCGTGAACTCGCCGCCCCCCAGCGGGCGCCCGCCGTGGATGGTGAGCGTGTTGGACCCGATGCCCTCGATGGACGCGCCGAGGGCGACGAGAAACCGCGCGGTGTCCTGGACGTGCGGCTCCGAGGCCGCGTTGCGGATGACCGTGGTGCCCGAAGCGCCCGCCGCCGCCATGAGGGCGTTTTCGGTCCCGGTGACGCTCGCCTCGTCGAGGAAGATGTCGTCGCCCACCAGCTTCCGGGCGGTGAAGTCATAGACCGCGCCCACGTCGATCTCCGCGCCGAGGCGCTGGAGCGCGAGCAGGTGCGTGTCCACGCGCCGGCGGCCGATCACGTCGCCGCCGGGCGGCGCGAGGCGCACCCGGCCAAACCGCGCGAGCATCGGGCCGGCGAGCAGGATGGACGCGCGGATCTTCGCGCACAGCGCCGGGTCCGGGTCGGCCGGCGCGGCGCGGCGCGCATCGACCGTCAGGCTGCTCGCGGCGGTCCACGCGCAGCTGACGCCCTGGGCCTCGAGCAGCGCGATCAGCGTCTCGACGTCGCGGATCCGCGGCACGTTGTGGAGCACCACGGGCCCGTCGGCCAGCAGCGTGGCGGCGAGAATCGGCAGCGCGGCGTTCTTGTTTCCGGCGGGCCGCACGGTGCCGCTCAACCGGCGGCCGCCCTCAACGATGAAAGCGGGCATGGGGGCGAAGTTTGCGGTGTGGCGGTTCCCGGAGCAAGCGGATTACCTTCAAGCGCCTATGAGCGACATGCCCGTCTGGGTCGGCCCGACCGTCGCCATCTCCCTTCTCGTCATCGCCGCCAGCTTCCTGGTCATGGGTGCCGTCGTCCTGGCCCTCGGCCTCGGAATCCGGCGCCAGGTGGCGCGCGCCAGGGCGCAGCTCCAGGCGGTGGGCGACGACGCGAAGGCCATCGTGGCGAAGCTCAAGGGCGAGGTCGAGGGCTTCACCGAGCTCTCCGGCGAGGCCCGCGAGAAGCTCACGCACGGGATCCGGACGGTCGAGGGACGTCTCCAGGACTTCGACGCGCTCGTCGAGGTGGTCCAGACGGAGGTTGAGGACAGCGCGCTCGACGCGGCCGCGTTCCTGCGCACGGTGCGGCGGTCGGGGAAGATTCTGGGCGCGGCCCGGGCCGGCCTGCGCCGGCGCCGCTGAGGATCGGGACCTGAAGCGCGCCGCGCTGATCCTCGGCCTGGCGTTGCTGCTCATCGTGCTCCTGCCGAACGACGGGTGGGCGTGGTCGCCGGGCACCCACATCTTCCTCGGCCAATCGGTCCTGGCCAACCTGCAGATTCTCCCGGCGCGGATCGCCGACCTGCTGGCCGCCAACCCGCTCGATTTTCTCTACGGCTCCATCGCGGCCGACACCTCGTTCGCCAAGAAGTACGTCCCGCTCGGCCGCCACAGCCACGCCTGGCACGTCGGCCAGGAGATCTTCGAGTTGGCGGGCAGCGACCCGCTGCGCGCCTTCGGCCTGGGCTACCTCGCCCACCTCGCCGCCGACGTGGTGGCCCACAACTTCTTCGTGCCGCGCCAACTCGTGGTCACCTCGAGCACCAAGGCGCTGGGCCATTCCTATTGGGAGGCGCGGTTCGACGTGCACGTCGGCGAGCCGCACAGCCGCACCGCCCGCGAGCTGATCGGGCGCGACCACAGCGCCAGCGACGAACACCTCGACCGCATCCTGTCGCCGACCATCTTCAGCGTGCGCACCAACCGGCGGCTGTTCCGGGGGATGGTGCAGATCACCGACCTCACCAGCTGGGCGCGGGTGGTGCAGCTCGCGGCCGACGCCAGCCGCTGGGACCTCGCCGGCCAGACGGTCGAGCGCCACATGCAGACGTCGTTCGACTACGTGATGGACCTGTTCGTGGAGGGCGACGCCGCCGTGGCGCGCCGCTCCGACCCTTCCGGCGCCGACGCGTTAGGCGTCGCCAAGCGGATGCGGCGGCACGCGCTCCACGCCGGCGGGCGGCACGACCCGGACGTCGTGCGCCAGGTCGCGGAGGAGCATTTCGGATTGCCGAGCGTGAACCTCGGCTACTGGGAAGGCAGCGGCGTCGTGCCGGCGTGGCGCACCGCAACGGACCCGCCCGCCTAGCCGGCGAGCGCCTTTCCCAGCGCCGCGCCGGCCGCTTTGGGGTCGGCCTTTCCACCCGACCGTTTCATCACCTGGCCGACCAGGAAGCCCATCAGCTTGGTCTCGCCCGCGCGATAGCGCGCGACCTCCGCCGGATGCGCCGCCAGCGCGTCCGTCACCCACGCCGCCAGTTGTCCCTCGTCGCGTTCCTGCACCACGCCCAGGCGCGCGGCGATCGCCGCCGGCGACCCCTCGTGCGCGAGCATCTCGGCCAGCACCTTCCGCGACGCCTGCCGGCTCACGGTGCCGTCCTTCACGAGGGCGAATAGCTCCGCCATGCGCGCGGGCGAGAGGGAAGCGGGAATGCTCTCGCCATCGGGGCTGTGCGTGAGCACGTCGTTGGCTTCCCAGTTCCAGACATCCTTGCCCTGCTCTGCCCCCACCGCCTTCACAAACGCCTCGAAGTGATCCGCAACCGCGGCGCTGGCAGTGACGACGGCGGCCTCGGTCGACGAGATCCTCCACGTGCGAACGAAGCGTTGCCGCTTGTCCTCAGGGAGCTCCGGCAGTTCAGCCCGGATCTCGTCCACCCATGAGGGCAGGAGCACCAGCGGCGGCAGGTCCGGCTCCGGGAAGTAGCGGTAGTCGTGGCTCTGCTCCTTGCTGCGCATCGGCCGGACTTCGCCCGTGGGCGCGTGGAACGTCATCGTGCGCTGCTCGATGGTCCCGCCCGCCTCGATCGCCGCGATCTGCCGGCCCTGCTCGAAGGTGAGCGCGCGCTCCACGCCGGAGAAGGAGTTCATGTTCTTGACCTCGGTGCGCGTCCCGAACGGCGTGCCGGGACGGTGGACCGAGAGGTTGGCGTCCACCCGGAGGCTGCCCTCCTCCATGTTGCAGTCGCTGACCTCGACGTAGCGCATCACCTGCTTCAGCGCCGTGAGGTAGGCGCGCGCCTCGGCCGGTGAGCGCAGATCCGGCTCGCTGACGATCTCGATCAGCGGGACGCCGGAGCGGTTGAAGTCCACCGCGGTCATGCCCGGCACCCGGTCGTGGAAGCTCTTGCCCGCGTCCTCCTCGATGTGGAGCCGGGTGATGCCGACCCGCACCGCGCCGCGCTCCGGCGAGACGATGTCGAGCGCGCCGCCGGTGGCGAGGGGCTCCTCGAACTGGGAGATCTGGTAGCCCTTCGGCAGGTCGGGATAGAAGTAGTTCTTGCGCGCGAACACGCTGCGCGGATGCACCGCGCAGCCTAACGCCAGCGCCGCGCGCACCGCCAGCCGCACCGCGTGCGCGTTGGGGGTGGGCAGCGCGCCGGGCAACCCGAGGCAGACCGGGCACACGTTGCGGTTGGGCGGGTCCCCGTACGCCGCCGAGCAGCCGCAGAACATCTTGCTCCGGGTGAGCAGCTGGAGGTGGACCTCGAGCCCGACGACCGTTTCCCAGGCCATCAGCGCACCTCCGCCCGCGCGTCGGTCGCCGCCTCGAGCGCCAGCGCGATCCGGATGATCGTGGCTTCGGCCTCCATCGCGCCGATCAGCTGGCCGCCGACCGGCAGCCCCTCGCTCCGGCCGATCGGCAGCGACAGCGCCGGCACGCCGGCCAGGTTCGCGGTGCACACGAACACGTCGCTCAAGTACATCGCGATCGGGTCGGCCAGGTGCTCGCCGAACTTGAACGCCGTGGTGGGCGTGGTGGGCGTGAACAGCGCGTCCACGCCGCTCGCGAACGCGTCGGCGAAATCGCGCCGGATCAGGGCGCGCGCGCGCTGCGCCTGCCGGTAGTACGCGTCGTAGTAGCCGGCGCTCAGCACGTAGGTGCCCAGCAGAATGCGCCGCCGCACTTCCGGCCCGAACCCGCGGCCGCGCGTCACGCGATACAGCTCCCGCACGTCGGCCGGATGATCGGCCAGGCGCGGCCCGTAGCGCACGCCGTCGTAGCGCGCCAGGTTGCTCGACGCCTCCGCCGGCGCCACGATGTAGTACGTGGGAATGGCGTAGCGACTGTGCGGCAGCGACACGTCCCGGATCTCGGCGCCGAGGCCGCGCAGCGTCGCCACGGCCGTCTCGCACGCCGCGCGCACGCCCGGCGCCAGCCCGTCCGGGAAGTACTCGCGCGGCACGCCGATCACCGAGCCCCGCAGACTCCGGGGCGCGGCGTCGGGCCCCGCGAGGGCGTCCGCGCTCAGCGGCACCCGGTCCAGCGTGGTCGCGTCCAGGTCGTCGCGGCCGCTGATCGCCGCGAGCAGGCGCGCCGCGCTGCGCACGTCCTTCCCGAACGGCGCGACCTGGTCGAGCGAGCTGCCGAACGCCACCAGGCCGTAACGCGACACGCGCCCGTAGGTCGGCTTGATGCCCACGATGCCGCAGAACGCCGCCGGCTGCCGCACCGACCCGCCGGTCTCCGTGCCTAACGCCATGTCCACCGCGCCGGACGCGACCGCCGCGGCCGACCCGCCGGAGGATCCGCCGGGCACCCGCGTGGGATCCACCGGGTTGCGCGAGGGGCCGTACGCGGAGTGCTCGGTCGAGGAGCCCATGGCGAACTCGTCGCAGTTCGTCTTCCCCGCGATGAGCGCGCCGGCCTCGCGCAGCCGCCGCACGACCGTCGCCTCGAACGGCGAATGGTAGCCCTCGAGAATCCGCGAGCCGCACGTGGTGGGAAACTGCCGGTCGGCGATCACGTCCTTGACCGCGACCACTTCGCCCGCCAGGTCGCCCGTCGCGCCGGAGCGGACCAGCGCCTCGGCCTGCTCGAGCAGCGCCCCTTCCGACCACGCCAGGAATGCCGCGGTGCCGCGCCGTTCGGCGTCGCTGATGCGACCGGCCGCCGCCCGGGCCGCCGCGCGTGCGTCGGTCATTCGTCGCTCGCCCCGCCCGCCAGCTCGGCGAGCCGCGGGACCAGGAACAGCCCCTGGCGCAGGGCCGGCGCGAACGCGTCGGGCGGCACCAGCAGCGGATCGGGTCGCACCTCGTCGCGCCGCAAGCGCACCGCCGGTTCGTCCGGCTCCGGCGCGCCGTCCCGGGGCAGCTCCTGGAGCTGCGCGACGTAGTCGAGGATCCGCGAGAGCTGGCCCTCCAGCTCGCGCGCCGTGGCCTCGTCCACCGCCAGCTCGGCCAGCTCGGCGATACGCCGGATGTCCTGCCGCGTCACTCGCGCGGCCTCCCCGCCGCCGGCGCCATCCGCTCCCTTCGCTACGCCCATTCTCTCTCCAGGCCCGCGTAGACCACCATGAGCTGCTTCAACCCCACCGCCTCGTCGTCGAACTGCACCGCGACCTTGAGTTCGCGGCCGCGCCCGGCCACCGCGGTGATCGTGCCGCTGCCGAACCGCCGGTGCCGCACCCGCTCGCCCGTCCGGTAGGCCGGCGCGTCGTCGTTGCGTTCCTCCGGCGCCTCGTCGGCCGCCAGCGCGAGCGGGGCCGGCGTGAACGCCGCCCGGCGCGGCGCCGGCGGGCGGCGCGGCTCCCGCGCGATGCCCCACGACGGCCGCGTCACCCGCTCTTCGAGCAGCGAGGGCGGCACGTCGGCCAGGAACCGCGACGGCGCCGCCGGCAGGAGCTGCCCGCCGCGGCGGCGCGCCGTGGCGTACGAGAGCACCAGCACGTCGCGCGCCCGCGTCGCGCCCACGTAGGCCAGGCGCCGCTCCTCCTCCACCGCTTCCGGCGTGTCGGCGCGCGAGAGCGGGAACAACCCCTCCTCCATGCCCGCGACCACGACCACGCTGAATTCGAGTCCCTTCGCCGCGTGGAGCGTCATCAGCGTCACGCCGCGGTCGCCCTGGACGACGTCGGCGCCGGCGGTCAGCGCCGCCTGCTGGAGGAATCGCTCGACCGCGGTCCCCTCCTCCTCGTCGGCCGCGCCGAGCTCCTCCGACCAGGCCCCGGCCGCGTTGATCAGCTCGTTCACGTTCTCGAGGCGCTCCGGCCCCGTCTCGTCCTCTTCGATGAGATACTTGTCGAACCCCGTGCGCGCCACGATCCCGCGCAGCGCCTCGGCCGGCTGCAGATGTCCCAGCTCGGCGCGCATCGCGTCGAGCTCCGCGGCGAACCGCTCCAGCTGCTCGCGGGTCCGTGGCCGCATGTCGGTCACGCGGCCCGCCACGCTCGCCGCCTTCTGGAGACCCCAGCCCCACCCCGCGGCCGCCGCCGACAGCTGCTGGAGGCTGGTCTCCCCGATCCCGCGGCGCGGCACGCCCACGGCGCGCAGGAACGCCTCGTCGTCGTCCGGATTGGCCATCAGGCGCAGATACGCGAGCAGGTCCTTCACCTCGCGGCGCTCGTAAAAGCTCACCGCGCCCACCACCCGATACGCCACGCCGCGCCGCCGGAGCTCGTCCTCGAAGACCCGCGTCTGGGCGTTGGTCCGCACCAGCACCGCCATCTCGTCGAGCCCGGCGTCGTGGCGCCGCGCCCGGTCGGTGAGGTCGCGCACCAGCCACTCCGCCTCGTCGCGCTCGTCGGCGGCCCGCAGCAGCGTCACCCGTTCGCCGCCCGCGCGGGTGGCCCGCAGCGTCTTGCCGATGCGGCCGCGGTTCGGCGCGATCAGCGCGTTGGCGACGTCGAGGATCGGCCGGGTCGAGCGGTAGTTCTCCTCCAGCCGCACCAGCCGCGCCGCGGGGAAGTCGCGCTGGAACTCGAGGATGTTCCGCAGGTCGGCGCCACGCCAGCCGTAGATCGACTGGTCGTCGTCGCCCACGACGAACAGGTTCGCCTCCTCGCCCGCCAGCGCCCGGAGCAGCTCGTACTGGGCGCGATTGGTGTCCTGGTATTCGTCCACCAGCAGGAACCGGAACCGCGACCGATAGGCGGCGAGGCGGTCGGGATGACCGCGGAACAGCTCGAGCGGGTGCAGCAGCAGGTCGTCGAAGTCCATCGCGTTGGCGCGGCGCAGCGCCCGCACGCTCGCCTCGTACACCCGCGCCACGCCCTGGCGCCACGGGTCGAACGCGTCGGCCGCGTACGCCTCCGGCGTGATCATCGCGTTCTTGGCGCGCGACACCTCGTGCGCGACGACGCGCGCGCCGAACAGGCGCGGCGGCAGGCCCAGGTCGTCGGTCACCCGGCGCGCCAGCGCCTCGGCGTCGTCCTGATCGTAAATGGTGAACGTGCGGGTGAAGCCCAGGTGCGGCGCCTCGCGGCGCAGCAGCCGCGCGCACACGCTGTGGAAGGTGCCGATCCACATGCCGTCGGGCTCGCGCCCCAGCAGCGTGCCGACCCGCCGCTTCATCTCGGCGGCCGCCTTGTTGGTGAACGTGACGGCCAGGACGTGCCGCGGATCCACGCCGTGCCGTTCGATCAGCTGCGCGAGCCGCACCGTCAGCACCCGCGTCTTGCCCGAGCCGGCGCCCGCCAGCACGAGGATCGGGCCGGTGACGTGCTCCACCGCCTCCGTTTGTGCGGCGTTGAGCGGGACGCTCACGCCCGGCGGTCCGCGCGCGGCAGCCGGATCGCGAACCGCGCGCCCGCCTCGCTCGGCTCGAGCACCACCCGCCCGCCGTGATTGTCCTCCACGATGCGCTTGGCCAACGCCAGCCCCAGCCCCCAACCGCCGGTCTTGGTCGTGAGGCCGGCCTCGAACAGCTGGCCGCGAACCTCCGCGGGCACGCCCGGGCCGTCGTCCTCGACGCGCACCACCAGCGCATCCGGCTCGTCGGCCAGCGAAATGCCGATCGTGCCGGAGCGCCCCTTGAGCGCGTCCACGCTGTTCTTCACGAGCACCTCGAGCGCCCACTCCAGCATCAAGGAGTCGCCTTGCACCACGGGTGCGCGGCACCGGTTCGCCACGGCGATGGTGACCGGATGCGCGAGCCGCGGCAGACGCGGCCGGAAGTAGCCCGCCACCTTCTCGGCGAGGGCCGCCACGTCCACCTCGTCGCGGCGCGGCGGCTGGCCGATGCGCTCGAACCGCCGCGACACGCGCTCCAGGCGCGCGTAGTCGTCGGCGAGATGCTCGGCGATCTCCGCCGGCGCGACCGTGCCGCCGCGCAGTTGCTCGATCCAGCCGGCGAGCGACATCAGCGGCGTCCCCAGCTGGTGCGCCGACTCGCGCGCCATCGCCGCGAACACCCGGTCCCGCGCCGCCCGCATCGCGAGCCGCCGGGCCACGACGGCGGCGCCGAGCATCGCGAGCAGCGAGGCCAGCTCCAGCAGGAGCACCAGACGTAACTGACCGCGAATCGGCGGCGCGCCGAAATGGATCGTGCCAACGGTCCGTTCGGTCACCGGCGCGTTGGTGCGGTCCAGCTCGGCGATGAAGTCGCGCAACTCCGGCGTCCCGAACGCCATCGGCCGCGGCAGGTTCGCCGTGTCGGTCGGCGTGCCGGCGGGATTGGTGACGACGATCGGGATCCCCTCGGCGCGAATCCGGCTCGCCAGGTCGAACAGCGCCGCGGTCGCGCCGCTCTCTCTGGGGTCCTGGAGTCCGGCGAACACGCGGGCATAGAACTCGGAGGCATTGCGGGCGTCGCCGGTGAGGTGGCGCGCCACCAGCCACGCGAAGATCAGCGTCAGCGTTGCCGCGACCGCGCTGAACGTCCAGACGGCGCCCGCCGGCGCGAGCCGCCCGCGCGGGCTGTCAGTCGCCGGGCGGGCCAAGGCGCGGCGTCCCCAGGAGCGGCACCAGCACGTCGGGAACGCGGATCGAGCCGTCCGGTTGCTGATAGGTCTCGAGTACCGCGATGAAGGTGCGCGCCAGACCGAGCGCCGATCCGTTCAGCGTATGGACCAGCTCCGGCTTGGCCCCCTTCGCCGACCGCCACCGGATGTTCATGCGCCGCGCCTGGAAATCGGCGTAGGTGCTGCAGCTCGAGACCTCCAGCCACTTGCCCACGCCGGGCGCCCACGCCTCGAGATCGTACTGGCGATGGTTCGCGAAGCCCATGTCGCCCGCCGCGATGCGCACCACCCGATAGGCGAGACCGAGCCGTTGCAGCGCGACCTCCGCGTGGCGGGTCAGCTCCTCATGCGCCGCGAGGCTCGCGTCAGGACGCGTGAACCACACCAGCTCGACCTTGTCGAACTGATGCACCCGCAGGATGCCCCGGGTGTCGGCGCCGTGGGCGCCGGCCTCCCGCCGCCAGCACGGCGTGTACGCCACGTAGCGCCGCGGCAGCACCGCGGCCTCGAGCACCTCGTCGCGGTGGAGGTTCGTGACCGGCACCTCGGCCGTCGGAATGAGAAACAGGTCGTCCGACACGCGATACAGGTCGTCCTCGAACTTCGGCAGCTGGCCCGTGCCGGTCATGGTCGCGCGATTGACGAGGAACGGCGGCGAGATCTCGACGTACCCGTGCTCGCGTGCCTGGAGGTCGAGCAGGTACGTGATCAGCGCGCGCTCGAGCCGCGCGCCCATCCCCGTGTACAGCGGAAAGCCGGAACCGGCGAGCTTGGGGGCCCGCTCGAGGTCGAGCAGGCCCAGGCGCTCGGCCAGCTCCCAGTGCGGGCGGCGTCCCTCGGCCGGCAGCGGGTCACCCCAGGTGCGGACGACCTCGTTGTGGCTCGCGTCGCCGGCGGGCACGTCCGCCGCCGGCAGGTTCGGCACCTCGAGCAGCCGGCCGAGAAACGCATCGTCCGCTGCGGCCGCCGCCGCCTGCGCCGCCGCGGCGCGCGACGACAGCGCTCCCGCCTCGGCCAGCAGGTCCGCGGCGTCCTGCCCGGCGCGCTTGCGCTCGCCCACCGCGCGGCTCACCGCGTTCGCCTGCGACTTGAGCGCGTCGCCCTCCGCGATCGCGCGACGCCGCCGCTCCGCCAGCCCCGCGAGGTCCGTGAGCAACGCGTCTCGCGCGGGATCGGCTCCCCGCCGCGCGAGCGCGTCCCGCGCGGCCGCCAGCGCGGCCTCATCGCGAAACAGGCGAGGGTCGATCACGCGTCAGTTGGTCGGCAGGCCCGACTGGAGGCCGCGATAGCCGCAGTTGAGGTCCGTCAGGATGGTGGCGGACACCTTCCGCTCGGCGACGTTGATCGAGTCGACCCGCACCTTCGCGTAGAGATGCCGCACCAGACCGAAGTTGCAGGTCTGCGAGCGCGAGGACACGGCGATCACCGCGCCGCTGTCGATGGCCACCGCGCTGTCCAGGGTGTACCCGGTGGTCGGCGCCAGCGTCAGCGAGTCGTAGCTCGTCCCCTTGATGACCTGGAGGCCGGCGTCCTGCGGGAAGCCGAGCGCGCCGGCGGGAATGAACGCGAACACGCTGTCGCCGGTCGTGCCGCCGAGACCGAAGGCCGTGTCGGGCACGAGATCCATCGCGAAATCGAAGTCGGTCGAGCGGTCCACGCGCACCGTTATGGCCGTCACCGTGTTGTACGCCGACGGACCGGCGAGCGGTGTGCCCGACAGGGCGAAGAGGTCCACAGCCTGCGAGTCGTTGGAGATGGACGCGGGTGGAATGTCGAATGGATTTCCGCACGCGGCGACGGCGACGGCCGCTACGCACAGCATCGCGGCGGCGAGAGAGTGCCTGGTTGGGCTCATGTATGAGAGAAGAATAGATGGTCCAAACGCTTGACAGCAAGGGGTTTGCGGCCTACGATACGCGGTCTGATCCATATGCCCCGGGGGCCGCATGGCGAACATTCGCGACGTTGTCGATGCGCTGGGCCGTCGCGACGGCGTCGAAGCGGTCATCATTCTGGGCAACGACGGGCTGCCCATCGCGAGCCACATCGCCAACGGCGGCGACCCGGACGTGCTCGCGGCGGTCATCCCTAATGTGCTGAGCGCCGGCATGCAGCTGGGCCAGCACGCCGGCCGCGGCGACCTCTCCATGGGCGTGCTGGAGTTCGCGTCCGGCTTCGCCATTCTCGCCCACCTGTCCGCCGACGCCACCCTGCTCGTGCTGGTGCGCGCACGCACCAACATCGGCCCCCTGCTCTACGACGTCACGCGGCACCGGGCGGAGATTGCCGGGCTGCTGTAGCGACCGCGCCGATGCCCCGGCACCTGCTCGTCATTGACGACGAACCGTTCGTCGGGCAGGTCATCCGCCTGCTCTTCGAGAAAGGTCCGTTCACCGTGTCGAGCGCCCACGACGGCGCCCAGGGGCTGGCGTTCCTGCGCGAGCATCCCGACGTGAGCTGCGCGTTCGTCGACATCAACATGCCCGGCCTCACCGGCCTCGACGTCCTCGAGCACGCGCATCGCGACGAGCGGCTGCGGCACGTCGTGTTCGTCGTCCTCACGGCGGCCGGAGACGAGCTGCTGGTGGCCCGGGCCCAGGCGCTCGGCGCCCGCGCGTTCGTCACCAAGCCGTTCTCGCCCAACAAGCTCTACCGCCAGGTGTCCGAGCTGCTCGGCGAGGACGCCGCCGCGCCAACCCCGGGCGACACCTAACGTGCGCTGGGCGGTGATTCTGGCGGGCGGCGTCGGGTCGCGGTTCTGGCCGGTCTCGACGGCCGCGCGGCCCAAGCAACTGCTGCCCCTGGCGAGCGACGCGCCGTTGCTGCTCGAGGCGGTGGACCGCATCGCGCCGCTCATCCCGCTGGAGCGCGTGCTGATCGTCACCTCCGAGCTGCTCGCCCCGGCGCTCGGCGAGGCGCTGCCCGGGCTCGACCTCCGCCACCTGCTGGCCGAGCCCCGCGCGGCCTCCACGCTGCCGGCGCTGGCGTGGGCCACGGCGCGCATCGCCGCGGAGGATCCGGGCGGCAGCGTGTTGTCGCTGCACGCCGACTGGGTGGTCGGCGACGCCGCCGGCTTCCGGTCCGCCGCGCAGGCCGCGCTCGACGTGGCCGAGCGGATGGACGTGCTCGTCACCGTCGGCGCCCGCGCGACGCGGCCGGAGACGGGGTTCGGCTACGTGGTTGCCGGGCACGCCATCGGCGCGGGCGGCCACGCGATCGTGCGGTTCGAGGAAAAGCCGTCGCGCGCGCGCGCGGTCGAGTTGATCGATCAGGGCGCGCTGTGGAACACCGGCCTGTTCGCCTGGACGGCGCGGCGCTTCCGGGCCGAGGTCGTGACCCACGCCACCGAGCTGACGCCGGGCCTCGAGGCGCTCGATCGCGGCGACGCCGCGGCGTTCTACGCGGCGGTCAAGCCGGTCAGCGTCGACGTCGGGCTGTTCGAGCGCACCACCCGCGGCGCGGTGGTCCCCGGCGACTTCGGATGGGACGATGTCGGTTCGTGGGCGGCGCTGTTGCGCGTCCGGCATGCCGACGCGGACGGCAACGTGACCGTCGGCTCGAACGTGCACCTGGTCGATACCCACCGCGTCGTGGCGTGGGCGGAAGGCGGTCCTCTGGTGGTGGACGGGGTGGACGACGTCGTGGTCGTGCAGGCACGCGGGATCACACTCGTCACCACCACGA
>Ga0335085_10001343_pt1 | contig 53738 bp, 48 predicted proteins | sample Lox_Sample_45_FD_206712 | JGI IMG/M metagenome (GOLD analysis project Ga0335085, IMG submission 206712) | Soil microbial communities from Loxahatchee National Wildlife Refuge, Florida, United States - Lox_Sample_4.5 | ecosystem: Environmental > Terrestrial > Soil > Wetlands | place: USA... | reverse complement strand
CCAGAAGCGGATGACGATGGTCGGCTCCTCCCAGCCCTTCTTCTCTAAGTGGTGGTGGAGCGGCGCCATGCGGAAGACGCGCTTGCCCGTGAGCTTGTAGCTCGCGACCTGCACGATCACCGAGACCGTCTCCAGCACGAAGAGGCCGCCGATGATCGCGAGCACGATCTCGTGCTTGGTGACGACGGCGATGACGCCGAGCGCCGCGCCGATCGAGAGCGAGCCGGTGTCGCCCATGAACACCATGGCCGGCGGCGCGTTGAACCAGAGGAAGCCCAGCGCCGCCCCGACCATCGCGCCGCAGAACACCGAGAGCTCGCCGCTGCCGGGGACGTATTGGAGCTGGAGGTATTCCGCGAAGATGCGGTTGCCTACGAGATAGGCGATCAAGCCGAAGCAGCCCGCCGCGATCATCGCGGGGACGATGGCGAGCCCGTCGAGCCCGTCCGTGAGATTGACGGCGTTCGAGGCGCCGGTGATCACGATCACCGCGAGCGGCACGAAAAACCAGCCGAGATCGGGAAGCACGCTCTTGAAGAACGGCACCGCGAGCGAGGTGCCGAGGGGCACGCGCGTGACGTAGATGACCGCGAAGGCGGCCGCCGTGCTCATCAACAGCTGGGCGAGGAATTTGCCGCGGCTCGAGAGGCCGCGCGAGGAGCGCCGCGTGAGCTTCCTGTAGTCGTCGAAGAACCCGATCCCGCCGAAGCCCACGGTCACGAGCAAGGTCACCCAGACATAGCGGTTCGTGAGGTCCGCCCAGAGCAGGGTCGAGACCGCGACGGCCAGCAGGATCAGGAATCCGCCCATGGTGGGCGTGCCCTTCTTGCGCAGCAAATGTCCTTCGGGCCCGTCGATCCGGATCGGCTGGCCCTCCGCCTGCTTCGACTTGAGCCATTGGATGACCCGCGGCCCTGCGATGAAGCTGATGACGAGTGCCGTCACCACCGCGCCCGCCCCGCGGAAAGTCTGATAGCGGAAGAGATTGAAGGGCTCGAATTGGCTCGCGAGCGGCGCGAGGAGATGGAAGAGCATGCCGCCTACCCCTTGACCGCGAGCGCGGTGTCGCGTACGCCCGCGAGGAGCGGCTTCACGACCTCGGCCATGCGGCTGCCGAGGGAGCCCTTGACCATTACGACGTCGCCGGATCGAAGCGCGGGCGCGAGGAGCGGCAGCAGCGCCGCCGAAGTATCGGCGTGGCCGCCGCAGCGCCGCGCCGGAAGAGCCCGGTCGAGCTGCTCCATGTGCCGCCCGACCGTAAAGACGAGATCGACGCCCGCCAGTGCGAGGGGCTCGGCGAGCGCGGCGTGCAGCTCCTCGGCCTCGGCGCCGAGCTCCAGCATGTCGCCGAGCACGGCGATGCGGCGGCCGCCCGGCCGCGGCACGACGGTCGCGAGCACCGCGAGCGCGGCGCGCATCGATTCGGGATTGGCGTTGTAGCTCTCGTCGACGAGGGTGGCGTAGCCGCCGGCGACCGAGATCCGATGGCGCCGGCCGCGGCCCACGAGCGCCTCGAGCGTGCCCATCGCCGCTGCTGCGGCGCTTACGTCGCCCTCTGCTGCCTTCACCGCGGCCATGACGGCAAGGCTGTTGATGACCCAGTGCCGGCCGGGGACGCTAAGGCAGTAGTCGACGATCTCGCCCATCACCGCCGCGGTGACGGCGCTCGCGGTCGAGTAGAGATGGCAATCGATGAGGCGCACCTCCGCCCGCGCCTGCTCGCCGAAGCCGAGGATGCGCGTGAGGCCGCGCGCCCGCGCCGCGGCGGCAAGGCGCTCGTAGTGCGGATTGTCGGCATTGAGCACGGCCGCACCCGTCGGCGACATGCCCTCGAAGATCTCGGCCTTCGCGTCCGCGATCGCCTCGACCGAGGGGAAATAGCCGAGGTGCGCCGGCGCGATGGTCGTGATCACCGCGACGTGCGGCTCGACGAGGCGCGCGAGCGCCGCGATCTCGCCGGGATGGTTCATGCCGAGCTCGAAGACGCCCCACTCGGTGTCGCGCGGCATGCGCGCAAGCGAGAGCGGCACGCCCCATTGGTTGTTGAGGCTCGCCGCGGAGGCGACGGCGCGACCCTGGCGCTGGAACGCCGCGCGGAGCGCCTCCTTGGTTCCGGTCTTGCCGACGCTGCCGGTGACGCCGATGATCCGCGCCTTGCAGCGCCTGCGCGCGGCGCGGCCCAGCTCCGTCAGCGCAGCGAGCGTCTCCTCTACCATCAGCAGCGGCGCACCCGGTGCGACGCCCGGCGGCAGGCGCGAGACCATCGCGGCAACGGCGCCCTTGGCGAGCGCATCGGCGACGAAATCGTGGCCGTCGAAATTGGGGCCGGCGAGCGCCACGAAGAGGTCGCCCTGAGCGACGGTTCGGCTGTCGATGGAGACGCCGCGCGCCTCCCAATCGCGCACGCTCGTCCCGCCGGTCGCGGCGACGGCCTCGGCGGAGGTCCAGAGTGCGCTCATGCCTGCTTCCCCGCGAGGGCCGCGACGGCTCCGCGCGCGACCTCGGCATCGTCGAAGGGATGAGTGATGCCCGCGACGGTCTGGCCGCGCTCGTGGCCCTTGCCTGCGATGACGAGCAGATCCTCCGGCCCGAGCTCGGCGATCGCCGTCGCGATCGCCTCGGCGCGGTCGCCGATCTCATGTGCGCCCGGCGCGCCCGCGAGCACGGCCGCGCGGATCGCCGCCGGCGATTCGTTTCGGGGATTGTCGTCGGTGACGATCGCACGGTCGGCAAGGCGCGCGACCACCTCTCCCATCAGCGGGCGCTTGCCGGGGTCGCGGTCGCCGCCCGCGCCGAAGACGACGACGAGCCGGCCGCGGCAATGCGGCCGAAGCGCGCTCAGCACCGTCCGCAGCGCGTCGGGGGTATGGGCGTAGTCGACGAAGATCGGCGCGCCATTGGGATGCGAGGCCGCGCGCTGGATGCGGCCGGGAACGCCCGCGAGCGCGCCCAGCGCCTTCACCGCGTCCTCGGGCGCAGCGCCGGTCGCGATCGCGAGGCCCAGCGCGGCCAGCGCGTTCATCGTCTGGAACCGTCCCAGCAGCGGCAGGAACACCGAATGCGGCTCCTCGAAGACCAGGAGATCGAGTGCCTGGCCCTCCGGAGTGGGCCGCGCCGCGAGGAGACGCAGATCGGATGCCACGCCCTCGCCATAGGCGATGACGCGATGACCGCGCCGGCGCGACAGCATCAGCAGCGGCGTGAACTCCGGCACTTCCGCGTTCAGCACCGCCCATCGGCCCGCTTGCATCACCTGGCTGAAGAGCCTCGTCTTGGCCGCGAGATAGGCCTCCATGGTGCGGTGATAGTCGAGATGGTCGCGAGTCAAATTTGTGAAGGCCGCGGCCGCGACGTCGAGTCCGTCGAGCCGGAATTGATCGAGACCATGGCTCGAAGCCTCGACGGCGACGTGATCGACTCCGGCGAGCGCGAGCGCCTGCAGCTCCCGGTGCAGCGCCACCGGATCGGGCGTGGTGAGCGCGCCCGATCGCTCGAAATCGGGCCCGACGACTCCGAGAGTTCCGAGACTCGCGGCCTTGTGGCCGAGACGCTGCCAGAGCTGGCGCGCGAAGGCCGCGACCGACGTCTTGCCGTTGGTGCCGGTGACGGCGACGACGGTCCTGGGCTGCGGCGCGAAGAGACGCGCGGCGAAGATGGACAACCGCCGGCGCGGATTGGTGTCGACCACGACGGGAAGCCGCGGGTAGCGCTGGTGCAGCTCCGGAAGCGCCAGCGCGTCGTCGATCAGCAAGGCGACCGCGCCGCGGCGCACGGCCTCCTCGATGAAGGTCTTGCCGTGGACGGTGCCGCCGGGAAGCGCCGCGAAGAGGAAGCCGGGCTCGACGGCGCGCGAGTCCGCGGTCAGTCCGCGGATTTCCACGTCGCCGGCTGGCGCGGAAGGCGTGGGCGCGTGGATTCCGTCCATGAGCTCAGTTAGCCGCAAATTTCCGTCCCGGCGTCTCCGCGGATTCGACCAGCAAAGCGCGGCGGATTTCGGGCGAATCCTCGTCAACCGCGGGGATTCCCACGATCGGCGCCATGCGCTGGACGATGCGGCTCACCGCCGGCGCCGCCACCCAGCCGCCGGTCGCCTCCCCCGCGCTGCGCGCGTTGGGATGAGGCTCGTCGATGCTGATCATGATGACGTAGCGAGGCTGGTTCATTGGGAAGGCCCCGATGAAGGACGACAATAGCTCCTTGCGCGCGTAGCCCCTGCCGTCGACCTTCTCGGCCGTGCCGGTCTTGCCGCCCACGAGATAGCCGGGCGCCGCCGCGAATTTGCCGGTGCCTTTCTCGACCACGAGGCGCAGGAGCCGCCGCATGTCCTCGGAGGTCCGCTGCGACATCGCGCGCACGCCCTCGGGTCGATAGCCGTCGGGGTGGCGGAGCAGCGTCGCGCGATGGAGGATCCCGCCGTTCACGACGGCGCTCACGGCGGTCACCATCTGGAGCGGGCTCACGGACATGCCGTGGCCGAAGGCGATCGTCATGGTGTTGACGAGCCGCCATTCCCGCGGATAGTGCGGCTCGCCGACCTCCGAGAGCTCGAGGCTCGGCGTCCTCAGCAATCCGAGGCGTCCCAGGAAATCGCGCTGCCGGTCGATCCCGGCATCGACCGCCATCCTCGCGGAGCCGATGTTCGAGGAATAGATGAAGATCTCGGGTACGGTGAGCCAACGGTTCTTCGCGTGATCGTCGTGGATCGTGAAGCGCCCGACCTTGAGCGGGTGCGACGCGTCGTAGCCGCCGGCGAGCGTCGTGACACTGCTGTCGAGCGCCATCGCCGTGTTGAAGATCTTGAACACGGAGCCCATCTCGTAGGTGCCGAGCGTCGCGCGGTTGAAGGTCGCGTCGGAATCGACCTCCGCGCGGTCGTTGGGATCGAAGTCCGGCAGCGACACCATCGCGAGGATCTCGCCGGTGTCGACGTCGGCGATCAGACCCATCCCGCCCTTGGCGGAGAAAGCCTCGATCTGCCGCGCCATCTCCTCCTTGAGGATGTATTGCAGGCGGAGGTCGATCGAGAGCGTCACGGGGTCGTCGCTGGTCTTGAGCTCGTCGTCGAGCCCGCGCTCCACGCCCTGGAGCCCGTTGTTGTCGACGCCCGCAAAGCCCACGACGTGGGCGGTGAGGCGGCCCTGTGGATAGACCCGGCGCTGCTCCGTCTGGAAGAAGAGGCCGGGGATGCCCAGGCGATTGATCTCGAACTGCTGCTCGGGCGTGAGGTTGCGCTTGATCCAGACGAAGCTGCGCTCCTTGTTGGAGAGGGCGGCCTCGAGCTCGGCCCGATTGAGCCCGGGCAACACGGCCGCGAGCTTCGCCGCCGCCTCGGGCGCGCCTTGCACCAGCTTGGGATTGGCGAAGAGCGAGGGCGTCTCCAGCGTCGTCGCGAGCTTGACGCCATTGCGGTCGAGAATGTCTGCGCGGGCGTGCTCGACGTGCGGGCGGACATGCGCGCGCGCGATCTTGGAGCCGGGATCCTTGAGGACCGTCACGTCGACGAGACGGACGCCGATCGCAGCGAAGGCGAGGCAGAAGAGGGCGCCCAGCAGCACGAGGCGCGTGCGGCTCGTCTCGAGCGACTGCTTCGCGGGGCCCTCCGCCGGAAGCGGCCCGCAGGGCGCGGGCTTGAAATGCCGGGGACGGCAGGGATTCTCGCGCGGATCGAAATCGGCTTTCATCTGTTGCCTCCGCGCGCGGCGCTCGCGAGCGAGGCGCCGCCAGGGAGCGCCACGGGGGGCGCGGAAGGGCGCGGCGGCACGGCCTGGGGCGCTATGCCCTGCTCGCCCGGACGGAACGGGATCTGATCGAGGGTGCCCTGCTGCGCGCGCTGGATCGGCACCAGCGTCAGATAGCGCTGGCGCAGCTGGTCGAGCCGCTGGGGCTGGTTGAGGTAGCTCCACTCCGCGCCGAGCACGCGGAGGTCGTCGCGGTCGGCGTCGATCGAGCGGTTGACGCGCGCGAGCTGGTCCTCGAGCTGCATCACTCGGTACTTCACCTGGAACATGCCGTAGCCGACCGCGGAGATGACCGCGAGCCAGAGCAGCGTCGAGGGCCGGAGCGCGCTCATGCCGCGATCTCCCAGGTCGGCGCCGCGGTGCGCTCGGCGGCGCGGAGGCGCGCCGAGCGCGCCCGCGGGTTCGCAGCGATCTCGGCCTCGCTCGGCCGCACGGGCTTCCGCGTGAGAAGCGCGAAGGTCGGCGCACGCTGCACCGCGCCGGGACGATGCCGCGAGACGCCCTCGCCGCCGCCGCGCGCGCGGAGGAAGTCCTTCACCTTGCGGTCCTCGAGCGAATGGAACGAGACGATCGCCAGGCGGCCGCCGGGCTCGAGCACGCGCTCGGCCGCGGCGAGTGCGTGCTCGAGCTCGCCGAGCTCGTCGTTCACCTCCATGCGGAGCGCCTGAAAGGTGCGCGTCGCGGGATCGATGCCGCCCTTGGGCGCCCGCACGACCTTCCGCACGAGCGCCGCGAGCTCGCCCGTGCGCGTCAGCGGCGCCTTCGCGCGTGCCGCCACGATCGCACGCGCGACGCGGCGGGCGAAGCGCTCCTCGCCGTAGACGTAGATGAGATCGGCGAGCGCCGTCTCCGAGAGCGTGTTGACGAGCTCCGCCGCGGTAATGCCCTCGCCGGACATGCGCATGTCGAGCGGTCCGTCCGCGCGGAAGGAGAAGCCGCGCGCGGGATCGTCGATCTGATCCGAGGAGATGCCGAGATCGAGCGCCACCCCCGCGACGGCGGCGATCCCGAGCCCCGCGAGGATCCGCGCCATGTCGCCGAAGCGGCCCTCGACCACTGTGAGCCGGCCGGGATAGCGCCGCACGAGCTCGTCGCCCCGACGCACCGCCAGCGGGTCGCGGTCGATCGCAACGACGCGGCAGTGCGCGGCCTCCAGGATCGCGCGGCTGTAATTTCCGGCGCCGAATGTGCCGTCTACGTAAAGACCATCGTCGCGCGGCGCCAACGCGGCGATAGCTTCCTCGAGGAGCACCGGCACATGGATGCCGGAACGCTCCGATGGGGATTTCGCGGGGACCGTCATCGGTTCTCTCCCGGCCCACCGATCAAGGGCGGGATCGTGGTGCGGTTGCGCCGCCGGCGCTCGCGCGTCTCATCCTCGTAGGCGCGCCGCCGGTCGGGGCTCCAGATCTGGAAGGTCCCGCCGCGGCCCACGAAGCACGCGAGCTCCGCTATGCCCGCGTGGTCCGCGAGCTTCTGCGGCAGCATGATGCGGCCCTCGCCATCGAAGGGGAGCTGATGCGCGGCAGCAAAGATCTCGGAGGCGTCGTCGTGCTCGGGAGAGTCCTTCGCGTACATGCCATTGATGCGCCCGACGTAGTCCTGCATCGTCGCCATGTCGCAGCACTCGATGCAGGGATGGTAGTCGGAGCGATAAGCGACGATGCCCGGGAAGGTCTGTCCGGCGAGCTGGGCGCGGTACTGCGCAGGCACGGAGACCCGGCCCTTGCGGTCCACTTTGTTCTCGTGCTCGGACAGAAACAGCGGCACCGCCGTCCCCCAAACCTGTCCCGGGACCGCGCTCCGGAGCGCGCCTTATGGCCGTCCCATCAGATTTGGGACTGAGTGCCATAACTTGGGACGATATGGGATACCACGGGTCAAAACCGTGGTCAATTGGGATTGGAGGTAAATCCCTGTGACGCCGCGCTTTTGTCCCAATTTGCGGGAGATCAAGGATTAGATTTCCCGCCGCCGCTGCCCCCCATGGATTGCGTCGTTTCTGCGGCAAGGCAAGTAATCGGTCCATGTTCGCTTTACGTTCTTAATAACGCCCAAGCATTGCCGGGGCGCTCGCTCATGGGACGCCGTGGGACCGAGCCCAATCCCGAGCGAGTTGCCAGACGGCCTGTAAGCCGGGTTCTGTCCCCGCTTTAGGCAGGGGATGACCATTCCTCTGGGACGCCCGTCGCCGGGCGCCTCGCGCGACCGACCCGGACGGCGGCGCGGAAGCGCGCTTGGCCCGCAAGGGCCTGCCGTCCCTACTTGGTCTTGCTCCCGGTGGGGTTTACCGTGCCGCCGCCGTTGCCGGCGGCGCGGTGCGCTCTTACCGCACCCTTTCACCCTTGCCGCTCCGCGCGATCCGGAGATCGCGAAGAGTTCGGCGGTTTGCTTTCTGTGGCACTTTCCCTGGGGTCGCCCCCGCCGGGCGTTACCCGGCACCGCACTTCCGTGGAGCCCGGACTTTCCTCCCCCGGCCGAAGCCGGGAGCGGCCATCCGGCCGTCTGGCACGCTAGAAGTGGGCCTGAAGCCGCAACAAGTCAACCGCGGCCGGCGCGCAGCGCAGCGACAGCGCGGGCGACGGCGGCGATGCGGGCGCCGGTCTCGGCGTCGAGCGCGCCGTGTACGCCGCACGGGCGGAACCGGCGCTGGAACGCCGTCACCACGAGCCGCGTCCGCTCGTCGAGCGCTCCCGAGTGGGGCAAGCGATAGCCGATCGACGCGAGCATTTCCTGCGCCTCCGAGACGCCTCGGGGCGGCGGTGCCTCCTCGCCGGGCCAGAAGCCGATCCCCCCGCGCGCGAGGCGCGGCCAGTCAAACAGCTCGCCGGGATCCTGCTTGCGCTCCGGCGCCACGTCGGAATGCCCGACGACGCGATCCCCGGGAATCCGATGCCGCGCGAGGATGCCGTGCGCGAGCTCCTCGAGCGCCGCCATCTGCCGCTCGGGAAAGGCGCGATAGCCCCATTCGTGGCCGGGATTGGAGAGCTCGACGCCGATCGAGGCGGCGTTCACGTCCGTGGTCCCTTGCCAAAACGAGACACCCGCGTGCCAAGCGCGCTCGCTCTCCGCGACGAGGCGCCAGAGGGTGCCGTCCTCCTCGATCACGTAATGCGCGCTCACTTTCGCCGCGGGATCGCAGAGGCGGTCGATCGCCTCGGCTGCGGTGGGCATGCCCGTATAATGCAGGACCAGCATATCCACGGCGGCGCCCGGGGGACGTGAGCTGCGATTGGGCGACGGGCGCTCGCGAAGGGCCATGCCCTATTTAGCTCGTGGCGGGCGTCTCCGTGAAGCTGCGGAACGTGCCGGAGATCTCGCCGCCGCGCTCGATCTCGATCTCGCGGTAGCGTACCGAGGCCGAGACCTTGCCGCTCGCGCGGATCATGAGCCGGCCGCTCACGCTGAGCTCGCCCTCGAAGCGGCCGCTGATCTCCGCGGTCTCGACGGAGGCAGAGCCCGTGAAGAGCCCGCCCTCGGCGATCGCGATTTCCCGGCAATCCCTGATGTTCGCCTTGACCGTCCCTTCCACGACCAGGCGGTCGCAGGCGCTGATCTCGCCGGAGAGCACGATCTCGCGCCCCACGACGAGGGTGCGGCTTGCAGCCTGCGTGCGCTCGGCAGTAGGCGGCAAATCCTCGCGCGCGCGCTCGCGTGGTATCGGCGGCGGCGGGGCCGGCGTCGCCGGCGCTCCAGGTTGCGGTCTCAGCGTCGCGAGCAGATTTGCCATGATCTGGCTCCCCGATTTGCCGAAGGGGCAGCAAGGCGCCAGCCTAACAGATCGCTCCCCCGATACCACCGGGGCAAAAGTGGTGCACACGCCAACGGTGCGTCGATACCCGAGGCGATTGAAGAAAGCGCCGCCTCGGCGTATAGGCTGCCGGTGACCGAGCCCACGCCTATTGCCAACCGTGTGGCGCTACTGATCCTGCAGCATCCGCAGGAGCAGGACCGCGCGCTCGGGACTGCGCGCCTCGCCGCTGCGCATTTCGCGAATTCGGTCCTCAAGATCGGCCTTTCCTGGCCGAGCCTTGCGGCGGCGCTCGGCCGTCCCGCTGATCCCAGGCGCTGGGCCGTGCTCTATCTCGGCTCCGCCAGGCCCGCGGAGCTGGCGCCCCGGCGCGAGATCATCGCCCTCGACCGCAAGGGCGAGGCGCTGCCGGACCAGGAGGCGGCGCTCGCCTCGATCGAGGGCGTGATCCTGCTCGACGGCACCTGGAGCCAAGCGAAGGCGCTCTGGTGGCGCAACCCCTGGGTGCTGAAGTGCCAGCGCATCGTGCTCAACCCGAGCACGCCCTCGCGCTACGGCGCGCTCCGCCGCGAGCCGCGCCGCGACAGCCTCTCGACGCTGGAGGCCGCGGGGCTGGTGCTGAGCCGCCTCGAGGGCAAGCCGGAGATCGAGACCGAGCTCGCACAAAGCTTCGAGAGTCTGCTGGCGGAATTGCGACCGTACCTGCGCGACGCCCGCGCCCGGCGCGGCGCGAGACGACGTATCCATGGAGGACGCAGATGAGCGGCAAGGACATCGGCAGCGTGAAGGCCCTGGTCTTCGACGTCTTCGGGACTGTCGTCGACTGGCGCAGCAGCGTCATCCGCGAGCTCGAGCAATTCGGCCGCAGCAAGGGTATCGCGGCCGACTGGGTCGCGATCGCCGACGGCTGGCGCGCCGGCTACTTGCCCAGCATGGATCGCGTGCGCAAGGGCGAGCTGCCGTGGAGCACGATCGACGAGCTCCACCGCATCACCTTGGACGCGCTTCTTGAAAGGCACGGCGTCACCGGCCTCTCCGAGGCGGAGAGGGATCGCCTGAACCGCGCCTGGCATCGACTCGCGCCCTGGCCCGATTCCGTCGCGGGGCTGACGCGGCTCAAGCGGCGCTACATCATCGGCACGCTTTCCAACGGCAACGTGGCGCTCCTCCTCAACATGGCGAAGCACTCGGGCCTGCCCTGGGACATGATCTTCTCGGCGGAGCTCGTGCGCCACTACAAGCCCGACCCCGAGACCTATCGGAGCGTACCGGAATTGCTGCGCATCTCGCCGGGCGAGGTCATGCTCGTCGCCGCGCACAACAGCGACCTCGTCGCCGCCGCGCGCGAGGGGCTGCGCACGGGCTTCGTCGCGCGCCCCGCCGAGTACGGCCCGCATCAGAAGCACGACTTTAAGGCCGAGCATCCCTTCGACGTGGTCGCCGGGGATTTCCTTGAGCTCGCGGAGCGGCTGGGCGCCTGAAGGGCGGCTCAGCCCTCGAACAGCGCGAGCGCGTAGTCGCCGACGCGCTCGAAGCCGAGACTGCGATATGCCCGCAAAGCCGGCGCGTTCTCGACGCCCGTGAAGAGGATCGCGGTAGTCGCGGCCTCTTCCCGCGCCGCCAGCAGCGCTCCCGCGGCCACTGCGCGTCCGAAGCCTTGCGCGCGCAATGGCCTGGGCGTGAAGACGCCGCCGAGCTGCACGGTATCCGGCAGCCGCGCGTTGAATCCGCACATGGCGACGGGCTCCTGCGCGGATTCCAGCACGAAAAGCGCACCGGACGAGCAGCGGGCCTCCATCTCGGAGCGCGCCTCGCGCTCGAGCGCCGGCGTGACGGCGCGGCAGAAGGCCTCTTCCTCGTAGGCGATGCGCCACTGCGTGAGGCGGTCGTAATCGCCCGCCGTTCCGCGCCTGCACCGTAGCTGGCCGGTGCCGAGCGCGGGCGGTACGCGCAGCCGATCGAGGTTGAGCCGCATCAGCTCCTCGATCGAGGCGCGCGCGGCGGCGCGGCCCGCGAGCAGCGGCGATCTCCGGACCGCCTCGACCTGCGCGGCGGGCCCGAGGAGCCAGCGGACGGACCTGCCGCTCGCCCCGACGGCCGCAGCGGCCACGCGCTCGACGGAGATCGGCGCTTGCAGCAGGAGGCTGCCGTTCCAGCAATGCGCGGCGACGGCAACGAGACCGACTCCGAGAAAGAGGCCGGCATAGCGGGCCTGATGGACCTCGCCGCGATCCTCGACGCCACCCGCGCGCAGGTTCGAGCGCAGGAACATCGAGGACGCCGCGTGCTCGCGCAGGAACGCGTCGAGCGCCGCCTCGTCGCCCGGTCGCAATAGACGCAAATTCTCCGCTCTGCCATTCATGCCGCAGTTATAGGGCTTGGCGCGCCGAACGCCATGCTAGGCTCGGCCGGAGGAGGAGGCCCCATGCTCCCGGATTTCGACGCCGCCGAGACCGCGCTCATCGAGAGGGTCGCGGAGTTCCGCGACCGCGAGGTCGCACCCAATGCCGCGCAATGGGAGCGTGAGCGTCGCATGCCGGTCGAGACGCTTCGCGCGGCGGCGGCGCTCGGACTCACGGGCATCGAGGTGCCGAGGGAGCTCGGCGGATTGGGGGCGCGGTTCTCGGTCAAGGTGCGGATTGCGGAGGTGCTGTCCGAGGCCGACATGGCCTTCGCCTTCAGCCTCATCAATACGCAGAACACCGCCGCACGTCTCGCCCGCACCGGGACGCCATCGATGCGCGAGCGCTATCTCGCGGCGCTGCTGCGGGGCGAGCGCTTCGGCTGCACGGCGCTGACGGAGCCCGGCGCCGGCAGCGATTTCGCGGCGATCGCAACCTCCGCGCGCAGGGTCGATGGCGGATGGGTTCTGAACGGCGAGAAGGCCTGGATCACCAACGCCGCGCTCGCGGACCTTTCCGTCGTCTTCGCGCAGACCGACCCCGGCGAGCGCTGGCGCGGCATCGCGGGATATCTCGTGGACGGGACGCGACCGGGCTTCGAGCGCAAGCCCCCCTATGCGCTGATGGGCGGGCACGCCATCGGCACCGGCGGCTTCGCGCTCCGCGACTACTTCGTTCCCGACGGGGACGTGCTCTATCCGCCCGGGGAGGGCTTCAAGACCGCGCTCACGAGCATCAACGGCGCTCGCACCTACGTGGCTGCCATGTGCTGCGGCATGCTCCGCGGCGCACTCGGGACCGCGCTCCGCTACGGCGCGGAGCGACGCGCCTTCGGCAAGCCTCTGGTGGAGCATCAGGGCTTGCGCTGGAAGCTCGCGGAGGTTGCGACCGATCTCGAGGCAGCTCGCCTCCTCGCCTATGCCGCCGCCGAGGCAATCGAGAGCGGCCGCGACGCGGTGCTCCCGGCGGCGCAGGCGAAGGCCTTCGCCTCGCGCATGATCCTGACGCGGCTCGGCGATTGCATGCAGGCGATGGGCGCCGAGGGCCTGCGCGAGGCGCATCCAATCGGCCGCCACATCGCGCTCGCGCGTATCGCCAACTACGTCGACGGCAGCACGGAGATGCAGCACGAGCGCATCGCAGCGCTACTGGCGGAGCGCTACGGCCGGCATTGAGGGCGGCCTACCGCCGCGAGCCGAAGAGCCGCCGGTCCGGCCGGTCGCCGAGATAGGCCGAGAGTGCGGTGAGCGCCGCCGCATAGACGAGAGCGAGAATGAATCCCGCCGTGAACGGCAGCGGCGGCTCCTTGCCCGTGAAAACCGAGAGATAGAGGAAGAGCGTCGGCACCGGGATCAAGATCCGGCCGAGCACGGACCAGCCCACCGGCAGCGAGGCGATCGCGAACGCCGTTCCCAGCAGCAGCGCCTCCGCCCATTGCGGCAGCAGATCGTTCCGGTCCTCGGCGATGACGCGCTGATCGAGCGCGCCGTAGGTATAGGCCGCGACGACGGCGCCGAGGAGGACGGCGATCAGCACACGCTTCAGGCGCCGGCGGCGCGCCTGCGCGAGCACGTCGGGGGGATAGTGTAGGGAGGTCGTATGGTCGCGCACGCGCGGCTCTCCCTCAGCCCGGGCCGAAGAGCGTGCGCTCTCCGTGCTCCTCGGCCTGGGTGCGCTCGAGCTCCTGGTTGTAGCGGCGGAGGACATAGGCCTCCGTGAGGAAGCCCAGGACGCGGCGCTCGGCCGCGTCCGAAAGCACCGCCAGCGTCTCCGTCTCGGTATTGGAGAAGCGGTCGAGCGCCACTCGGATGCTCTGATAGGGCAGGAGGAAGCTCTCCTCGGCGAAGCGGAGATTGTCGATAAGGCGCTCCTCTAGCTTGTCGGCGATGTCGGGGTTGTGCGCGTCCGCGGTGAGGACGATGCCGCGATAGCGCCCCTCGGCGTCGACCACGAAGGCGCGCTTGGGCCCGCCGAGCGGGAACTTTGCGCGGAACTCGGCGATGCTCATGCCGAGCGGCGCCGTGTGGGCGTCGCGGCGCATCAGGCTCTCGGCAGTCAGGTCGCGCATCCAGCCGACGTCGTGCCCGCCGCGGATCGAGACGCCGCGCACATGGAAGCGCCAGGTGGCGAAGGAGTAGCCGAAGGTGAGCCGCACCGTGACCGAGGCGATGATCACTCCGACCATGACGCCCAGCGCGGCCGGAAGGCTGCCGGTGAGCTCGAGCACCAGGAAGATCATGGTGATGGGCGCTCCGACGACCGCCGCTGCTACCGAGGCCGTGCCGACGAGCATGTAGCTGGTCGCATCGAGCGTCACGCCGGGATATCCGAGCGCGGCGATCGCGATCTGCAGCACGACGACCGCGGCGCCGCCGTAGACGCCGCCGAGCAGCAGGGAGGAGCTGAAGAGGCCGCCGCGGAAGCCGGAGCCAACGGATACCGCCGAAGCAAGGCCCTTCGCCGCGATGAGGCCCAGCAGCACGCCCGCGGGAATCCCCTGATCGAGCGTGAGCTGGATCGCGCCGTGGCCGCTTCCTAGCGTCTGCGGAAAGATGACCGCGATGAGCCCGACGATGAGGCCCCCCACCGCCGGCCGCGCCCAGGCCTTGACCTTGAGGCGCCGGAAGATCCGCTCGACCCAGGTGACCCCGGTCATCGTGGCAACCGCTATTCCCGCGGCGGCGAAGCCGAGCACCGCGAAGAGCACGTAATCGAGACCCGCGACGCGGACGGCGCGGTCGAGCGCGAAGATCGATTCCGCCTGGAACACCTCGCGCACGACCAGCGTCGCCGATAGTGCCGCGATCGCGATCGGCGCGAGCACCGCCGAGGTATAGCTGCCGATCACGAGCTCGAAAGCGTAGAAGGCGCCCGCGAGCGGCGCGTTGAAGGCGGCGGCGATGGCCGCCGCCGCGCCGCAGCCCACGAGCGTCCTGAGGTCGCCGCGGCGCACGCGCAGCTCCTGGCCCGCGCGCGAGGCGACGCCGGAGCCGAGCTGCGTGAAGCCCGCCTCCATCCCCACGGAGGCGCCGAAGCCCGAGGAGATCATCGTGAGGAGCGTCAGCGACACGCTGTCGACCAGCGACATCTTGCCGCCGAAGAGGGCGTTCGCCTCGATCGCGTCCACCACCTCGCGCTCGCGCGACCGCCGCAACAGGGCCGAGACGACGCCCGAGAGAAGCCCGCCCGCAACGGGGACGAGGAGGATGCGCCACCAGTCGAGGTCACGCCCCTCGCTCAGGTGCCGGTCGAAGCCAATGCCGAAGGTGATCGCGTGCAGGAGCTGGACCGTCCATTGCACCGCGACCACGCCCGTGCCGATGACGACGCCCACGATTGCGCTCACCGCGAGCAGGCCCAATTCGCTGTCGCGGAGGCCCCATTGGCCCGAGCGGCGCAAAAGATCCTCGAAGCGGCGGCCCAACGCCTGCAACGGTCCCGCGCTCGCGTCGGTTGGCAGCGATGACGCGGTCGCATTCTCGAGGAGATGCGGTGGCTCGGCCGAACTCATCAGTGACCCGTCTTCGGACGCGCCAGTCTCTTAATGCGCCGGCCGCCTGCGTGGGATTACATTTTTTTTAGGTTGGCCCGCGAGGCTATCGGCCGCGCGAGGTCGTCGCCAGCAGCACGCCCACGAGGATCGTGCCGATGCCCGCGAAGTGGTAGCGGTAGACGCTCTCGCCATTGACGACGATCGCGAGCAGCGTGCCGAAGGCCGGCAGCAGGTGCAGCATGAAGCCCGAGCGCGTAGGTCCCACCAGGGCGACGCCGTAGTTCCAGCAGAAATAGGCAAGGACGGACGCGAAGAGGCCGACATAGAGCACCGCGGCCGCGGAGGCGAGCGAGACGGTCGGGGCGTGGAACCAGAGCGTCTCGGCGGCATAGGCCGGCGACAGCAGCATCAGGCCTGCCGCGCTGATCGCGAACAGCAGCCCCAACCCGTCGAGCTCCCGCGGCCGGCGCTTCAGCAGCACGGAATAGATGCCCCATGCCGGCATCGCCGCGAGGATCGCGAGATCGCCGGGATCGAAGCGGAAATCAGCGAGCGCCGCGACATCGCCCCTCTTCATGATCACGACGATGCCGCAAAACGAGATCAGCATTCCCAGAATCTGCCGGGGCGTCGCGCGATCGCGCTCCATGAGCCAGGCGCAGAGAATGATGAAGAGCGGTGCCGCGGAATTCATGAGGACGGCGTTCACCGTCGTGGTGCTGCGCAGACCCGAATAGACCAGCACCTGGAAGAGCACGATGCCCGTCGCGCCCAGGCCGAAGAGAAGCGGCGCGCTCCGGCGCAGCACCTCGCCCTTGCCGCGGAGCCGCGGCAGCGCGAAGGGTGCGAGGATGATCAGCGCCACCGTCCAGCGCCAGAAATTGAGCGCGATCGGCGGCATCTCGTCGCGGATCGCGCGACCCACCACCCAATTGCCGGCCCAGCAGAGCGTCGTGGCGACGAGGCCGGCGTAGGGCAGCAGGATTCGCCAACGCGAGAGCGGCGCGGAGGATGCAGCGGCCGAGGCGTCCGTGGCAGGCATGGGCCGCCGAGGATGCTGGGGAGGCCCCGAGGCGTCAACCGCCGCGGGCGCAACCGAGCCCTGCGACCCACTGCCGTCAGGCGATATCGACGGCGGGGGTGAAGATGTAGCCGGTGCCGCGCACCGTCTTGATCAGGGTGGGGTTCTGCGGATCGCTCTCGAGCTTGCGGCGGAGCCGTCCGACCTGGACGTCGATGGTGCGATCGAACGGGCCGGCCTCGCGGTTCCGCGCGAGATCGAGGAGACGGTCGCGGTCGAGGACCTGATTGGGATTGGTAACGAAGGCCGCAAGCAGGTCGAACTCGCCGGTGGTGAGATGCACCTTCTGTCCCTTCGGCGCCACGAGCTCGCGTGTCGCGAGATCGAGCTGCCAGCCCGCGAAGCGCGCCTGGGTGCGCGAGCGCCCGCCCCCGCCCTCGCGCGGGACGATCGTGACGCGGCGGAGCACGCTCTTGGCGCGCGCCAGCAGCTCGCGCAGGTGGAAGGGCTTCGAGAGATAGTCGTCGGCGCCCATCTCGAGGCCGATGATCCGGTCGATGGTATCGCCGCGCCCCGTGAGGATGAGAATCCCGATCTCCGGTCGGCTGTCGCGCAGCTCGCGCGCCAAGGTGAGCCCGTCCTCGCCCTGCAGCATGAGGTCGAGGACCACGAGACTCACCGCCTCGGTCGCCATGACCCGGCGCATGCCGGCGCCGTCATGGGCGCAGCTCACGCGATAGCCTTCGCTTTCGAGGTACTGCCGGATGATTTCGCAGATTTCCCGCTCGTCATCGACAACGAGAATGTGGTCGATCGTCCCCATAGCAAGCTTACTCTGGCAAAATCACTGGCATAATTCAACAGCGATACAACTTGGCGCTGTGTCGGTCCACCGACATCCTTCCCTGGTGAATGCTTAGATTGCAAATGGTTGGGTCGCAGAATCGAGCCATGCCCTTGTGCAGGGATCGAGGAGGGAGCCTACTTCGCGCCGCACGCGGGCGTGGTAGGCATCGAGCCAGGCAATTTCCTCGGCCGTGAGGAGCGAGGGCTCCACCAGCGTGCGGTCGATCGGCGCGAGCGTCAGCGTCTCGAAGCCCAGCATCTCCCGCTCGGCGCCGGAGAGCGTCGCCGTCGTCACCACCACGAGATTCTCGATCCGAATCCCGTAAGCGCCCGCTTTGTAATAGCCGGGCTCATCGGAGACGATCATTCCCGGCAGGAGCGGCTGCGCGTTGGGAACCTTGGAGATGCGCTGCGGCCCCTCGTGCACCCCGAGATAGCTGCCGACGCCGTGGCCGGTGCCGTGATCGAAGTCGAGCCCCGCCTGCCAGAGCGCATGCCGCGCGAGCGCGTCGAGCTGCGAGCCGCTGGTGCCCTTCGGGAACCGGCAGGTCGCAAGCGCGATGTGCCCCTTGAGGACGCGGGTGAAACGGTCGCGCATTTCGGGCGTCGGCGTCCCGATCGCGACCGTGCGCGTCACGTCGGTCGTGCCATCGAGGTATTGCGCGCCGGAATCGACGAGGTAGAGCGTTCCCGGCTCAAGGCGCTTCTCGGTCTTGGGGCTGACGCGATAATGCACGATGGCGCCGTTCGAGCCCGCGCCGGAGATGGTGTCGAAGCTCAAGTCGCGGAAGTACTCGCCCTCGCGCCGGAATGCCTCCAGTCGATCGGCGGCTGCGATCTCGCCGAGAGCGCCCTTGGGCGCCTCGCGGGCGAGCCACGCGAAAAAACGCGCGAGCGCCACGCCGTCGCGGCGATGCGCCGCGCGCGTCCCTTCGAGCTCGGCGGAATTCTTGCAAGCCTTCGGCAGCAGACAGGGATCGGCCGCGCGATGAATTCGGGCTCCGCCGCTTTCGAGCCGCTCGAAAATCCACGCCGCGGCCGTGCCGGGATCGACTTGCACGCGCCGGTGCGCGGCGCCGAGCTCGGTCAAAACGGCGCCGAATTCGGTGGGCTCGCGCAGACTCACCTCATTGCCGAGATGCGAAAGCGCCTGCTGCGTCACTTTCCGCCGATCGATGAAGAGCTCGACCGCGCCGTCGCTTCGCAAGAGCGCGAATGACAGGGGAAGCGGCGTGTGCGCGACATCGCCGCCGCGGATGTTTAAAAGCCAGGCGATCGAATCGGGCGCGGTGACGACGGCGACATCGACCCCCTCGCGCGCGAGCGACGCGCCGAGGGCTTGGCGCTTCTGCTGGGCAGGCTCGCCGGCAAAGCGCAGCTCGTGCGGCACCACCGGCGCGATGGGCGGCGCCGGCTGGTGCTTCCAGACGGCATCGACGGGATTGCCATCGATCGATTTAAGGCTTCCGCCGGCCTTCTGCGCGGCGGCGCGGTAGCGCTCGATCTCGCCCAGCGTGTGGAGCCAGGGATCGTATGCCAGCACCTGCTCCGGCTTCAGCGTCGAGGCGATCCAGTCCGCAGGCGGCGCTTCCGTGAGGTGGCGCCGCTCGAAGAGCGCGCCGTCGACCTGCGCCTCCGCCTGTAGCGTATAGCGTCCGTCGACGAAGATCGCGGCCGTCTCGGGCAGCACCACGGCGATCCCCGCCGAGCCCGTGAACCCCGTGAGCCACGCCAGGCGTCGCGCCCGTGCAGGAACGTATTCGCCCTGATGCTCGTCCGCGCGCGGAACGAGAAAGCCCTGCACGCCCCGGCGCGCGAGCTCCGCCCGCAACGCCGCGAGCCGCTCGGCACATGCGCCCGCGGGCGGCTCTTCCGGCGGGAGGCTATCGGCCATCTCCGCCTTGAGCGCCTCGAGCTGCCCCGCGAGCGCCGGCGATAGGCGCGGCGAGATCAGGTGGAGCCAAGCGCTCGGGTCGGAGCCGGCGGGCGCAGCCAAGACGCCGGAGATGAGCGCCCGCGCCCCTTCGGGATCGAGCGGCGAGCCCGCCTCCCTCAGCAAAGGCGCGAGCGCCGCATCGCCCTTGTAGGCTCTGGCCAAACCCGCGCGATCGTCCATCGGCTCGTCTCCGCTTTCGGGCTGACCCTAGGCCCGCCACGCCTCGGACACAAGGATTAAACAATCCTTTTTTGCCAAGGGGATAGAGGGCGAGGCCATGCGCCTCCCGTGGGGCTGCAATGCGGTATTCCCCGCTCCAAAGCGGGTCAAAGAGGCTTACCTTTGCTGCAGGTGCGAAGTAAATTTCGCCAATGCACATTAGAAATGGAGTTCCGACCATGGCTGCCTTCTTCTCTCCCTTCCTCACCCGGGTTCGGGCTTGGGTGGCCCGCGAGCGGGCTTTCCGCGAGCTTGCGGCTCTCGATGACCGGTCACTGGCGGATATCGGCATCAGCAGGAGCGAGATCCCCTTCGTGTTCGACACGAAGGCCGTCGAGATCGTGACCCCGCGCGCCGAGCCGGTCGCCGCGAACCGCAACGTCCGTCACGCCGCCTAAGGCAAGTCGCGGATTGTCGTGACGAAGTGTTGAGGGGCGGGAGCGTCCGCTCGCCCCTAAACTGAGCCTCCCCGGGACGGCATCGACCGTCCCGCTTTCGGGAGGCTCGATGAGCTGCCGTGGTTTTCTTGCCGCCTGTTTTCTTTCGACGTGCCTACTCCTCGCGCCCGAGGTAGTGGCCGAGCCCTCCCCGATCGACGGCTGGGCGCACGATGCGCTGAGCGGAGACCCGTCGCGGCGCCTTGCCGGCATCGAGGCGCTCGCGGCTTCGGGGGACCGCGGCGCGGTCGCGCCCTTGGTTCAGCTCCTGCGCTGGGTCCCCGAGGAATCGGCAGTTCTCGACGCGCTCGAGCGCCTGACCGGCGCGGATGCCGGCACCGGCTGGGCCGATTGGATGCTCTGGCAGCAGGCGCATCCGGAGTTTCCGGCCTATTCCGGCTATGACGGCTTTCTCGCCGATCTCCTCGCCTCGATCGATCCAGCCTTTCGACGCTTCATCGTGCCGGGAGTGCGGCACGAGATCCGTCTCGAGGAAATCGCCTGGGGCGGCGTTCGTGTGGACGGCATTCCCGCACTCGACCGGCCTGAAATGATCGCGGCCGAGGCCGCGACCTTCCTCGATCCCCTCGAACTCATCTTCGGCGTCGAAATCGGCGGCGATGCGCGGGCCTATCCGCTGCGCATCGCGAATTGGCATGAGCTGATCAACGACACCGTCGGCGGCGTGCCCGTGAGCCTCGCCTACTGCACTCTCTGCGGCGCGGGGATTCTCTACGACGGCCGAGCGCCCGGACGCGATCGGCCCTTCGTCTTCGGCACCTCCGGCCTGCTCTATCGCTCCAACAAGCTCATGTACGACCGCGAGACGAGCACGCTCTGGAGCCAATTCACGGGACGGCCCGCAATCGGTCCCCTCGTGGGCTCCGGGATCGAGCTCAAGATGCTGCCGCTCGTGACCGCGCGCTGGGAGAGTTGGCGCGCGGCGCATCCGGAGACGAAGGTGATGTCGCTGCGGACCGGCTACACCCGGGACTATGAGCCCGACGCCGCCTATGGCGCCTATTTCAACAGCTCCGACCTGATGTTCCCGGCTTTGGTGACGGACCGGCGACTGCAGCGGAAAGACCTCGTCTTCGGCCTCCGCACCGCGGGTGCGGCCAAGGCTTGGCCGCTTGCACGCTTCGCGGGCGGCGCCGTCGTCAACGACCGCGTGGGGCCCGTGGAGGTGGTTCTCCTCGGCGATGCGGAGGGACGCAGCGTTCGCGCCTACGAGAGCAGCGGCCGCCGCTTCGAGACTGCGGGCGGGGGACGCCTGCGCGACGCCGCGGGCGGCATCTGGCGCGTCGAGGAGGAAGGACTCGCCGGGAGCGACGGATCGCGGCTGCCGCGGCTTCCGGGGCATCTCGCCTACTGGTTCGCCTGGTCCGGCTATTTCGAGGCGGCGGAGCTCGATATCCCCACCCCCGACCCCATACGAAAATATCGCTCCGAATCAGGGTCCCCTTAACCTTGTCCGGGCTAAATGGGGAGCATGTCGCAGTCCCTCAACCGCTCCCAGCGCCGAATACCCGAACCCGGCATCGTCGAGCGCTGGACGCAGCACATCCTCGCGGGAGAGCCCGCGGAAATCCGCGGAGCCTTCGCCGAGCGGGGCGCGGCCGGACCCGAGCTCGCCTGGTCGCCGGATGCGGCGAGGCTGCCCTCGCCCCAGCTCCGTTTCCTGCTGAATTACTGGCGCGAGCGCGCGGGCGAGCGGCGAGCCCCAGGGGTTCGCGACATCGATCCCGTGGAGATGCGGCCCGCCCTCGGCTTCATCGTCCTCGCGGACGTCATCGAGGGCGGCGAGGATTTTCGCTTCCGGCTTTATGGCAGCACCGTCGCCTCGGTCTCGGGCTTCGACCTCACGGGGAAGTGCGTGAGCGAGCACCCTGCACCCGACTACGTCAGCGCCTTCTACCTCGCGCTTTACCGCGCGGCCTACCGGCGCGGCGAACCCGTCTCCACCTCGCACCGGCCGCCGCTCGCGGTCCATACCCACACCTGGCACCGCCTGATGCTGCCGCTCGCCGACGAGAGCGGCGCGATCGTGCGCTTCCTCAGCGGCAACGTGCCGATCCGCTCGAACGGCGAGCCCGTGCAGCTTCGTCTCTGACCGCCGCTACAGCACAAAGAGGATGAGGCCGAGGGAGATCGCGCCCGCGGCCCAGCAATACCAGGCGAAGGGATCGAGCGCCTCGAAATCGTGGCGCCGGAAATATCGCATCAGGAAGGCGACGCTCAGAAAGGCCGTGACACCCGCGACGAGCCCCGCGAGCCAGGTGACGCCGTTGATGTGCTCGCCCTCGTGGAGGAGTTTCGGCACTTCGAGGACAGCGGCGCCGACGATGATGGGTGTGGCTATCAGGAACGAGAAGCGCGCGGCCTCCTTGTGATGAAGGCCCGCGAGCAAGCCCCCCACCATAGTGGCGCCGGAGCGCGAGATTCCCGGGAGGAGCGCCGTGCTCTGCAGGAACCCGATCATCAACGCATTCCGCCAGCTCATGTCCTCGAGTCGCCGCTCGCCGCCCCGCCGGCGCAGGCGCTCGCCCACGAAAAGGACGACGCCGTTAACGATGAGGAAGGCCGCGGCGATCGCGGGCGTGCCAAAGAGCGCGCGGAGCGGCTTCTCGAAGGCGAAGCCCAGGATTACCGCAGGAATCGTCGCCACCACGATCGAGGCGAGCAGGCGCAGGTGGCGGCGCCGTTCCTCAGCGGGGCCGCGTCCCAGCACCGCAAGGAGGAGCCCGATCCAGTCGCGCCAGAAATAGAGGAGCAGCGCTGCCGCCGTCCCCAGATGCAGCACCACCAGGAACGGCAGGAAATAGGAAGCCTTCTGATCGATCGCCCAGCCCAGGAGCGCCGGAAGCACCACCGCATGGCCGAGGCTGCTTACGGGAAAGAGCTCGGTGATGCCCTGTAGGATCGCCATCAGCAGCGCTTGCAGCTTGTCCACGGATGTCATTCCTCCTGGAGCGGAAGGATCGGGCGTCGGCGCAGCTCGAGTGTGGTCCAGCCGTCGATCACGAGACGGCGCACGAGACAGAGCCCTTGCAAGCGATGCGCAGCGAGGACGAAGGGCACCTGCCACTCGATGAGGCCGGAGAGCACGGCGACGCCTCCCGGCAGGAGCGCGGCACGCAGATCGTGCGCCATCGCCGCGAGCGGCCGCGCCAGGATGTTCGCGAGCACGAGATCGTACGGGCGCCGCGCCGAGACCCGGCGGCTGCGATAGCCGCGGCTCCACTCCGCGCTGACGCGTCCGGCGACGCCGTTTCGGCGGAAGTTCGTGCGCGCGACGCGGACGGAGCCGTGGTCGATGTCGACCGCGAGCACCGGCCGTGCCCAGCTCTTGGCCGCGGCGATCGCGAGAATGCCGGTGCCGGTCCCCATGTCGAGAATGCGGCGGAAGCGCCGGCGGCGCGCGAGCGCGTCGATGACGCGGAGGCAGCCCGAGGTCGTCGCGTGCTCGCCGGTCCCGAAGGCGGTCGCGGCATCGATCAGCAAGCCGATGGCGCCTGCGGGAACGCCGCCTCGATGATGCGAGCCGTAGACGAAATAGCGGCCGATCCGCCGGGGCGGAAAGCTCTCCTGATTCTCGCGCACCCAGTCGCGCGGAGGGAGCCGCTCCACGCGAAAGGCGATCCCGAGCGCGGCCGCTAGCGCCGTCCGGTCGGGCGCGGCATCCGAAAAGCCCTCGACGAGCCAGGCTCCGCCGGGAGCGGTCTCGAAGGCGCTGACGGCGGCGCAGAGCGCAGCGACCGCCTCGGCCGCGCGCTCAGCCGCCTTCGCATCGGCGGCCTCGGCCGACACGCGCCAGACGCCGCCATCGCGGATCACGCCGCGAGGCCGCGCAGAGCCTGGCGTTCGGCCGCCAAGGCCTGCTCGAGGATCATCTCCTTCCAGTCGGGCTTGTCGCCGTAGAAGGCGTCGCGGATCATGCGCTTGATCTCGCGGCCTTTGACGCTCTCGAGCGTGCCGTGAGCATGCAGCCAATTGTCGGCGCGGACGGCGTCCAGCACCTCCTGGAGCGAGAGCGTCCCGTATTCGAGCGCGAGCCCCGTGACCTCGATCCCGCCGTAGCGCTCCTCGACGCCCGTGAGGATGTCGCCCCGGACGTCCGCCGACGCCGAGTTCCCGAGGCGCGGCGATGTGATGCGCTCGCCGTACCACTGGCGGGCGCGCGCGATTCCCCGGCTGTCGGGCGCATGCGTCACGATGGGCTCGCCGTAGCCCCAGGGGCCGAGCCCCGTGTGGAAGTCGATGATGGCGAGGCGTCGCGCGCGCGCGGCGTGCTTCGCGACGATCTCCAGCATGGTCCGGCGCGACCAGACGGGCGCAGTGCCGCCGTAGAAGACGCCGTCGCCGTGCTTGTATTGCCCGCCGGTGATCGCGAATTGCAGCGCCGCCACGCCGTGCACCTTCGCGTAGGCCTCGAGGCGCGTCTTTGCGGCTCGAAGCGCTGCGTCGTTCCATTCGCGGGGACAGATCGTCTCCGCGAGCTCGTCATAGCCGGGGTTCAGGGGCAAGGCGCCGCCATGATCGACGAAGTTCCGGTTGAGGTCGACGTTGTCCTCGGTCACGCGCCGGAGCCAGGCGAAGCCGTGCGGATTGATCGCATGGACCGCCACCAGCGCCGTATCCGCCGGCAGCTCGCGGCCAAGCCCCGCGGCAAAGCTCCCGACCTGCGCGCCCGAGCCGCAGAAGCCCTCGACGCCATGTGTCCCGGAGATCGTGAGGAGGACGCGGCTCGCCTCGGCGGGCCCGAGCCGCGCGACGTCCGTTGCAAGCTCCTCGCCGCTCGGCCCCTTGGAATTGGGGTTGACGTATGTCGTGAGCTCTGCGCCCGCACGTGCGGAGGCATCGCGGAACTTGCTGCGGCCCTCGCGATAGTCGGCGGAGAAATGGGCGCTCGCGGACATCGTCCCTCTCAGGTCTTCTCGACGAAGCTGTCCATTACCATTTTGTCGCCGGCCTTGTCGAAGGCGATGGCGAGCTTGTTGTCCTCGACACGCTGCACGGTGCCGTAGCCGAATTTCTGGTGGAAGACCCGGTCGCCGGGCTTGAAGCCGCCGATACGCCGCACCTCCTGTCCGCGCACGGGGACGGCGGTTCCCTCGATGAGCGGCGGCCCCCCGCGAGGCGTCCAGCGCGGGGCCCGAAGCGCCTCGGTCTCGCCGAAGCCCGGGTCGCCCCAGGCGCCTGCCCGCGGCAGCAATCCCGTCTCCGCCAGCACTTCGACGTGCGCGGCCGGCAGCTCCTCGACGAAGCGCGAGGGGATCGAGCTCTGCCACTGGCCGTAGACCCGGCGGTTCGCGGCGAAGCTGACCGTGGCGCGCCGGCGCGCCCGCGTGATCCCGACATAGGCGAGGCGGCGCTCCTCCTCCAGCGACTTGGTGCCGCCTTCCTCGAGCGCGCGCTGGTTCGGGAACACGCCCTCCTCCCAGCCCGGCAGAAACACGTTGTCGAACTCGAGGCCCTTGGCGCTGTGGAGGGTCATGACGTTGACCATGTCGCCCTCGCCGCCCTCGGCAGCCTCCATGACGAGGCTCACATGCTCGAGGAAGCCGCCGAGATTCTCGAACTCCGCCATCGCCGCCACCAGCTCCTTGACGTTCTCGACCCGGCCCGGCGCGTCCGCGGACTTGTCCGCCTGCCACATCGCGACGTAGCCGGATTCCTCGAGCACCAGCGTCGCGAGCTCCGTGTGCGGCAGCGAATTCTCGAGCCCGCGCCAGCGCTCGAGCGCGGCGAGGAACCCCCCGAGCGCGCGGCGCGCCGCAGGCTTCAATTCGTCGGTGCCGACGAGCCGCTGCGCTGCCTCGGCAAGCGGCACCTGCTGCGCCCGCGCCGTCGCGTGCAGGATCTGCAGCGTCGCCTCGCCGATCCCGCGCCGGGGCACATTGACGATGCGCTCGAAGGCGAGGTCGTCTGCGGGCTGATGGATGAGGCGGAAATATGCGAGCGCATCGCGGATCTCCTGCCGCTCGTAGAAGCGGGGACCGCCGACGATGCGATAGGGCAGGCCGATCTGAATGAAGCGCTCCTCGAACTCGCGGGTCTGGAAGCCCGCGCGGACCAGGATCGCGGCCTGCGCGAGCGCCTCGCCCTTGCGCTGGAGCGCCTCGATCTCGTCTCCGACCCAGCGCGCCTCCTGCTCGGAGTCCCAGACCGCGTGTACCCGGACCTTCTCGCCCTCGTTGACCTCGGTCCAGAGCGTCTTGCCGAGCCGGCCTGCGTTGTGCGCGATGAGACCGGAGGCGGCCGCGAGGATGTGCGGGGTCGAGCGATAGTTCTGCTCGAGGCGCACGATGCGCGCGCCCGGGAAGTCGCGCTCGAAGCGGAGGATGTTGCCGACCTCGGCGCCGCGCCAGCTATAGATCGACTGATCGTCGTCGCCGACGCAGCAGAGGTTGCGGTGCCCCTGCGCGAGGAGACGCAGCCACAGATACTGCGCGACGTTGGTGTCCTGGTACTCGTCGACGAGGATGTAGCGGAAGCGCCGCTGATAGTCCGCGAGCACCTCGGCATGGCCAGTGAAAAGCGCGAGGTTGTGCAGCAGCAGGTCGCCGAAATCGGCGGCATTGAGCGCGAGGAGCCGCTCCTGGTACTGGCGAAAGAGCTCGCGGCCGCGGCCGTCCGCCACCATCGCCGCCTCGTCAGCGGGAACCTTGTCGGGACCGAGGCCGCGGTCCTTCCACCGGTCGAAGGCCGAGAGCAGCGCCCGCGGCGGCACGCGGCGCTCGTCGAGATTGGCGCCCGCGACGATCTGCTTTGCGAGGCGAAGCTGGTCGTCCGTATCCAGAATAGTGAAATTCGACTTGAGTCCTACGCGCTCTGCGTGCCGGCGAAGGATGCGCGCCGCGAGAGCATGAAAGGTCCCGAGCCAAAGCCCCTCGACCGCCGCGCCGATCATGGCCTCCAGACGCTGACGCATCTCGCGCGCGGCCTTGTTGGTGAAGGTGACCGCGAGAAGCTGGCCCGGGAAGGCACGGCGCGTCGCGAGGATGTGCGCGAGCCTCGCCGTCAGCACCCGAGTCTTGCCGGTGCCCGCCCCCGCCAGCACCAGGACGGGGCCTTCCATGGCCTCGACCGCCTCGCGCTGCGCGGGGTTGAGGAGGGCGAGGTAGGACGGCTGCTGCAGGCTTGCGACGGGAGCGCGCTCTTCCGACATGGCCTCGCTATACCCCATCGGCGCCGCGCGATGAAAGCATGCGTTTGCCAGGGGAGCGGACGGCCGGCGCGTGCCTCCGCCTCAGGGTGCGCGACGCCGCCGCCGGCGCGATCGCCCGGAGCCGCCGACGCTCACTCGTGCGAGGTGATCCACTTCTTGGCGTCTTCGTTGCCGTGGTCCGCGGCCTCGCGCATCCAGGCCCGCGCGATCATGAAGTTCCGCGACACGCCCATGCCGCCTTCGTACATGAGGCCGATGCGGTACTCCGCAAGCGCAAATCCCTGGTCCGCGGCCTTGCGGTACCAGCGCAGGGCCTCTGCATAGTCCTGATTGACGCTCCATCCGTTCTGGTAGAGCACGCCGACGTTGGTCTCCCCGAGCGGATCGCCCTGGTCCGCGGCCTTGCGGTACCAGCGCATCGCCTCGGTGTAGTCCTGGTTGACGCCGAGGCCATGCGAGTAGAAGTAGCCGAGATTGTTCTGCGCCCGAGCATAACCCTGCTCGGCGGACTGCCGGTACAAGCGCGCCGCCTCGGGATAGTTCTTTTGATCCTCGGCCGCCTCGCCTCTCCGATTGGCTTCGGCGGCCGTGATCGACGGGTTGATTGCGGAGCTGATTGACGGCGAGGGCGAGGGCGAGGGCGCAGGCGTGGGCGCCGGAGTCGGAGCGGGCGTCGGTGTCGGTCCGGTCTTCGTCGTCGGGCCGGGCGAGGGAGCCGGTGCCGGGGTAGGCGCAGGCGCAGGCGCGGGACTCGGGGAAGTGGCGGGTGCGGAGGCCGTATTCGTCGGCTTCGGCGGCTCGGGCTGGTGTAGGAGCGTCCACCCGAGCCAGGCGAGCAATATCAGCCCGACGACCGATCCAAGTGCGATCAGGGGAATTTTGCTCGTCGCCTTCGCCAGCGAAGGCTGCGCGGCTACGGCGGCCTGCGGTCGCGGCTCCGCGGGCCGCTCCGCCGCTTTCGGAGCAGGTTGGCTCGGCGGTGCCGGCTCAGCCGGTCTTTCCGGCGCCTTCGGCGGCGGGCTCGGTGCCGCCTCCGCATGCGTAACCGGAGCTGCGGGCGCCGGGGCGGCAGGCGCCGGCACAACCGGAGCGGCGGCCGCCGCATCCGTCGGCGAAACGATCCCGAGGACCGCCGTCAGATGCGACACCAGCGTGTCGAGCGCACGCTCCCAGTTGTCGAACATGTCGATCCATTGCCGCGTCGCGAGCTCATAGGAGAATGCGTCGTTGGGCGTCACCTCCTCCACACGCAGCGGCACCACGATCAGCTTGCTCTGTCCGGCGACGACGAGCTCCTTCTTGAGCTCGTCGGAATTGTTGGCATTGGCGGAGAAGATCAGGAGCATCACCTTCGCGCCGCGGATCGCGCGCACGATCGCTTCCTGGAAGTTCTCTCCTCCGTGGATGTCGCGGCTCGAAATCCAGCACTTGAGGCCGCGGTTCTCGAGCGCGTTGCAGACGCTCTCCGCGACCTTGCGGTCCCTCGACGCATAGCTGATGAAGATGGTGGCGCTCATCCTTCTTCGGACCCGTACTGGCTCCTCGACGACAATCCAAGGGACTCCGGCGGCTACCTATTTTGTAACGAAATGCGACGGGTTTTGCCAGCCGCCGGAGCGATCTTCGAGTGAAGCGGCCGACAGGGCAATGCACTTTTCTCGCGCCGGCCTTCCCTATATAGCTGGGCAGCGCGCGCCACAGCCACGTTCCCGATGCAAGACGCCAACATCGCCAACGCCGTCACCGTCCTCGTCTTCCTGCTCACCTATCTGGGGATGGCGGCGGGGCGGCTCCCTTGGCTGCGGGTGGACCGAACGGGCATAGCGCTCCTCGGCGTAATAGCCCTCCTCGGCACCGGCGCCGCCACCACCGACGACATCACCAACGACATCGATACCGCGACGCTTTTCCTGCTGTTCGCGCTCATGATCATCTCCGCGCAATTCGCGGCCTCGGGCTTCCTCGACGTCTGCGTCCAACGGTTGATGGGGATCCGCGGCGGGCCGACGGCGTTGCTGGGCCTCACAGTGGCCGTCTGCGGGGGCCTCTCGGCATTTCTCGCCAACGACATCCTGCTGATCGGCCTGACGCCGCTCCTGATCGCGGGCGTGCGCCGGCGCGGCCTCGATCCCCGGCCCTTCGTGCTCGCGCTCGCGGGTGCCACCAATGCGGGCTCCGCCGCCACGCTCATCGGCAATCCCCAGAACATCGCCATCGGGCAGATGGGGAACCTCAATTTCTGGAGCTTCCTCGGGGCCTGCGGAGTTCCGGCCCTGGTGGGGCTCGGCATCGTCTTCGGAGTCGTCTGGTTCCTCTGGCGCGGCCGCATGGCGAACGTCGAGGCACTGCCCCCCGACCTGCCGGAGGTGCCGTTCCACCCACACGACCGCCTCCAGACCGTGAAGGGCCTCGTCGCGGTGGCGCTTCTGCTGCTCTCCTTCACGACCTCGCTCCAGCGGGAGGTCGCGGCGCTGCTCCTCGCGGCGCTGCTCCTTGCGAGCCGCAAGGTCACGAGCCGCACCATGATCGCGGCCGTGGATTGGCCGCTGCTGCTGCTCTTCGCCTGTCTCTTCGCGGTCACAGGCACGCTCCACGACACCGGCATACCCTGGACCTTCATCTCCTCGCTACAGAGCGGCGGCCTCATGCCCGACAATCTGACGGTCCTGACGCCGCTGACGCTGCTCATGAGCAACACCATCGGAAACGTGCCCTCCGTGATCCTCCTCCTGCAGATCTGGCCCGACGCGCCGCAGGGCGCGCTATACGCTCTCGCCCTCCTCTCGACGCTCGCGGGCAACCTTCTGTTGGTGGGGAGCTTCGCCAATCTCATCGTGGTCGACCGCGCGGCGACCTACGGCGTCCGCATCACCTTTGCCGAGCACGCGCGCGCGGGCGTCCCCATCACCCTCCTCTCCATGGCCTTCGCCCTCCTCTGGCTCGCCTTCTGGGATTGGCTGCCGTTATTCCCCGGCGCGGATTAGCATCGTCATGACCGAGATTTCCCTCCGCTTCGCAACCGCCGACGACGTCGGGACCCTCCTCGAGCTGGTGCGCGCGCTTGCGCTCTACGAGAAGGCGCCGGAGGCCGTGGTCGCGACCGAGGCGGATTTCCTCCGCCACGGCTTCGGGCCGGAGCGGCGCTTCGAGGCGCTTCTCGCCTTCGTCGGCGGGCGTCCCGCGGGCTTCGCCCTCTTCTTCCCGAACTTCTCGACCTGGCTCGGCCGTCCCGGCCTCTACCTCGAGGACATATTCGTCCTGGAATGGGCGCGGAAGCTCGGCGTCGGCCGCCGCCTCATGGCGCGGCTCGCCGCGATTGCCGTCGAGCGCGGCGGGGGCAGGCTCGATTTCTGGGTGCTGCACTGGAACCCCGCGCGCGACTTCTACCATCGGCTGGGCATCCGCCACATGCAGGAGTGGCTGCCCTATCGCGCGGAAGGCGCGGCGCTCGAGGCGCTCGCGCGAGAGGACTGCTAGCCCGCTCCCGCCGTCTCGCTCGCCGCGAAGACCTCCGGCGGCACGTCGTCCTCGGCGACAACGCGGTTTCGCCCCGTTCTCTTGGCATGATAGAGCGCGCCGTCGGCGCGGCGGATCAGATCCCCGAGCGCCTCACCCTTCCGATAGGCACCGGCGCCGATGGAAAGGGTGATGATTCCGTATTCCTCGCCGGTGTCCTTGCGCACGATCTTGTGGCGCACCATGGTCCGGCGGATCTGCTCGCCGAGCGTCACCGCGTTCTCGAGCCGCGTCTGCGGCAGGACGATCGCGAATTCCTCGCCGCCGTACCGCGCGGCGGTGTCGCGGCCCTTGATGCTCTCGGTCAAGGTCTTCGCGACGAGGCGAAGCACCTGGTCGCCGAGCTGATGGCCGTGGGCGTCGTTGAATTTCTTGAAGTGATCGATGTCGAGCATCAGCAGCGCCATCGGCTCGCCGTTCTCGCCGGCGCTGCGCGCGGCCTCGCGCAGCCGCGTGTCGAAGAGCTTGCGGTTGGCGATTCCCGTCAGCGGATCCGTCAACGCCTCGCGCCGCACCGTCTCGAGGTTCTGCCGGAGATCCGCGAGCTCGCTCGAGGTCTGCGTTAGGCGGAGCTCGAGGCTGCGATTGCGCTCGGCGGCGCGCTGCGTCTCCGCCAGCAGCGACGAGACGATCCCGCGCACGCGCTCGGCGGGCTGGCGGCCCGCGAGCTGGTCCGAGACCTCGTCGAGCGCCTTGTTGAGGCTCTGCGCGTCGCCGGCGGCACCTGCGATCAAGTTCATGGCGCGGCCGACGGCCTGGTCGAGCTCGGCGCCGGTCTGCTGGAGCACGCCGAGGTGCCGGCCGGCGTCGCAGAACCGGTCGTGGAGCTCCCGGCAGAGCATGTCCGTGAACGGCGTGCCCTCCGAAATCAGCGCGTCGATCGCGCGGCTGAGCGCCGGCTGCAGCCCGCTCACATAGCCGTACCAGAGCGCGTAGTTCTGAGGCGTAGGCGAGACGCCGCGAGCGCTCATCGCCGCGAGCGCCGCCTCGCCGAGCTCCGCGTGCCCGGGGAAATCCGATATTTTAGCCATCTTCCCGAAAGTTCCCGGCATCGACCGCCGTGCCGAGATCATTGCGGGAAATGATAGAGATTGGGTAAACACCGGGCTGCAACTTAGACCCCTCCGGAGCGTCCCGCATGCCCGCCGAGCCCCTTCCCTCCTACCGTGCCCGTGTCCTTCCGGAGTGGATCGACTACAACGGACACATGAACCTCGCCTACTACCTGGTCGCCTTCGACAAGGCGACCGACGCGCTCTTCGACCGCCTCGGTATCGGCTTGGCATATGTCCGCGCAACGAAGCACTCGCTCTACGCGCTCGAGGGGCACGTGACCTACGCGCGCGAGCTCAGGGAAGGCGATCCGATCTCGATCGCCACCCAGCTCGTCGACGCCGACGAGAAGAGATTGCATTTCTTTCACAGCATGCGTCACGCCGAAGAGGACTATCTCGCCGCGACCATCGAGTTCATGGCCGTGCACGTCGACATGCGCGTGCCCCGGGCGGTGCCGTTTCCGGCCGAGGCGGCGGCCAGGATCGGGGCGATGCTGGGCGAGCATCGCCTGCTGCCGAGGCCGCCGCAGCTCGGCCGCAGCGTCGGTCTCCGCAACAAGCGCGCGAGCGCGTAATCTGCCTCCGGAGGCGTCATGAGACTTTGCCGGTTCGACGACAATCGCCTGGGCGTGGCAATCGGGAACGAGGTGCGCGACGTGACGCCGGTCGTGGCGCGGCTTCCCGCGCAGCGCTGGCCGCTGCCCAAAGGCGATCCGCTGGTCGCTGCGCTCGGTGAGCTCAGGCCGCAGATCGAGGCCGAGCTCGAGCGCGCGCCGGCGCGGCGGCTTTCCGAGGTGCGCCTGCTGAGCCCGGTCGCCAATCCCAGCAAGATCGTCGCGGCGCCCGTCAACTATCGCCGGCACCTCGAGGAGGCCCGCGCCGACGCGGCGATCCATTTTCAGAAGCAGGTCGAGGAGATCCAGCGCGTGGGGCTTTTCCTCAAGGCGACGAGCGCGCTGGTGGGGCCCTCGGAAGGCGTGGCGCTCCGCCATCTCGACCGGCGGAACGATCACGAGGTAGAGCTCGCGCTCGTCATCGGCAAGCCCGCGGACCGCGTGCCCGCGGCGGATGCGCTCTCCTACGTCGCCGGCTATGCCATCGGCCTCGACATGACCATCCGCGGTCCCGAGGAGCGCAGCCTGCGCAAATCCTGCGACTCATACTGTGTGCTCGGGCCCTGGCTGGCGACCGCCGACGAGATCGGCGATCCGACCGGGCTCGACCTCTCGATCGCGGTCAATGGCGAGCGGCGCCAGCATGCGAACACGCGCGACCTCGTGCTCGGCCTCGGCACGCTCATCGAGCTCGCCTCGTCCTTCTATACGCTGCTGCCCGGCGACGTGCTCCTCACGGGGACGCCCGAGGGCGTGGGGCCCGTGCTGCCCGGCGACGTCATGGAAGCCGCAATCTCCGGCATCGGCTCGATGCGGGTGGAGGTGCGGGCTGCCTAGCTCGCCTGCGATGATCCTCCGCGCCCTCGCCTATCTCGACCGCCACGGCCCCGCGCTGCTGGCGGCGGGCCTCGCGGCGGGTCTCGCGCTCCCGCCGCTCGCGCATGCGACGGCGCCGCTCTTGCCGATCCTCGTCTTCGCGATCACGACCTCGATCATGCTGAGAATCGAATGGCCGCGGGTCGCCTTTTATGCGCGCCGGCCGCTGTTGATCGCACTCGTCGTGCTTTGGGCGCTGGTGGTCTCGCCGATCCTGATAGCGGCGGCGGCACGGCTCCTCGGCCTTCCTAACGGCCTGAGCCAGGCGCTCGTGGTCTGGTGCGCCTCGCCGCCGATGACCTCTCTCCCGGCGATCGCAATGTTGATGGGGCTCGACGCCTCGCTCTCGCTCCTGGTGATGGTGTTCGGGACATTCTTGATGCCCTTGACCCTGCCGCCGCTGGTGCTGGGCTTGATCGGGCTCGATCTCGGGATCGCCATGCTCCCCCTGATGGAGCGCCTCGCGCTCTTCGTGCTTGGCGCCGGCGCCCTTGCCTTCATCCTGCGTCGCGTCATCGGCGTCGCGCGCATCGACCGCCGCGCGCGCGAGATCAACGGCCTCAACGTCCTGCTGCTGGTGGTCTTCGCGATTGCGATCATGGACGGGATGTGGAGGCGGATCATCGAGGAACCGCTCTCAGTCCTCGCGTATTCCGCGGCCGCGATCGGAGCGAGCGTCGGCCTACAGGCCGTGAGCGCGATCCTCTTTGGCTGGCTCGAGCGCACCGCCGCGCTCACCGTGGGGCTGATCGGCGGCAACAAGAACATGGCCATGGTCTGGGCCAATCTCGGCGCGGCGGTCTCTCCGGATTTGCTGCTCTACTTCGTCTGCGCGCAATTGCCGATCTACTTGCTGCCGGCGGCCCTCGCGCCGCTCTACCGCAAGCTCGGAGCCCGGCCGCGGCTCGATTGACGCGCCTCTTTGGCGACAGTAGCTTTGGCGCCAATGCCGCGCGACGGGGCCAATGAGGCGAGCGCGGGCAATCGGATCAATCGGGGAGTCCAACGACATGAAATCGAAATTGCTGACGGCGACCGCCGTCCTGACCCTTGCGCTCGCGGGCGCGCAAGCGGCTTCGGCAAAGACCCTCGTCTACTGCAGCGAGGGAAGCCCGGAGAACTTCTACCCCGCAATCAACACCACCGGCACCACTTTCGACGCCTCCTCGCGCCAACTTTACGACCGTCTCATGGAATTCGTGCGGGGGACGACCGAGGTGGAGCCGGGCCTCGCTTCGAGCTACGACGTCTCGCCGGACGGGAAGACCTTCACGTTCCACCTGCGCAGGGGCGTGAAGTGGCAGACCACGAAGACCTTCACGCCGACCCGCGAAATGAATGCCGATGACGTGATCTTCAGCTTCGAGCGGCAGTGGAAGCAGGACAATCCCTTCTTCAAGGTCACCAGCAGCAACCACAGCTACTTCAGCGACATGGGCTTCGACAAGCTGCTGAAGTCCATCACCAAGGTCGACGACTACACCGTCAAGTTCGAGCTCAACGAGGCCGAGGCGCCCTTCATCGCCGACCTCGCCATGGATTTCGCCTCCATCATCTCCAAGGAATACGCGGACCAGATGATGAAGGCGGGGACGCCCGAGAAGGTCGATCAGGAGCCCGTCGGCACCGGACCCTTCATGCTGATCCAGTATCAGAAGGACGCGATCGTCCGCTACAAGGCGAACCCGACCTACTACCGCGGCGCCGCGAAGATCGACGACCTCGTCTTCGCGATCACGCCGGACAGCTCGGTGCGCCTCCAGAAGCTCAAGGCGAACGAGTGCCAGGTGATGCCCTATCCGAATCCGGCCGACCGCGACGCCATCAAGGCCGACAAGAGCCTGAAGCTGCTCGAGCAGCCCGGCATGAACATCGGCTATCTCGCCTTCCAGACCCAGAAGAAGCCCTTCGACGACAAGCGCGTGCGTCAGGCCGTCAACATGGCCGTCAACAAGAAGGCGATAATCGACGCGGTCTATCTGGGCGCGGGCGTCGTCGCGAAGAACCCGATCCCGCCGGTGCTCTGGAGCTACAACGACTCCGTCCAGGATTATCCCTACGATCCCGAGAAGGCGAAGAAGCTCCTCGCAGAGGCGGGGTACCCCAACGGCTTCGAGACCGATCTCTGGGCGATGCCGGTGCAGCGCCCCTACAACCCCAACGCCCGCCGCATCGCCGAGCTGATGCAGGCCGACCTCGCGAAGGTCGGCATCAAGGCAGAGATCAAGAGCTACGAGTGGGGCGAGTATCGCAAGCGCGCGCAGAACGGCGAGCACCAGATGGTCCAGCTCGGCTGGACCGGCGACAACGGCGACCCCGACAACTTCCTGCACGTGCTGCTCGGCTGCGATTCCGCCAAGGCCAACGGCAGCAACGTCGCGAAGTGGTGCTTCAAGCCCTTCGACGACCTCATCATCGAGGCCGAGCACATCACGGACACCAAGAAGCGCACCGACCTCTATATGAAGGCGCAGGTGATCTTCAAGGAGGAGGCGCCCTGGATCACCGTGGCGCACTCGGTCCAATTCGCGGCGGTGCGCGACAACGTCGTGGACTTCAAGCTCAGCCCGTTCGGCGCGCATGTCTTTTACGGCGTCGATCTGAAATAGCACCGGCGGCGCCCGGTCCGAGCGCGGACCGGGCGCCGGCTTTCCGGCACGCGGTCTTCTAGGCAATGTTCCGGTTCGTACTGACCCGCGTCAGCCTGGTCATCCCGACCTTCGTCGGCGTGACCTTGCTCGCCTTCCTGCTCGTGCATCTGATCCCCGGCGATCCCATCGAGACGCTCGCGGGCGAGCGCGGCATCGACCCCGTGCGCCACGCCCGTCTCCTCGCGGAGTACGGCTTCGACAAGCCGCTCATCGTGCAGTACGGCGTCTATGTCTGGCACGTCGTGAACGGCGATCTCGGCATCTCCGTCATCACGCATCAGCGCGTGACCGAGGAATTCGCAGCGCTCTTCCCCGCGACCGTCGAGCTCTCGATCTGCGCCGTGCTCTTCGCGGTGATGCTGGGCCTGCCTGCCGGCATCGTCGCGGCGGTCAGGCGCAACACGATCTTCGACCACGGCATCATGGCGACCTCGCTCACGGGCTATTCGATGCCGATCTTCTGGTGGGGCCTGCTGCTGATCCTCCTGTTCTCGAACTTTCTGGGGCTGACGCCGGTCTCGGGGCGGATCGGCGCCGCCTATTTCATAGAGCCCCGCACCGGGTTCCTGCTGATCGATTCCTGGCTCTCCGGGGACCGGGGCGCCTTCGGCTCAGCGGTCGCGCACCTTATCCTGCCGACGATCGTGCTGGGGACGGTGCCGCTCGCGATCATCGCACGCATGACGCGCTCGGCGATGCTCGATGTACTGGGCGAGGACTACATCCGCACCGCGCGCGCCAAGGGCCTGGCGCCGATCTGGGTCGTCTCGGTGCATGCGCTCCGCAATGCGCTCATTCCCGTCGTCACCGTGATCGGACTGCAGGTGGGCGCGCTCTTCGCGGGCGCGATCCTCACGGAGACCGTCTTCGCCTGGCCCGGCGTCGGCAAGTGGCTCGTCGAGGCGATCGGCCGCCGGGACTATCCGGTGCTGCAAGGCGGCGTGCTGCTCTTGGGGAGCGTGGTGATGGCGGTCAACCTCCTGGTCGACATCCTCTACGGCGTCATCAACCCGCGCATCCGGCACACGAGCTGAGCCCATGACCGCCGAGACGCAATCCTTCGCGCAGCCCGAGACCGCACCGCCGCATCCGCTGGTCGAGTTCTGGCGCTACTTCGCACAGAACAAGGGCGCGCTCGCGGGGCTCTGCGTCATCCTCGCCCTGATCGTTCTGGCGGCCCTCGCGGACGTAATCTCGCCGCACTCGCCGACCGTCACCCACGACGACGCCTTCCTGCGCCCGCCCTTTTGGGAAGCGGGCGGCTCCTTCCTCTACCCGCTCGGCACGGACGCGATCGGCCGCGACATGCTCTCGCGGCTCATCCACGGCACCCGCTTCTCGCTCTTCATCGGCGTCGTGGTGGTGGCGCTCTCGCTGACCGCGGGCACCTTGCTCGGACTCGTCGCGGGCTTCTTCCGGGGCTTCACGGAAATCGCGATCATGCGGCTCATGGACACGCTGCTGACGCTGCCGAGCCTGCTGCTCGCACTCGTGGTGGTGGCGATCCTCGGCCCCGGCCTCATCAACGCGGTCTTCGCGGTCGCGGTGGTGACGCTGCCGCACTACGTGCGCATCACCCGCGCCGCCGTCATCACCGAGCGCGCCAAGGAATACGTGATCGCCTCCGAGGTCGCGGGCGCGGGAACGCTCCGCCTCATGCTCTCGACCGTGCTTCCGAACTGCCTCGCGCCCCTCATCGTCCAGGCCTCGCTGGGATTCTCGACCGCGATCCTCGATGCCGCGGCGCTGGGCTTCCTCGGCCTCGGCGTTCAGCCGCCGCTCTCGGAATGGGGCACGATGCTCGCGGATAGCCGCGACCTCATGCTGAGAGCGTGGTGGGCGGTGACTTTCCCGGGCATCGCGATCCTCATGACGGTGATGGCCTTCAACCTCCTGGGCGACGGCTTGCGCGACGCCCTCGATCCAAAGCTGAAGCGCTGATGCCTCTCCTCGAGATCGAGAACCTCTCGGTCGACTTCCCGACGACGGCAGGGCGGCTCAAGGCCGTCGACCGCGTCTCGCTCTCGGTCGCCGAAGGCGAGGTACTCGGGATCGTCGGCGAATCGGGCTCGGGCAAGAGCGTCACCATGCTCGCGATGATGGGCCTCGTCGCGTATCCCGGCGAGGTGCGCGCGGAGCGCATGAGCTTTGCGGGCCGCGACCTCCTGCGGATGTCCGCGCGCGAGCGGCGAGCGATCGCGGGACGCGATGTGGCGATGGTCTTCCAGGAGCCCACCAGCAGCCTCAATCCCTGCTTCACCGTGGGCTTCCAGCTCGGCGAGACCCTGCGCCTCCACCAGGGCCTCGACCGCGCCAAGCGGAAAAAGCGCGCGATCGAGCTCCTCGACCAGGTCGGCATCCCCGCGCCCGAGACCCGGCTCGAGGCATATCCGCATCAGCTCTCGGGCGGCATGAACCAGCGCGTGATGATCGCGATGGCGATCGCCTGCAATCCGCGCCTGCTCATCGCCGACGAGCCCACCACCGCGCTTGACGTGACGATCCAGGCGCAGATCCTCGATCTCCTGATCTCGCTGCAGCGCGAGCGCGGCATGGCGCTCATCCTCATCACCCACAATATGGGCGTCGTCTCGGAGACCGCGCAGCGCGTCATGGTGATGTATGCGGGCCAGGTCGTGGAGGAGCAGCCGGCCGGGCGCCTCTTCGCAGCGCCGCGCCATCCCTATACGTCGGCGCTCCTCTCGGCGCTCCCGGAGCGAAGCGCCGGCCGCAATCGCCTCGCCACCATTCCCGGCGTCGTCCCGGGCTTGCACGACCGTCCGACGGGCTGCCTCTTCAATCCCCGCTGCCGCTACACCGACGCGCGCTGCCGCGCGGAGGAGCCGGCGCTCAGGCACATCGCCGGCGCCGACGTTCGCTGCCACTATCCGCTCGACGCGCCCCAGCGCGCGGGAGCGGCGCAATGAGCGCCGTCGCGGAGGCGCGCGACCTCGCGCGGCATTACCGCATCCGCCGCGGCCTCTTCGCGGAGCCCGCGGTCTTGAAGGCGGTGGACGGCGTCTCCTTCGCGATCGAGCCCGGGCGCACGCTCGCCGTCGTCGGGGAGTCCGGCTGCGGCAAGTCGACGCTCGCGCGCATGGTGACGCTGATCGAGCCCCCGACCTCCGGCGGCCTTCGCCTCATCGGCCGCGACGCCGTGAGCCCCAAGCCCGAGGATCGCCAGGCGCTGCGGCGCGCCGTGCAGATCGTGTTCCAGAACCCCTACGGCTCGCTCAACCCCCGCAAGAAGGTCGGCTCGATCCTCGAGGAGCCGCTCGTCATCAACACCGGGCTCACCGCCGCCGAGCGGCGCGACCAGGTGCGTGAGATGATGGGGAAGGTCGGACTCCGGCCCGAGCACTACCACCGCTATCCCCACATGTTCTCGGGCGGCCAGCGCCAGCGCATCGCGATCGCGCGCGCGCTCATGCTCCGACCCAAGCTCGTGGTCGCGGACGAGCCGGTCTCCGCGCTCGACGTCTCGATCCAGGCGCAAGTGCTGAATCTGCTGCGCGACCTCCAGGCGGAGCTCGAGCTCTCCTACCTCTTCATCTCGCACGATCTGAGCGTCGTGCGCCTCGTCTCCGACGAGGTGATGGTGATGTATCTGGGCCGTCCCGTCGAGCAGGGCGGCAAGAGCAGGATCTTCGAGCGCCCTCTCCACCCCTATACGCGGGCGCTCCTCGCGAGCACGCCCAGCGTCGAGAAGAAGCGCGAGCGCATGGTGCTGAAGGGTGAGCTGCCCTCACCGCTCAATCCGCCCGCGGGCTGCGCCTTCCACACCCGCTGTCCCTTCGCGAAGGAGCGCTGCGGCAGCGAGCGCCCCGCCCTCCGCCCCGTCGGCGGCCGCGACGTCGCCTGCCACTTCGCGGAGGAGTTTGCCTAGGCCCCCGGCCGCCAGCGCAGGAGGTAGCGCTCGAGGCGGTTGATGCCCATGTCGATCACGAGGACTAGGGCGGAGGTGAGGATCAGCCCCGCGAAGACGCCGGTCGTATCGAAGACGCCCTGGGCCTGCGCCACGACGTAGCCCACGCCCTCGGCGGCACCGAGATATTCGCCGACGACCGCGCCCACCAGCGCGAAGCCGATGCTGGTGTGCAGGCTCGAGAAGATCCACGCCAGCGCCGAGGGGAGATAGACGTAGCGCAGAAGCTGCCGCTCGCTTGCCTGCAGCATGCGCGCGTTGTTGCGCACGACCGGATCGACCTCGCGGATGCCCTGGAACGTGTTGAAGAACACGATGAAGAAGACGAGCGTCACCGCGAGCGCAACCTTGGAAGCGATGCCGAGCCCGAACCAGAGAATGAAGATCGGTCCGAGGATGACGCGGGGAAGCGCGTTGAAGATGCGGATGTAGGGATCGAAGATGCGCGCCAATATCTCGACGCGCGCGAGCGCGAGGCCGGCGCCCACGCCGAGCGCGGTCCCGATTATGAAGGCGAGCAGCGCTTCCAGCAGCGTCACCGCCAGATGCGGCAGAATGAAGCCGGTGTAGATCCAGACCGCCATCTTCGCGAAGATCTCGGAAGGCCGGCTGAAATAGAAGGGATCGAGGATCTTCGAGGCGGAGAGCGCCTCCCACGTCGCCATCAGCAGCAGGAAAACCCCGATCTGCAGCGTCAGCACCAAAGTCCGGTCGAGCGGCTTGCCGCCGGTGCTGGCGACGCGCTCTTCCGCCTGCTCCGGGCGCTCGGCGCTCATCGGTTCCCGGCCTCGTAGGAATGGCGGACCTCGTCGCGGAGGTCCGACCAGATGCGCTTATAGAGCTGCATGAAATCGGGATTGAGGCGGATCTCCGCGACGTCGCGCGGGCGCGCGAGCGTCACCTCGTAGTCGCCCTTGACGCGCGCGGCGGGGCCGGCGGAGATCACGACGACGCGGTCCGCGAGAGCGATCGCCTCCTCGAGATCGTGCGTGATGAAGAGCACGGTCTGCCGGCTCTCCTGCCAGAGATCGAGAAGCTCGTTCTCCATGATCTGCCGCGTCTGAACGTCGAGCGCGCCGAAGGGCTCATCCATCAGCAGGATGCGCGGGCCCACGATCCAGCTCTGCGCAAGCGCCACGCGCTTGCGCATGCCGCCCGAGAGCTGGTGCGGAAAGCGGTCCTCGAAGCCCCTGAGACCCACCCGCTCGATGAAGCGCAGCGCAAGCCGCTCGGCCTGCTCGCGGGCGACGCTGCGGAAGACGAGCCCGAGCATGACGTTGTCGAGCACGGTCCGCCACGGCAGCAGCGCGTCCTGCTGGAATAGGTAGGCCGCGTGGCGGTTGATGCCCCGCAGCGGCTCGCCGAAGACGAGCGTCCTTCCGTCGGGCGGCTCGAGCAGCCCCGCGGCTACGTTGAGGAGCGTCGACTTCCCGCAGCCGGAGGGACCGACGATCGCGAGGAAGGTGCCGTCCGCGATCTCCAGCGAGATGTCCGTCAGCACCGTGTGCACGCCGCCTTTGGGCGCGCGGAACCGGATCGTGACGCCCTCGAAGGCGACGGCGGGCGCTGCGGTCATCGCCAGTGCCGCCGCAGCCCAGCCCTCAGTTCGTGAGGCCCAGCTTCTTGCCGGCGGCCTCCGCGAACTTGTTCGTATAGGTCTTGCTCACGTCGACCTTGGCCTTCGCGATCTCGGGATCGGAGGAAGCAAAGACGTTGAGCACGGCCTCGGCGCCCTTGGGGTCCATCATCCCGTTCGTCGAGTATTGCGGTATCGTACTCTTGAGCGCCGCGAGATAGAGCGCCTTGTCCGGCCCGACCAGATTGTCCGGCATCTTCGCCATGATCTCCTCGGGCGTGTGGGTCTTGATCCACTGCAGCGTCATGACGATCGCGTCGGCGAGCGCCTGCGACTCCTTCGGATGCTTCTCGACCCATTCCATGGTCGTGTAGATCGCGCCCGCGGGATAGGCGCCGCCGAAGACCGCGAGAGTGTCCTTCTCGCTGCGGGTGTCGCTGAGGATCCGGACCTCGGGATGCCGCGCCAGGAGCTGCGTCACAGCGGGCTCGACGAGCACGCCGGCATCGACCTGGTTCTGCTCCATCGCCGCGACCGAGGTAGCACCGGTGCCGATGCCCACGACGGCGGTCTTGCTGGGGTCCTCGCCGATCTTCCGCAGCAGGTATTTCACGAAGAAATCGGTCGAGGAGCCCGGTGCGCTCACGCCCACCTTCTTGCCCACGAGGTCCGCGGGGGTCTTGATCTTGTCCACGTTGGCCGGCGACACCATCAGGACGAGGCCGGGGAAGCGGTCGAAGACCACGATCGACTGCAGGAATTTGCCTTTGGGCTGCAGCACGACGGTATGGTCGAAGAAACCGGAGACAACGTCGGAGCTGCCGCCGAGCACGGCCGCCTCGGCCTGCGAGCCGCCCTTGAAATCCGCGAGATCGACTTGCAGTCCCGCCTTCTCGTAGTTGCCGAGCTCCTTGGCGAGCATGGTCGGGAGATAGCAGAGGCAGGCCCCGCCCCCGACGGCGATCCTCACCTTGAGCATATCGTCCGCCCGTGCCGCCGGCTGGAACGCCAGCAGCAGCAATGCCGCCGCCAAAGCGCCCCAGCGCCGCATGACTCTGCCCGCGCGCTCCTGCCGGTACTGCGTCATCGTGTTTCCTCCCGTGCTTCCCGTGGGACGCCATCAGGCGCCGCTCGCACCAAGACTAGCCACAATCTGCCCCCACGCGCCAGCATCCGGCGCTAGAATGCGGCCGCCCGAACTTTGGAGGAAGGCCGATGCCGGAGCCGCTGATACCGACGACCGTGGTGGGGAGCTACCCGCAGCCGGATTGGCTGATCGACCGCGAGGCGCTCCGCGGCCAGGCGCCCCCGCGCGTGCGGTTGGAGAAGGTTTGGCGCGTGCCGCGGGAGTTCCTCGAGGCAGCGCAGGACGATGCGACCGCGCTCGCGATCCGCGACATGGAGCGCGCGGGCATCGACATCCTCAGTGATGGCGAGATGCGCCGCGAGAGCTACTCCAACCGCTTCGCGACCGCGCTCGAGGGCGTCGACATCGACAATCCCGGACAGGTCCGCACGCGCACCGGGAGGCTGCAGCCGGTGCCGCGGGTGGTGGGGCCGATCCGCCGCCGTCATGCCGTCGAGGTGCGCGACGTGCAATTCCTGCGCGCCAACACCGATCATCGCATCAAGATCACGCTGCCCGGCCCCTTCACCCTCTCCCAGCAGGCCTTCGACGAGCACTACAAGGACGAGGCCGCGCTCGCCATGGCCTATGCCGAGGCGGTGAACGCGGAGGCGAAGGACCTGAAGCGCGCCGGCGCCGACGTGATCCAGCTCGACGAGCCCTATATGCAGGCAATGCCCGAGAAGGCGCGGCTCTATGCCGTGAAGGCGATCAACCGCGCGCTCGAGGGGATCCCCGGTCCCACGGTGGTGCATCTCTGCTTCGGCTACGCCTACATCGTCGAGGGGAAACCCAGCGGCTACTCCTTCTTGCCGGAGCTCGCGGATTGCATTGCGCAGCAGATCTCGATCGAGGCGGCGCAGCCCAAGCTCGATCTCGGCGTGCTCCGCGACTTGGCGCCGAAGACGGTGATGCTCGGCGTCCTCGACCTCAACGATCCCAACGTCGAGAGCGCAGAGACCGTGGCCCAGCGCATCCGCTCGGCGCTCGACTTCGCGCCCGCCGAGCGGATCGTGCCGGCCCCTGATTGCGGCATGAAATACCTCCCGCGCGCCACCGCCTTCGGCAAACTCAACGCGCTCGCCGCGGGCGCCGCGATGGTCCGGAACGATTTGGGTTGATCGGCCCTAAGCCCAGAGAGCATGCACGATTACGAAACCGCCCCCGAGCACGAGGGCGGCGCCGATGCCGCGCGTGAGCCATTCCCCGCCGGGCGCGATCTTCTCGATGAGGACCAGTGCCGTGATCCCCGCGACCCAGGCCAGGTTCATGACGCCGCCCGCGAAGAGGAGCGCCATCAACACCGCGCAGCAGCCGACGCAATAGAGCCCATTCGCGGCGCCCGTGCGGATGGCGCCGAGCGCGCCGGGCCGCCAATATTGCGTGATCACCGCAAGCGGCGAGCGGCAATGGCTGAGGCAAGTGCGCTTGAGCGGCGTCCACTCGTAGAGGCCCGCGGCGACGATGACGGCGCCCACGAGGACGGTGCTCGCCAATCTCATCTCGCCCGTCATCATCGCGGCCTGATCGAGCGCCCATTGCGCAGCCGCCGCGCCCAGACTGAAAACGGTCCAAACCGCGAGATATCCCAGCGCGAAGGTTCCCGCGCGAAGGGGAGCCAATCCCCTCTCCTCCTGCCGGCGCGCGATGGTCGCGACCAAAAGGATGGTGGGTGCGGCGCTCGGCAGCATCATCGCCGCCATCATGATCGCCCACATGAGCGCCATCAGCGCGGCGTAATCGGCGCTCCAGGCCATGGCCATCGGCTCCATCATGACCATCCCGCCCATGCCGTCGTCGGGCATCGGCACCAGCAGCAGATAGGCCCAGGCGAGAGCGATCGCCGCGCCCAAGGCTGCAATCGTGACGGCGCGATCTCGCCGAAGCACCGATTCCAGCACGGCGCTCATACCGAGAAATACTTCGCCTGCGGATGCGTCACCACGATGGCCGAGGTCGACTGCTCGGGATCGAGCTGGTCCTCGTCGGTGAGGGAGAGGCCGATCGCCTCGGCGCCGAGGAGCTTCAGCAGCGGCCGCTGATCCCCGAGATTGGGGCAGGCGGGATAGCCGAAGGAATAGCGGCTGCCGCGATAGCCCTGGCTCAGCATCGCCTCGAGATCGCGTGCCTCTTCCGCGGCGAAGCCGAGCTCCGCACGGATGCGCTTGTGCACGTACTCCGCCATCGCCTCCGCCATCTCCACGGAGAGGCCGTGGAGATAAAGATAATCGCGGTAGCGGTCCTGCTGGAACCATTCCTGCGCGACTTCCGTGGCGCGCGGGCCGATGGTCACGGCCTGCAAGCCGATGACGTCGCGGCTCCAGGGCCCCTCGCTCGCGTCGCGGAAGAAGTCGGCGATACAGAGTCCGCCTTCCTTGCTCTGGCGTGGAAAGGTGAAGCGCGCGGCTTCCGTCGTGCCGTCGGTCTCGTAGAGGATCACGTCGTTGCCGTGCGCCGCGCACTTCCAATAGCCGTAGACCGCCTGCGGCACGAAGATGTCCTGCTGGATCACCGTATCGAGGAGGCGCTGCAGGATCGGCCGCAGTTCCCGCTGCGCCCATTCCTTGAACTCCTGGAGGCTCCGGCCCTGCTTTCGGTAGCCCCAATGGAATTGATAGAGCAAGCGCTCGTTGAGGAACGGCATCAGCGCCTTCACCGGTACCCGCGCGATGGTGCGCGGACCCCAGAAGGGCGGCGCCGGCACCGGTAGGTCGCGCGTGAGCTCCGCGCGGCGCAGCCGGATCTCCTCGAGATCGACCGGACGCAGCACGCGCTCGTCGGCGGCGCGGCCGAGCTTCCGCCTCTCGTTGACCGGGCGCCCCTGGGCCTTGACGCGGAGATCCGCCAGATGGCCGTCGAAGCTGCCGGTCATCACCTTGTCCATCAGGTGCAGGCCGTCGAAGGCGTCGCCGGCATAGGCGACGCGGCCGCAGGCATAGGCCTTGACGCAGTCCTCCTCGACGTAGCGCCGCGTGAGCGCGGCGCCGCCCAGCAGCACCGGCATCTCGATCCCCCGGCGCGACATCTCCTCTAGGTTCTCGCGCATCACCACCGTGGACTTCACCAGCAGCCCGGACATTCCGACGGCATCCGCCTTGTGCTGCTCGACGGCGTCGAGGATAGAGGCGATCGGCTGCTTGATGCCGAGATTGACCACGCGATAGCCGTTGTTGGTGAGGATGATGTCCACGAGGTTCTTGCCGATGTCGTGGACGTCGCCCTTGACCGTCGCGAGCACCACCGTGCCGCGCTGCTGTCCCGCGACGCGCTCCATGTACGGCTCGAGATATGCCACCGCCTGCTTCATCGTCTCCGCGGATTGCAGCACGAAGGGAAGCTGCATCTTCCCCGCGCCGAAGAGCTCGCCCACCACCTTCATGCCGTCGAGGAGGAAGATATTGATGATGTCGAGGGGCTTGTGGCTTTGGAGCGCCAAGGCGAGGTCCTCGTCGAGGCCGAGGCGGTCACCGTCGACGATGCGCTGCTTCAGGCGTTCCTCAACCGCCGCCGGCCGTTCGATCCTCGCGGCCTTCTCCGCCTGGCGATCCGCGAAGAGCGCGATATAGGCCTGGAGCGGATCGTAGCCCTCGCGTCGCCGGTCGAAGATCAGGTCCTCCGCGACCCGCGCCTCGCTCTCGGGAACCTTGTGGAAGGGCACGATACGGGAGACATGCACGATCGCCGCGGTGAGCCCGCGCTTCAGGGCGTGCTCGAGAAAGACCGAGTTCAGCACGTGCCGCGCCGCGGGCTTGAGACCGAAGGAGATGTTGGAGAGGCCGAGCGCGATCTGGCACTCCGGCAGCTCCGCCGCGATCCGCTCGATGGCATCGAGCGTGTTGAGTCCGAGGCGCCGGTCGTCGTCCTTGCCGGTGCAGATCGTGAAGGTCAGGGGATCGATGATGAGGTCCGATTCCGGCAATCCGAAGCGGCCGCAGGCGAAATCGCGCAGGCGCTTCGCGACCTCGAGCTTGCGCTCGGTCTCCTTCGCCATGCCCTGCTCGTCGATGGTGAGGGCGATCACCGCCGTGCCGAAGCGGCGAGCGAGCTCCATGCGCTTCCCGGCCGGCTCCTCCCCGTCCTCGAAATTGATGGAATTGAGCACGGGCTTGCCGCCGTAGAGCTTGAGCGCGGCCTCCAGCACCGGGAGCTCGGTCGAATCGATGCAGAGCGGCGCCACGATGGCGCCGCGCATGCGCTTCACGGCCTCGGTCATGCTCGCGATCTCGTCGCCGCCGACGACGGCGGTGCAGAGGTCGATCGCGTTCGAGCCCTCCTTCACCTGCTCGCGCGCGATCTCGACGCAGCCGTCCCAGTCGCTCCTCTCCTGGCGCTCGCGGAACTGCTTGGAGCCGCTGGCATTGCAGCGCTCGCCGATCGAGAGATAGGCGTTCTCCTGCCGGAGCGGCATCGGCTGATAGAGCGAGGCGAGCGAGGGCACCCAGTAGCGCTTCCTCTCCACCGGCGTGGGCCTCGGTCCGGCGCCGCCGACGCGCTTCAGCATCTGGTCGAGAGCCGCGATGTGCGTGGGATTGGTGCCGCAGCAGCCGCCGACGAGGTTGACGCCGTCCTCCAGGATGAACCGCTCCTGCCACTGCGCGAGCTCGCGCGGCGTCAGCGGATAATGCGCTTTGCCGTCGACGAGCTCGGGGAGACCGGCATTGGGCTGCACCGAGATGAGGCCGGGCCAGCTCTCGCCGAGCCACTTCACGTGCTCCGCCATCTCCTGCGGGCCCGTGGCGCAATTGATGCCCACGAGCGGCACTGCGAGCGCGTCGACGACGGTAGCGGCGGCGCCGATGTCGGCGCCAACCAGCAGAGTTCCCGTGGTCTCGACCGTCACCTGGACCAGAATGGGGATCTCGCTCTTCGCCTCTATGCGCGCGCGCTTGGCGCCGTTGACCGCAGCCTTGAGCTGCAGTGTGTCCTGACAGGTCTCGATCAGGATCGCATCGACCCCGCCGGCGATGAGGCCCGCGGCTTGAATGGCGAGGGCGTCCTCCAGCGTCTGGTAGTCGATGTGCCCGAGGGTCGGGAGGCGCGTGCCGGGGCCTACCGAGCCGATGACGAAGCGCGTGCGCCCGTCGCCCGCGAATTCCTCCCGCACCTCCAGCGCAAGCTCCGTCGCGCGGCGATTGAGCTCGAAGGCGCGGTCCCGCAAGCCGAACTCGGCGAGGGTGATCGGCGAGCCCCCGAAGGTGTTGGTCTGGATCGCGTCCGAGCCCGCGCGGAAATAGCCGCGATAGATCTCCCGCACGAGGTCCGGCCGGCTCTCGTTCAGGATCTCGCTGCAGTTCTCGTGTCCGAGAAAATCGCGCTCGACATCGAGCGCCCGGCTCTGGATCTCGGTACCCATCGCGCCGTCGCAGAGCAGCACGCGATCCCTGAGATAGTCGAGGAGATGCTCCATGTCCGGCTATTCCGCGCTTTGCCGCAGCGCCTCGGGGACCGGCGCGCGCACGCCGAGCATGTGGCAGATCGCCACCGTGAGGTCGGCGCGATTGAGGGTGTAGAAGTGGAACTCCTCGACGCCCTCGGCCTGGAGCGAGCGGCACTGCTCGATCGCGATCGAGGCCGCGACCAGACGGCGCGTCTCGGGATCGTCGTCGAGGCCCTCGAAGAGCGCGTCCATCGAGCGCGGCATAGAGGCGCCGCATTGCGCCGCGAATTTCCGCACCTGCGCGACGTTCGTCACGGGAAGGATGCCCGGCACGATCGGCACGGCGATTCCGGCGGCGCGGACGCGCTCGACGAAGCGCAGATATACCTCGGTGCCGAAGAAGAATTGCGTGATCGCGCGGCTTGCGCCGGCGTCGATCTTGCGCTTGAGATTGTCGAGATCGGCGCCGGGGCTCGCGGCCTCGGGATGGGTCTCGGGATATGCGGCGACCGTCACCTCGAAATTCGCGACGCGCTTCAGCCCGCGCACGAGAGCGGCCGCGTAGGCGTATCCGTCGGCTTGCGGGACGTAGCGACCGACCCCCGCGGGAGGGTCGCCACGGAGCGCCACCACGTGGCGAATGCCCGCCTCCCAATAATGCGCCGCCACCGCGTCGATCTCGGTCCGGCTCGCGCCGATGCAGGTGAGATGGGCCGCCGGCTCGAGCGGCGTCTCGCGGCGGATGCGCGCGACCGTCGCGTGGGTGCGCTCGCGTGTCGAGCCGCCGGCTCCGTAGGTCACGGAGACGAAGCGCGGCGCCAGCGGCTCCAGCCGCTTGATCGCGAGCCAGAGCCGCGCCTCCATCTCCGGCGTCTTCGGCGGGAAAAACTCGAAGGAGACCAGCGGCGGCCGCGCCGGCTGCGCCCAGGCGGCGATGCTCATGACGCCACCCGCTCGCGGCGCGCCGCCCTTGCGTCGCGCCCGTCGCGTGCGGCCGAGAGGCGCCGGCGCGCACACCAGAGCGTCACCGTAAGCGGCTCGCCCGGGAGATGCGCGATCGTGCCGGGGTCGAAGCCCGCCTCCTCGAGCCATTGCACGACTTCCTCGTTGGCGAAGCCGAGGCGGCGGTGGGCGTGCTCGGTGCGGAGGGATTCGACCTCGTGCGGCGCGAAATCCACGATGACGAGCCGGCCGCCCGCACGCAGAACGCGGCCGGCCTCGCGGATCGCCCGCGCGGGATCCTCGGCATAGTGCAGCACCTGGTGGAAGACCGCCGCATCGAAGCTCTCGCTCGCGAGCGGAAGCCGATACATGTCCCCCTGACGGAGCGAGCAGTTGCCGAGCCCCGCTCGCTCGAGATTGGCCCGCGCCACCGCCAGCATCTCCCGCGAGAGATCGACTCCGACGGCGTGCTCGACGCGGGGTCCGAAGAGCTCGAGCATGCGCCCGGTGCCGGTGCCGACGTCCAGGAAATCGGCGATGCCATCCGCGGGCAGCAGCGCCGTGAGCGCGACCTCGACCTCGCGCTCCGCAACGTAGAGCGACCGGATCCGGCCCCAGCGCTCGGCATTCGAGCGGAAATAGGCGCTCGCCCTTTCCGCCCGCGCGCGTTTCAGTCCGCCAAGACGCTCGCGGTCGAGCGCGGCCGTGGGATCGTCCTCGGCAATCGTCCGCAGCAGCAACCGGGCGAGATCTGCACCCGCCCCGCGCCGGGCTGGGCGATAGAAGACGAAGGCACCGTCCCGGAAGCGATCGAGCATTCCGGCATCGCAAAGCAGCTTCAAATGCCGCGACACCCGCGGCTGGCTTTGGCCGAGGATCGCGACGAGCTCGCTCACGGAGAGCTCGCCCTGCGCGCACAGCAAAAGAAGGCGCAACCGGGTCGCCTCCGCCGCCGCGCGCAATCCCGAGAGGACCGCTTCCAAGTCCACGATTCCTTTGCTCCACAGCCCGTAGAAGCGGATATAAACATATCTTTATATTGTGTCGCAAGCCCCTTGGCTGGGGATCTATGGAGGCGGTGTAGCGCCTCCCAATCTTTCAACGAGCTGAATGTCTTGCGATCCGCCGCCGCTGGAATACAGGGAGGAACTGTGGTACCGGAATCACCAAGGCGGCCCTGGGACGAGCACCCTCCGCTTAGAAAGAGCGCGACGCGCTCGACCGAGTCCGTCGAACAATCATTCGACGAAGGGGGGATTTCCATGTTTCGACGCAATTTCCTGCTCACGGGGCCGGCGCTTCTCGCCGGTTTCGCCCTACCGCTCTCAGCGAGGGCAGTTCCTGCGCAGAACGCAGAATCATTCATCATCGGGCTCACCAACGACGCCCTCAAAACCCTCAACGAGCGGCTGTCGGAGCCCGAGATAGAGAAGCGCTTCCGGGTCTTGCTGGATAAGGACTTCGATCTCCCGCGTATCGGCCGGTTCGTCCTCGGGCGCTACTGGGCCGGCGCGACGGATGCGGAGAAGGCGGAATTCGCCCGGCTTTTCGAAGCCTACGTCGTGCGCTCCTATTCGCTTCGGTTCAGCGAGTACTCCGGCCAAACGGTCAAGGTCATCGGCTCGCGGCCGCAGAGCGCCGAGAACACGATCGTCGCGAGCCAGATCGTGCCCGCCGACGGGAGTCCGCCCACCAAGGTCGACTGGATCGTCAACAAGAAGGGCGACGAATTCAAGATCATCGACGTGAACGTCGAAGGCGTGAGCATGTCGATGACGCACCGCCAGGAATTCGCGACGGTGATCGAGCACACCGGGGGCGGCGTGACCGCGCTCAACAAGGCGCTCCAACAGAAGCTCGGCGGGTCCAGCACCGCGCAGCAGTGAGCGGGGCGCCTCAGCCCCGCGTCAGCGGCTTGAAGCGGATACGGTGCGGCTGCTCGGCGGCCGCGCCGAGGCGGCGCCTGCGGTCGGCCTCGTAGTCCTGGTAGTTGCCCTCGAACCACAGGACCTGGCTCTCGCCCTCGAAGGCGAGGATGTGGGTCGCGATGCGGTCGAGGAACCAGCGGTCGTGCGAGATCACGACGACGCAGCCCGGAAATTCCAGGATCGCCTCCTCGAGCGCGCGCAAAGTGTCCACGTCGAGATCGTTGGTGGGCTCGTCGAGCAGGATCACGTTCGCGCCTGACTTCAGCATCTTCGCGAGATGGACGCGGTTGCGCTCGCCGCCGGAGAGCTGGCCCACCTTCTTCTGCTGGTCGGAGCCGCGAAAATTGAAGAGCGCGCAATAGGCGCGGCTCGGCATCTTGCGCCGGCCCAGGTCGATCTCGTCGTTGCCGCCGGAGATCTCCTCGAAGACGGTGCTGTTGGAGGCGAGCGTGTCCCGGGACTGGTCGACGTAGCCGAGCTTCACGGTCTCGCCGAGCTTGAGCGCGCCTTGGTCCGGCTTCTCCTGGCCCGTGATCATGCGGAAGAGCGTGGTCTTGCCGGCACCGTTCGGGCCGATGATCCCGATGATGCCGCCGGGCGGCAGGCGGAAGCTCAGATCCTCGATCAGGAGCCGGTCGCCGTAGGCCTTGGAGACGTGCTCGGCATCGATCACGAGATCGCCGAGGCGTGGACCCGGGGGCAGCACGATCTGCGCGGTCTCCGGCGCCTTCTCCGTGCTTTGAGCGACGAGCGTCTCATAGGCCTGGACGCGCGCCTTGCTTTTGGCCTGGCGCGCGCGCGGGCTCTGCCGCACCCATTCCAATTCGCGCTCGAGGGTGCGCTGGCGCGCGAGCTCTTGCTTCCCCTCCTGCTCCAGCCGCTTCTGCTTCTGCTCGAGCCAGCCCGAATAGTTGCCCTCATAGGGAATGCCCTTGCCGCGGTCGAGCTCGAGGATCCAGCCCGCGACCTCGTCGAGGAAGTAGCGGTCGTGGGTGATGGTGACGACGGTGCCGGGATATTCCGCGAGGAAGCGCTGCAGCCAGGCCACGGATTCCGCGTCGAGATGATTGGTGGGCTCGTCCAGCAGCAGCAGGTCGGGCTTCTGCAGGAGGAGCCGACAGAGCGCCACGCGACGGCGCTCGCCGCCGGAGAGCTTCGTCACCTCGGCATCGCCCGGCGGGCAGCGCAGCGCGTCCATCGCGATCTCGATGGTGCGCTCGAGCTCCCAGCCGTTGACGGCGTCGATCTTCTCCTGGAGCTCGCCCTGCTCCGCGAGGAGCGCGTTCATCTCGTCCTCGCCCATCTCCTCGCCGAGCTTGGCGCTCACAGCCTCGAAGCGGTCGAGAAGCGCCTTCACCTCGCCGAGCCCCTCGATCACATTCCCCGCCACGTCCTTCGCGGGATCGAGCGCCGGCTCCTGCGCGAGGAAGCCGACCTTGACGCCCTCGGCCGACCAGGCCTCGCCGCTGAAATCCTTCTCGACGCCCGCCATGATCTTGAGGAGCGTCGACTTCCCCGCGCCATTGGGACCGAGCACGCCGATCTTGGCGCCCGGCAGGAACGAGAGCCAGATGTCGTTCAGCACCTGCCGCCCGCCCGGATAGGTCTTCGAGAGACCCTTCATGACGTAGATGTACTGATAGGCGGGCATCGGGAACTCCGGCGGCGGGTGGGGTCGAGGAAGGCGCCGGTTCTAGCGCATCGCCGGCCCCGGATGCAATGAAACGCTTTTGACGCCTGAAAGGGATTCAACCTTTGAGCACAGTAGAGTATGATGTTATGTTCTCATTTTGTTCTCAGGTGGAATCATGGCCGAATCAACCGAGATCGAATGGACAGATGCGACGTGGAATCCGGTCACAGGCTGCACAAAAATCAGCGCTGGGTGCGATAATTGCTACGCAGAAAGATTCTCCGAGCGATTTCGCGGCACGCGCGGGCACCCCTTCGAAAACGGGTTCGACCTCACTCTGCGGCCCGACCGTTTGGATCAGCCATTGAGTTGGCGTCGACCGCGCATGATTTTCGTGAACTCTATGAGTGATCTTTTCCACAAGGAAGTCCCAAGGGAATTCGTCGTGCGTGTATTCGATACGATGGAGCAGGCGCACTGGCACACTTTTCAGGTCCTGACCAAACGCTCCTCGCTGATGCGCGATTTCCTGCGTCGGCGCTACGCCCGTGAAGAAGTACCAAATCACATTTGGTTCGGCGTTTCCGTCGAAGACAGCACAAAGAAGAGCCGAATCCGCCACCTTCAAGAATCACCGGATTGCGTACGTTTCCTTTCCATTGAGCCGCTAATCGGGCCGATGGGAAAGTTGGATCTTGTTGGCATTGACTGGGTCATTGTTGGCGGTGAAAGCGGGCCAGGGGCGCGGAAAATGAACCCCGACTGGGTGCGCGATGTCCGCGACCAATGTCTCGAAAACAGCGTCGCACTTTTCTTCAAGCAGTGGGGTGGATTGCGGCCAAAGTCGGGCGGTCGCGAACTCGACGGGCGCGAGTGGAGCGACTTCCCGAGTCCGTCGCTTGCTTCTCACATCGCCGCCGAATGACGAAAAGCTCCCCCGACGATAGCGTCGGTCCTTGGGCGAAAGAGAAACTCGAAGCTCTGAGGCAATATCTGAACTTCTACACCACCGTTCTTAAGAAGCAGGGTCACTGGCTTCGAGGTACGATATTTATAGATGCCTTTGCGGGTCCCGGACTTTCAAGGGTGAGGACGAAGGAACGGACCGCTGAGGCCCCGGTCTCTTCGACCGCGATCCGGAGTCCGTTTCATCGGAGGCGCAATTTATGAAGGGTTCGCCGCGCGTCGCGCTCGATATTACAAATCCGTTCAGCTCCTACATTTTCATCGAACGCGATCCGAAGCGGATCGCTGAGTTGAAGGAGCTAAAGAAAGAATACGGGTCGCAGCGTAGTATTACTGTTTACTCCGGAGACGCCAATGTCGCACTCAAGTCATGGCTTGCCACCGAAATCGATTGGCAGCGTCACCGTGCGGTCGTTTTCCTGGATCCTTTTGGCATGCAGGTGCCGTGGTCAACCATTGCGGCGCTCGCAAGGACGAAAGCGGTTGAGGTGATCATCAATTTTCCGCTTGGCATGGCAATTCAACGGGTACTCACAAAA
>Ga0335085_10001342_pt1 | contig 53740 bp, 48 predicted proteins | sample Lox_Sample_45_FD_206712 | JGI IMG/M metagenome (GOLD analysis project Ga0335085, IMG submission 206712) | Soil microbial communities from Loxahatchee National Wildlife Refuge, Florida, United States - Lox_Sample_4.5 | ecosystem: Environmental > Terrestrial > Soil > Wetlands | place: USA... | reverse complement strand
CCGGTTGACTTGGTTCAAGGGCTCGCCAAGAATGAATTGGCCGCTGTCTGGGTTATTCCCGAGATCGAGCCAATAATCAACCTCGCTGTTGCCCGCCGTCGCGTCGCGCAGCAGCGCCCGGGCCGCTCGCGTGTCGACACATCCGATCACGATATCGGCTCGGTCGATTTTGTCGTGTCGTCCGAAGTAGACCGGCACAGCCTCCCAGTCAATGCCCCAGAAAACGTTGAGGCGATTCACCAGCACCACCACCTTGTGCAATCCGGTTTCTGAGCGACTGAACGGTTGGCGTGCACAGTTGGTAGGGGAAATGGTGTCGCCATCCATCAGCCTCACCTGGAGCCCTCCAGGGTGGCCTGCGGCAAGCAGTGCGCGGTGCAAATAAGGAAGACCGGCTGCGATTGCACTGCCCGTCCCCCCACACCCCACCACCAGGACTCGTACGCGACGACGGAGCAGTTCGCTGTGGATTGTGTGAGTCTCCATCCTTCACCGCTCCTCGCTAGTGTCGACAAACTGCCGCAAGGTCTGCCTCGCGTCCGTCAGAAACTCACTCGGAAAGCGATCTTCACAATCCGCGAGGCTCAACCACAGGCCGGCGAAGCCCTGCGGGTGGCTGGTCAGCCGCACCGCTCCGGAGGGATGGGTAAAGGAACTTGAAAAGAAGGCCGTCTCCCACTCCGAGATGCTGTCGGCCGTCATCTCCTCCGGAATCCGCATGGTGCCGGCGCAGACCAAGCCTCTCGAACCCTCCGTGTTCCAGTAAGGCGCGGTCTTGAGCGGCGTGTCCGCATCGGGCCTTACGTCGTGCTCCAGAGCGCGCACGAACAGTTCATGCTGCCAGACCTTGAAGACCAGGGGCGGATGCGGATACATGCGACCGTTCAACTCGGCCGCCCCCTCCGTGCCGCCGCTGAAAAACATCACGCGCCGGCTCGCCGTGCTCCACCAAACGACAGAATCGGGCGTCCGGACAAGCACGTTTGCAGGCAGGAATTCACGTGTGATTCTCGATCCTAGGCCACGTGCAAGGGTCCTCAGAAAAGCAGTGGTCAGTGGCTGTCCGGGGCCGAGATACGGCGCCTGATTGTTCTCTCCCCGCACGTCATGAAGAGTGACGAACGCGGCGGAATCGTCCCGGTAGATCAGCAGCGCCTGTCTAAGCCTGAACGACCGCCGGGCGCCAATTCTGATCCGTGCATCCATCATCTCCTCCTCACGACTGAATTACCCAGCGATCCGAGCCCGGCATCAAGTCGATGACGCGACTGGCAGCCGCCAGAGTGCTGCAGATCACGCCAAAAGTGCCAAATGCCTGCCGGACGCTCCCCCGCTGGTGGGCATTGAAGGGAAGGATCACGCTTGGTTCGGGCGTCGCTTCCATCATCGTTTGGCTGTCCTCATCAAAGGAACCTTCCACGGCGTCGCCCTCGACAAAGACCACCAGCAGGCTGGGCAGCGGCGGATTGGTGTCACCCAACTGCTCGCGCATCTGCTCGGTCAGTTCCGGCCGCTTCGCGTGCCGAGAAATGTCTGCGAGATCGAGAACCGCGTCTATCAGAAGTCCCGCCTGCCTTGCTCCCAGTTGCGCCCGCACCTCGCGCAGCTTTCGGCGGCTAAGCACTCGTTCCTTGATGCAAGCCGGAATACACCCCTCGACGTCGGGGATCTCGTACTGGTCCTCATCGGCTTCGCCTGCAATCCAATCTTTCAGCATGGTCACCCGGTCCTCTGCATCGTGGAAATCATAAACGCGCGCCCAGGGACTCAACGCGCGGGCAAACAGGCTATAAAAGGTCGCCGGCAACTGTGGATGGGCTTTCTCGAGCAGTTCCAGGGTTGGGCCAAGAACCACGAATCCGCAGCGGTCAGGATCGACCGCTAGGTACAATTGCGTTCCGTCAGGGTTCTCTTCATTCTTGTCGGAATACTCGTCGAGATCACTGCCGAGCGTGGCGTAAAGGTCAAAGCGTCGCCGAATAGCGGCGCCTCCGTGGGCGGCGATCCACCGCTCGATCGTCTTGAGCACGTACATTCCAGGATCGCGATGGGCTGACTCCCAATCCTCCGGGGCAGCCAGATCGAGTTCCAAGAGCGTGCGCGCCAGGGTGATCAATGCCGAGTCGCCAGTGGAGTAAAGATACTCCAGCGGTATCCCTTCGAGACGTGGAATAGACAGTTGATCTCCCGTGGCCATCAAGTCAGCGGCGGAAGCCAACCGGGCGGCGGCGACAGAGGTGATCCTTTTTGCCAACGCCCCGTCGAACCCACCGCCTCGATCAGTAGTCTCGTCGAACTTTGATATTCGGTGCATCGTGCAAACCTCGCAATCAGGGTCCGGTTTCGAGGGTGGCGGTCCCTGGCTAACAGCTCCAACTCGCCAAGGACCTCCTGTTTCGCCTCCTTTCTGCGCCTCGGCTCATGGGAACTCACCCCTTGGCTCCGATGGCGCGAACGAAGTTGTAGCGGAGCTTGTCGCCGACCGCTTCTGGTCCAGTGATCGATGCGGTGGCGATGTCCGGGTACATTGTTGCTAGCACCGACCTAACTTGCTCCGGACTGAGCTTAGGGTCTGGGTCGGGAAGCTTTACGCCGTTGAAACTGAACTCCCTGGTTACAACGCTAGTCTGCATGTGCTTTCGCCTCCTCCTCCTCCTGCTGTTGCCGTCGCTGTCGGACTAACCGGACTCAGGGCCGAAGCAGCCGGCTGCGAGCCTCCGAACAACGTCATGGTCGCGGCTAGCGGAGGCGCCGCTGGCGCTGCCGGTGCTGAGTCAGTATTCGTGGTCGGCTTGTCTGTTGCCTTCTTGCCCCGCTCGGCAGCCTTCCTACGGGCTTCCTCCTGGGCAGCCTTGGCTGCGGCTTCCATCTCGGCTTTGGCTTGGGCCAGGGTGCTGCCGAGTTGCGTGTGGCACTCGACGTAGCTGGCCAGATGTTTGCCCAGCTCCGCGTCAAGTTCTTCAGGGGTGCCGGTGCAGCTCAACGGTGTGGTGAGCGCCTGGTTCTCGTCATCCTTCACTCTCCTGGGAATTACGTTCACCCGGAGCGTTTCGTCATTCTCGCGGGCTACGGTGATCATTACTGTGCGTCCCGCCAGCATTGGCATGAGTTCGACAAACATTGCATACTCCTTCTTGTTTTCAACGTTCCAAACGGTTCAGAAGCGCCTTCCCGGGCTTCGTTTGCGTCCTCGGCGCCCCTGTCACACAGTGGGCTTCAGCATGAGTTCGAAAGAGGCCCGCAGCCAACAGTGGCTAAACTTGCTGATGAGCTTCCACCTCGGCACGTGCGGCTCCGGTGGGCCCTGGGATGGCGAGAAGAATTCACTGTTCACAAGAATTGTGACCAAGATTGTCGACCTTACGTGGCCCGGACTTCGTGCACTGACGCTCATCCCACGCTCTTCGCTCAGAGTCACGGCAAACTCATTGTTTCACAGGAACTTCCCCTGAAAACCCTCGGGTCCTCGCTCAAACTCCCTCAGCGGCGAAGAGCAAAATAAAGTGCTTCGCGAAGCTACCAGCCAGGTTTCTGGCGCCCGCGCCGCTGTGACGGCTTTCAACGCCGCCAACAAGCCAGAATGACTTTCAGCCGCCGAAAAGGTACCGAACAGAAGTTCAGCAAACTCAATGTGTTGGCGCCAGCGAGCCGGTCGTGCCTGGTGATCAGCAGTAACAAGTCCAGATGGCAGACTGTCGATCAATACCCTGCCATCGCAGGACGGGATGCGGGAGCGGTACCGCGGAAATTTGACCGCAGGTTCTAGTTGCTAGCAAGATCGCTCCTATCACGAAGCACTTATTTAGTACCTATGGAAACGGATTCTGACCAGATCTGGCAGAAGATAGTCAGCTTTCGCAGGGAAGTGCGAGTTGGGGAATGAGCACGAGGTTTTTGATTTTCAAGCCGGAGGCGATGACGTGCTTGCCCAAGGCGGTTAAGTAGTAGCGATAGCTATGCCCCACTTTCTTGATCAGACCGTGCAGACGCAGCCGCTTGAGCAGACGCGAGAGTTGCGCGCTGGTTTTGTCGCCCCAGTGGGTACGGAGGGTTTTGTTCGGGAAGCCCCGCAGGTTGAATTCTCCCCTGGTCAAGGTCTCCATCAGAGTCTGGTCGGAGGCGGAGAAGAAGTTCAAGCCGGGGTAGGAGCGTTCCTTCTCCCGCACGGGCTCGGTGACCTTCTGCAAACGATCAATCCCGGCCCTGGGGTCGTCGAGGGTGGAGAGAAATTCCAGGTAACGCCGATTGGCGGCCTGCAAGGCCTCGCGCAAAGCCGGCAAGCTGTAGATGCTCTTCTTCATGGCCGCCCACTTGGTGACGGCCGTGCCATCGCGCTGTTCTACCGTACGGTAGTGTCGAAAAAAGGAGACATCGTTGACGGTGGTCTCGATACGGAGAATCGATCCAAACTTGTCGTACATCTTGATCGAGACCCACCCCATAGTGTGTTTGATCCGCGTCCCTTCGATACGGGTATTGAAGCGATTGCCGACTTCCCCCTGATAGAGGGGATGCAGCTTTCGTCCCAGGAAGGTGGCCACGTTGTCGGGCTTCAGGGTGTGGATGGCGGTGCGAGTGAGGGTGCCGTAATCGCCTGCAAGTCCTCCCGGCGGCGGAAGAGCAGATCGGTGGCGAACTCGACTTGATCCAGGCTCCAGTGATAGCTGACGTCCAGGGACCGGATCACGGGGCAATAGCGCTGGGCGAACTCGTCCAGCCGCCGATGCAACTGCTCCACCGGCCAATCGTCGGCCAAGCCCTGAGCCCGCTCGAAATCCCGGATTTCGGTGAAGGCGTTGTCGAGCAGGACGTGCTCGACCTTTTCCCGTTCCAGACGGCGGGCCAAGCGGTGATGCCCGTTGAGATAAATCTGCAACCGGAAAGGGCACCAGGTGGGGACGCGCACGTAGCACAACCCCAGGTCGGGGTCGATGAAATAGAAGTAGTAGTGCAGGCACTTGCCGGGGTCGGGGCGCAAGTAAGTCTTGCCCGTCTGCTTGTTGTGCCAGGGCTGATAGCTGCCACAGGGCTCCATGGCCGAGAAGATGCAGACCAAGCCCGGGTGCAAGCCGCGCTGGCGCAGAATCTGCTGCACCTTCTCCTCCTTGCGGAAGCTCTTGGTGCGACGAATGAACTCGATGCTCAGGCCGTTCTCGGCCGCCAGACGCTCGGCGTTCTCGCGCAACTCATCGCGCAGGGGTTGAGCAAAGCGCGGGTAGTCAAAGATTCGAATCTGGCGGGCGTAGAGATACGATGTCATGCCCTCGGCGTAACACAGTCCCGGCAGCGTGCCTTGAATCAGAATGCGGTCGTAGCAGGAAATCACTCCGGCGATCTGGTGCTGATGCCGTTCGGTCAACAGTGTCAGGCCCATCCGAGAACCTCGCGCTCTCGGATGATCATATCAACCTGGTTGGTTCCGGCTACGCCGGGTTAGGAGGTGGAACGAAACCAGCATTTTCGACCGACGAGCGCTCGATTGCTGGAAGCCACTTTCAGCGCCTTAGGCACACGGAACGAACTCAAGCACCTCAAAAGGCGTCCGAGGTGCCAAGGTGGCGGCTTCGCTGGCCGTCGACCGTCACTTCGTCCTTCTGTACTGGACCACCAGGAGGTGACTCCTTGCGCTCCAAGCGGCACGGATGGACTCGTTACTGCTTCCGGCGTAGACCCCACCGGTGATCCCTGAGCTCGTGGAACTTCTCTCGAACCCTGGTGGTCTTAACGCTGAAAACTCAAGCCTTGGAAAGTGATGGCTAGTTCCCGCCAAACCCGCCCCTTCGCACCGGAGAATCGTGCTATCGTTTTGGGCGAGGCAAACACCGGCACCCCGCTGAGAGGAGACTTTGAGCGGATGGCACGCCGGAGATTTCAGGACCCCACGCCATTCAGGCGCGGGGAGTGGTGGTGTCTTCAATACTGGCGGGACGATTTCAAGGAAGGCAAACGCGGGCGCAAGAAGGCCTGGGCAAAGCTCGCACCTGCGTCCATGCCAGAGCGGGAAGTGAAGAAAGTCGCGGCCGAGTTTCTTCGGCCGCTTAACCAGGGCCTGGAGAGCATCGGGTCCGCAACTAATTTTACAACCTACGTGGACGAAACCTATATTCCGGTTGTCATGCCGCTGATGGCCAGAAGCACACAAGACCGCTACTCGGGCGTCATCAGGAACTACCTCTTCCCGGCGTTCGGGAAGCTCTGCCTGCGCGATCTGACCACACTCAGCATTCAGCGGTATTTCTCAGGCTTGTCAGTCACGAACTTGTCCCACCCGTCCAAGGACAAGATCAGGGACGTCCTTTCCAGCATTTTGGGCTCAGCAGTCGAGTACGGCATGCTGGTGAGAAACCCCATCGATGGCGTCAGGCTGCCGGCCGAGCGAACAGGCCGCCGGAGAACCAAACCCTTCGTTTCACCGGAGCAGTTCGACCTGCTTATCGCCCTCATCCCGGAGCCCTACGCCACGATGGTCTATGTGGCGATTTACACGGGGCTCAGGGTAAGCGAGCTGGCCGGGCTGCGGTGGAACGACATTCACCCCGATGCCATCACCATTGACCAACGCTATTGCCGTGGCGACTGGGGCGCGCCCAAAAGCGACGCCTCCAATGCCACCATCGGGGTCAACCGTTGCGTTATCGAGCGTATCCACCGGCTCAGGCTGCTTACAGTCGAAGTCAGAGCCGGAAGGGCAGTCCGCAAGTACAAAGTGGTCAAATCCGATGGGCCAGAGGATCTGGTATTCCAGTCGGTCCAGAAGGGACTTCCCATGCGCGATAACAATATCCTGACGCGGTTCCTCAAGCCTGCCGGACGGACGCTCGCCATGCCTTGGGTGAACTGGCGGTGCCTGCGCACCTCGCACGCGACCTGGCTGAAGTTGGTCGGGGCCGACGTGAAGGACGCGCAGGCCCAGATGCGGCACTCACGGGCAAGCACCACACTGGACATCTACCAACAATTCGTTCCCGAGTCGCAGAAGCGGGTCGTGGAACGGCTCAGCACGCTGTCGGTCCACTGAATTGGAAGCAAACGGAAGCAGAAACGAAGAGCGCGTGATGCTAAGTGCTAGAAAACATGGTGCCGCGGGACGGAGTTGAACCGCCGACGCCAGCCTTTTCAGGGCTGCGCTCTACCACCTGAGCTACCGCGGCACGGTAACACCATTTTGCGGTGAACCACGCCGCGTGTCAATCAGCGCAGCGGCTCGATTGACGCAGGGGCGGCCCTTGTGGCCGCCCCCTGTTAAGCAGTCCCGTCAAGCGGGCGGCCACGAGGGCCGCCCCTACGTCAGTCAGCGCAGCGGTTCTTCAACCTCGGCCAGCCACTCCGGACGCTTAAGCACTTCGCGCGGACGCGCCCCGTCCGGCGCGCTGATGATTCCGTCGCGCTCCATCAGGTCGAGCAGCCGCGCGGCGCGTCCGTAGCCGAGGCGCAGCCGCCGCTGCAGCAGCGAGGTGGACGCTTTGCCGGACTCGACCACGATCTGCACGGCCTGCTGGTAGACCTCGTCCAACTCGCCCGCGTCGCCATCTTCGTCATCCAATTCGGGCGCGTCGCGATCGGCGATCGGCCGCAGGAAGTCCTCGTTGTATTGCGGACCTGACTGCGCCTTCCACCACTCCACCACCTTGTTGATCTCCTTCTCGGTGACGAAAGGCCCGTGCAGACGCAGCAGGCGCGCGGTGGCCGGCGGCAGGAATAGCATGTCGCCGCGGCCCAGCAGCGCTTCGGCGCCGTTGGCGTCGAGGACCGTGCGCGAATCGACTTTTGACGCCACGCGAAACGACATGCGCGAGGGCAGATTGGCCTTGATCAGACCGGTGATCACGTCCACCGACGGGCGCTGCGTCGCCAGGATCAGGTGAATGCCCACGGCGCGGGCCATCTGGGCTAGCCGTGTGATCGACTCCTCCACCGTCTGCGGTTCCACCATCATCAGATCGGCCAATTCGTCGATTACGATCACCAGGTACGGCAGCGGACCCTCGGCCTGGCCGTTGTTGTCGAACAGGTTCAGCGTCGACTCCGCCTCGAACAGCCGGTTGTATTGCTCGATGTTGCGAACGCCGTGCTCGGCCAGCTTCTTCAGGCGTTCTTCCATCTCGAACGTGGCCCGCCGCAGGACGTTGGCCGCCACCTTGGGCTCGGTGACGATGGGCGTGTAGAGGTGCGGGATGTCCTCGTAGAGATTCAGCTCCAGGCGCTTGGGATCGATCATGATCATGCGCACATCGTCCGGCGTCGCCTTGTAGAGCAGCGAGACGATCATGGAGTTGATGGCCACGCTCTTGCCGGAGCCCGTCGAGCCCGCGATCAGCAGGTGCGGCATCTGGCTGAGTTCGCCCATGCGCATTTTGCCGGTGATATCTTTACCAAGGCACAGCGTCAGCTTCGACGCCGAGGTGGTGAAGTCCGCGGACTCGATCAGCTCGCGCAGGTAGATGACCTCGCGGTGCAGGTTCGGCACCTCGATGCCCACCGTCGATTTGCCGGGCACGCGCTCGATGAGAATCGATTCGGCCTTCATCGCCAGGCAAAGGTCGTCCACCAGGTTGGTGATGCGGCTGTACTTGATGCCTTTGTCCTGCAGAAACTCGAAGGTGGTGACCACAGGACCGGGATGGATCTGCGTCACCTGGCCCGTCACGCCGAATTCGGCAAGCTTCTCCACCAGGCGCGCGGCCCGGTCCTTCAGCTCGTTCTCATCAATTCCCTGCTCCTCTTCGGCCGGCTTCAGCAGCGATGGGCTTGGCAGTTTGAACTTGCGCGATCGCGGCGCCACGCGGGGCGCGCGCTTGCCCGATGCCGCCGACGCCGGAGCCACCACGGCAGCACCGGTGCTCACACCCAGTCCCTGACCTTCGACCACCCGAGGCTCGCCTTCCGGCGCGTCGCCGAACAAATCTTCATCTTGCTCGGCGCTGTCGATTTCGCCCGTCGCGACGGGCTTGCGGCGGTAGATCTCAGGTTCCACGCGCTCGCGCGCCGGCGCAGGCGAAGACGGTGCAACTTGCGTGGCCTTGGCACTCGCGGCTGCAGCGCCCACGGGCGGCTTGCCCGTTTTGCGCTCGATCTCGAGCTTCTTCTTGAGCCGCTCCCGCTCGCGATTCTCGCGCCAGGCGCGCCAGCTGGCGCCAATCCCGGCCAGAGGCGCAAATTGCGTTTGGAAGAATTGTCCGACAGTGGCGAAAGAGAATTTGGTCACGAGGAATAGCGATGCCAGAAACAAAGCGCCCGCCACGATCGCAGCGCCCACCGGATTCAAGCCAGCGATCAGCGCCATTCCGATCAGGTAGCCCGCCAATCCACCGCCCCGAATCAATCCGGAGACCTGCGGCGCCACGGGCGCAAGATCGAGCAGGGCCGCCAGCGACACCAGGAGCAGCACCCCGCCCACAGCCTTCGTCCGCGGCGCATGGAACGGCCACAGCAGCATACGTCGGACGCCGATCAGCAGGAGTGCGAGCGGCAGAAGATACGCCGTCCAGCCCAGACCCTGCAGCAGTGCATCCGCAAGGTATGCGCCGGCAGGACCGATCCAATTGTGGGCGTGGGAGGCCGACACCGTGTTGAGCGAAGGATCGAGAGAGCGATAGGAGACGAGGCTCAGCAGGATGAGCAGACCCGCCACCGACAGCAGGAAGCCCTCGAACTCGGCGCGGCGGCGCGAGTCGAAATGGCCTCCGCCGGCAGAGGGGTCACCGGCGCCGCGAGGTCTGAAGCTGGTTACGGAGTTAGGCATGTCGTGCACCGGGCCTTGATGCGCTCGGGCGATCGAAAGACATCGCCCGGAGCGCCTGGCGTTTGGCAGCCTGTGCGCGAGCAATCCCCAAGCCAAGCTACCACAGTCTGAGGGGTGAAGAAAAGTAGAAAGCATGCCGGGAGTGGGTCAGCCTTGAGAATCTGCACTTTTTCCAGCGCCCCGCCGTCGTTCCCCCAGACTTTTCCTCGCGAAAGCGGGATGCGGGATCGATTGCCTGGACCCCCGCCTTGGCGGGGTGACACTCGGGGGAAGAGTGGTTGTCATTTCGAACTAGGCTACTGCGCCATACTGTAGGCGCGGCCGTCCGATCACTTGGCGGGCCGGGTCAAAAAATTAAGTGCCGTGTTTTCAGTAACCTGACGGTTTCGTTTTGTAATTTTTGCAGTTCCCGGGTCAGTACATGAACGAGTAATACTTGGACAATCAACAACCGGACGGTTCATCGTCGACCGTTATATGACGCGATTCGTTGAATTGTTTCACGAGTCGTTCAAACTGGCGGTCCAGGAAGCTCTCATGCCGCGTGAAGCGCTGCGTGTCGCTCGGTGAGAGAGCGTTCTGAGCCCCGGCATTCGCCTTGGCTACCTGGGCGGCGGTTCTTTCATGCAGTTCCAGAAGCTTCTCAAAACAGGCCATCTCGGCGGCCAGCATGTCGAGGAAGGCTTGTTGGCTTGACGGATCGGACGCGGCGTCCTGCGCACCGTCGTTGCCGTTCTCCCGGCGCTGCCGGTAATTCGAGAACAGGACAGCGCCGGCCAAGCCGGGGTCCGGCCCGTAGACGGTTTCGAGCCCCTTCAGGCCCTCGTCGCCGAATCCCTCCCGCCGCACCGCTTCCTGCGCCGCCCTCAGAAACTGCAGGATGAGGTTGAACTTGGCCGATGAGTCCGGCAAGGCCACGAGACCCGAGGAGGCCGCCAGACGTGCCTCGCCTATGGCGCCGGGCGATCGGCCTTCGCCCGCGAGCTTCTGTCCATAATCGAGCTCAAATTGGAGGCGCTGGGCGGCCAGGAGGCTGGACTCCGCCCGCACCAACCGACGCCGGCGCCAGCGGTTTTCCACCATCTGATCCACTAAGAGTTGCTGGTAATGGTTCCAGGGTATGAAGCACTTCTCCAGATCACGCCGGATCCGATCCAGATCCCCGTTCTGCTCTCCCAACTGCGGCAGGGCCAACCCCGCGGCAAGCGACGTAATCCCATGCCTGACGGCGTTTAGACGCGCATTCACTTTGCCCACATCGGTGACCGGCCCGGTACACTTCAGGCTGTTGCCGCGGTTCGCTTCCACCATCGCCTCGGTTGTCGGTCTTCGAATCAGACCCACCGCCCGCCTCTGTTCTCTCGCGGTCGCCCTGGTCAGAGGGTTTGCGGGCGTGGACAGTGCCTCGCCGCTTGTTTGGGCGGCCGCCGTCCGCCTCGCGCGCTTTTGTAGCTCGGCGACCGAAGACCCTGACTCGTCAGGATGCGAGGCGGGCTCAATGTTTGTTGCGGATTTTTCGGCGGTTGTGCCTTTCACGACATCGACAGGTTCCTCGCTCAGAGACACCACACCCTCCAGTCGCCGGGACGGAAGACCGGCCCGGCGTAAACACTGTGCACAATGCAAACAATGTTTATAGAATTAGAATTACACGCTTATATACTGGACCGTGCAGGGGTGATTGTCAACTGGATAGTGCGGATTCGGCTCTACCGGACTCGTGGCGCCGACATGAAAACCGACGTCGGCGCAGACCTCGTGGCCTTGGTTCTCGGCCGTTGCGTTGCGCGACCCTAGCACTTATACTTCTTCGATGGCAATTTCTGAAATCAATCCGACTGCCGTCAAAATTGACAAACTCATCGCGCGTGTCGCCGACGGCGACATTAAGATTCCCGCCTTCCAGCGGCGCTTTGTATGGGATCAGGAGCAAGTGATTGAGTTGCTCGATAGCATTTACAGGGACTACCCGATTGGAAGCCTGCTACTCTGGAACTCCGACGAGAAGCTGAAGGCGACCCGCAATATATGCGGATTCGACATTCCAGACCGTCCTTCCTCCTATCCTGTAAACTATGTCCTCGACGGCCAACAACGGCTATCTGCCATCTACGCTGTCTTCTGCAAGGATCGAACTCGCACGACCTCCGACGACGAAGACCCCAGCCTCGATATTTTCGATATACATTTTGATTTGGATTCTCAGATTTTCCGTGCCGGATCAGATCTGGTGAATGGAAACCACTGCTTTCCTCTCCAGGCGCTGCTTGAGCTCACAGCATTTCTCAATGCGCTCAAACAGATTCCCGAGAAATATCACGACGCAGTCAAGGCGCTCCACTCCCAGTTCAGCAATTACGAAGTTCCAGTCGTGACGGTTACTAAGCGATCTAAAGCAGAGGTAGGAACGATCTTTGAGCGAGTTAACAGCACCGGAACGGAGCTTTCAACGCTCGATCTCCTCATTGCTTGGACATGGAGCGAGGACTTTCTACTTAAGGAAGAGATCGCCGAACTGCTGGACACGCTCGAAGGCAAGCGGTTCGGGAAGCTGCCCGACAAGACCATACTTCAGTGTCTCAGTGCGATTATCGTGAAGTCCACTACGACGAAATCCATCCTCAACTTGGATCCAGAACAAGTCCATGGGAATTTTGCGAAGCTCGTTGACAGTATGGAGAGGGCGATCGACTTCCTCTCAACCCAGCTTCACGCTTCGAAGGACTTCCTGCCGCATGTGCAGCAGTTGATTCCGCTGACGTTTTTCTTTTCGAAAACGACGAACGCGTCCGGTGAACAATTGACGTGGCTGAAACAGTGGTTTTGGAAGACGACGTTTTCGCGACGCTACTCCGCCCAAACTGACGAGAAGATGGACGCAGACATCTCCCTGTTCGAGCAATTGGTAGTTGGGAATCCCGACGGCCTCGGTAAGTACGTCTATTCCGTAACCCCCGAGCAGCTAATGAAGCAAAAAAGTCACGAGAAGTAGTCCCTTGGTTCGAGGCTTCTTGCTCCTGTTGGCACAAAACGGACCAATTGACCTCGTGAGCGGTGGGTACGTGGATCTTGGAAAGGCTTTATCAGAATTCAATTCCAAGGAGTATCATCACGTGTTCCCCAGGGCCTATCTAAAGAAACGAGAGGTCCCACCTGAAAGAATAAACTCCTTGTGTAATTTCTGTTTTCTAACGGCAGACTCCAATAAAAAGATCTCTTCTAAATCACCCGCGGAGTATTTCGTGGAGCTCATTCCGCAGGCCCAGTTCGCAAGAATACTGGAGTCCAACCTGATGCCCCTAAAGAGGGAGATTTACGAAAAAAACGACTATGACAGCTTTTTGGCTCAGCGGGGACAGGCGATAATGACCTTTCTTGACAAGCAGCTCGCGTGAGCATTTGGCGACGCGGGCCAGTTCGACTCGCATTGATTTGTGCCAAGTCTCTGGTGCGCAGGTTCGAAACCCGAGGCTGTACGAAGGTACGTGAAATGAATGGTGCGCGGCCAGGCTCAAGAAAGCGGTCAAAGGCCGTAATAATTCCTAGCCGAAATGCCAACAAGCACTTCAGTTACAGGGAGGCTTGGGTGCGCATCAAAAAGGCACGGGGATTCCAGTTCTATCTGGAGGCTGTCACTCTTGAAGAGAGCATAATCGCCGACAGGCTCATTTCATTCCTGGTTTATGTCGGCGAAATTCAAAAGGAATCCGCGATCGAGAGGTACAGCTTCGGGCAACTGATTCAACTATGGACGAAGCGAGTGCCACAGCCCGTACCAGTGAAGGATTTTCATGACTTACGCTCGGCAGTCGACGAATGGAGAAGGCGTCGGAATCGAGTGGTCCACAGTATCGTAAAGTCCTTACCCGGTGCTCCACACGGAGATGTGCTTGATTTTCTGAAGGAGGCCGAGTTCGTGTCTTTCCAGGGCCAAGCTCTCGCGCGTGCGCTTACTGATTGGGTGAGGAAGGCGAAAAGACAATTCATCAGGACCAAGTCCTCCAGTCCGACGCCAACGTGTCCCTGAAGGCCGGCTCTACACGAGGTAGTCCGGCATGCCGGCCTGAGGGGCGGCTTGTTGTCCCCCTGACCGAAGGTCTCCATACTCTTGTGCCAGTCCGGCCCGCCGGGTGGCGGATCCGTGACGCTTTTTGCCATGTGTGCGGTCAAGGCGCGCCCGGCGGTAGCTGCCTGCTGTCGCGAAGTGCGGTCTGCTTCAGCCCGAATCGTGCCGCTGACAGGCGTGGCGCGATTTTAATCTAAGCCGGGCGAACAGGCGCACACATGGGAAAGAGCGCCATGTATGCGCCACCCGTCCCATCTCGAATGAGGTCAGGAGCATACGAACACTGGTCGACCCCACCCCGGCCTCCGGCCACCCCTGCTCAACTGAGGAGGGGAATTCAAACCTGACGGTTTCCGAATAGAATAATGCCTCCTTTTGAGGCCCTCGTTGTCTTGACAGTCCAAACTCAGCGTTGTACGCTGCGAATTGCCGTCAACACCAGGATTATCAATCAGATAATTCAATATCTGACCTAGTGGCTCTCGTTGTCTGTTTCAATGCGTAGTTCATCGAGCAGGCGCGCGGCCGGCGAGCATGCGGCGCTCGGGAAGGAAGAGAAGTTGAGAATCACTAAACTCACCGGAAAAGTTACATTCGTGCTGAGCTTGCTGACGCTGGGAGTGGGCAGAGCCTCGGCGCAAGTGACCGTTTCTCCCACGAGCGTCAGCTTCGGCTCGGTGGCCTTGAATGTATTGGGGTACGCGCCCCGCGTCACGCTGACGAACCACTTCACAAGCAAAGTGAGCTTGACCGGCATTACTTTCGGACTGCCTCAATATTCGGTGAACACGGGCCTTCCCCAGCAAACTCTGGCGCCGGGACAATCGGTACAGTTTGGCTTCATCTTTCTCGCCCGGAAGGCCGGCACGTACAACTCGACCATCACTTTCAATATTCAGGGACAGGCGGGCGTCCCGCTGAGTGTGTCGGCCACTGGCTTTAACACCCGCGCGGCGGCCACGCTGAGCGCCACGGCGCTGGATTTCGGCACGGTGAATCTGGGGAGCACATCGAGCAGCCAACCCGTGACCGTGACCAATACGGGTACGGCTGCCCTGAGCATCGCTGCAGCCGATAACGGAGCCGACGGCAATCACCTGCTGGGGATTTATCACCAGCCATTTTCCTATACCGGTCCCGCTCCCCCTGCGACCCTGCAACCCGGCCAGTCCGCGACGTATCAGATCGCGTTTTCGCCGGTCGTCGTGGGACCGACGACCAGCACTCTGACCTTCTGTTACAGCGTGCTGCCTTGTAACGCCGTCGATTTCACCGGAACCGGAGCGTCGCCGACCAGTGGTCTGAATATCACCAGTTATCCGACCCTGCCTTCCGCAACGCAGGGCTTCGCCTATCAGGCCAACGTCACGGCTCTCGGGGGGAAAGCGCCGTACCGCTTCCGCGTGCAGTCCGGATCGATGCCGCCAGGTCTGACAATCAATGGCACCACGGGCGCGATTACGGGAACCGTCACTTCAACCGCCACCGTGGGCGCCTACACGTTTACGGTCCAGGCTCAGGACAACAGTTCTCCTCGGCTGAATGCAACTCAGATGGTCACGCTGAACGTCAGCGCGCCCACGGGAGCCAACTGCGCCGTCACCAGCGTGAATGTGCCCAACACCAGCACTCCGATTGTGGACCTGATGGATCTCGGCACGGGCACTTACCAGGGCCAGGAGGGTGGGCTTTATCCCTACGGTTCGAATATCGATCCGGATCCGCACCACTCCGATGGAGTTGCGATCGCTGAGGGCCTTGCGGCCATGCCGGCTCCCTACGTTCTGATTTCGATCGGCGAATCCGCCAGCCAGCAGCCCTTTGAGGAGTTCATCACCCAGGCCAACGCCGATCCAGAGAAAAACAGCAATCTGGTTATTGTGGATGGCGCCGAGGGCGGCGCGACGGCGAATATCTGGATGCAGTCCACCTCTGCCTACTGGGACGAACTCATCAATTACTCGTTACCGTTCGCCGGCGTCAACAGCAACCAGGTGGTGGCGGCCTGGGTGGATGACGTGAACTCTCAACAGGGCGCCACGTTTCCGGGCGATGCGCAAACGCTGCAGGGCGCTTACGAAACTATCGCGCAGCTTCTGCTACAGAAGTTTCCCAATATCAAGCTGATGCTTTTCTCGAGTCTCAACTATTCCGGATATTCGCAAGGGATAAACACAACGCTCAACGAGCCCCAGTCCTACGAAAGTGCGTTCGGCGCCAAGTGGGCGATTCAGGATCAGATCAATGGCGCCGCGAACCTGAACTACGACTCCGCCAACGGCCCGGTGCTCGCTCCGTGGATGGGCTGGAGCTTCTACTATTGGGGCAACGGCTTGATTCCGCGCAGCGACGGCATCACATGGAGCTGCCAGGATCTCAATTCCGACGGATTGCATCCATCCGATCCATTGGGACACATCAAGATCGGCCAATACCTGCTGGACTGGTTCAAGACATCGGACCTCACGGCGCCATGGTTCGTACAACCGTAAGGAAGTGACAGGAAAAGAGGGTGGGGCCGGGGGGTGGTGTCCTCATGGAAAACACCGGTTGACACCACCCCGGCCTCTGGCCACCTCTCCTCAATTGACGAGGGGCACATTTCATCCCGCGACTATTCGCTTGGAGTGAGCGGCTGCCACAGTTCGATCTTGTTGCCGTCGGGATCGTAGATCCAGGCGAAGCGGCCGTAGCTTTCGTCCTGCCGCTTAGGGTCGATGCGGACGCCTTCTTTCGCGAGGCGGTCGAGCAGCGCGTCGAGGTCGTCGACGATGTAGTTGATCATGAAGGAAGCCGGGCTGGGCTCGAAATATTTGGTATTGCCGGGGAAAATGCTCCAGACTGTCATCTGCTCATTTTCAGGATTGTCTTTTTCACGCCACGGCAGCATGACATCGTGTCCGCTATCCCCGAGGCCGAGATGTTTCGCGTACCATTCCTTCATTTCTTGCTGATTCGCGGACTTGAAGAAGATGCCACCGATGCCGAGGATTCGGCCTTGCTGGCTCATGCTTGTTCTCCTTCTTTGTGCTTGTACAGGGGCAATGCCGCCTTACTGAGGATTACCGAATACAGTGACGCCGAGGTTGTAGCGACGCTGCCCTCAGCGCCGAGATCGCCGGTGAGGACGCCGGCGCTACATCGTGCGGATCGCGAACACAGTTCCGCCGTACCCGGTGGCGCCTTGATATTTGCTTGTCCCCCAGAGCCGGCCGCCGTAATTCAGCATTGGCGCCTGAGGAGTGCTTCCGCCGGCGCCGCCCGTGAATGAGTGCAGGACCGTCTCGCTGCCGTTCACGTCCACTTTGAACACCACCCCGACGCCGCCCGTGCCCCCGACCGACGCCGTGCCATAAAGATTGCCCGCGGAGTCCCGGACCAGTCCTGCCGTCGAACTACCCCCGTCTGGGCCGCCCGTGAACTTATACAGCACGTGTATTTGGCCGGCGGGATTCAGCTTGAAGACAACTCCACAGCCCCCGAGCTGACACGCGCGGCTTGTCCGGTAGCCACCGGTGATGGTGGTGCCGTAGAGATTTCCGGCGGAGTCGCGAACCAGGCCGCCTTCGGGGGTCTTGCCATCCGTCGCATTGAAGCTGAGCAAGACGGTTTCGCGGCCCAAGGGGTCGAGTTTGAACACCACTCCGCATCCCGAGAAGGAACACCAGTTACCCGTCTCCTGGCCGCCGAATCCCGTCGTGCCGTAAAGATTGCCGGCGGGGTCCCGGATGAGCGGCGCATAGGGCATCGCGCCGTCGGCGAGGCCCGTGAAGGTGTAAAGGACCGACTCATTGCCGCCCGTATCGACCTTGAACACCACCCCGCATCCGACAGGCAGGCACTGCGTATTCGCCGTACTTCCGCCGCTGAAGGTGGTGCCGTAGAGATTACCGGCGCTGTCCAGAAGCAAACCGTTGGGATAGATCCCGTCTCCAGAACCCTCAAAGGTGTGCAGGACCGCGAAATTGCCCGCCGGATCCAGCTTAAAGACAACTCCGCACCCATAAGGAGCGTTGCAATTCAGGTCGCCGCCGTCTGCGGTGGTTCCGTACAGGTTCCCTGCCGGGTCCCGCACCACGCCGCTTTGCGGGAAAGCTCCGTCCGCACCTCCGGTGAAGTTGTAAAGCACGGTCTCGATGCCCGAGGCGTCCACTTTGAAGACAACACCGTAGCCGGGATTGCTGCTGCCTCCAAATACGGTAGTACCGTACAGATTGCCCGAGCCGTCCGCGACCACGCCGGCCTGTGGAGCTTGACCGTCGGCGCCGCCGGTGAAGCTGTAGACCGTCTTGAAAAGCTGCGCCTGCGCCTGCGCCACCCCGGCCAACACGAGAAGCACGATTCCCGCGATGACCATCCACGAGCCACCGGCTCGTGCAGATTTTCTCTTGTCCACGTCATCCTCCGCCCCGGAACTCTAGCAGCGGTCGCTTGCGACGGTCAAGGGACGCCCAGGTCCAACGGTGTCATTTACCGCATCGTCATGCCCGCGGAAGCGGGCATCTAGTTTTGGGGCCATCTCAAGGATCTCCTGATGGATTCCCGCTTCGCGGGAGTGACGGTGTTCCGGAGAAGGCCTTAGACCGGCAAATGATCCACTGCCTACGCAACGAATCTTATACACTTCGATTTGGTTAGCATGCTCACAAAAGTGTATATTGGGCGCGTGCCTGCACAGACCATCCCGACTGTGTTGTTGCTGATTGCCGTCCATGGTTCCGCTGCCCGACCGGGACACACACTGAAGTTCGCGCCGTCGCGGCAGATCACCGTAGCCGCAGCCGCCGACCTCACGTTCGTCTTCAAGGAGGTCGCGGCGCGCTTCGAAAAAGAGACCGGTATCGCCGTCCAGTTATCGTTCGGCTCCTCCGGCAATTTCTTTGCCGAGATTCAGAACGGCGCTCCGTACGATATCTTCTTCTCGGCCGACGTCCGCTATCCGCAGCAACTCGAGCGGGCCGGGTTGATCAAGCCCGGGACGCTCACTCCTTATGCCCGCGGGAAAATTGTGCTGTGGGCGCCGAAAAGTTCCAGCCTGGACCTGAATCGCGGCCTCGGTGTGCTCGTCGATCCGGGCGTCCACAAGATCGCCATCGCCAATCCTGAGCACGCCCCTTACGGGCGCGCTGCGGTCAGCGCCTTGCAGCACGATAGTCTATACGATAAAGTACGCGATAAGCTGGTGTTGGGCGAGAACATTTCGCAGACGGCGGAGTTCGTGCTTTCGGGCAGCGCCGAGGTGGGAATTGTGGCGCTTTCGCTGGCCCTTTCGCCGACCATGAAGGATCAGGGCAAGTATTTCGAGATACCGGAGTCCAGTTATCCGCCTATCGACCAGGCGGCTGTAATCCTCAAGTCTTCGCACAACAAAGAGGCCGCCAGCCAATTGCTGGAATTCATGCGTCGTCCGGAGATTGCCGCCCTGATGAGGAGCTATGGATTCGCGCCTCCGAAAGCCGGGCCCGGCGGTGAGGATACCACCGCTCCAGCGCCCCGCAGGGCGCCATGAACTGGCCCGCCCTCATCCTGAGCCTACGTCTCGCGCTCACCGTGGCAGCGGCGCTCCTCATTCTGGGCATCCCTGTAGCCTACTGGATCACCTTCTCGCACTGGCGGTGGAAATTCCTGGTGGAGGCGGTGGTGGCGCTGCCGCTGGTGCTACCGCCCACGGTACTGGGATTCTATGTGCTGGTCGCCATCGGATCGCGCAGTCCCTTCGGCCGCTGGTACCAGTCATGGTCGGGTCACGGCCTGCCGTTCACCTTTGAAGGACTGGTGCTGGCATCGGTGCTCTACAGCCTGCCGTTTGCGGTGCAGCCGACGGCCGCCGCGTTCGCGCTCGTCGATCCCAATCTGATCAACGTCTCCTCGATTCTGGGCGCTTCGCCCTGGCGCACGTTCTATCGCGTCATCCTGCCGCTCTCGGCCGGCGGCGTTGTCACCGGTGTAATCCTCAGCTTCGCGCACACCCTCGGCGAATTCGGAGTGGTGCTGATGGTCGGCGGCAATATCCCGGGCGCGACGCAAACCATCTCGATTGCCGTCTACGACCAGGTGCAGGACCTCAATTTCGTCGCGGCCAATCACACCGCCCTTGTGCTGCTGGCGTTTTCGTTCATCACGCTCTCTCTGACCTACGCTCTCAATCGGAGAATCTGGGCCGTATGGCCAATGCATCAATGATCGCGGACGATCGCGCCGGGCTCGATGTCGGCATCCGCAAGCGATTCGCCGGCGGATTCACGCTGGCGGCGGAATTCCGCGCCAGCGCCGGCATCACCATCCTCTTTGGGCCTTCGGGCTCCGGCAAGACCACCCTGCTGAAATGCGTCGCCGGACTGGAGAGGCCGGACTCAGGGCGGGTGTCGCTCGGTCCGCGCGTCTTCTTCGATTCCAAGCAGAAGATCGATGTCCCGGTGCGCGAGCGCGCCATAGGGTACCTCTTTCAAAGCCTCGCCCTATTCCCACATCTTACCGTCGAGGGAAATGTCGCTTACGGCCTCGCGCATCACCCTGCGGAGCTGCGGCGCGCGCGCATGCGGGAGATTCTGGAATCGTTCCGCGTGGCGCATCTGGCGACACGCAAGCCGGGCGCGATTTCGGGCGGCGAGCGCCAGCGCGTCGCGCTCGCGCGATCGCTGGTGACCGATCCGGCACTGCTGCTTCTCGACGAGCCGCTATCGGCACTCGATGCGCTCGTGAAATCGAAGATCATCGACGATCTGCGCGCCTGGAATGCCTCGCGGAACATCCCGATCCTTTATGTCACCCATTCGCCTGCGGAGGCGTTCGCGCTCGGCGAGCGAATCGTCGTGCTCGAGGCCGGGGGCGTCCTGGCACAGGGGACTCCACAGGAAGTGCTGGCGGCGCCGCGTCATGAAACCGTGGCGCAGATGGCGGGATTCGAGAACATCTTCGATGCCACCGTGACCGCGATCCTCGAGGACCATGGCACCATGCGCTGCCGGCTGGGCGAGAGCACCCTCGAACTCGAGGTTCCCCTGCTCTGGACCGAACCGGGTTCAGCGACGCGCGTGGCGATCCGCGCCGGCGACATTCTGGTCGCGAAGGCGCGGCCGGAGGGAATCAGCGCGCGCAATCGTTTCCAGGGAACCTTGTTGTCGCTGGAGCGTCGCGGCGTGACGGTGATCGCTACTATTGACGCCGGAGTTCGATTCGAAGTTCATCTGACGCCGAACGCCATCCAGGCTCTCGGACTCAAGGCCGGGCAGCAGGTCTGGCTGATTGTGAAGACGTACTCGTGTCATTTGGTCGCAGTCGACAGTTCACAGTCGACAGTTCACAGTTGACAGTCGACAGAAAAAATCGTGAAACTGCCGACTCACTACTGTCGACTGAAGACTGTCAACTGTTACTCTACTGAACCCGGGTCTCAGACGTCCGTGGCGCGCTGACGCTTACCGCCTTCACCACGAACTGGCTGCGCGGGTACTTGCGGACGGTCTGTTCGAGTCCCCACAATGGCGCTTCCGAGCCTTCGTCTTTGAGATTCTGGAATGACTTGGTATTGGTGCTGGCACAGCGCGGGCACGGCATCAGGGGCCGGCCTAACACCAGGGTAAGCGGGGCTTCCGAGTAGAAGACGGAGTTCACCACGTCGTGGCCGGTTTGCATCATGCAGTTGTAACAAACGTACCAGTATCGTCGGTCGATCCCGCGCAAACGGTCCAGAATGCCCATGGGCCCTCCTTGATGTGGCTGGATTGATTATGATTAAGGCGACAGTTGACAGTCAACAGTGAGACGGTCGGAAACTCAAAAAGTCGACAATCTACAGTCGCTGTTAACAGGAGGCAGCCGGCAGAAGGCGGTTGGCGGGGCCTATTACCCTTATACGCAGATCCCCGCGCCTTACGTGCCGCTGCTCGAGAGTTACTTCACGCTCACGCTGCGGACCGCCGCATCTACTGACAGCCTCACCGGAGCCGTGCGAAACGAGATCCACGACATCGATCCGGACTTGCCCGTTTACGAAATCCATGCCATGGAGGGTCTACTGCGCGAGTCGGCCGCAGCCAACCGATTCCAGATGGTGCTGTTCGGCGCCTTTGCGGGCGTTGGCCTGCTGCTGGCTGCGGGCGGAATTTACGGCGTGATCTCGTACTCGGTTACCCAGCGTACGCGCGAAATCGGCGTCCGCATGGCATTGGGCGCTGAACGCGGCGAGGTGCTGAGACTGATCGTGTCAGACGGAATGCGTCTGGCACTGGCCGGCGCGGCGCTGGGCATCGCAGGGGCGCTGGCCCTCAGCCGCTTCCTCAGTGGCTTGCTGTACGGCGTAAAAGCTACCGACCCCGCCACTTTCGCCGTTGTGTTTGTCTCGCTGACCGCTGTGGCGCTCCTCGCCTGCTATCTGCCGGCGCGGCGGGCCACGAAAGTGGATCCCATGGTCGCGTTGCGCTACGAATAAGCGGGTGTACCGTCAAGGACGGCCTCGAAACTCCAAATGCATTCTTTGTCCGCCCCGGTGTAATCTAGGTCTGCGGGGGGAAAAGGAGAGAAACGGCATGAAGAACGGAAACGTGTTTTCGGCTTTCCTGATTGGGTTTGTAGTGGGTGCAGGCGTGGCGTTGCTGTTTGCTCCGCAGTCGGGCGAAGAGACGCGTGAATGGATCTCCGACAATGCCCGCAAGAGTTACAAAGAAGCGTCGCGGGCGGTCGAGGACGCGGTGGACCGCGGCACTGAAGCTGTCCAGCGCGGCAGGGACCTGGTCAACGACACGGCAACAGCGGCCCGCAAGGTGTACGACAAGGCTGCCCGGGCTGTCAGCTAAGCTGAGCGCTACGGGCCGCACCGCGGTTCTGAACAGGATCAAGCGGGTTCCCAGGGCAAGCAATCGCCCAGCGAGGGTGTGGCATGGAAGCGACGGTACAGGAGCGTGTAATCAAGCCGGCCAGAAACTGGATTGACGGCAAGCCGTCCGAGCGTTCTGCGGCAGGGGACATAGAAGTAATCAATCCCGCCACCGGCGAAGTCCTCACCACCGTGCCGCGAGGCAATTCGAGTGATATCGATGATGCCGTCGTGTGCGCGCGCCGCGCCTTTGAGAAACCCGCCTGGCGCGACATGAAACCGTCGGCGCGATCGAAGATGCTTTGGCGCATCGGCGAGCTGATCGAGAAGAACCTGGATGAGCTGGCCCGGCTGGAATCGCTGAACGCGGGCAAGCCGCTCAAGAGCGCAAAGAACGGCGACATGCGCCCGGCCGCCGACATTTTCTACTACTACGCCGGCTGGGTTCGCGCCATGCACAGCGAGGTGATTCCCGTCGACGGGCCTTTCCTGAACTACACTCTGCGCGAGCCCGTGGGCGTGGTGGGCATGATTACGGCCTGGAACTATCCCATGCTGCTCGCAGCCTGGAAAGTGGCGCCGGCGCTCGCCACCGGATGCACGTGCGTCATCAAGCCTTCCGAGATGACGCCCCTGACGACCTTGCGCCTGGCCGAAATCTGCAAAGAGGCCGGCGTTCCGGACGGCGTGGTCAACGTGGTGACTGGGTACGGTCCCGAGGCGGGCGCCGCTCTCGCGCGCCACATGGACGTGGACAAGATCGCTTTCACCGGCAGCATCCGCAGCGCGCGCGAGCTGATGAAGGCTTCGGGCGAGAGCAATCTGAAGCGTCTCTCGCTCGAGCTCGGCGGAAAGTCGCCGAACATCATCTTTGGAGATGCCGATCTCGACGCCGCCGTGCCGGCCGCGTTCTGGGCCATCTACGCCAACAAGGGTGAAGTCTGCTCGGCGGGCAGCCGCCTGCTGCTGCACGAGGACGTCTATGACGAGTTCGTCGGTCGTCTGGTCGACAAGGCCCGAAAGATGCGCGTCGGCAACCCGCTCGATCCGCAGACGGAAATGGGCGCGCAGATCTCGCAGACGCAGCTCGACCGCATCCTCGGCTACGTCGAATCAGGCAAGCACGAGGGCGCGCAACTGCTCTGCGGCGGCGAGCGCGACGTCGAGGGCGAAAAGGCCCGCGGTTTTTTCATGAAACCAACCGTATTCGGCCATGTGAAGCCGGAGATGAGGATCGCACAGGAGGAAATCTTCGGCCCCGTGCTCTCGGCGCTGAAATTCAAGGACGAAGAGGAAGCGATCGCGATCTCGAACGGCACCATTTACGGGCTGGTCTCCGCCGTCTGGACGCGCGACGTGCAGCGGGCGCATCGCCTGGCACGGCAGATCAAGGCCGGCGTGGTCTGGATCAACACCTATAACGGCTTCGACAGCGCCGCGCCCTTCGGTGGCTGCAAGCAGAGCGGATTCGGACGCGAGATGGGCATGCACGCGCTGGAGTCGTATACGCAGGTGAAGTCGGTGTGGGTGGCGCTTTGAATTCACAGTCGCTCAGTCCGGAGTCGGGCCTCGCCAATCTCGCATGAGGGACGGAAGATGAGCTGGCGCGAACGGATCACGTCGGATCCTTCAATTTGCCACGGCAAGGCGTGCATCAAGGGCACGAGGGTGATGGTTTCCGTGATTCTGGACAATCTGGCGGATGGAGAGCCACCGGAGCGAATCGCCGCAGCCTACCATGTTGAGCAGGGAGATGTCCAGGCGGCACTGGAATATGCTGCCGAACTTGCTGCCGAGCGCATGCTTCCGCTGGGAGCCTGAGGCTTGAGATTCAAGACCGATGAGAACCTGCATCCTGAAGTTGCCGAGATCCTGAAGCAACACGGGCACGATGCAGTCTCGGTCTGGGATGAGGACCTGCGTGGTGCATCAGACCTTGAGGTGGCGGAGGCCTGCCGTCATGAGCGCCGTGTCTTGCTAACCCTTGACATTGGTTTCGGGGATATTCGGCGATACGAGCCAAGCTCTTTCCCTGGCATCATCGTGATGCGTCTGGCGCACCAGAGCCGTAGAGCTGTGGCAGCAGTGCTGGACCAGCTGATGGTGCTCCTGGAAGCGCAAGTCGTGTCCGGAGCTCTGTGGATTGTAGACGAGCAACGGGTACGAATACGCCGCGGTGCTGGTGAAGAATAGATAACTGCGATTGACCAACATCCCCTCATGGACAACGAATCAGTAGGGAACTTGTTCACCGAGCATAACATCACCACGATAAAGCTCGGCGGGTTCGACATCGACGGCATTCTGCGCGGCAAATACGTCAGCCGCGAGAAATTCGACTCCGCCGTCAAGAACGGTCTTGGCTTCTGCGATGTGATCTTCGGCTGGGACTCCTCCGACGTGCTCTATGACAACGTTAGCGTCACCGGCTGGCACACCGGGTATCCGGACGCGCTCGCCCGGATCGATCTCTCGACGTTCCGGGTGATTCCCTGGGAACCGGCAACCGCGCTCTTCCTGGTCGACTATTTCGACGAGCAGGGGCATCCGCTGAGCTTCTCGCCGCGCGAGGTGCTGCGCCGCGTGGTGGCGAAAGCGCAGGAGATGGGATTCGAGCCCGAAATCGCGACGGAATTTGAATTCTTCCTCTTTCGCGAGGACCCGCACTCGATTCGCGCCAAGCACTATCGTGATCTCACGCCCCTCTCTCCCGGCATGTTCGGGTACAGCGTGCAGCGCACGGGGGTCCATTCAGAACTCGCGCACGCCCTCATGGACTCCATGCGCGATTTCGGCGTGGAGCTCGAAGGCTTCCACACGGAAACGGGTCCGGGAGTCTACGAAACCGCCATTCGCCACGATAGCGCTCTGGCTGCGGCCGACAAGGCGGCACTCTTCAAGAACGGTGTGAAGCAGATCGCCCCGCGCCACGGATTGGTGGCGACCTTCATGGCCAAATGGAATCATGGTCTGCCAGGCGCAAGCGGGCATCTACACCAGAGCCTCTGGGATCGGGCGCGCGCGCGCAACCTGTTTCATGATCCGGACAGCGCTCACGGCCTGTCCCGCGTGATGCGGCATTATCTGGCCGGGCAGTTGCGGCTGATGCCCGAATTCACGGCGTTCGCCTGCCCCACCGTTAATTCGTACAAGCGCCTGGTACCCGACGTTTGGGCGCCTACGAACGCAACCTGGGGCATCGACAATCGCACCGTGGCGCTGCGCGCGGTGCTCGGGCCGACGCCCAAGTCTGTTCGCGTTGAGTATCGGCTGGCCGGCGCAGACATCAACCCGCACCTGGCCATTGCCGCCAGCATGGCAAGCGGACTGTACGGCATCGAGCATCAGCTCGAGCCTTCGGATCCTGTCCGCGGCAACGCTTACGAGACCGATGCTCCCGCGCTTCCGCGCTCACTCGACGAAGCGACACGGCGACTGGCCGAGAGCACGGTGGCGAGGGAACTACTCGGCGAAGAGTTCGTAGACCACTATGTGCGCACGCGTGACTGGGAGGTCCGGCAATATCAGCGCGCGGTTACAGACTGGGAATTGGAGCGCTATTTCGAAATCATCTGAATACGCGCTGTAGCGGCGGTGTCCTCACCGCCGAAGGTCTTCTAATCCATGACGTGTCGGTGAGGACACCGGGGCTACAGCGGGCGACCACATCATGCCTGAATCGCTGGCGTCAATCATCAAGTTCTGCCTCGTAGCCCTGAGTTCAGTCTTCTTTCTGGTTGATCCGTTTGCTGCAATTCCGGTCTTCCTTTCCATGACGCCCGGCGACACCAGAGTCCAGAGACGGCAGACTGCCTCTCGCGCTGCCCTGACCTGCCTGATTGTTCTCTCGGTGTTCGCCGCGGCCGGCGGCCTGATTTTCAAAGTATTCGGAATCACGCTGCCGGCGTTCAAGATCGCGGGCGGCGTCATTCTGATCATGATCGGTATCGAGATGCTCCAGGCGCGCCCCTCCGGAACCAAGCAGTCGCCGGAAGAGCAGGCGGAAGGGACGGCTCGCGAGACCGTCGGTGTCATCCCGCTGGGCATCCCCATGCTCGCCGGTCCGGGCGCCATCTCCACGGTGATGATCCTGGTGGGCGATTCGCGGCGCTGGTGGCACTTTGCGGTCGTCTTCGCCGCGATCGGAGTGAGTGCGCTTGTGTCCTTCTGGGTGCTCGCGGCAGCCGATCGCGTGGGCAGATACCTTGGCGAAACAGGCATCCGGATCATGACGCGCCTGATGGGTCTGCTGTTGACGGCGCTCGCCGTGCAGTTCATCATCAACGGTTTCGCCGACCTGGGCATGGTTCACCGGCCCTGAGCTTGCAGTGTTGGGTCCATTGGCGTAGGGGCGGCCCTTGTGGCCGCCCATTTCAAGCAAGCCTGTTTATTTGGGCGGCCACAGGGGCCGCCCTACGTCCATCGATCCACCATTGAGTCTCCCAGGATCAGCCAACCAGCCTGACATCGTGAATGCGAGGTTATCAATGATCTCCACCTGGTCGTTTCCCAATCGTATTGTCTTCGGCTGGGGAGCAATTGAACAACTGCCGTCAGCGGCCGAGAGACTCGGCGCGAGCCGGCCGCTCGTGGTCACCGACCCCGGCGTGGCGCGCAGCGGACTGCTTGCGCGCCTCGCGGATCTGCTTGGGAGATCGGGGACGGGATTCGCGGTCTTTGATCGCGTGGAAGGCAATCCCACCGAGGCGAGCGTTTATCCGGGCTTAGACGTCTTTCGATCCGAACACTGCGACAGCGTGGTCGCGCTTGGAGGCGGCAGCGCGCTCGACACGGCCAAGGCGATCCGCCTGAAAGTCACTCACGATTTGCCGCTCGAAGAGTATGACGATCTGAAGAACGGCGGAGACCGCATCAGCGCAGACGTGCCACCGATGATCGCGATTCCGACCACGGCCGGCACCGGCAGCGAAGTGGGACGGAGCACCGTCATCACACTCAAGGCGACAGGACGCAAGACCGTGATCTTCAGCCCACATCTTATTCCTTCGGTGGCCATCGCCGATCCCGAGCTGACCGTCGCCCTGCCGCCGCATCTCACGGCGGCAACCGGCATGGACGCGATGACGCACAGTGTCGAGGCTTATCTCTCCATCGGCTTTCATCCCATGTGCGACGCCATCGGAATCAAGGGTGTGGAGATCGTAGGCAAAAATCTGTCCGCCGCGGTGCGCGACGGTAGGAATGCCGAAGCGCGCACGAACATGATGGCCGCGGCGATCATGGGCGCGGTTGCTTTTCAGAAGGGACTCGGCACCGTTCACTCGCTGGCGCATCCGCTCTCCACCGTCGCCGGAATGCATCACGGTCTCACCAACGCGATCCTGCTGCCGCACGTGATGCGCTTCAATTTGCCGGTATCGCGCGAACGCCTTGCTGACATTGCGGTGGCGCTCGGCGTGGACAGGCACGGCATGAGCGCCGACAGCGCTGCCGCCGCCGCGATCGATGCCATCGAGAAGCTCAACGTGGAGATCGGAATTCCAAAGCGCTTACGCGACGCCGGAGTTCGCGAGGAGCTGATCCCCACCATGGTTCCGCTCGCCATGGCGGACGGGTGCCGGCTCTGCAATCCGCGACCCACCTCCGCCGAAGACATGGACACGCTGTATCGGGCGGCGTTCTAAAAGTTCGGAGTTCGAAGTTCGGAGTTGGGATTTCGAAGCTTTCGGGGATAAGCACGTGGCGACCATCAGGCGCTTCGAGGACATTCAGGCTTGGCAGAAAGCCCGTCTGCTCACACGGGAGATATATCGAATCTCCAGCACGGGCAAGTTTGAGCGGGATTACGCCTTGCGAGACCAGATTCGCAGAGCGGCCGTCTCTTCGATGAGCAATATCGCAGAGGGCTTCGCGCGAAAGACCACTCGTGACTTCGCACATTTCCTTGACGTGGCCAGAGGATCGGCGGCGGAGACCCAATCGTTGCTTTATGTGGCTTTCGACGCGGGCTACATCGGCGGTGATCAGCTTGAGGCACTGTACGCTGCGACAGACGAGGTCATCGCCCTCATTGCAGGCCTCACAAGTTATCTTCGACGAAATCGCGACTAATGGACAACTCCGAACTCCGCAACTCCGAACTCCGAACTGGCAAACTCCACGACTCCGAACTCCGAACTCGTGCTGACGAGCACGACCTCGCCCGTCTGGGCTATGCCCAGGAACTCTTTCGCACCATGGGCGGGTTCTCGAACTTCGCCATCTCGTTCGCCATCATCTCGATTCTCACCGGCGCGATCACCCTCTACGATTACGGTCTCGCCATGGGAGGGCCGCGCGAGATGTCGCTCGGCTGGCCGCTGGTTGCGGTCTTTTCGCTCGCGGTTGCGGCCAGCATGGGCGAGATCGCCTCCGCTTTCCCGACCTCGGGTGGAATGTATCACTGGGCGACGATTCTGGGCGGCTCCGGTTGGGGCTGGTTCACGGCGTGGTTCAATATCCTCGGCCTGGTCGCAACCATCGCCGGCATCGACTATGGCTGCGCGCAGTTTCTGATGCCGCTGCTGGGCCTGCCCTCAAGGCCCGGTGTGCTGCTTGTCGTCTATGGTGCGGTGCTCGCGTCGCATGGGCTGATCAATCATTACGGCATTCGTCTCGTGGCCAGGCTCAATGACGTCAGCGTAACCGTGCACATTCTAGGGGTTGCAGCCATCGTCGGGGCACTTCTCATCTTCGCGCCCAAGCAGCCCATCTCGTTCTTCTTTCGCGCGGTCAACAGCAACGGCGCGCACTTCTACGGATGGGCGTTTCTGCTCGGCCTCCTGCAGGCTCAATGGACTTTTACCGGCTATGACGGGTCCTGCCACGTCTCGGAGGAGACGCTGGACCCGCGGCGCCGCGTACCCTGGGGCATGATCAGCGCCATCGTAGTATCCGCCGTCGCGGGCTATCTGCTGCTGGCCGCGCTGACGCTCTCCATTCACAGTATTCCCGACGTGCTCGGCGCCACGGACGCTGCGGGCAACAAGGTTCCGGCCGTGATCGCAATCCTCGAACAGTCACTCGGACGTTCCGCCGGCGCGCTGGTCTCGATGCTGGCCGTGATGGCGATGTGGTTCTGCGGGCTGGCCACGGTGACCTCGAATTCGCGGACGATCTATGCCTTCGCGCGGGACGGCGGAATGCCTTTCGCAGGTCTGTGGAGGCGCGTCGGCGCGCGGCATCGCACGCCCGCTCCAGCGATCTGGCTATCCGTCGTGGCCGCATTTCTCGCGGCCGTTTACAGCGGCGCCTATCCGGTGGTGACCTCGATCAGCACCATCGGCCTCTACGTGTCATACATTGTTCCCGTATATCTCGGCTGGCGCGCGCGGCGCGACGGATCCTGGAAGGAACGCGGCCCCTGGCATCTGGGACGCTACAGCGGTGCCGTGAATCTAGCGGCCCTGGCCTGGACGGTCTTCATCTGCGTGATGCTGGTGATGCCGCCCAATCAGCTTGCGGGCGAGACGATGATCGGCGCGACGCTGATTTTGTGCTTGTGGTACCTATCCGGAGAGGGGCGGCGCTTCCGCGAGGCTTCGCATCATGTGAGGCAAATCCACGCCGCGGCATTGAAATAGGCTCATGGCCGAGAGTCCTGGCGACGACATGCAAAACGATGCCGTCGCCACCCCTGACACACGTAGCCTCTGTAAGTAGCCAATCGTGCCGGCCTGAAGACCGGCTCTACGTCTGTTTCGACAATGGGTTCGTTTAAGCTGATTTAAGTGGCTTTCGGTGGGTTTGATTTGCCAAGGCATTCTGCGGAACTTGATGATTCTGGATTACTTGTGGGTTTGCTTCCTTCAAAATTTGAAAAATTTCGAGGGTCCTGATTTCGGGCCTAAGCGGTGCTCAGCGGCGTGGCCGCCTCCAATTTGTCGCTAACCGAGCGGTAGGAGAGGCCATCATTTTCGAGAATGACCTCCAACACCGCCGGCGGATGGATTTCGCCCTGGATGAGGGCCTCGGAAAGCGGATCCTCCACGTGCTTCTGAATGGCGCGACGTAAGGGACGCGCGCCGTACGACCGGTCGGTGCAGGTCCGTTCCACGAGCCAGCGCCCGGCTTCGGGGGCGAGCGTCAGCGAGATGTTCTTGTGGCTCAATTGCTGGTTCAACTGGCTGAAGAGCAGCTCCACAATCTGCAACAGGTCGGCGTCGGTGAGGGCGTTGAACACGATCACTTCGTCAAGCCGGTTCAGAAACTCCGGATTGAACAAGTGGCGCACCTCGCCCATCACCAGATCTTCGATCTTCTTGTCGTTGGCCGTGTCCGACGACGATTTGAATCCGAGATTCGCCCGGCGTTCGATATAGCGGGCGCCGATGTTGGAGGTCATGATGATGATGGTGTTCTTGAAATCCACCATGTTCCCGAGCCCGTCGGTGAGCTGGCCGTCTTCGAACACCTGCAGCAGGATATTGAACAGGTCCGGATGCGCCTTCTCGATTTCGTCGAGCAGGATCACGGAATAAGGGGACCGTCGCACCCGCTCGGTTAACTGCCCGCCCTCCTCGTAGCCCACATATCCCGGAGGCGATCCGATCAGCTTCGAGACCGCGTGCTTCTCCATAAACTCTGACATATCGAAGCGGATCAGGGCGCGCTCGCTGCCGAACAGGAATGAGGCCAGAGTCCGCGCCACTTCCGTTTTGCCTACTCCCGTCGGACCCAGGAACATGAAGCTGCCCACCGGACGTCCGGGCGCCTTGATGCCCGCGCGTGAACGTCGTATGGCGCGCGCCAGCGCTGAGATCGCCCGATCCTGGCTGACCACGCGATGATGGAGTTCCTCTTCAATCCTGAGGAGCTTCGACATTTCCTCTTCCTTGATCGAGGTGACGGGCACGCCGGTCCAGCGGGCCACCACTTCCTCGATATCGTCGCGGGTGACCGCGCCCATGGCGGTCTCGTCGATGTGATAGCGCTCGCGCAGCATCCGCAAGTGCTCGCGCTCCTTGCGCTCCTCTTCCGAATAGAAGCGCGCCTTCTCAAATTCGTGGCTATTGATGGCGTTTTCCATGCGATGCAGCACGAACTTGATGCGCTTCTGAACGTCGATCATCTCCTCCGGCAGCGAGCTCTGGCGCAGCTTCACGCGCGCGCCTGCCTCGTCGATGAGGTCCACCGCTTTATCCGGCAGGAAGCGATCGGGAATGTAGCGATTGGAGTGCTGCACGGCGGTGGTCAAGGAATCGTCCGTGTAGCTGACGGCGTGAAACTTCTCGTAGCGCTCCTTGATGCCGAACAGAATCTTGACGGCCTCATCTTCGTTGGGCGGAGGTACCTTGACAGCCTGGAAGCGCCGCTCCAGCGAGCGGTCCTTCTCGATCGATTTACGGTATTCGGCGGGCGTGGTGGCTCCGATGCACTGGATCTCGCCGCGCGACAGCGCCGGCTTCAGAATGTTGGCGGCATCGAGCGATCCCTCGGCCGAGCCCGCGCCCACCAGGGTGTGCAGCTCGTCGATGAAGATAATGGCGTTCTGCGAGTCCATCAACTCCTTCATGATCGTTTTCAGCCGCTCTTCGAACTGCCCGCGATACTTCGTGCCGGCGACGATCAGCGAAAGATCGAGCGCCATCACGCGCTTGTCCGCGAGGAACGACGGCACATTACCATCGGAGATGCGCTGCGCCAGACCCTCGACGATGGCCGTCTTTCCCACGCCCGGCTCGCCGATGAGCACCGGATTATTTTTGGTGCGCCGGCAGAGAATCTGCACCACGCGCTCGACTTCGTTTTCGCGGCCGACCAGCGGATCGAGCTGTCCTTCGAGCGCCGCCTGCGTCAGGTCGCGGCTGAATTCGGCCAGCAGCGACGTTTCCTTATTGCGGTTGGAAGGCTTGTCGGGGGAGCGGCCCAGTTCTTCGCGCAGGGTGGAAAGGCGCAGTCCGCGCTCGTGCAGAATTTCGGCGGCGAATGACTTTTCTTCGCGCAGCAAGCCGAGCAGCAGGTGCTCGGTGCCGATATGCTTGTGCGAGAGGCGCTCGGCTTCCTCGGCCGCGTAAGTCAGGACGCGCTTGCATTCCTGGCTCAGCGGAAGATCGACCGAGGTCGAGACCTTCTCGCGGACCGTGGTCCGCCCCTCGATCTGCTTACGGACCGATTCGATGGAAGCGTGGGAACGCAGGAAGCGGTTGGCCAGCGCTTTGTCTTCGCGCAGCAGGCCGAGCAACAGATGCTCCGTCTCAATGTAAGGACTGCCGAACTGGCTGGCTTCGTACCGGGCAAAAAAGATGACGCGACGAGCTTTCTCGGTATATCTTTCGAACATACCCCTCTAGCCTCGAAATATCGGAACCCTCGACGCCACTGCTTGCTCCGGGCTTCAGGGGCGTGGGAGCCCTGAAGCCGCCTCTTCCCTCAGTTGCCCCTCGCCGAGCCGCAAAACGCGGTCGGCCCGCGCGGCCAATTCCAGGTTGTGCGTGGCCAGCACCGAAGTGAGGCCGTGATTCCGGTGCAGCCGTCCCAACAGCTCGATCACCCGCATCGCCGTCTGGTGATCAAGACTCCCCGTGGGCTCGTCGGCCAGTAGTACCGCCGGGCCATTGGCCAAAGCGCGGGCCAGCGCCACTCGCTGCTGCTCACCACCGGAAAGCTCGCCCGCGCGTCGTTCCGCCGTGCGTTCAAGCCCCACTTCCTCCAGCAGATCCTGCGCCCGGCTGCGCGCCGCACCAAACTGCCGCCCCGCAATCAATTGCGGCAGGATGATGTTCTCGATCGCCGTAAACTCCGGCAGCAGATAGTGCATCTGCCATACAAACCCCACTTGCCGGTTCCGGTAATCCGCGCTCTCGCTGGCACTGAATCCGCCTACCCTTCTAAGACCAAAGTATACCTCTCCGGTTGAGGGAGTGTCCAGCGCGGCCAGCAGGTAGAGCAGCGTTGTCTTGCCGGCGCCCGACTCGCCGACCAGCGCGATGAACTCGCCCTGCCGGATCTCGAAGCTGAGATTGTCGAGGACAGTGACTGTTTCCGCGGCCGATGAAAAGCTCTTTGAAAGGCGCTCTGTCCTGAAGAGGACGTTTTTCCCTTCGCCGTTTTGTACACTGGCTTGTGTCATGCGCGCGTCAATGGCACGATTGCTCAGCTCAATCTGATTGTAAGCCCGGCGCAACAAACGGGGATGTCGCAATCGGTAGTGATACAGTAGTATACCCCTGGACAGGCAGCACTCTTAATGACTGCCCGAGCCCTCGAGCTGCTCAACATACCTCTCAAGCTCGCGAGTGATTTTGAGCGCGAGCTGGTCAGGCGCCATGTCGCGGGCCGGAATTTCGATACTGGCAGCGGGCGCCGGAGCAGCCTCGTTCGCCTTCGGATTCCTGTCGAGAAGTGCAGCACTCCACAGTTGGGCTCCGCTGGTCCAGTCGACAACGCTGATCGAAGTCTCCTGCGGCCGCTTCTTGGGGGGGGCCTTCGGCAGGGTGATACCGTGGCGGTCCCGGTATTCCGTGCGCCGGTCCGGAACCTCGGCGCTGATTTCCAGATCCACGCCCTCAGGATTGCTGGTCACCCGATACCGTCCCCAAGTCCGCAAGTCCTCTTGCAGCCACTTGTCCAAGTTGTTAGGCATCGGCTCGACGTAGATCAGCTTGCCGGTCACCAGCCGATTGGTGGAGGTGGGCGGCGCGGACTGCCGCGGGGGCGGCTCCTGGATCACCGGCGCGGGCGACTGCTGGGCGCGCGCCCATGGTCCCACGGCAATCAACGATAGCGGCACCAGGATTCCTCGAACGAGCCATCGACTCTGCGAAGTCATAATTCTCAACACCTTTTCGCTGGCATCGACACTGGATATTCTAGCACCGGGTGCGAAAGATCCAGCCGCATTGAAGTTGACGGTAATGTCCTGATTTCGACGTGGGATCTCCGTGGGCTCTGTGAGTCCTCCGCGGCCTCCATACTATGCTACAAGCCCTGGATTTCTTTGCGGCGTGCGACGATTTCTTGCTCGCCACTCGTCACTCGCCACTTCGGCCGATTTGGTTGCGGCGGGCCGCGCCGGGTTAAAGGCTTTCAACACGGAGAGCACGGAGGAAGCACAGAGGCCACAGATTCTCCACCACAAACTGCAATCCCACCAGCCGATGACCGTCACCTGACGACCGCCAACCGCTTGCGTCATCCAACTACCGATGTCAGGCATGATGCCAGGCGAAATCGCGCCGGCCGCGAAACCGGCTCGAGGATCGACTCCGAAGCCGTCCCGAACTCGGAGCCGACGCAGACTTGAGATTCCGCGCGGTGTCGATTCGGCCGAATTGACCGTCGACGGTCAGCTCGTACGTCTCAGCAATCTGGGCAAGGTGTTCTGGCCTAAACTGGGGGTTACGAAGCGCGACCTGCTGCAGTACTATGCTGACATCGGCCCGGCACTGCTACCTCACCTTCTGCATCGCGCCATGGTGATGAAGCGCTACCCCAACGGCGTGGGCGGCAAGTTCTTCTTCATGAAACGCGCGCCCTCTCCGCGTCCGCGCTCGATCGAGGTCTGCGCGGTTGAGCATGCATCGAGGAGCGTCATCGAATTCCCTGTCATCGAGGACCTGGCGTCGTTGCTCTGGATGGTGAATCTGGGCTGCATCGATTTGAATCCGTGGTACGCGCGCTGCGACGAAATTCATCGGCCGGACTACCTGCACTTTGATCTGGATCCGGTGCCGGAAGCCACGTTCGAGCAGGTGCTTGAGACCGCGCTGTGGGTCCGCGAGGCGCTGACGGCGCTGCGTATTCCTTGTTATCCGAAGACCACCGGCTCGCGAGGCATCCACGTTTACGTCCCCATCGAGCGCGGACCGCTGCAGAAGCAGGTGTGGACGTTCGCCAAGTTACTGGCGCAGAGGCTGGCATCTCGGCACAAGAAGCTGATCACCGCCGAATATCGAATCGCCAAGCGCCCCTCCAAGCACGTGCTGGTGGACTACAACCAGAACGCGTGGGGCCGCACCCTGGCCTCCGTCTACTCCGTGCGGCCAACGCCGCGGGCGACGGTCTCCACGCCGCTCACCTGGCAGGAAGTCGAAGCTGGCGTGCAGATAGAGGACTTCCGGATCGATAACGTTCCGCAGCGAATCCGCAGGTTGGGAGATCTTTGGAAACCACTGCTCGCCAAGCGCGGCCGGCTTCGCCTCGAGCGGTTCCTATGAGCCTGCCGATCAAGCCACCCTATCCGCCAATGGACGCCCTTGCCGTTCCCGAAGTTCCGGCCGGGCCGGAATGGCAGTACGAGCCCAAATGGGACGGCTTCCGCTGTCTTGCTTTTCGTGACGGGCATCACGCGGAATTGCAATCGAAGGCCGGACAGCCCTTGGCGCGTTACTTTCCCGAGACGGTGGAGGCTCTGCTCAGATTAAAGCCGTCTCGCTTTGTGCTGGACGGCGAGCTCGTGATTCCCCAGGGCGATCATCTCTCGTTTGATGACCTGCTCATGCGGATTCATCCGGCCGCGAGCCGGGTACAGAAGCTCTCGCGGGAAACCCCGTCGCTCTTCATCGTATTTGATCTCCTGGTCGAAGACGACGGGACCCTGCTCGCCAAGGAAACTCTCGCGAAGCGTCGCACCGCCCTCGAACGCTTCTGCGGCCGGTACGTTCGCGATCACTCGCGGATTCAGCTCTCCCCGGCCACCCGGCGCCTGGGCGAGGCGCGGCGATGGTTTACCACGAAGGCCGGCCTCGATGGCGTCATCGCCAAGCGCTTGGACTGCGCCTATGAATCCGGCGAGCGGAGCGGAGCCGTGCAGAAGATCAAGAAAGCTCGCACGGCCGATTGCGTGGTGGGCGGATTCCGCTACGCATCGAAGAAGCGCGAAGCCGGATCGCTGCTGCTCGGCCTCTATGACCAGCACCGGCGGTTGAACCATGTGGGCTTCACGTCGTCCATGCATCAGGAGGACCGTCCCGCGCTCACGAAGAAGCTGGAGAAGCTGATCGAGCCGCCGGGGTTCACGGGCTCAGCGCCAGGCGGCCCGAGCCGTTGGAGCACAAAACGCTCCGCCGAGTGGCAGCCGCTTGCGCCGAAGCTCGTGGTGGAAGTGCAGTACGACCACTTCACCGGCGGCCGCTTCCGGCACGGCACTAAGTTTCTCCGCTGGCGCCCTGACAAGGGGCCGGAGCAGTGTACTTTGGCGCAGGTCGAGCGTGAGAGCCGGACGCCGCTGCCTGCATTGGTAGATGTATAAGCGCAAGGAAAGGGCCTGACACCACCCTTATGCGGCGCCTCATCCAAGCCAGCGAGAACGGGAGACTAGGCCAGGAGACGAAAGGTGACCGAAGGCGTTGAGATTATCGTTGCGGTGATCGTGGCAGTGGCAGTCATTCTTCCCGTTTTTCTCGCCTGGCGCTCGAGGCAGAAACGCTCTCAACGCCTGCGAACCCGATTCGGGCCTGAGTACGACCGCCTCGTGGGTGAAACGGGCAGTCAGGTAAAGGCAGAAAAGGTGCTCTCAGAGCGCGTAGACCGCTCGCGCAAGATCATCATCAAGCCGTTACCCGTAGAGGATCGGGAACACTTCAGCCAAGCCTGGCGTAAGCTGCAGGCGCGTTTCGTGGATGCCCCGGGCGAGGCGATGATCGAGGCGGACCAACTCCTGGAGCAGTTGATGGCTCAGCGAGGCTATCCCACGGGCAACTTCGAACAGCAGGCGAACGACGTGTCGGTAGATCACCCGCAGGTGGTCCAGAACTATCGCCTGGCGCACGCCATTGCGAATCGCCAGCGGCAAGGCAACGCCACCACCGAAGAGCTACGCCAGGCCGTGGTCCATTACCGGTCTCTCTTCGAAGAGTTGCTCTCGCCGGGCATCTCAATTCCAACCGAGGTGAAGAAATGAAACTGGATTCCAAACCCCTTAGCACGGCCGAGCTTGCGAACGCCGGGACACCGCCCGCCGAACCGATGGCCGATCAGCCCGACGCTAGTTTGTCGGCGGAGCGGCTCGACGCGGAGGACGCCCGCAGCGCAGGCGCAGAGAGGGAGGAAATCATCCCTGAAGAGACGCGGCCCGCAGTCGAGAGTCAGCGCCCGGCGCAGCCGTCCGGCGAAGGGATTGCCGGCGAATCAGAGCCGCTGTTTGACGAGAAAGACGCACAAGGACTTCGAGGCCGCTGGAGCGACATCCAGGTGGGTTTCGTGGATGAGCCTCGGGCGGCAGTGCAGAAAGCCGACACGCTGGTCGCCGAAACCGTCAAGCGCCTTGCCGACTCGTTCGCGACCAGCCGGCGCGAATTGGAAAGTCAATGGGACCGCGAAGGCGACGTGTCAACTGAAACGCTGCGCGTCGCCCTCCAGCGTTATCGCTCGTTTTTCAACCGGCTGCTCTCGATTTAGTGAAGCATCATAGAGTGCAGTGACAATGGGTCGCTGTAGCGCCGGTGTCCTCACCGGCGATTTTCGGCGCTGCGGACAGCGCCGCTACAGCCACCGGTGTCACTATGGCTGACGCGCCGGGGAACTCGGATTATAATCGCGGTGGGTTTGAAAAGGGGGAGAGGGGATGATTTTTAAGCAGTACTACCTCGGCTGCCTGGCTCACGCGTCGTATCTGATCGCCGACGAGCAATCGCGCGTGGCAGCGGTAATCGATCCGCAGCGCGATGTCGAACAATACCTGGCGGACGCAGTCGAGCATGGCCTCGAAATCCGCCACGTGTTCCTCACTCATCTCCACGCCGATTTTGTTGCCGGTCACCTGGAACTACGCGACCGCACCGGCGCGGCTATTCATCTGGGCGCCAAGGCGGCCACCGAGTACGCTTTTACACCCATGCAGGATGGAGATAAACTCGCGCTCGGCCCCCGTGTGACGCTGACCGCGCTTGAGACTCCCGGTCACACACCGGAATCGATCTCAATCCTGATCTTCGATGCCGACGCCACCCTGCCTCCTCCTTCCGGTATTCCCCGGATCGCCTCGGAGGATGGCGTTCCCTGGGGCGTTCTCACCGGCGACACGCTGTTTGTGGGCGACGTTGGACGGCCGGACCTGCGCGTCTCGCTCGGCTGGAAAGCCGAAGACCTTGGGCGCATGCTTTACGACTCCCTGCACCACAAGCTCCTGAAGCTGCCCGATTCGACGCGCGTGTACCCGGCGCACGGCGCGGGATCGCTGTGCGGCAAGTCCCTCGGCAAGGAGAATTCGTCCACCATCGGCGTGCAGCGGCGGCTGAATTACGCGCTGCAGCCCATGTCCGCCGATCAGTTTGTGAGCCTGGTGCTCGCCGATCAGCCGGACGCGCCTGCCTACTTCACTTATGACGCGGTGCTGAACGCCCGCGAACGTCCCACGCTGGATCGCACGCTGGAGAAATCGCTGCGTCCCCTCTCGCTCGCCGAGCTCGTCGATCTCGCGAGCAGCGGCGCTCAGCTTCTCGACGTGCGCGACCCGGCTTACTTTGAGGCGGGGCACCTCGCGGACAGCATCAACATCGGCCTCGGCGGGCAATACGCAACCTGGTCGGGCACCGTGCTCGATCGCGAGCGTCCGATCGTCATCATTGCCGAGCCCGGCCGCGAGTACGAAGCCGCCATGCGGCTGGGGCGCATCGGATTCGACCGCGTGGCGGGATATCTCGAGGGCGGCATGCAATCCGTCGCGCTTGCCGGTGAGGCTCCAAACTCACCCGCACTCACGGAGGCGGTTGCGGAATCGGGCGAAGCCAGGAGCTCCATACTGCTTGCGGTCACCGAGCGCATCTCTCCAGAAGCGCTGGAGGAAGAACTCCGGCAGGATGCGGCGACTCGTCCCCTCATCCTCGACGTCCGCGCGCCCCGCGAATGGTCCCCCGACCACATGGAGGGCAGCGTCAACCTGCCCTTGAATCATCTCGCGGAACGCCTTGAGGAGCTGCCGCGGATGCGACGCATCGTGGTCCATTGCGCCAGCGGATATCGCTCGTCAATCGCCGCCAGCATCCTGAAACAGCGGGGATTCACGGACGTCGCCGATCTTGCCGGCGGTTTTAATGCCTGGAAGATGCGCAACCCGCAGGCGCCCGCAGCAGTCAGCGCATGACGCTAAAGGGCATCTGCCACCGTGCCAGCCTGAGGGCCGGCGCTACATGCTAAACTGGTAATCTATAGAGGCGTGGAGCACATCCAGAATCTCCGCAAGAGTGAGCGATATGCCGGATGAAAAGGACGACTCGGGTTTCAAAGTAGTGGATCGGCGTCCGTTCGCCTCTGACGGCAGCGTCCGTTCGGAGCCGAGCGCGCCGCCAGCCGTGCCTCCGCAGCCGTCCGAACCGCCGGCAGCTGCCGCGTCGGGGCCCGCAACGCCGGCAGGTCCGGCCAGCGCCGAACCATCGCGTCAGGAATTTGAAGAATCGGCCGCCCTCGAGTCTCGCGAGGATTTCGGCCTGGAAGGCGGAGCCGAGTCCGGCGAGTACTCCGGATTTGAGACGCTGGTTTCCTATCTCGGAACCACGGCCATGTTTCAGATGGGACTGGTGGCGGGACCGGGCGGGCAGCGCATCCCTTCCGACCTCATCAACGCCCGCAACACGATCGATATGATTGAGGTGCTGCAGCGCAAGACGAGTGGCAACCTCACGCCCGACGAGTCGCGCCTGCTCGAAGACGTCCTCTATGAGTTGCGCATGGCCTACGTGGAAGTAGAGCGGCGCGGCGCCCGACCCAAATGAGGCTGACCTTCCTCGGCACCGGAACGTCCACGGGGGTGCCCACGCTCGGCTGCAACTGCGCCATCTGTCATTCGTCCGACCCGCACGACAAGCGTACCCGTCCGTCCGTGCTGCTGGAGTTCGACGGCCGCGCCGCAGTGATCGACACCACGCCGGACTTCCGGCAGCAGGCCTTGCGCGAGTCGCTGCAGCGTCTCGATGCAGTCCTGTTCACCCACGATCACGCCGATCACATCTTCGGCCTCGACGACGTTCGCGCGTTCTATTTCCGGCAGAGGATCCCCATTCCGATTTATGCCGATGAGCGCACGCTCGGCAGCATCCGCCGTGTCTACAAATACATTTTCGATCAGGACTATCCTTACGGCGGCCTCGCCAAGCTCGACACGCACGTGATCGAGGGTCCGTTCGACTTGTGGGGCGAGCGCCTTGTTCCTCTACCGCTTTTCCACGGCGTTTTGCCCATTCTCGGCTTTCGCTTCCGACGCGCCGCTTACCTGACCGATTTCAGCAGCATCCCCGATTCCACGGCCTCGCTGCTCGAAGGCCTCGATGTGCTCGTCCTCGACGCCTTGCGCCATCAGCCTCATCCTTCACACTCGACGGTTGAACAGTCGCTGGCGTGGGTGGAGCGTCTGAAGCCGCAGCGCGCGTTTTTTACACACATTGCGCACGAGCTCGGTCACGAGATCACCAACGCTGCGCTGCCGCCGCATGTCCGGCTGGCGCACGACGGATTGAAGGTAGAAATCTAGACGAGCCATGACCAAGGACGCCAAGTACTCGCTCATAGCGCTCGCGAGCAGTGTCCCGGCCCTTACCTTGTTGCTCTGGATGACTTTTGAGAACTGGAACTGGGCGAAATGGTTCGGCTTCGTGATGTGGACAGGACTAGTCTTCGGTGGCGTCCTCTACTTTTACGCCAAGAGTGTTGACACTATTGAGCGGTGTTTCTGGCTGTTTCACAGCATGCTGGCAGTCCACATAATTGCTTCGATCTTCTGCCTTCGGTCAATTGGCAGCTCTCCGAAAACGCTGTTTTTCTGGGCGCCGCGTGAAACCGCGCTCGTGGGGGCTGTTCTTGCCCTCTCTGGGGGAGCGCGCAGTGAGCGGCGACGGGAGCAGGAAACGAAAGTACGGCTGGCTGCCTCACCCCGCGCATGAGGCAACTCGGAGCGATCCGATCTCAGCTGATACATGAACACCATGCATCATTCCGGCGAACTGAGTGCTCCGTTGACGTCCAGCGTTGTTACGATCGGAAATTTCGATGGCGTTCATCTCGGACACCAGGCGCTGCTGCGCCGTGTCGTTGAGCGCGCACGGGCCGCCGCCGCGACGGCGGCGGTACTCACCTTCGACCCGCATCCCACGCAGGTCCTGGCTCCCGAGCGGGCCCCAAAGCTTCTTACGACTCTGCCGGAAAAGCTGCGCCTCATCGAGGCCGCCGGCATCGACTTAACCTGGGTACGCCCATTCACGCGCGAACTCTCGGTCATGTCACCCGCTGAATTCTTCGACGACGCGCTCGTGCACGGACTGCGCGCCTCCGCGATCGTGGTGGGTCCTAACTTCCGCTTCGGACACAAGCAGGCGGGCGATGTCAAAACGCTTGCGGAACTGGGACGCAGCACGGGTTGCGAGGTCGAAGTGGTGGAGGCGCTGAGGCTCCGCGGCCAGATGGTTTCAAGTTCGCGCGTTCGCGAGCTGGCGGAACTCGGCCGCGTCCATCAAGCCGGACGATTGCTCGGACGCCCGTTCAGCGTGTCCGGGGCAATCGTGGCCGGCAGCGGCATCGGGCGGACTCAAACCGTTCCCACTTTGAATCTCGCCCCATTCGATCCGCGATTTCCGCGCCAGCTTCCCAAGACCGGCGTGTATGTAACTTACACGCTCGTCGCGGGCGCCACGCATCAGTCGGTCACCAACGTCGGACACAAGCCGACATTCGGCGAACACGAACTTACGGTGGAGTCGTTCCTGCTCGACTATCGAGACGGACGCATCGAGGCTGACGAAATGGAAATTCAATTCCTGCACCGGCTGCGCGACGAACGGAAGTTCCCCGACGCCGCCACGCTCAAGACTCAGATCATCCGGGACGCGCAACGGTCAATGACGTTTTTCCGGCGGCTGCGGGTCGTCCAGGAGAGGGTCAGCGCCGACGCGCTGTAGCGGGGCTTTGTAGCGGCGCTCTATGAGCGCCGGCTCTTGCTGAGGAGTCGGCGGTCGTAGACCGCAGTCAAATCCGGCGGTCACAGACCGCCGCTACAGCAGTCGGCGGGCGAAGATCGGCGGGCGAAGATCGGCGGGCGGCGGTCGCGCCAGGGCCGAGCGGCTTCAAGCTGAGCGGCCAAGCGAAACAGCGTGGCTTCGTCGCCGAAGCGTCCCAAGAAATGAACGCCGACCGGCAGGCCTTCGGCGTTCCACGCGAGCGGCACGGACATGGCGGGCTGTCCGGTCGCATTGGCGATCGGAGTAAAGGGCACGAACTGCTGAGCGCGGCGCAGCCCAGCAAGGGGATCGCCGGGCTGTGAATCAAAGCTGCCGAGCGGCAAGGGAGGCTCGGCGAGCGTCGGCGTCAGCCAGACGTCGTAACTTTGCATGAATCGCGCGAGCTCGCGCGATATCCGTTGCAGGATGGTTTGGGCAAGAATGTAGTTCGCCCCGTTCACCTGGCGGCCCATCTCGTAGAGGGCCCAGGTGAGCGGCTCAAACTGATCCGCCGTGAGGGCGCGGCCGGTTCGCAACGCCATTCCGTCCATGGTGGCTGTACAGCCCGCCGCCCAGATCGCGATGAATGACTGGCCGAACAGGCCGGGGTCGATGCGAGGCGACGCTTCCTCGACGTGGTGCCCCAGATTCTCGCAGAGGGCGGCTGCATCTCGGGCCGCAGCGATGCAATCCGCGTGGATCGGTACGCCCGAGGGTGCGGCGGTGGTGAGCGCAATGCGCAAGCGCCCGGGTTCACGTCCGATCTCCTCGCGGTAAGGACGTTCGCGAGGCGGTGCCCAGTACGGATCGCCAACATCGGGGCCACAGGTCGCGTCGAGCAGCGCCGCGCTATCGCGGACGGATCGCGTGAGAGCGTGCTCAACGACCAAACCGCCCATGATGTCGCCCATGTCAGGCCCGAGCGGATTGCGCGCGCGCGTCGGCTTCAGGCCGAACAAGCCGCAGCACGATGCTGGGATGCGGATGGACCCTCCACCGTCGTTGGCATGCGCCATGGGAACCGTGCCCGAGGCCACGGCGGCGGCTGAGCCTCCGCTCGATCCACCCGTGGAGCGATCGAGTTTCCATGGATTGCGGGAGGGGCCAAACAAGCGCGGTTCGGTGGTCGGCAAGATGCCGAGTTCCGGTGAATTCGTCTTCCCGACGATCACCAATCCGGCCTGCTTGAGCCGAACCACCAATTCGCTATCGTGGTCAGGAACGTAATCGCGAAGATAGGACGAGCCCGAGGTGTGACGCACGCCGGCGAGGTATCCGAGGATGTCCTTCAGAAGGAACGGCACGCCACGGAAAGGTCCGTCAGGCAACCCGGAGCGCGCCGCATCGCGGGCCTGATCAAAAAGCGGCGTGACGACCGCGTTGAGCGCTTGGTTGAGCCGCTCTATGCGTTCGATGGCGGCGTCCACCAGCTCAATCGGCTGCACCTGGCCACTTGCGACCAGTTCCGCCATAGCCAAGGCGTCCAGGCGGCTGAATTCAGGGAGCGACGACATCGCAGGGTTCTGAGCAACTTGCTTACTGCAAGACTGGGGGGCGACGCTCGGCAACAGGCCCGGCCTCGGTCAACGGAGCCGATGCCGCCGCAGCACGGTCCGCGACCAATCGCTCGATCTCTTCAAGTAAGGCGGGCACAATTTCAGCTTCGGTGACGCGCCGGATCGCCTTGCCTTCGCGATAGATCATGCCGTTGCCGCGTCCAGCCGCCACGCCGAGGTCAGCTTCGCGCGCTTCCCCCGGGCCATTGACGGCGCAGCCCATCACCGCTAGCGACAGCGGCATCTTGATGTGCTTCGTGGCTTGCTCGATCTCGCCGGCGATCTTGAAGAGATCCACTTCCAGGCGGCCGCAGGTCGGGCACGCGATCACCACGGGACCGCGGCTTCGCAGCTCCAGCGATTTCAATAGCTCGTATGCCACGCGCACTTCCTCGACCGGATCGGTGGCGAGCGAGACGCGAATCGTGTCACCGATCCCTTCCGCCAGCAGCATGCCCATGCCGACGCAGGATTTCACTGTACCGGAGAACTGCGTCCCTGCTTCGGTGATGCCGAGATGAAAGGGATAATCGACTTTCGGCGCCAGCTGCCGGTACGCCGCCACCGCCATCTTTACGTTCGAGGCTTTCAGCGAGACGATGGTCTCCGTAAAACCCAGGTCTTCGAGAATGCCGATGTGGTAGAGCGCGCTTTCGACCATACCCTGCGGCGTAGGAAAGCCGTACTTCTCAAGCAGGCGCCGCTCCAGCGATCCGGCATTGACGCCGATGCGAATCGGCACATGCTGTTCCTGCGCCCGGCGCACCACCTGCCGGACTTTTTCCGCGTCGCCGATGTTGCCGGGATTGATCCGCAGCTTGTCAATGCCGGCATCGAGCGCCATCAGCGCGAATCTGTATTGGAAGTGGATGTCGGAGACGAGAATGGAATCGGGGCAACGCTTGCGAATCTCAGGAAGCGCCTGGGCCGCCTCCAAGTCAGGCACCGCCAGGCGCACGATCTCGCAGCCGGCGGATTCCATCTGCTGAATCTGCTCCACGGTGCGCGCCACGTCGCGTGTGTCCGTCTTGGTCATGGACTGCACCACGATGGCGGCATCGCCGCCGACGGTTAGACGCCCGACCTTGACGGGTCGCGTCTTGCGCCGCGGCGGGAAATATTCGTGGTCGCTGAAATTCATTCTCAGTTCTCAGTTCTCAGTTATCAGTGATCAGCCTTCGCCAGCGGCCATGAAGAACCGGCAACTGACGACTGACAACTGAGAACTGACAACTGACCTCTAATACGGCTTGAACGTCTTCACCAGATCGTTGTACATGACGAAGACGGTCAGCAGGAGCAGCAGCGCCAGGCCCACCTGAACCACGCGCTCTTTGACGCGCAGGCTCAGATCGCGCCGGATGACGGTTTCGATCAGCAGCAGCATGATCACGCCGCCATCGAGGATGGGGACCGGCAGCAGGTTGAAGATTCCCAGCGAGAGGCTGACCGCGGCTGACACGCTGATCAGGTCCGGAATGCCGGCGCGGTACGCTTCCCCGGACATCTGCGCGATCGCGATGGGTCCCGAAAGTGACTTCGCGGACATCTGTCGTGTCAGGATTTTGCCGACTGCGTCGAAGCTCAACTGGCAGGTCTTCAGATTCTCCTCGAGCGAGGCCACGAAAGCCTTGGGCCACGGCAATTGCTTGACGATCACGTAGCGCAAGCCCACGCCGATCAGCCACTGTTTGTGTTCCGTGCCGTTCCCAAGGTAAGGAGTCACGGAAAAATCGAGGGTCTGATCGCCGCGTGCGACTGTGATCTCGGCCGGCTTGCCTTGATTGATCTGCAGGCTCGAGATCAACGCTTGCGAACAGAGCACGGGCTTGCCGTTCAAAGCGACGATACGGTCGCCTCTGCGGATTCCGGCGCGCGCCGCCGGGGCTCCCGACTCGATTTCGTCCACCTGGGCCGGCAGGCACGCCTCCCACCCCACGTCACCCAGTTCTTCGCGGCCTTCGGGACGCGGAGTTACCGTCGTCTGCTCGCGCGCGCCGTTCCGGAAGAATTCAATCGGAAGGCTGGCGTTCGGCGACATCGCCACCTTCAGTTCCAGGTCCTCCCACGTGGGGTTCTGCAGGTCCCCGATGCGCGTAATGAGATCGCCGGGCATCAGGCCGGCCCGCGCTGCGACCGACCCGGATGCCACCTCACCAATGCGAGCCGGTTGCGTCTCAAACGCCGGCTCCTCGTCGTGATAACGGTTCAGTCCGGTCAGCAGGAGCACGGCGAGAAGGATATTCATCGTCGGCCCCATAATCACGATAAAGAAGCGCTGCCAGCGCGGACGTCCGAGAAACTCGCCGGGATCGCCGGTCTGCGGCTGCGACGGGTCCTCGCCCGCCATCTTGACGTATCCGCCAAGCGGCAGCAGGCTCACGCGATAGTCGGTGCCCTCCGACTCGTCCGCGAGGTTTCCCCAAGAGAACCTCCCATGCTTCACGCCCAGGAGGCGCTTACCGAAACCGAACGAAAAGGTGAGCACCCGGACTCCGACCCACTTGGCGGCCAGGAAGTGCCCCATCTCATGAATGAAGACCATCAGCCCGAGAGCGATGACAACCACCACGATGTCCGTCGTGGCATTGGAAAGCATACTCAATCAACCATCCTCGCCAGTCTAATTTCCGATGAGCGCACAGGCGCGAGCGCGACCTTCGGCATCGCAAGCCAGGACGTCCTCAAGTGAACCCAGTCGCGAGCCCGGAGCACTTCGGAGCACGTTGTCTACCACTTCGGGAATCCTTGTAAAGGCCAGCCGGCGCGCCAGGAAAGCTTCCACCGCGATCTCGTCCGCCGCGTTCAGGAGGCAGGTGGCGGCACTGCCAGCGTCCAGCGCCCGACGCGCCAGATTCAGACAAGGATATCTTCGCGGATCCGCCGGCTCCAAATGCAGAGCCTTGAGATGCTTGAAGTCGAGGACCAGGTTCCCGTCATCCCTTATCGGCAGCCGTTCCGGATAAGTGAGAGCGTACTGAATGGGAATGCGCATGTCGGGCACAGCCAACTGGGCCAAAATCGACCCATCGTCGAATTCTAGCATGGAATGAATGATGGATTCCGGATGAATCAGGACCTCGATATCAGTGCTGGCCAGTCCGAAAAGGTGATGTGCCTCTATCACTTCGAAGCCCTTGTTCATGAGCGAGGCCGAATCAACTGTGATTCGTCCGCCCATGTTCCAAACCGGATGCTTCAGGGCCTGCTCAGGTGTCACCTGTTCGAGGTCGCGCTTGCGCCACCGCAGGAACGGTCCGCCTGAAGCCGTCAGGGCCACGCGCCGAACCTCCCTCGGAGTTCCGGCGCGAAGACACTGGTGTAAGGCACCGTGCTCGCTGTCGATCGGCAGGATGGTTGCGCCGTGCTGCCGGACTGCATCCATCACCAATTCGCCCGCGGCGACCAGGGTCTCCTTGTTCGCAAGGCCGATCGTCTTGCCGGCGCGCACGGCCTGGTACGTCGCCACCAGACCGGTCACGCCGTGGCTGGCGGAGACCACGAAGTCCACCGACGGATTGGTGACAGCCTCAACCTGCCCCTCCGGGCCGGCTAAGATTCTCACATCCTGATCGGCTCCAAGCGCCCGCAGCCGACTGCGTAACGGCTCGATGCATTCAGGCGACGCTACCACCGCCATACCGGGCCGGCACTCTACGATCTGCTGAGCGAGCAGGTCAAGGTTGCGACCTGCCGAAAGTGCGGCCACGCGGAAGCGGTCCGGCAGCCCCTCGATCACACGAAGGACGTTGGTCCCGATTGATCCTGTCGACCCGAGAATGACCAAGGTCTTCATGCTTGCCAAAAATGCAGCACAACCACCGCCAGCCAGACGACCGGAGCGGCGAAGATCAGACTATCGACACGATCGAGCAAGCCGCCGTGTCCCGGTAACAGTGCCCCGGAATCCTTGAGGTCCGCGCTGCGTTTCAGCGCCGACTCCGCAAGATCGCCCGTCTGACCTGCGATCGCGGCCAAGGCGGCAATGAGCAGGACCACGCCCATGTCGGAGGTGCGCCACCAGCGGCCGAGCGCCCAAGCCAACAGCATACTGCCAGCAAGGCCGCCAAGGGATCCCTCCAGCGTCTTCTTCGGAGAAATGTGCGGAAACAGGCGATGCCGCCCGATGCCGCGTCCGACGAAGTAAGCGCAGGCGTCGCCGATCCAAACCACGCCGAACAGGAGCATCAGCAGATAGCGCTGCGGAATCGCCGTCCCGAGCTGTTCAGCCACGCCCGGTGAAAAGCGGAGAGGCACCAAGGTCGAGAGCATCAAGCCGACATAAAAGATCGCGAAAAGCGACGAGTAGGCGGCTCGCAGATATTGGCGCACGTCCGCCACAACGATCAAACCGAATGTCAGTCCTGCGATCACCAGCAGCACACCGAGCGCCAGCACGACAGTGCCGCTAAAACCTGGCTCCGGCGACCGCAATTCCGCTATCTGGGCGACGCATAGCGCGGCGCAGCCGAGATAGCCGAATCCGCGAAAGCTCTCCATCCCCCCGGAACGGCTCAGTTCAAAGTATTCGTAGGCGGTGCGCTCAACCACCACGAGCAGCGCGGCCACGAACGCCCACCATGGCGCCCAGATGATGAGGTAAAGGACGGGTGGGATCAGGAGCAGGGCGGTGACGATGCGAAGCTTCATCAGGTGATGGCCGGCATCTCAGTTGTGGTGTAGGCTTTGAGCCTGCTTCTGGGGTGCAGGGCACGATGACTGCACCACAAACTGAGACACCCGGGTTTCAGGACTTGTCGATCGAGTTCAGCCCTTGCCAGCGCTCTGGGCAGCCAGGTTTTCGCCCAAGCCGCCGTAGCGCCGCTCGCGCTTCTGATATTCGAGCACGGCGCTGAACAGATCGAGTTGGTTGAAGTCGGGCCACAGCGTATCGGTTACCCAGATCTCCGAATACGCGATTTGCCAAAGCAGGAAATTGCTCACGCGCAACTCGCCGCTGGTGCGAATCAGCAGGTCGGGATCGGGCATGTCACGCGTATAAAGATGAGCGCTGACGGTCTGCTCGTCAATGGCAACCTCATTGCCGCTAAGCCGCGCACGCTCCACCAGTTCGCGGATCGCGTCCGTCAATTCGGCTCGCGCGCCATAATTCAAGGCGAAGGTGAGGATCATGCCCGTGTTCTTCGCGGTCTCGCTTAGAGCACGCTCCAGGTCGCGCTGAACGAGCTTCGGCAGCTCATGGATTCGTCCGATCACGCGCAGCCGGATGTTCTGCCGGTTGAGCTCGCCAATCTCTTTGCCCAGGTACTCGCGGAGCAGGTCCATCAGCATCTTGACCTCGCTCTCGGGGCGTTTCCAGTTCTCGACAGAAAAAGCATAGAGCGTGAGGTAAGGCACGCCCAGCCTGAGACACGCTTCGGCCACCTGGCGAACGGCCTTAATTCCGGCGCGATGCCCGGCAATGCGCGGCAGCCTGCGCTTCTTCGCCCAACGGCCGTTGCCGTCCATGATGACGGCGACGTGCCGCGGCAGCCGGTCGAGATCGATCTCGGCAATCAGCCGCGCCTCGGTGAGTTCGGTCTTCACACTCTCTCGGGTTCAAGCCTGGGTCGAAGTCTCACTTTAAGCCGTAAAGTTATCACAGCGACCCCAGAACGGCAACCGAACCGGCGTTCGACGCCGTTCGACGACTATGGAAAATGGAAGTGGCTGTTTTTTCAATAGTCTGACGGCTTTGTTTGGTAATTTTGATGGCAGCGTATTACCTAACAATATACTATATGCATATTGCAAAGAGTGGTCCGGACGTGGGCGGGCGCAGCGATTACAGGCTAGTGGCATCTGGGGCGCGGGCATCCTCCCCGCTCCCTTACCGCCGGATGGCGTGGTGCCGGGTGGCGGGCAGGATGCCCGCGCTCCAATAACCAACACCCGCTGTCCCGATTGCTTGCATACAGAGCCCTCTTTGTATTATGATGTCTATGTATGAAGACCCCCGACTCACTTCAAGGCTCGCTCGACCTGCTGGTCCTCAAAATCCTCTCGCGACGGCCGCGTCTTCACGGTTATGCCATCATGACGGCGATCCAGGATATGTCTGCCGACGTGCTCCGGGCCGAGGAAGGCTCTCTCTATCCGGCGCTGCATCGGATGGAGGAAGCGGGCTGGCTGCGCGGCCAGTGGATTACCAAGGACACGGGCCGGCGGGCGCGGCTCTATGAACTGACGGAGGCGGGCAAAAAGCAGCTTGTCACGGAAGAATCGCGGTGGGAAGCGGTGACGGCCGCTGTAAATCGCGTTCTCAGGATGGCCTGATATGTCACGATGGTGGCGCATCGCCAACGTGTTCCGCCCGGATCGTCTGAGTGGCGAAATCGACGAAGAGCTGCGATCCCACCTCGCGGAGGCCATCGAGCAGGGGCGGGATCCTGCCGAAGCTCATCGAGCCTTCGGGTCTCCGCTGCGTCTGCGTGAAGAGAGCCGCGATGCGCGGCTCGTTACCTGGCTCGATTCCCTGCGCGCCGACGCCGTCTTCGGCTGGCGCCAGCTCATGAAGAACAAGGTCGCCTCGGCGGCCGCCATTCTTTCGCTCGCGCTGGGGATCGGGGCCTGCACCGGCGCCTTCCGGCTCATTGACGCTCTGCTGCTGCGCCCTTTGCCCGTTGATCATCCCGAACAACTGTATGCTCTCGCCCGGTCAGGCGTCGATCCTGAAGGCAGGTACGGAACTTCCGACGACTGGGCCTATCCCGACTTCGCGCTGATGCGCGCCGCCGCCAAGGGCAAAGCCGAACTTATTGCCGTCTCCTACGCGCAGAAGGTTGACCTCACCTACAAGTCCGACAATGAGATGGAGAAGGCCTACATCCAGTATGTTTCGGGATGGATGTTCAGCACCTTCGGGCTGCAGCCTGCCGCGGGCCGCCTGCTGACGGCGGACGACGACCGTACGCCGCGCGCTCATCCCTATGCTGTTCTTTCCTACGATTACTGGAAGAGCCGCTTCGGACGCGACCGGAAAGTGGTCGGGCGCACTTTCCACGTGGGCAACGACCTTTACGAGATCGTGGGCGTCGCTCCGGAACGCTTTACCGGCACCGAGCCCGGCACCATGATCGACGTTTTCGTGCCCAACATGATGCACCCTGCCGTCACGCGTCCGGACGAAACGTGGATGCGCACGCTTGCTCGGGTCGAGCCAGGTGTCGCCATGGAACCGCTCCGCGCCAGGCTCGATGCCGTTTCGCGCGGCTTTGAGCGCGACCGGAGCAAGGGTTTCCGGGACATGTCTCCAAAGGAGATCGAGGAGTTCCTGAACCAGCCTTTAGTCTTCTTGCCTGCTGCCGGAGGCGAGTCTGACATGCAAAGTGGCTATCGCACGGCACTGCTGGCGCTCGGGGTGCTGGTGGCGCTGGTATTACTGATTGCGTGCGCTAACGTGGCCAATCTGATGACCGCGCAAGCCTCGACCCGGCAGCGTGAGATGGCGCTGCGCGTCTCGATCGGCGCCGGCCGCGCCCGCCTGGTGCAACTGGTGTTGGTGGAGAGCGCGTGGCTTGCCTTGTTCGCGGGCGCGCTGGGCGGGCTGTTTGCCTGGTGGTCCGCGCCGCTTGTGGTCAGCATGATTAGTCCGGCGGACAATCCGGCGCGTTTGCTGCTGCCTGCCGACTGGCGCGTCCTGGGTTTTGGATTGGCTCTGACAGTTGGGGTCACCTTACTCTTTGGACTCGCGCCAGCCCTGCGAGCCTCGGCGGTGCAACCCGTGAGCGCGCTCAAGGGCGGTGAGGATCCGCACGCCCGCCGGCGGCTGATGCATGGTCTGATCGCGGTTCAGACGGCTTTCTGCTTTCTCGTGCTTTTTGTCGCGGGCCTCTTCGTAACCACCTTCAAGCGCCTGTCGGACCAATCCGTTGGTTTCTCGGCAGACCGCCTCTTGACGCTTGAAACCGTCGCCCGCCAGCCGCAACCGCCGGTCTACTGGAACCAAGTCACCGAACGTCTGCGCGAGATGCCCGGGATTCAAAGCGCGGCAGTCGCCAGCACCACGCTCATGGGCGGCTGGAGCTGGAACAACTCGGTCTCTGTAAACGGCGCGCCCCCTAACGGCGTGCTGGGCTATTTTATGAGCGTTTCGCCGCGCTGGCTGGAAACCATGAAGATTCCTCTCATCGCCGGCCGCGATTTCCGCCCGGAGGACCGGTATCCTGGTTCAGCGCTCGTGAACCAGGCTTTCGTCAAGGCGTATTTCAAGGGCGCAAATCCGGTGGGCAAGTCTTTTGACATGATTTTCTACGACGGAGGGACCGCCCATTCCGAAGTCGTAGGCGTGGTCGGCGATGCCTGCTACAAGGACGTTCACGAGCCCATGTTGCCTCAAGCCTACTATCCCATTACCGGTCTCGCGCAGGGAAGCGCGTCGCAATTGAAACCGATGGGCCGCGCGACGTTCATCGTGCGCACGTCCGCCGCGGATCCTCTTGCCATGGCCTCAACGCTGCGGCGGGAAATCCCACGCGTCTGGCCCGAATTCCGCGTCAGCAATATTCGAACGCAGCTCGAAATCGACCAGTCGCAGACTGTGCGCGAGCGGCTGCTGGCCCGCCTCGCCTTCTTCTTTGGGATTGTCGCGCTGGTGCTGGCAAGCGTGGGCCTTTACGGCGTGCTCGATTACTCCGTGCTTCGCCGCCGCCGCGAAGTGGCGATTCGCATGGCGCTCGGGGCGCAAGCCGGCCACGTCGCCCGCCGCGTGACCGCGGACGTGCTTGCCATGGTGATCGCCGGGGCGCTGGCTGGACTCGTGCTCGGATTCGCCTCGGCGCGCTACATCGAGTCGCTGCTCTATGAAGTGAAACCGAGCGATCCCGCGATGCTGGCGCTGCCTTCGCTGATCATTCTGGCAGCGGCAATTTTGGCCGCTCTGCCGCCGGTGATCCGCGCTGTGCGCATCGACCCGGCCCGCATGCTGCGCGCGGAGTAGCGTAGGGTCGGGCCCCCGTGCCCGCCCAGTTCAGGGCGGTTCAGTTATCGAGAATTACAAATGCAGTGATACCAGCTGTAGCGGCGCTGTCCTCAGCGCCGAAAATCGCCGGTGAGGACACGGGCGCTACAGCCAGCGGCCCACTGCCAATGCACTATCTAATCTTCATTATTGAGGTTCGCAAAATATAGTGACGGGCGCCGACGTAGCGCGGCCGTCCGCCATGGCTATAATTTGCGAACGTCGGTAGTTGGGCGGGCACAGGGGCCCGCCCCTACGTCAAACTGAACCATTACTGGTCGCTCCAAAGGCCATTTCACATCCATAGCCATTCGGCTATACCTTCCGCTGTTTGAAGTCGGCGACGCGGTGCGGATTTCAGCGCAGAATCCGCGCGCTGCTGCCGCCAGCGCTTCGCTGATCGCTCCCATGCCGCCGATCGCATGACTTTAGAAACCCTGCACGTCCTGCTCGGCGCCCAAGCGACGTGAACCAGTTCCACTACAAGTTCACGCGCACGCTGACCGAGAACAGCGCCCGGAGGCCCAAGAAGACGTGGCAAGCGGATATCGCAAGAGATCACCAGTAAGCGACCCGGAGGAGACGGTGGGGTGACTAACCCGACGGCGCCGCCTGTCACGCAATTTAAGAATGTTACTTTCGCTCTATCGTCCTGCAACTCGGAAATGTTACCCGCAGCCGTAGGCGCTGTGCGAAATGTGGAAATCCGGCGCTCTTGCTTTTGGCCGGATTTCCAA
>Ga0335085_10001341_pt1 | contig 53777 bp, 55 predicted proteins | sample Lox_Sample_45_FD_206712 | JGI IMG/M metagenome (GOLD analysis project Ga0335085, IMG submission 206712) | Soil microbial communities from Loxahatchee National Wildlife Refuge, Florida, United States - Lox_Sample_4.5 | ecosystem: Environmental > Terrestrial > Soil > Wetlands | place: USA... | reverse complement strand
GTGGTCCACCAAGACCGAAATCGCGTTGAACAGTGCATGTTTGCCGCCGACGGAAGCGTAGACATCCTCCCGCGTGTACGCTGAACCAAAATCCTCGCTATGCCGTCGAAGTATTGCGTCTTTTAATTCCAGTGTTCCACCTACAGCGGTATAACGTGAGAAGTTCGCTTGAATGGCTGCAATGGCTGCATCTTTGATGTGCTGGGGAGTGGAAAAGTGAGGCTCGCCGGCCGTGCAGTCCACTACATCGATGCCCTGCTGGCGTAGCTTTTCCGCTTCCGCGACCGCCGCCATCGTCGCCGATGGTTCGATCCGGTTGATTCTTTCAGTAAGTTTTACTGCTTCCAGCGTTGCCGTGGTCATGCCTTTTTCTTCCTTCTCCTGGGCACTTCAATCAGTTGCGTCTCGCCCAGCTTGTAAGCCGGGTCTAACTTCTCGCGCAACTTCTGTTCAACAATTTCCGGGACGAGTCCTTTGACCGGCCCGCCCGCCTGCGCCACTTCCCGCACCAGTCGCGAACTCACGTAGGAGTACTTGTCGGCCGGCATCATAAAAACCGTTTCCAGTGTGGGCTCCAGCTTGCGATTCATGAGAGCCATCTGGAGCTCGTATTCGTAGTCACTGATGGCACGAATGCCGCGCAACACACACGTCGCTTCGATGGACTTCGCGTACTCGACCATCAGGCCGTCGAATGTGTCGATTCGGATGTTGCCCAGATCCGCCGTGAGCTCACGCAGCATTTCCAACCGTTCGGCCACGCTGAACATCGGGGTTTTCTCCGAGTTCCGTAGGATAGCCACGACCAGCTCTTCAAAAATCTTGCTGCCTCGCTGAATCAGGTCGAGGTGCCCGTTGGTCGGTGGATCGAACGAACCCGGATAGATGGCGGTCCCTTTTATCAATCATCCTCAGTCGACAGCGGCCCGTCTGGCGACACGAGCAGCGTACGGTGACTTAGAGATTTTATGCGGGTGGGTGCAGTAATGGCAACGGAATGTGGGGATTCGAAGAGGTGGAGACAGCCGCCTCCGCTGTTCGTCGAACGACGTTCGATGCTTTGGGGAGATGGGAGACCCGGGCGCGGTTTCTTGCTTCCGCGCCCGGCGGCAACGAGAAATCAGCGGCGAGCGGCCACGATCGGAGCCTTCGGCGTTTCCGTCCCGGTCGGCATCGTGGTGACCCGGGCCGAGCCGTTTGCCCCGGGCGCGGGTGCCGCTGGCGTAGCTATAAGTCCCAAGGCCTTCCGCACTTCGGTATCCAGCTTCGCCATGACGTCCTTGTTGTCTTTCAGGAACTGACGGGCATTCTCGCGTCCCTGGCCGATGCGCTCGCCCTTGTAGCTGTACCAAGAGCCCGATTTTTCCACAATGTTGTGGTTTGAAGCCAGATCAAGCAAATCGCCCTCGCGCGAGATGCCTTCGCCATAAAGAATGTCGAACTCGGCATCACGGAACGGCGGTGCGACCTTGTTCTTGACGATCTTCACCTTCGTCCGCGATCCGATCACGACATCGCCTTCCTTCACGGCAGCGATGCGCCGGATATCGATGCGCACCGACGAATAAAACTTCAGCGCTTTGCCGCCCGTCGTGGTTTCGGGATTCCCAAACATGACGCCGATCTTCTCGCGGATCTGGTTGATGAAGATGAGACAGGTACGGGATTTAGCTACGGTTCCCGTGAGCTTCCGCAGCGCCTGCGACATCAACCGCGCCTGCAGTCCCATGTGGCTGTCGCCCATTTCGCCATCGAGTTCGGCCTTGGGCACGAGTGCTGCCACAGAGTCGACAACGAGCACATCCATCGCATTCGACCGCACCAGGGCTTCCGTGATTTCCAGTGCCTGCTCGCCATAGTCCGGCTGCGAGACCAGAAGATTGTCAACGTCGACGCCCAGTTTCTTGGCATACCCGGGATCGAGCGCATGCTCGGCATCGACGAACCCAGCCATCCCGCCCAACTTCTGCGCCTCAGCGATCACCTGCAGTGTGATGGTCGTCTTACCAGAGGACTCAGGCCCGAACACTTCAATCACGCGTCCGCGCGGGAATCCGCCCACGCCCAACGCCGCATCGAACGAAATCGAACCCGTTGAGATCACCGAAATCGGCAGGATCGCATCCTTCGATCCCAGCCGCATAATCGATCCCTTGCCGAACTGCTTTTCAATCTGAGATACCGCGAGATCGATTGCCTTAGCCTTGTCATCCGCCATGGAGTGGCTCCTTAGTACCGCGAGAGATATGAGTGCTGTCTAAGTTTGGTCGGATTATACATAGGAATGAAAGCGAAGAAAAGGCGAATCATGATATTTCGGTGGAAAACGTTCCCAAAATGGTTCGACTATCGACGCGTCCATATCATCACGGACACAATGGAAACCGTTCGATGCGACTCTGCTTCAGCTTTTCCGTGCTGTCAAATACAAGAACGACATCGATGCTGAAGCCGCAAGGAAATTTGCGCGGCATCGGTGGGAACTATCGCAGAAAGGACGTGATCGCCGGGCCGGGCGACCATTTTGAAGTCGGCTGTCTGCAGGACGACTTCTTCCGCTTTAGCCTCAAATTCACGAGAATCGATACCTTGTCGCTGTAAAAAGGCTTCTGCCGAACTCAAGTCCGAGCCCAAGGGAAGTCCGACGCGAAGTTGTCGTTCCCTTTCGGCAAGCTGCGACACACCGCGCGGCCATAAGGGGCTGATCGATAACACGCACGCAGAAACAGCAAGCAGAATAACGATCGCTGTCAGCACCGTGAGGTGACGACCGGAAGGAGGACTCTTTATCCGGCGTAATATCACATAGGCGATTGCGCAGTAGATGACTGAGCTGACTACCAGAATCGCGACTGGAGAACCTAGTCCAAAAGGATCCAACTGACGAGATCTTAAAAGCAATGATCCTGAATCCCCCCAGGAACAAGTAGCAAACCGGCCAGCATCTCGACCGGGAGGGTAACAATTGCGGTAAATCCGACGCCTGCCAACACTGCGAGAATCAGGCGCCTAACCTGCATTTGCACTATTCAACTCCAACCAGAAAGTCAAAGCCCCGAGAGTTACTCGGGGCTCCTCTGATACTGAACGACGCCTGTCACCTTCAATCGTATCAATTACGACTACATTGTCAATGAAGATTACAGAGTTCGAGTGACCTCGGAGAGTGAGGGAGTCGAACCCTAGTGGCTAATGCCACTCGAACGCGTGACAGGCGTCGTCCAGTACCCACTGGCACCACTCTCCAAAACGACGATATCCCCGCCACTCGAAATTTTATTGCGCTTTTCAACAGGACGGAACAAAACGCTACCGAAAAACTTGGAGCGCAGTACCGATTGGGAAGCTCTTTCTACCTCTGCAGCAAGTCCACCGGCGCAGTCACGTCATGCACTCGGAAATACTTCGCCAGCGCCGGATGCTTTCGCGCGACCGCCTCATACATCGCGTACGCCACATTGCGATACGAGATATGTCCAGCCGGAGTCGTCCTCAATTCCGAGATGTAAACCGCCTCGGCGAAATCCATCTTGAACAGCGCCCGTTTCTTGAACGCCAGCGGGATCGCATATTGAGAGTTTTCTTCCGCCTCATTACTCTTTCGGGCGGCTAGATTCTGCACCGCGCTCTGCACCCGCCGCATGGCAGCATCGAACCGTCCGCGCACACCCGCATCTTCCATGTCGAGCAGCATCTCGTACCCGTGCTGCGTCGTGAATCCCTGCATAACCTGGATGCAGCGGCGGTGGCGATGCATATCGCGGAAACCGCCGGTATCCATCAGAATGTCGAAGCGGAACTGCTGCCCAGCACGGAACCCACGCAGCATCTCGTCGTGCTTTCCCCGGTGCCGCAGACCGAGATCAATAATCTCGCGCCGACGGCGCTCGCCCGCCACCTGCACCGCCTGCCGAATCTGACGGTAGGAATGATGGCAGTGTTCATAGAGCAGCGTCGTGGCAATCTCGACTTCCAGCGGTTCGTCATCCAGCAGATCGACGATCGCTTTCGATGGCGCGAGCGGCTCATCGGCCATTAACTCTAACGCCGCTTGCCGCAGTTCCTTCCGCGTGTCCATCTCATACATATTCGGATCGGCATACTTCACTAGAGTCGGTGCCACGCGCACTTCGCGCAGCAACTCCGCCTCCGCCCGGGCACCCAGATCAGGATTCACCGCACGAATTTCCTCGACCAGCGCACGCAACGAATCCGAATTCACGTTGTATGCCGCGCCCGTGGCCGCCTTCTTCAGCGACTCGCCCAGCGCGCGGACCTCTTTATGCGTGTGCGACAGCAGGTGCGCGACCTGCATTTCAAGCGTTCGCGCATTGACGATCTCGCCCAGCGAAGTATTCGTCGCCAGCGGCAGCAAGTAGCGCGTGATATCGAATGCCCGCGCCTTGAGCGTGCGCTCGTACGCTTCCTGCTTCAAGTCGGTGGGCTTGGGCGTGACGCTGATCAGATAGTCAGTCATCACTGCAGAGAGCGCGTCGTATTCAGAAAAAAGAAAATCGACCGTCTCGCGATACAGTGTTCGCGCCTCGTCATCGGAATCGAAATCCGGGATGTAGTATCCGCTCTTACGAAAATCCTGATACCGTGTCGAGCGCTCCTGACCGTCCCAGCGCTGCTCGTCCGCGAGTTCAATCGCCGCAAGAATCGACAACCGCTCGATCGCCAAAGCAATGTGCGCCAGGTCGGCAATCGACCGATGGCCGTACTGAAAATAGAAGGTGTTGAGGAACTTCTCGGCCTTCTGTGTGCTGATTTCTTTCAGCGACTCCTTCATCGACAGCGCCGAACGCGAGTACTTGGCCATCGCGTAAGCCTGGATCTCAGGCTCGACGCCGAAAACCGCGAACACCTCGGTGGCCGGCTCGGCGGCGGGCGCCGGCGGAATCTCGGCGACCGGATCCGTGCCGGTGGCCCGCAGCGGCGAACGGTGCCCCGCATCCTTTTCCCCGCTGTTCTTGTTGGGTTTCGGCATCGTGATCACGTTGATTGTCTGCGACATGGGATTGCTGGAATGTTACGCGGCAAAGTTGTGGATACGCAACGTCCTTCTGCGAGGCGCAGCCGGGCCTCCCCGGCAACCGTTAGAATCAAATCCCACACAGCTTGTTGGAGCCGTTCCGATTCGAGGGAGCAAGATGAGTCCAACCGCACAGAAGATTCTCCTGGCCTATTCCGCCGTGGTGAGCACGGTGTTGCTGGTGGTCATGCTCACCCGAGCCGCAAAGCCGCAACGGACGGAGTTCGACGAAATTCGAGTGCATCGCATGGATGTGACCGAGGCCGACGGCACGCTGCGCATGGTGATCGCGAACAAGTCGCGGCTGCCGAACGTGATCATCAAGGGCGTCGAGCACCCCGAGATGGGCGAGCCCCGTCCGCAGGCCGGCATGCTTTTCTACAACGACGAAGGCACAGAAAACGGCGGCCTTATCTTTGGCGGCCGGAAGAATGAAAAAGGCGAAGTTGTGGACTCGGGCGCCAGCCTGTCGTTCGACAAGTACGGCGAGGGGCAGATTGTGCAGCTGGCGGGGGTGGACGACAAGGACGATCAATTTGCGGGCCTGAGCGTCAACGACAAGCGGCAGCGGATCTGGATCGGGCGGCAGGACCCGGGGACGGTCAGCGTGGCGCTGGCGGGCGCCGACGGGAAGAAACGAATCCGGATGCAGGTCGCCGCCGACGGAACGCCCAGCCTGGCATTCCTCGACGACCAGGGGAAAGTGATTCGAGAACTGGCCCCGGGCAAGTAGGATCTGCGGCGGGGCGGGGTGAATGGAACCTCGCGCCCCGCGTATAATTTTCACGTTTCATCCACAGTTCCGGAGAGATCGCATGTCGCTTACAGGACACGTTGCGCTGGTGACGGGCGCCTCGCAGGGCATCGGACGCACCTGCGCGCTGCGCCTCGCAAAAGAAGGTGCGGCTGTCGGCGTCGCCGCGCGCAACCAGGAAAGACTGAACGAACTGGTGAACGAAATCACCGCCGGCGGGGGCAAAGCGGCGGCCGTTCCCCTCGATGTCGCCGACGAAGAACAAGTCAAAGTTATGGTCAAAGCCGCGATTGCACAGTTCGGGAAAATTGACATTCTCGTCAATAATGCCGGCATTACTCGCGACCAGCTCGTGATGCGCATGAAGCGCGCCGACTGGGACGCGGTTCTGCAAACGAATCTCACGTCGGCCTATCTCCTGATTCAACAGGTCATCTCTTCGATGTTGCGCCAGAAGTGGGGACGCATCATCAACATCACCAGCGTTTTCGGACAGATGGGTCAGGCGGGACAGGCCAACTATGCCGCTTCCAAGGCGGGACTTATCGGCTTGACCATGGCAATCGCGCGCGAGGTCGCGTCGCGCAACATTACTTGTAACGCGGTGGCCCCCGGCTTCATCGAAACTCCTATGACTGAGGTTCTCAGTGAAGAATTCAAGCAGACCGCGGTCAAACAGATTCCGCTGGGACGCGTTGGAACGACCGAAGATGTGGCGAGTGCCGTCGCGTTCCTCGCGTCGGACGACGCGTCCTACATCACCGGCCACACGCTAAGCGTCAACGGCGGCATGCTGATGGGGTAAAAATCTCACCACAGAGGCCACAGAGGTTCACAGGAAACATGCAATCAGATGCAAATAATATGAGTTCTTCCTCCGTGTCCCCTGTGCCCTCTGTGGTGAAAGATTTTTCTTTCGTCCAAGCAGAATCCTCCACGCAGATCGCGCAAGCCCGCGAACTGTTTCTCGAATATGCGCAGTCGCTGGGCTTCAGTCTCTGCTTCCAGAACTTCGACCGAGAACTTGCGAATCTGCCGGGCGACTATACGCCTCCCGACGGCCGCCTGTTGCTGGCCGAGCATGATGGACAACTCGCGGGCTGCGTCGCGCTCCACAAATTGCAAGAAGGCATTTGCGAGATGAAGCGTCTCTACCTGCGTCCGCAATTTCGCGGCAAAGGCCTGGGACGCGCGCTCGCCGACCGCATCATTGCCGAGGCCCGGCAGATCGGCTATCACCGCATGCGCCTCGACACGGTGGAGCCCGTGATGAAAGATGCGGTCGCTATGTACCGCGGACTCGGCTTTCGCGAAATTACCCCATATTGCGAGAATCCCATGGCGGGTGCGCTGTACATGGAACTGCACCTATGAACAGGACGAAAATGTGGCTTGGCATTTTCCTCACTTTGCTGATGGTCGATGTGGTGTGTCTAGCAGCGGGGAAATGGCAACCTGGCCTTTTCGATTTCGGGGTTCGCGGACTCGTGATAGATTTCGTGCTCGGGCTCGTGGTCTTGGGGATGTACCTTCGATCAAGTGAAAACTCATGAAGACTTTTTATGTGCTATGCATTGCGCTTCTCGTTACTTCTGCCTTCGCTGCCGACAATAAGTCTGTCTCTTACAAAAGCGGTGACGAAACTGTCCAGGGAGTTCTCTACACGCCCCAAGGGAAAGGCCCGTTCCCCGCGATTATTGTGATCCACGAGTGGTGGGGATTGAACGACTGGGTGAAAGAGCAAGCCACGAAGTTTGCCGACGAGGGTTATGTCGCGCTCGCCATCGACCTATACCGCGGCAAGGTTGCTACCACTCCCGATGAAGCACACGAGATTATGCGCGGCGTACCGGAAGACCGCGCCAAGCGCGACCTGCACGCTGCCTTCGAGTATCTCGCATCGCAATCAACGGTGAAGAAAGACCGCATTGGTGCCATTGGATGGTGCATGGGCGGAGGCTATTCGCTCGATGTCGCCTTGCAAGAACCGACGCTTGCGGCCGCCGTGATTAACTACGGCCATCTCGCTACCGATAGCGATGCTTTGAAGAAGATCAACGCGCCGATTCTGGGGCTCTTCGGCGCGCAGGACCGTGGCATTCCCGCGACCGACGTGCGCAAGTTCGAGGAGACTCTGCGGCAGATGGGCAAGAAGATCGACATCAAGATCTACGACGATGCCGGACACGCCTTCGAGAATCCAAACAACAAAGCAGGCTACCGCGAAAGCGATGCCGCCGATGCCCGCAAGCGCACGCTTGACTTCCTCGCAGGCACGTTGAAGAAGTAGCCGCCAACTGCGCGAACAGCCTGCATTCCGCAGAACCGCATTATTTATACGATGTATAAGTAACGTGATGCTGCTCACAAATCTGACATCGTGCCACGATGTTTTCCACATGGCACGAACGTTCTACTTGTGGCACAAATTTCCCCTTGCCAGAAGTTGCCGCTCTGGTTACCATGTGCCATCCTGAAATGCTCCCTACAATGAATATCGGCGAGACCATCCGCAACTACCGGCTTCAGAAAGGCATGTCCCAAGGCGATATTGAAAAGCGTACCGGCCTTCTGCGCTGCTATCTGTCCCGCGTTGAAAATGGCCACACGATTCCGTCGCTCGATACGCTTTCCAAGATCGCCGGCGCCATGGAGTTGCCACTTTCGCAGTTCTTCTCCGATCCGAATCACAGCAACGGCTCCAAGGGATTGCCCCAGCTCTCTGATGACGAAGTCCGCTTCCTGAGCCAGATCCGCCGCTATTCGACCAGCCTCAACGACAGCGACCGTAAGCTCGTACTCGCCATGGTCAAGAAGATGGCGTCGAATTCTTCGAAGTAAGCTTCCAACTCCTGGCTTCTAGCTAATTCAGAATGCGCCAGAAACCGACTACTCCATTGCGCAGAAAGGTCCTTCATGGGATTCCGACTACATGTGTCGAACCAACCTGCGCCAGCTAACAGCTGGGAGCTTATTTCCTGTGACCCTCATCACTGACAATCCTCTCGCCGCTGGTATCGTTCTCATCGCTTCCTAATCTTCCCTTCACACTCCTGCAGCAAGGAGGATTCCCATGGCCAAGAAAGCGCAAATCGCAAAGCTGGACCTCTACAAGAAGTTTAAATCCGAATACGTCACTCCCAAGGACCCCGTCTTTGTCGTAGTCCGACCCGCCAAGTACCTGTCGATCAGCGGTCACGGCGCCCCCGGAGGCGAGCATTTCAGAGAGCACGTCTCCGCGCTCTACTCCGTCGCCTTCACACTCAAAATGGCTGAGAAGCTTGCTGGTCACGATTACAAGGTCTGCCACCTGGAGGGCCAGTGGTGGGCGGAAGACGGCGTTGATTTCCGTGCGCACCAGCCCAAAGAATGGCAGTGGCGACTGCTAGTCCGCGTTCCCGACTTCATCAAGCAGAAACAAGTGGATGCTGCCATCAAGGCCGTCATGAAAAAGGCCAAAGCTCGGTTGGCAAATCAGGTCATGTTGGAAGAATTAACCGAAGGCCGCTGCGTGCAGATGCTCCACATTGGCCCTTACGCTGAGGAGAGCAGCGACGTCATCCGAATGGAGAAATTCGCCGAGGGCCAGAGCCTCCATCTTCGTGGCCGCCATCACGAAATCTATCTCTCCGACCCGAATCGCGTCCCTGCCGAGCGCTTGCGCACGATCCTTCGCTATCCAGTGGAGTGAGAGTCACGTCCCTGGTCGTCCGTCGTTGGCTGTTGGCAGAGCGTCCCTCATCGAGGGTTTTCCCAACGACCAAAGACCGACGACCGGCGACGGCCTTCTCCCCCTTACTTTCGTCCCATGCCTTCGGTGACCGGGCGGTCCTGCGTCTCCGGCCCTACACTAGGCGTGGGAGACACCTGTGACTACCGACGAGGAACTGAATCTTCTCGACTCGCAGCTTCGGCGACTGAAGATCGAGTACGAGATTTTCTTCAGCAATCCCACGAAGCGTCCCCCCACCGACATTGAATGGAAGGTACTCGCTCTGCTGCGGAAGTTTTCCGATGGCGGACGCATGAACTTCTCCCAGCGGTACCGCTACAACGAAATGGCGCAGCGCTATGCGATCTACAGCGATCTCTGGCGCAAGAAGTGCCGCATCCGCGAAGAAGGCTACCGACGGCCACAGGATGCACTGCTTTCGGTGCAGGGAGTGCGCATCGACGAGGAAGAACACAAGTCGCACCATCACCACGCTTATGGACTGAGCCATGCGGCTGCAGCCGGGGCGGACGCCGCGGCATCTCAGCCGTTCACCCTTCACACCGTCGATCAGTCCGAGCGAGAGCAGGTGGAACGTCTTTACAACACGCTGGTGGCAGCCAAGAAGAAAGCGGGCGAAAACGTCACCGGCACGATCGATTCTTTCACCACCTTCGTGCAGAAGAAAACCGAGCAGATTCGCAAGCAGTATCACTGCGAAAACGTCGAATATTCGGTTGAAATCAACGAAGGACACGTCAAGCTGAAGGCCAAAGCCAAGACCTAGACTTATTTCCCAAGCAGAATTGTCCCGTCTGTATTGATCACCCAGACCTTCTTATCCATCGTTCCAACGTACTCGGGGATCGATGGTTTTCGAGCGAGCACGTAGAAGACATCGCTATCCTCGGGAACATTGCTGAGCACATGCGTATGCCAGCTAGCTTCGAGCTTTTTTCCTTGAGCCGAACTATCCCTAAAATCAAACTCCAGCACTGTTTTGTGCATTTGGCGCTTCTCAACCATTGTGTTGCCATCCGATGTGAACGTGTAACGTACATCAGCGCCTAAAGGGTAAATCCCGTCCGTCGTCTGAGCCGGCAGCAGATACACATAGAGTTGTCCGGTGGTGGAAGGAATCGCATAGCTGTTGTAGGGACGGTTCACGGGGCCAAGGTCGTCTAGCGCTTTGTCAAACGCCTTAGCAGCAGCAAAGTAAAAGTCAACATCTTCGAGAGGTGGATCGTATTTCTTGTCGGTGAAGAACTCGGAGCGCGTGCCCTGTGTCGCCTGGTACACAATTAGAAACTTGTCGTGCGCCTCAGTGAGCCGTCCGAAGACGACAACCCATCCCGCATCGGACTTCTTGGCGATGTAATACCGGAAGCTCCCAGCCGGCGGCTTCAAGTCCTGGATTACATCAGTCGCGTGCCAGGCAGCAACATCGTACTCAGCCATCATCCTCCCGCGCTCGGTGATCGCGGCTAACTCCTCCGGGGACGGAAATCTTTCCTGAAAGGATTTCTTTTTCGGTTCCGCCAGCAAACTGCTTGAGATCAGGAAGGTTGAGATTAGGAAGGCCGACAGCAATATTCGCTTCATATTACGTTTGGCTGGTCGCCCCACTTTAGGCGATCCCCTCTAACGGAACGAGTGGAATCATGAAACTTGCGCGAAGCCCGCCGCTAGAGCCTTTCGACCTCTGGTCTTTCTCCCGTTGACAGCTAACACCCACGGGATGATTATGTCCCCGCAGTTCTGGGGCCCTCCGCATTCCAATTCGTAGCGAACGTGTGCGGTCGTGTCTCAGAGCGTGCTCGAACCATGATCTGGAGGCTCGACACACCGGGTCCCCGGTCCTGGCCGAGACCTGTAACTCAAACACATTTGGAGGAAAGAAATGGTATTGAAGCGCGCACTCAGCGGCTTGTTCGTTTTGACGCTTGCCTCCGGGGTACTCCTGGCTCAGAGTTCTGGTCCTAAGGTCGCCAAAACGCATCGCACTGGCGCCACCACCAAGTCCAAGAATCCGTCTGCCACAAGGATTATCTGGAGCAATCTCGGTCCGTCGCCCAGCAACGCCTACAACGCCACCACCGGCTACTACATCCTCGGCCCCAACAATTCCGTGGGACTCTCCGAGCAATGGATCGGCGTCCCCTTCGTTCCGAAGATGAACGCGACCGTACAGGTATTGCAGGTTGGCGCTCAATGGATCTCCGGAACCAACCGCTTTAATGTCGGTCTCTACACCGATAACGGCGGCACTGTCGGAAGTCTCATCGCAGGCGGCACCGGCCAGGGCGCGCCCGAATTCGGGAGTTGCTGCCAGACCGTCAACGTTCCGATCACACCCACGGCAATTAGCCAGGGCGTCCAGTACTGGATCGTCGCCACCTCTGACGACGACAACGCCGCTGACTTCACTGGGGTCTTCGTCGCTTCCAATCTGGCTAACATCGCCGGCGATGTGGGTCTTGAGGGTTGGTTCTCGTTCACTACCAATACTCCGGCCGCAGCGGCCTGGGGCACAATTCCGTAAACTCTCGCTTCCTCAACCTTCAGGCCGCGGAGAATCCCGCGGCCTGATTCTTTTCTGCAAAGCTCATGTAGGCTCAGCCCCCTCGGCTGTCCGGCCTCAGACTGCAGACCCGAGGCCTCAACTGATAAACTTTCCGGTCGCATTCATCTGACAAATTCCAAAGGATCCCTTTCATGTCCCGCATTCAGCGCGCGCTTCTGAGCGTCACCGATAAAACTGGGCTTGTCGACTTCGCCCGCGTACTTTCGGCCCTTGGCATCGAACTGATCTCCACAGGAGGCACCGCGAAACTCCTCCGCGATTCCGCCATTGCCGTCAGAGACATCGCCGAACTCACCGGATTCCCGGAGATGCTGGATGGACGCGTCAAGACTCTTCATCCCAAGGTTCACGGCGGCATCCTCCACCGGCGCGAAGATCCAAAACACGTCGCTGCAATCCAGGAACACGGCATCCAGCCCATCGACATGGTGGTCGTGAACCTGTACGCATTCGAGAAAACCGCCGCTAAACAAGGCGTTGCATTCGAGGAAGTAATCGAGAGTATCGACATCGGCGGCCCGTCCATGATTCGTTCCGCGGCGAAGAATTTTCACGACGTGGCGATCGTCACTTCCCCGCCAGATTACGCGGCGATCGCCTCGGAACTCGAACGTGGCGGCGGACGCCTCTCCACGGAAACAAAATGGCGTCTCGCCCAAAAGGCCTTTGCTACAACAGCAGCCTACGATTCGGCGATCGCTTCCACGCTGGAGCGCATTGCCCCTGAGAAGTTACGAGTGGAACAGGAATCCGCTTTCCCCAATACGCTGCGTTTCTCGTTCCAGAAAGCTCTCGATCTGCGCTATGGAGAGAATCCTCATCAGAAGGCCGCGATGTACACGGACGGCTCCGGCGTTGGGGTTGCCAATGCGCGGCAATTGCAAGGCAAGGAGCTTTCTTACAACAACATCGTTGATCTGCAAGCCGCCTGGGATCTGGCGCAGGAATTCGAAGAGCCCGTCGTCGCCATCATCAAACACACGAATCCATGCGGAACGGCTACCGGCAAGACCCTCGCCGAGGCCTACAAACGAGCTCTGGAGTGCGATCCAGTTTCTGCCTTCGGAGGTGTCATCGGCGTGAATCGGCCCATCGACACGGATGCCGCTCAAGAGATGCACAAGCTTTTCCTTGAGGTCATCGCCGCGCCTGCGTTTGACGAAGCCGCGAAGACAAAGTTCGCTTCAAAGAAAAATCTGCGCCTGGTCGAAGTGAAGGCAGCCAATCAGAAGTGGGTCTTGAAAAACGTTTCGGGTGGCATGCTCGTGCAGGACGCCGACACGCGCGCCCTCCAGGACACAGATCTCAAAGTCGTCACGAAGCGTCCACCTACTCCAGAAGAGACCCGGGCCTTGCTTTTTGCGTGGAAGGTTTGCAAGCATGTCAAGTCGAATGCCATTGTCTATGCCCGTGACGGACAAACTGTCGGCGTAGGTGCCGGACAGATGTCTCGTGTCGATTCCGCCAAGATCGGTGCCATGAAGGCTCAATTGCCGTTGAAGGGCACCGTGGCGGCCTCCGATGCCTTCTTCCCGTTCCCCGATGGAGTCGAAGAAATCGCGAAAGCTGGTGCTACAGCAATCATCCAGCCCGGTGGTTCCCAACGGGATTCTGAAGTGATCGAAGCGGCCGATCGTCTCGGCCTGGCTATGCTGTTTACCGGAGTGCGGCATTTCCGCCACTGAAATGCACGCGCCTTGTGACAACAAGGCACCCACATTCTTCGGTGCTTGTACACTGTATTTTTTTGTAGTCGTGCGGTGCGGATCACTGACGCCCCACAACTGTTTCCCCGCAGGTCCCTGTCCTTCCGGATGCCAGCGTTTTTTCCCGCCTTCGCCTCTCCTCAGGTTAGAATAAAGGTACCTCTCCGCCGTCGGCTTTGCATCCAACAAGCTGAGGTTATCGGAATCGCGCCATGAGCGCAGTCAGGTCCAGAATGATTAGAATTCTTCGGCTTTTCATAGTGATGGGAGTGGCCAGCGCCGCGGTCGCTCAAGTCAATCAGGCTCCGAACTCCAGCCCTGCTGTGTCATCGTCTCCGCGCAAGGTCGACAAAGCCGCTGCCTACTATCACTACACGCTGGCGCACATGTACGAGGAGATGGTCACCGCCTACGGCCGCAGCGACTTGGCCACCAAGGCGACCGAAGAATACCGTCTCGCCATCGAAGCCGATCCCTCTTCCGAATTCCTGACCTCGAGCCTCGCCGAGTTGTACGTCAAAACCGGGCGCATTGCCGACGCCGTCAAGGAAGCGCAAGACATCATCAAGCGCGATCCGAAGAATCTCGAAGCGCACAAACTTCTGGGACGCATCTATCTCCGCTCCCTTGGCGACATGCCGGGTGGCGGTGGCTCCGACAATATTCTGAAGCTGGCCATTGAGCAGTATGAGCAGATCACCAAGCTCGATCCTCAGAGCGTGGACGATCATCTCTTGCTTGGCCGTCTGTATCGCCTGAACAATGATCTGCTGAAGGCCGAGGGCGAACTCAAGACTGCAATCAAGATCGATCCGAACTCCGAAGAAGCGGTCACTACGCTGGCCATGCTGTACACCGACGAGGGGGACACGGCTCACGCGCTCAAGGTTCTGAGCTCGATTCCCGACTCGGCCCGCTCGGCCAAGCTTTACTCCGCACTGGGCGCAGCCTACGAGCAGCGCAAGGAGTACAAGAGCGCGATTGATGCGTACAAGCACGCTATCGTTCTTGACCGCGACAACCTTGATGCGATCCGCGGCTTGGCTGAGAACTATCTGAACGATGGCCAACTCGACGCATCGCTCGAGCAGTACAAAGTTATCGCCGACTCGAACCCGGAAGATGCCCAGACGTACGTCCGCATCGCCGAAATCTATCGCCGCCAGGGCAAGTATGATCTTGCGCTCGAAAACCTGAAGCGTGCCGACAGCCTCGTTCCTGACACCATGGACGTTCCTTACAGCATGGCAGCGGTCTATCAGGCTCAGGGGCGCTACGAAGAAGCAACAAAACTATTGCAGGATCTGCTGAAGAAGACTGAGAAGAGTGAAGCCAGAACGATCGTAACAACCGCGCGATCTTCATCGAGCGCCTGGGCATGATCTACCGCGAGCAGGATAACTACACTGCCGCAGTCGAGACCTTCCGCAAGATGCTGACGCTGGGCGATGACAATGCCCGCAACGGCTATCAGGAAATCATCGACACCTATCGCGACGCCAAGCAATGGTCGCAGGCCACCGCGGTAGCAAAAGAAGCGGTGCAGAAGCTGCCGAATGACCGAGACCTTCGTATGGTCCTCGACGGTCAGCTCGCCGATACGGGGGAATTCGATAAGGCTGTCGCCGACATCCGGACGTTGCTGAAGGGTGGCCCGGAGGATCGTGAGGTATATCTTCGTCTCGCCATCATCTACACGCGCGCCAAGCAATGGAAGAACGCCGAAGAGTCTCTCGCGAAGGCCGAACAACTATCGACGAAATCCGATGACAAAGGCTACGTCAACTTCCTCCGCGGCGATCTCTACCAGCGGCAGAAGCTCTACGATCAAGCCGAGAGCGAATTTCGGAAGGTCCTTTCCGCGACTCCTCCGAGCGATCCGCAATCCGCTGCCACGCTGAACTATCTGGGCTACATGAATGCCGACCGTGGCGTGAAGCTTGACGAATCCTTAAACTTCATCAAGCAGGCGCTTTCCTTCGAGCCCAACAACGGCGCTTATCTGGATTCGCTCGGCTGGGTTTACTTCAAGCTTGGCAAGTACGACCTCGCCGAAGAAAACCTCAATAAGGCCGCCGTCCACATGGGTTCGGATCCCACGGTTCAGGAGCACTTGGGGGATCTCTACCAGAAGACCGGACGTCTGAAACTTGCCGCCGCTCACTGGGACCGCGCTGTACAGGAATGGAACAAGATGGTTCCCGCCGAGCAGGACACCGAAGCGTTTGCAAAAGTACAGCAGAAGCTCGACGCCGCAAAAGTAAGGCTGGCTAAAGAAGAATCCAGCAAGCAGCAGTAACCGAGTTCACGGCTCAAACTACTTCCCTGATGGCCCGATGCACAATCGGGCCATACTGTTTTCTGATACCGCGTCCTCACCGCTAAACTCCCATCATGCCGCTTTCTCCGGATCTGATCATCCGTGAAGCCGTTTCAACCGACATTCCCGAGATCATTCGCCAGCGTCGGCGCATGTACGAGGATATGAACTGCAACGACGCTCATTCGCTGACGACGATGGCCTCCCTTACTGCGGATTACCTTGCTAACGCTATTCCCAACGGCACATTTCACGCTCGGCTTGCTCCCCACGGAGACCGCACTGTCGCCGAGGCGCGGTTATCGTGAGCCAATGGCCTGGTCACTCATACGATCTGGAGTGCCGGCGCGTAACGATCCCAATGTGTACACCGACCCTGACTACCGGCGCTGCGGCATTGCCCGCCAACTCATGGCAACCATCATCACTTGGTGCAAGCAGCAAGGTTTCGCCCGCGTTACCCTGCATGCGAGCGGAGACGGACGGCAACTGTATGAATCCCTGGGGTTCGTCGATAGCAACGAAATGCGGCTGGGTCTGCGCTGAAGAATTCTGGTTGTTGAATGAAAGACTTAGATCACAGGTTTTTATTCAACAATCAACAATAGTGCTATGCTTCCCCCATGCTGGCGCCATACGCGGTGCAAGTTACTCACTCCCGCGGACGCCGCTTCCCCGAAGCTCCCCATCCGTATCGCAACGATTTCCAGCGCGATCGTGATCGTGTCATTCATGCCCGGGCCTTCCGCCGCCTCGAGGCCAAGACGCAGGTCTTCACCCGGCGCTACTCCGACCACTTTCGCAATCGTCTCACACACACTCTGGAAGTAACGCAAATCACGCGCACCATCGCCGGGGCTCTCGCTCTGAACGTCGATCTGGCTGAAGCCCTCGCGCTCGTCCATGACATCGGGCATCCGCCGTTTGGCCATGCCGGTGAGAAAGCCCTGAACGCGGCCATGCATGAGCACGGACTCTTTTTCGATCACAACCTCCACGCGCTGCGCATCGTAGAAGACTTCGAACAGCGCTACGCCGCTTTTCGCGGGCTCAACCTGACCTTCGAAGTTCGGGAAGGCATCATCAAGCATTCGCGGGATTACGACGCGAACGAGCACCCGGAATTATCGGAATACCTGCTTGATAAGCGGCCGCCGCTCGAAGCGCAACTGATCGATCTGACCGACGAGATCGCCTACAATACCGCCGACCTCGACGATGGCTACGAAGCCCATCTGCTCTCATTGGACGAAATCTGTGAAGGCGTCCCCTTATTCGATCGCTTCTTTCGCGAGGTCAAACAGCTTTATCCCGAAGCCCCCGAGAAGCTGAAGTTCAATGAGACTATTAAGCGCGTGCTGAACCTTTTCGTGGAAGACCTCATCAAGAACACGCTGTGGCAAATCAATGAAGCAAGAGTGCAGAATGTTGAGGATATTCGCAGCCATACCGGCCGCCTCGCCGCGTTCAGCCCAGCGGTTGAAACCGAACGCAGGCAAAACAAGAACTTTCTCTACGAGAATCTCTACTTCAGTCCGTCCTTGGCTGATGAAAAGGACGATGCCGAGCAGGTCGTCACTGAGCTATTCACGTTTTGGGCAAATCATCCCAAGGCCCTGCCTCCCAACTATCAGGAAAAAGCAAAATCGGAGCCGCTGCCTCGCGTCATATGCGATTACATTGCAGGCATGACGGATCCCTTCATCTTCGAGCAGTACGAAAAGCACTGCGGGACGTAAGACATCGCTGGGGATTCGATATAATCTCCGCTTCATGATTCAGATCAATGCACCCCTGTTTTGCCTGACTGGCGATGTCGATTGGGCGTCCGACTACTGTATTGCCGAGCTTCTGCGGTTCGCCTCCGATCTCGATATTGTCCCCACGATTTTTGCGACTCATCCCACGGCAGCGCTCAACAATGGAGCTCAGGTCGGCATCCATCCGAATTTCCTCCCCGGATCGAGCCACGGAGCCGATCCGAACAGCGTGATCGATCACATGCTTGCCATGCATCCGCAGGCCAAGACATTTCGTTCCCATCACTTCGTCGACAGCTCTGGCATTGCCCACGAGATGTTCCGCCGCGGCATTCTCTACGACAGTAATCTTTGCCTGCATCTGCAGCAGGACATCGTCCCGCTTCGTACCGGAGCCGGGCCGATACGCTTCCCCGTATTCTGGGAAGACGACGTACATTGGTCTACGGAAAACAACGACTGGAACGTCGAGCATTACCTGAATCGCTTCACGTCGCATGGGCTGAAAATCCTCAATATCCATCCCTTCTTCTTCGCGGCGAATATTCCCAACCAGGAGTACTACGAGAAGGTCAAATCCCATGTGAAGACGCTCTCGGCGGAAACCGTTCGCGACGTTCGACACAACGGCGCCGGCGTTCGGACCTTTGCCGAAAGTCTTCTGAAAGAACTACGCATTCGCGGACACCGCTTCCACACTCTGCAACAGCTTTTCGAGATGACTTGCTCTCAGTTGAAAGCCGACCGCGAGCGCTCCGATGTCACTGTCTACACACAGCAAGAGTACGAGAACTATTGGAAAGAATTTTCCGACGAGCAACGCCAGTCCTTCGTCCAGCAGAGTTACAACCGCCTGCGCAATCCGCAGGACCTTTACGTAACGTCCCCCGACACCAACATCCGGGACCTCGAGATCGATGCCATTCGCGCCCATGTTCCCGCAGGGCCCGGCACTCTGCACGATCTGGGATGTGGAAACGGCTTCACCCTGTATGTTCTCGGCAAATCCCTGGATGGATGGGACATGACCGGCGTGGATTTTTCTGAAGTACTGATCCAGGGTGCTGAGGCGATGCGCCCGTCGTTTGAAGGACAACTGCGCAGTACGCCAAAATTTGTTCTCGGCGACGCTATCGCGCACATCCTCAATCTGGCGGACGAAAGTGTCGATTGCATTTTGACCGAGCGATTCCTCCAGAACCTGCCCAGCCGGAACAGCCAGAATGGTGTGCTCCGCGAAGCCAAGCGCGTGCTCCGCCCCGGAGGCCGATTACTTATGTGTGAAGGGTCCCAGGATGGGTTCGACGCACTCAACGACCTGCGAGACGCCGTGGGATTGAAGACCATTCCGGCGAGCGGCCCCGAAAATGTTTCCGCATTACGATTCCACGATGCCGAGATCGAGGGCTTCGTCGAAAATGATCTTGAATTTGCTCGCGTTGCGAAGGTCGGATTCTCAACTTATTTTCTTATCACGCGAGTGCTTCATCCACTTCTGGTCGCTCCCCAGCAACCTCGCTACGGCGCCCGCATCAACGATCTCGCGCGCACGATCCAGATGCCGATGCCCAAGGACAGCACTCTCGGCTCGAATGTGCTCTGGGTTTACGAGAAGCCGTAGTCGCACTATGACTCACGCAGCAACAGCCGCCTTCGGCTATAGAGCCAGACCGCAGAGGAGACGATCGTTCCAAAACGCCCAAGGCAGTTGTCTCCCATTGCGCCCTTTTTACAACCAGCGCAAACTTGGGAACTTCACACGTTCTGTCTGTGTCTTTCTAAGCAGGATCTGGAGGTCGGCATGCTCGCGTACTTCCGTCGCTTCACGGTTTCCTGTCTGTTAGCCACGATCGTCGTATCAGCATTCTGCAGCACGGGGTCCGCACAAAACGGGCAATCGCAATCGGCACAGGGAGAGATTGCGCCCCAAAGCGATCCTGACCGCCAGCATGCCATCGAATTCATGGATGCAGGCAAGATGGCCCAGGCAATGCCATTGTTTGAGAAACTCTGCTCCGAATACCCCAAAGACGCAGCCATGTGGGAGGGTTGGGGCCAATCAACTCTCGCCTATTCCCAGACGCTTAGCGATCCCGAACAGCGCAAGAAAGCCCGCGCCCGGGCTCGCTCGTTCCTGATCAAGGCAAAAGAACTCGGCGACAACAGCAATCTCATGCAGATCCTGTTGGGAATGATTCCTGAGGATGGTGGCGACAACTCGTTTTCCCCACGTAAGGAAGTCAACGATGTCATGCAGCAGGCTGAGGCAGACTTCTCGCGCGGCGACTTTGACAAGGCGCGCGAGGGCTACCTGCACGCTTTGTTGCTGGAGCCGAAGAACTACCATGCTGCCCTCTTCATCGGCGATGTCTATTTCAAACAGCACATCCACGGAAGCGCCGGCGAATGGTTCGCGCGCGCGATCGAGATTGATCCAAATCAGGAAACCGCTTACCGGTACTGGGGCGACGCCCTCTCTGCCATGGGCAAGAGCACCGAGGCGCGTGAGAAATATATCCAGGCCGTGGTTGCCGACCCTTACAACAACCGTTGCTGGATCGGTCTCAACCAGTGGGCCGACCGCGAGAAAGTAAGGCTCAACTGGGTACGCCTGCAGGACAAAAGTGCGGTGACCGTAAAAGATGACAAGAACATCAATATCACGATCGATCCGGGGGATCCCAAGAAGAAAGATCCCGCGACTTCAGCCTGGTTGATGTATGGAATGAATCGTGCGCTCTGGCACGGCGAAAAATTCAAGAAGGAGTTCCCCCAAGAACCCAAATACCGCCGCACCATGCGCGAGGAAGCAGACTGTCTTCATTTGATGGTCACGGTTTTGACTGAACAGAAGGGTTTCGAAAAGCGAAAGAAATACATCGACCCGGCTCTGTTGCAACTGCTTGAAATTGACAAAGCCGGATTTCTCGAACCCTTCGCCCTGCTTAACCGTGCTGATAATGAGATTGCCCAGGACTATGCCGCCTACCGCGATGCTCACCGCGACACAATCTATCGCTACCTGAACGAATTCGTCGTGCCAAAGCAGCCGGCCAGCAACGGCATCCAAACCCAGTCATCCAAATGACTCACGTAGCGACAGCCGCCCCGGCTGTCGAGCAAGGCGAAGGCGGGCCCGGATTCATGCTGCGTAAAGACGATCGATGCATTAGCGAAACAGCAGCATAGTCGACGTCTGGTTGATGTGGCCTAGAAACTCTTCGCCGTATGTGCTGAATCCAATACTCGGAATTCCAGAGAATATTGCTCCATATTCCTGGCAGCGTTCCTCGCGGTGCAATTGCAGCGTGCGTAACACGCAGTGAAAGTCGATCAGTCCTGAAATGTCGCCCAAGGCCGCCCGTCTTCGCTCTAGGACCTCCCGAGTATCGGCCACGATATCGGTCGCTTTCAGAACCTCGAGTTCCATGCCCTCTTTCACGTTGCAGTAGAACACGACGTCCCGCCCATCCACGCGTTGCGGACTGCGCACGAAAGGTTCCCCCCCGATCATCAGGCCTAGCGGATGTTTCATGAAATAGCTGGAAAGTTGCTCAACTGGAACTTCCAGGGCGTCCGCGTACACCTCGGCGGCTGGACGATGATCAAACTCAAGCACCCTTCTGCTGGATTCCTCGACCGCAGTGGCGACCAGTTCCTTTCCGGTCGTCTCGAAACTCTGGGTTTTGAGGATCTCGAAGCCCTTTCGCAGCCGCATCAAAACGAGGACCGCTGCATCGCTGTGAGCCTTCCCATTGGCCATCACCTCGGTCCGACGGAATTGGAGCTCATCTCCTGCCGCACCTCCGACAAAGAGCAAATCCGTGCGGTCCCCGATCTTTTCCATCAACCGCTCCTCGGCACCGCTCAATCCATCCACCATCACCAGCCCCACATACTTTCCCACGTCCATCGCTGAGACAGGCGTGCGAAAGTGCTGCTCCAGTTCTGCGAATGCCTCGCGCACCGATACCTGGCCACGCAAGTCGTTCACCGTCACTGCCGCAACATCCTCGACTACCGTGCGGTCCAAGAACATTGCCACCACCGAACCATTCTTCATCTGTCCCGATGCCATCTCTCCGGCCGTCGTACACCCCACCACGCATGCTTCGGGAAATGCCCCTTGCAGGCCCGCCCCGATTTTTCCCAGTTCGTACCGCGTGGATGCAAAGCAGAGGATGGCTCTGGGATCCCTGATGCCACCGCATTTCTTCAATTCTTCCAGCGCTTCCGGCAGGGGTCTATTCGAGTGCGCCGTCCCGATTGCCATGGAATCATTCCTCCTCGAACTCCAGCTCTACCCCCAGATCCACCGCAATCGCCCGCACTTTCGCAATGATTCTTGGATCGTCGGGAGAACTGCCGTGAAAGCGCGCGGGATTCAGGCCCTTGAAAATCAGCTTGGCCCGCGTAGTTTCCACCAGCAGCGGATTCCCCTTGGCCCGCTGTGCGATGATTTCATCGATTAGGCGTTTGATCTGTCCTGCCATGTGCCAGCCGCAATCTGCCACAACACCGGATTGGCTGAGGATACAGATCGGCTGGATTCTCGAACTCTTGAATGCGCTTCTTCCCTTAGCACATTAGGCGCAAGGACTTTACGCCACGGGAGCGGCATCACTCTGCCGAGGATTGTGAACAAAAGGGATACAAAGACGTGCAGACGAGCGACTCCGAACGGAGTCGCTCACCAGAACTGTGTCGCTTAATTCCTCAGTTTGTCCCCGCCACCCTCACCACCACGTCAAACAAAATCCGCGGCCCGCGTGTCACTTCCTCCACCCGGATCCGCTCATCGTTCCCGTGCTCCGTATTTCCCTCTTCTTCCGTCGCCGCATACGGGTTAAACCCGTACGCCACGATTCCCAACGGACGGTATCGCTGATTCTCGGTATACCCGCTCGTGATGTGTGGCACTACCGGTGTCCCCGGGAAATACTTCCCCCCCGCCTCGCGGATCGCCGCAAACAGCGGATTGTCCGTCCCCGAATAATTAGCGACGCGAAATTCCTTCTCCAGCGGTTCAATGGTGACATCCGGATCATTCACCACTCGGCGCAGCGTCTCAAGCACCGCGTTCGGGTCGCCGCCCGGCAAGATCCGCACGTCCAGATTAGCCCACGCCTCCGGCGGAATCACGTTCGTCTGCCCCGATCCGCCTAACATCGTCAGTGAAATCGTGTCGCGCAGCAGGAAGTTGAGCGACTCGTCGCGCTCCACTTCCTCCTGAAATCTCTTGTCCTCAATCGCCTTTCGAATATTGCGATAGGGACCGGCTCGCTCCGGCGGTTCGTACGGAGCCATGTCGCGCAGGAATTCTTCCACCACGGGCAGTACTCGCAACGGAGTTCGGTACGCGAGGATCTTGTTCAATGCGTGTACCAACCGGTTTGGCGCCGAGTCTGGATTTGGCCGCGAGCCATGCCCCGGCCTTCCGTGCGCCACAACATGCAGCCAGTACGACGTCTTTTCTCCCACATCCACGCCAACGTATTTGACCTTGCCGTTCTCGAGAAGGTTTTCTCCACCCTCATTGATCAGGAATTCCGCATCTCCCAGCAGCTCGCGCTGATTCTTAATGAACCAGTCCGTTCCGGTTCCCTGCGCTTCTTCGTCGGCGACGGCGAGAAAGATCACATCCCGATCCAGCGCAACCTTCTCCCGCTTCAGCATGACCATGACCACTAGCTGCGCCAGGCCCTCGTCTTTCATATCCTGCGCGCCACGGCCCCACACGTAGCCATCCCGGATCTCACCGCTGAACGGCGGAACTTTCCAATGCGACGCGTCGCTGGTGACCACATCCATGTGGTTCAGTAGAACAATCGGCCGCTTCGAAGCGGAAGCAGCCCCCGGAAGGCGCGCCCACAGATCGCCCCTCCCCGGCGTGTACTCAAACACGCGATTCTCAATCCCTTCCTGATCCAGAATCTTCTTGAAGAACTCGACCCCTCGCATCTCGTTGCCCGGAGGATTCGTCGTATCGATGCGCAGATACTCCTGCATCCAGGTCAGCGCCAGATCCGAATACTGCCGCAAATGCTCATCCGGAATTCGGGAAGACGCCATCCCGGACTCCTCGCTCCATGCGCTTGCACAAACCAAAATCATCGTGATCACACCGCTGAACAGTAATCCATTGGCCCACCCAGATCGATCTTTCCCCAAAATTTCCCTCCGCACTGAAATGTCGACTGCACTGCGAATTGTGAAAACTGCTGAGTTCATGTCCTAACGAACCAAAGCCGGACGCCGGATGCCCTCGCCCGCCGCCTGCCCTTTTTCCACGCACTTTTTATATCAGCTTACCCAAATTTACCCTGCGCAAGTCTGTGCACTTGGCTCTCCCGGGGCAGGCCCGGTACAATGTCCATAGATATCAAGCATTTAGCCTCTCAACCTTGGTCCCGGATTTGGCATCCGACATGTAATACCAGGCAGTGGCGCGCGTTCCGGCGCCCCAGTTCTGTAGGCCTGTCGCAGCGTCAGCGCAGGCCGGCTCAGCGAGTCCGCTGGCTTTCTTTAGCGTTTTAGGGGACGCATCAATTTCAAGCACGCACCGGGCGTGCCGGAGTGGAGCAGGAAACTACATTGCTCCCCCAAACTTGGAGGAAGTCATTATGAATCACCGTCTCATCATTGCCCTGCCTTTGGCTGCCGTTCTTGCATTGCCAGCCTTTGCGCAGACCACATCGTCCGACCAGAGCCAGCCTGCCGCCCAGCAGACGCAGTCTACCCAGTCGACTGATACTGCCACCGGCAAAGCGCCTTTGGCTGCTCCGTCCCGCGAGGGCTTCTGGGGACGCATGAACCCCTTCGCCCGTAAGAAGTATGTTCAGCGTCAGACTGAACCCATCCGCGACCGCGTCAATGAACTCGACGAGTTGACGTCCGCCAACACCAAGCAGATCAAAGACGTCGACTCCCGCGCCACGGAAGGCATTCGACTCGCTTCTGATAAGGCGAACCAAGCTGACCAGCACGCCGTCGATGCCGGCAACAAGGCCACCGCGGCGCAGCAGTCCGCCCAGCAGGTTACCGCTCGCGTACAGAGCGTCGAAACTGTGGTTAGCAACATTGACCAGTACAAGGCCTCGAACCAGACAGAAATCCGCTTCCGCCCCGGTCAGACCGTCCTCAGCAAGAATGCCAAGGATGCCCTCGATCAGATGGCCAACGGCGTGAAGGGACAGCATGGTTACATCTTCGAAGTCCAAGGATTCTCTTCCGGGAAGGGTCAGGCTGCGATCACGACTTCGCAGAAGATGGCCGAGTCGGTCGTGCGTTACCTGGTTCTCAACCACGAGATCCCGGTTTATCGCATCTATCTCGTCGGCATGGGCAACGCTCCCGTAGCAACTGATGACGCCTCGAAGTCGAAGCGCGTCAGCGGAGGCCGCGTCGAAATCAGCCTCCTGAAGAACGACCTGGAGCAGCTCTCGGCCAACGGTGCTGCACCGGCGATGCACGCCGATCAGCAGCAACAACCGAAATAACAAAGGGGTTATGCCCCTGCGCTAAGGGACCATAGGGCGCCTCGCCCATTAGTCCCTCCCCCAAAAAAGCCCTCGCATAATGCGAGGGCTTTTTACTGACCCCATCGACCTCTAGCCCTGCTTTCCCTTCCCCCTTCCATTCGTCCATACTCCCATCATGCAGACCGCCAAACTCGCCCTCCGCCAGTTCGCTAAGGATCCCGGGTTCGCCGCCACGGTCATCCTCACGATCGCCCTAGGCATCGGTGCGAACACCGCTATCTTCACTCTCGTCCACGCGATTCTTTTGAGCTCGCTACCCGTGGCAAATTCTGCCACCCTGTTCCGCGTCGGCGATCTCGACGACTGCTGCGTAAACGGCGGCTTCCAGAACGATGATGGCGACTTTGACCTGTTCTCCTACGATCTCTATCGCCACATCCAGGACAATACTCCGGAGTTCGAACAACTGGCAGCGATGCAATCGGGGCAGCAGACAATGAACACGCGGGTTGGAAGCGCTACGGCCAAGTCCGAGCGCACCGAGTACGTGTCGGGCAATTACTTCTCGACATTTGGCATCGGCGCCTATGCGGGGCGCATGCTCACCGCCTCCGACGACGTCCCCGGAGCGGCTCCCGTCGCCGTCCTCAGCTATGCGGCATGGCAATCGCAACACGCTGGCGACCCCAATCTCGTTGGATCGACTTTCGTCTTGCAGGGCCATCCCGTGACGTTAGTCGGGATTGCTCCACCAGGATTTTATGGAGACCGCCTAACGCCTAATCCTCCAGCGCTCTGGATTCCTCTGAACTCCGAACCGGTGCTGGAAGGACAAACCACGCTTCTCAAGCAGGCGGACTCCAACTGGCTGTACGTGCTTGGCCGGGTCAAGCCCAGCGTCGCCCCTGTGGCATTGCAATCCAAGATCTCCAACACCCTGCGCCAATGGCTATACACGCAGCGGGCCTACACCATCGGCGGAGGAGACAAACAGATTCCTAAACAGCACGTCATCATGACTCCCGCGGGCGGTGGTGTGCAAAATCTGCAGCAACGCACAGGTTATGGCCTGCGGCTTCTCACCGGGATTTCGGCGCTGGTGTTGCTCGTAGCCTGCGCCAATATCGCGAATCTTCTGCTGGCGCGCGGAACCACGCGCCGCGCTGAAACGTCCATCCGCACGGCTCTGGGTGCCGCACGCTCCCTATTGATCCGACAGGCTCTGATCGAAAGCGTGGTGCTAGCCGTCGCCGGGGGTCTGGTCGGAATCGGCATTGCCTATGTCGGCGCCCGCATGATCCTCACCCTCGCGTTCCCCGAAGCCAAACAGATGCCCATCGTGGCCACCCCGTCCCCAGTTGTACTCGGCTTCGCCTTTCTTCTTTCGCTGATCACCGGCGTCATCTTCGGCATTGTTCCCGCATGGATCTCTTCCAACGCCGACCCTGCCGAAGCCCTGCACGGCTTGAATCGTTCCACGGGAGATCGCTCCCTGCTCCCGCAGAAGGCGTTGATCGTGTTTCAGGCAGCGCTCTCGCTCGTGCTCCTGGTCGGCGCAGGCCTGATGACGCAGACTCTCCGCAATCTTCAGCAGCAGAACTTCGGCCTGACGACGGCAAACCGCTATGTCATCCACATCGATCCTATGGGAGCCGGATACAACCTCGAACGAATCCGCGGACTCAGTGAACAATTGGAGCGCGAGTTTTCAGCCGTGCCCGGAGTGAAGAGCGTCGGGCTCGCCCTTTACAGCACGCTGGAGGGAAACAACTGGGGCGAGGGAGTCTGGATCGAGGGCCATCCCGAGCCGGTTTCCGGCCAGGACATTAGTTCCTCCTGGGATCGCGTCAGCCCTCACTTCTTCGAGACCGTGGGGCAGCCGGTGATTCGCGGGCGCGGCTTCACCGAGCAGGACACCGCCACTTCCCGCATGGTCGCGGTCGTCAACCAGAAGTTCGTGCAAAAGTTTTTCCCCAAGGAAGATCCCATCGGACGCCACTTTGGAAACTCTGGCCAGGAGTCCGCGGCGGACTATGAGATCGTCGGCATCGTCGCCGACGCGAAATATACCAATCCTCGAGACCTTCCTCGTCCTATGTACTTCCGCCCGCTCTCGCAACTCAACACGCACCTGAAACAGGGAAGCGCGATTATGGGAGAAAGCCGCTCGCTCTATCCCAATTCGGTTACGGTTCAGTTCATCGGCGAGGCCGCCACGGTCGAATCAGCAGCCCGCCGCACGCTTGCCAATATCAATCCCAATCTCAACATCGAAGACTTCAGCTCTCTCGACCATCAAGTCGCCGACAATTTCAATCAGGAACGCCTGATCACACGTCTCACCGGGCTCTTCGGCCTGCTCGCCCTTGTTCTTGCTTCTGTCGGCCTCTACGGAATCACCGCTTATTCAGTCGCGCGCCGCACCAGCGAAATCGGCATCCGCATGGCGTTAGGCGCCAATCGCAATAATGTAGTCACCATGGTGATGCGCCGCGCCATCATCCTGGTCGCGATTGGTTTGGCCATCGGGATTCCCGTCGCCATCCTCGGAGGACGTCTCATGTCGAGCCAACTGTACGGAATCCGCTCTTACGACCCGCTGACCATCTTCATCGCGGTCGTGGTGCTCTTCGCCTTCGCAGCGCTGGCGGGATTCATCCCAGCCCGTCGTGCCGCCAGCATCGAACCTATGAACGCCTTGCGCACCGAATGAAGCTGATCGATTCCGGGAGAGCTCGACAGACTCAGGCCGCAACCGCGGGCCGCTGGGCCTCCAGAATCTCGATCAGCCTCCCCGATTCCACATCGTAAATATAGCCGTACACAGCATGTTCTCGGGGACCAGGGGGTGCTCTCGAATACGCTGCACGTCGTCACGCACGCTCTGTTCCTGATCGCGAATCGTGAGCCACTCGATGTATTCCCCTGCTCGGGAACCGGGGCCCTTCCCGACGTCCTGAAATCCTTTTTCGGTGAGAGCTGCCGTTTCCAGGCTGCTGGCCAGAAGCCCACGCATCACGTCGTTAGTGAAAAATTCCATGCCGCAGTTCGAGTGATGAATCACGAACCACTCCCGCGTACCCAGCAGCTTGTATGAAATCACAAGCGAGCGAATGGCATCGTCGCTGGCCCGCCCGCCGGCATTCCGAATGACGTGGGCGTCGCCTTCAGCCAACCCTGCGAACTTGGCGGGATCAAGCCGTGCATCCATGCAAGTAAGAATCGCGAAGTGACGTGCGGGCGGCATAGCGAGCTTCGCTTTATCACCAAAATCTGCGGCATATTTCTCGTTCGCTGCAATGACTTCTTGAAGAATCTTGCTCATATCTCCTCCTGATTACGTCGGTGTTCGTGAATGAATTGCGACCCGGAGAAACGACCGTACCGATGACCGGTGCGGTTCACGTATTTCGAAATTGATGGATGAGCCGCCAACGCAGAATGCGTTTAGCGGCAGCTACAGGAGCAACAGACCCGAAGGAAGGAACCGATCAGACTCACGCGAGGAATATACAGGATTCGCTTTCCCTTGGCCACTACATTGCAATACCCCGCCGACCGCTGTCCGCTTTCGGACGCTGCCCCCCAAGAGTGGACAAGACGGCAACTTGGCGCGTCCATAAGTAAATGAAAACTCAGGCGATGAAGCTCTCTAACATTGGAAACCGGGATGCCTTTGATTTGCAGACCGTGAAGGAATCAGGAGCTATGGAAACTCACTTTCAAGATCTTCGCTACGGGATACGAATGGCGCTAAAGTCGCCGGCGTTCACCGCAATTGCCGTAATCACTCTCGCCCTGGGCATCGGTGCGAACACGGCGGTGTTCTCGATCGTCAATGGAGTACTCCTCAATCCGCTCCCGTTCCCGCAAGCCGATCAACTGGTCACGCTCGGAGAAAACAAGGCCAACTTCGAAAACGGGTCGATCTCCTATCCCAACTTTCACGACTGGCGGAAGGACAATCAGTCCTTCTCATCAATGGCGGTTTCTCGCGTTTTCTCCTTCAACTTGATCGGTGCGGGCGAAGCCGAACAGATCGGCGGCGATTTCGTCTCCTCGGACTTCTTTTCCATCCTCGGCGTAAAACCCATGATGGGCCGCTTGTTCCTGGCAGGCGAAGACGAAGTCGGTGCAACACCGGTTGCTCTGCTCGGAGAAGACCTCTGGCGCAGAAAGTTCAACTCCTCTCCCGACATCCTGGGTAAGAGCATCACGCTCGGAGCAAAAGGCTACACCGTCGTAGGAGTCATTCCCGCAAGCTTCCATCTGGACCTTCCCAGCTTCCGCGACGGTCAGATCTTCGTACCCGCAGGGCAATGGAACAATCCGCTCTTGGTGAACCGTGGCGCAGGCCTGGGCTTCCACGGTCTCGCGCGTCTCAAACCCGGCGTGACCCTGGAGCAGGCCCGGAGCGACATGGATCGTATCTCACGAAATCTCGAAGCTGCTTTTCCAGATACGAACAAAGGCATCACCGCAAATCTCGCTCCCATGAAACAGCGGATGGTCGGATATGTCCGGCCATTGCTGCTGGTCTTGCTGGCCGCGGTCTGTTTTGTGCTGCTGATCGCCTGTCTGAACGTGGCCAATCTGATGTTGGCACGCTCCACCGTGCGCGCTCGGGAATTTGCGATTCGTGCGGCCTTGGGTGCCAGCCGTGCACGTGTGATCTGTCAACTCCTTGCTGAAAGCGTGCTGCTTGGACTCTTGGGCGGAGCCATTGGATTGCTCCTCGCGTCCTGGGGCACGCATGCCGCTCTCGCTGCCTTGCCCACGACATTGCCTCGAGCCGAACAGATCGGGCTCGACACTCGCGTCCTCGTCTTCACCGCTGCGACGGCCATCCTGGCGGGCATTCTCTTCGGCCTTACTCCGGCATTGAAGATGTCACGTAGCGCAACCAACGAGACTCTCAAGGAAAGTGGCCGCAGCAGCAGCGGAACTCGACACCGGGCACAAAGCGTATTCGTCGTAACTGAAATGGCGATGGCCCTGGTTCTCTTAGCGGGAGCGGGTTTGATGGTCCGCAGTCTCGTGCAGCTATGGCACGTCGATCCAGGTTTCGATCCGCACCACGTCATGTTTTTCGGACTTACGCCCCCACCCTCCGTGCTGGTCGCCAACGCAGACGGAATCCGTGCGCATTATCGCGAACTGAATCGCAGGCTGGCTGAGATTCCCGGCGTAGAAGCAGTGGCTCAGACTTCTGGGGCGGCACCGCTGGAATACGACGACGAACAGTTGTTCTGGCTCGAAGGCCAGCCCAAGCCCACCAATGACAATGACATGAATTGGGCGATCGACTACATTGTCGATCCTGACTACCTGAAGATCATGAAAACCCCGCTTCTGGCGGGCCGTTTTTTCACCGCGCAAAATGACGAACACTCGCCCGCGGTCGTCGTCGTCGACGAGGTCTTTGCGAAAAAGTTCTTTCCCGGGCAAGACGCGGTAGGCAAACGAATCCATCTGAAAACTGCCGATCGATTGGCGGAGATCATCGGTGTGGTTGGCCACGTCAAGCAGTGGGGACTCGACAACGACGACTCGCAACAGCTGCGGGCTCAACTCTACATTCCCGCCATGCAAATGCCCGACGATTATGTGAAATCTACAGGCTCGACGGCCTTCGTGATCCGAGTTGCGGGCAATCCAGCCGCATCGTTCGCTTCTGTCCGCCATGCGGTTCAGGAAATGAGTAATGAGCAGGTGATCTATGCCGAGGAAACCATGGAGCAGGTCGTTTCCCGTTCCGTGGCAAGTTATCGATTCCTGATGATCCTGCTGGCAGCGTTCGCCGCTCTGGCCCTGATCCTTGCCAGCGTTGGAATTTATGGAGTCGTTTCCTATGTCGTGGGACAGCGCACGCATGAGATCGGCGTGCGCATGGCGCTCGGAGCCCAACGAACGGATGTTCTGCGCCTCATTCTGAGCGGGGGTGCGCGCCTGGTATTAATTGGCCTCGTGATCGGAGCCCTCGGATCACTTGCTCTGACCCGAGTGATGGCCAGCCAACTATTCATGGTTTCGGCCTCCGATCCGCTGACGTTTGTGGCCGTATCGCTGGTCTTGACGTTTGTAGCCTTGGCAGCCTGCTACGTTCCCGCACGCCGCGCCGCAAATGTGGAACCCACGGTGGCCCTGCGATACGAGTAACAGCGTTGCTTGGCGGTAGCACTTTTTGTGTTCGGGCCCAGCTGCAATTGACCGCTGATCACATGCGGACTAGAATCGCGGCAATCCGTTCGTGGGGTTCTCGATGAAATCAAACCGCATCCCGTGCCTGCTGTTGTTCTGCCTCACGTTCACCCTCGTTGCCGCCGCTGTCGACGACGAAGACCATCATCACCACGAAGACCTCACCGAGACTCAACTCGGCACGGTCCACTTTCCGGTTTCCTGTGCCCAGTCCGTGCAGAAGCCGTTCGCGCGTGGAGTCGCGCTGCTCCATTCCTTCTGGTACGAGGAAGCCGAAAAGGAATTCCTCGACATTGCCAAAGACGATCCGCATTGCGCGATGGCTCACTGGGGAATCGCGATGAGCCTCTGGCATCAACTGTGGGATTTCCCCGATCAGAAGGTACTGAAGCGCGGTGTGAAAGAAGTGAAGACTGGACAAAAGCTCGCTAAGAAAGCCACTCCGCGCGAACAGGCGTATCTTGCGGCAGCCGCAGCGTTCTACAGCAATTCGAAAAATCTCAAGCGCCTGGAAAGGGCGAAACCGTACTCTGACGCGATGAAGAAGGTTTATGAGTCCTATCCCGACGACCATGAAGCTGCGACCTTTTATGCGCTTTCGCTCATCGCCGCCGAACCCGAGGACGACAAAGACTTCGCCACGCGCAAGCAAGCCGCCGCGATCCTGGAGAAAGTCTTCGCTGCCGAGCCGGATCATCCCGGAGTCGCGCACTACCTGATCCACGCCTACGATCGCCCTGAGTTGGCGCAGCTTGGCATTCCAGCCGCGCGTCGCTACGCCGAGATCGCGCCTGCCGCTCCCCACGCATTGCATATGCCATCGCACATCTTCGCGCGTGTCGGGTTGTGGCAAGACGATATCAAGTCGAATATCGCTTCGATTGATGCAACGCGCAAAACGGCCGCGATGGGGATGGGCGGCGAAGATCACCAATTCCACGCCATGGATTTTCTCGTGTATGCGTATCTGCAGAGCGGACGCGAAGCCGACGCGCAGAAGGTTATCGATGAAGTCAAAGCCATGCCTCCCACGCACCACGTGATGTACGGCATGAACTACGACGAGCGGCTCGACTCGCAAACCCGCTTCGAGGCCAGTTATGCGCTGGAACTGCACCAGTGGCGCGAAGCCGCGTCATTGCCGCTCGCAAGCGACCCGGAATATAGGGACATCACTTACCTCGCGCGTGCTCTCGGCGCAGCCCGTAGCGGCCAGCTCGCCGAAGCTCACAAAGACGTCGACCAAGTCAAGTCGTTGGCGAAGTCCGCGCGCGAAAAGAAACACACAGGCGAAGCTGACTTTCTCGAGCGCAGTATCGGTGAAGCGCAGGCTTGGATCGCTCATGCGGAAGGGAAAGATGACGAAGCCATCAAACTGCTTCGTGCCGTCGCCGAGAAAGAAACTGACGGATTCAGCGAGACTGGATTTCTGCCAGCACAGGAACTGCTCGGAGACCTGCTGCTCGACGCCAAGCGCCCGCAGGAAGCATTCGTCGAATATCAGACAGACTTGAAAGAGAACCCGAACCGATTTAATTCGCTCTATGGCGCGGCCCAAGCGGCAGAAGCCGCGGGCAAGCAGAAAGAAGCAAATGAGTACTACACGCAGTTGCTGAAGTCCTGCGAAGGCGGAAGCTCGACCAGAGCCGAATTAAGCCACGCGAGGCAGTTGCTGGCGCAGAAGTAAAGCAGTTGGCGTTTTCTTTCGTGTCCTTCGTGGTGAAGGCTCTACTTTGTCAGCATCATCTTCACTATGAGAGCGACGGCCAGCCCGAGCGCGCCCAACAGCGCGTTCCACTCGCGGTGTTTCATGTACAGCTCCATCGAAAACCCTCCGCCTTCGTCGCCATGAGACGCGGGAGTAATGCGCGGCAGCATTCGTTGTACGCGGCGCGCGTATTCTTCGAACTCGGGAAACCGTTCGCGCAGATATTTCTCTTCTCCGCGAATCACCGGAACGTAAATCGCGAAGAACATCATCACAAGTACCACGCCGACCCACCAGCTACGCGCTGCCACCGCAAATCCAATCCCTATGAGCAGCGACCCGAGGTAAAGCGGGTTCCGCGTGTACGCATACGGACCCGATGTCGCCAGCGCCTCGTTCTTCCGAACGTGTCCTGAAGCCAGTGCGCGAATGAGCAACCCAGGCACAATCGAAACTGCGCCCAGAGCGAGGGACCACCACATCGGCCGCGCGAGCCAAAAGTACAGCACAGCAAATGCAAAACCCAGCGGTACGCGGATGCGCCGCGCAATGCGGGACCATTCAGCCATGCACCCTCTCCCTGGGCTGTAGCAAGCGCCACGCCGCATCCACCACGGCATCCGCAGTGATCTCCAGCATCGCCTCGTCTGGGCGAGGATTGCGCGCGTGGGTCGTAGGACTTGCGGGATTGCGCAGCACCAGGCTCCGGGTTCCGTAAGGCCCATTGCGCGCGGGATCCGTGGGTCCGAAGATTCCTACAACAGGAACCTGCAATGCAGCAGCGAGGTGCAGCGGTCCGGTGTCTCCGCCGATGAACAATTTCGCCCGACGCGTCAGCGCGATCAACTCACTGATGGAGCAACCGATGGGCTTGGCCAGGCCTCCGCTGGCGGATGCGACTTCTTGGGCGAGCGCTTCCTCTCCAGGGCCAAAATTCACGACGGATTGCATGCGGCATTCCGACAGCGACCGTGCGACCGCGCCAAAACGTTCTGCCGGCCAGCGCTTCGCTCCCCAGCCCGCACCAGGATTCAAAACCGCAAAGCGCTGAATACCAAGCTCCGAGAGCCTCTGGCTAACGCGCGTGTCACTTTCAGCGTCCTGCGGCAACTGTACGCGAGGAGTTGCGAGATCCGTTTGTGCCACTGCCGACGCCAACGAGAGATTTTGATCGATCACATGCGTTCCGTATGCAATCGCCTGGCGCGTGTACCACAAACTGGCTGCTGACTCGCGAGGTTGCATCGTGCCCCACACGACGCGAGCACCCGACCATTGTGCCATCACGGCAGAACGGACAGCTCCTTGCAGATCAACAGCGATGTCGTATTGAACCGATCGAATGTCATTCCAAACACGCGCTATCCGTTCAATCGTCGGAATCGTAAAGAGTGACTTCCGCCAGTCTTTGAGTTGAACCGTATGCACCCAATCGACAAGGGGCCGCGCGGCAGATCGTGGTCCACGGCGGGAAGTTCCGGGCGCGCAGAGAAGTTCAGCCCACCGCTCTTCGACGAGCCAGCCGATCATCGCATTGGGAAAGGCCTCCCGAAGGGCTTGGGCTGCGGGAAGGGTATGAATAACGTCTCCCATCGCGCTGAGGCGCACGATGAGCAGGCGTTCGATGCTGCCGCTTCCGTCCGCCCTCAAGGTTTCCTCGGCGAGAGCCGCGTGCGAATGATTTCTGTGGTGGAGTGGTCCTTCGGATCGCCGACAATGGCCACGCGACCGCCGTATTCGGCTACGGTCTCGCGCTCGGGGACAGAGTCTGCGGTGTAGTCGGTGCCCTTGGCCTGCACATCCGGCTGAATCTCGCGGATGATCGGCCGCACGTCAAGCTCGGAAAAGATAACGACTGCATCGACATCGGCAAGCGCGGCAACGATCTCAGCCCGCTCGTACTCAGGCATTACAGGCCGGCCCTCGCCTTTCAGTGCACGCACCGACTCGTCAGAGTTAATGGCAACGACCAATTTGCCACCGAGAGCTTTTGCGCCGCGAAGATAGCGCACGTGTCCGACATGCAGGAGATCGAAATTGCCGTTTGCCAAGGTGACACGTTCTCCCGCCTTCCGCCACGCCTGCACGCACCGGTGGAGTTCCTCGCGGCTCAGAATTTTGTTTTCTACGCTCAATGAGGTCGTGTCGCGGGTGGCGCCTTCTCGATCGCGGCGAGCAACTCTTCGCGTGAGGCCGTTGCGGTGCCTCGTTTCATAACGACGATTCCGCCTGCATAGTTCGCCAACTGTGCTGCTTCTTCGGTGGTTGCTCCGGCAGCCAAGGCCGCGGTAAAGACGGCGATCACCGTATCACCGGCGCCAGTCACGTCCGCCACCTGATCTGAACCGAAGATCGGAATGTCGACTGCCTTGTACTTCCGATCGAAAGCCACCATCCCATCGCGGCCGCGTGTAACCACCAGTGATTGCAGTCTCATGCGGGACATCAGTTGCTCGCCAGCTTGAAGCAGCTTGTTCCAATCATGGCCGATGCGGAATCCCAAAGCCTCTTCGACTTCCGGTTCGTTTGGCGTTGCCGCTGTTACGCCTTCGTATTGCAGCATGCGGTAGCGAGAATCGAGGACGATCGGCGCTGATCCCAGTTTTCCCTTCTGCCGCAGAGTACTCACGATCGCAGGAGTCGCTGAGCCGTATCCGTAGTCGGAGACGAGCAGAGCATCCGATGCGTGCACATAGTTGCGCGCAGCCAGATAGAGCTCGCGGGTCAGGTGGCTGTTCGGCGCTTCCTGGGGCTCGCGATCGACGCGTACGACCTGCTGTCGCGATGTGTGTGCCATACCCGCGAGAATCCGGGTCTTGGTAACTGTCGTATAGCTCTTATCCTTCAGCACACCACTGACTGGAATCCGCTTGTGGCGGAAGTGTTTCAGCAGCAACCGTCCTGGCTCGTCATCGCCCACGATACCCACAGGCAACACATTCACGCCGAGGTCGGCCAGATTGTTGGCAGCATTGGCTCCGCCACCGGGAACGATCGTTCTCTCGCGATGCTTCAGGATCAGGACCGGCGCCTCGCGCGATACCCGCGAGATCTCGCCAAACACGAATTCGTCGGCCACGAGATCGCCGAGCACCGTAACCGTAATCTTGGGAAAAGCTTCGACGATTTTCCTGAGTCGATTCGCTTCTTTCAGGTGCCTGGTCATGATGACGACTCTGCTCGTGCGATACGGAGAGATTCTCTCATGACTGGTGCTTTGATTCGCTGATCTTGCGGAGGATGGTATCCACCGCGTTAGCTGCGTTCTCGAGCTCCATACGGACCGGGACGACCGAGAGCGGCTCCAGTGCGGATAAATAGGGGCCCAGGTTGACAGCGTCTTTTTCAGTGGTCACGAAGCCGCCGGCTTCGCTCTGTTGCTTCAAGGCGAGTAGTTCGCGGACATCTTTTTCGCTGTACGCATGATGGTCGCGATAGAAGGCCTGCGCGACTGGTTCGATGTTGGCCGCCCGGAGTTGAAGCAGGAAGTTCTGTGGACGCGCAATCGCACAGAACACCACAGGATGCGGCGGGACCCCTTGTGGAAGAATGCCACGCCGTGCTCGCCAGACGGGCTTTTCCTGCAAAGGGAAAGCGTCGGGCGACGCGCCACCGGCCAGCACGATGGCATCGGCTCGGCGCAGCGAACTGAGTGGTTCCCTCAGCCGTCCACCTGGCAGCAAGCGGTCATTCGCATCCTGCGGAGTGACCAGAACAATGTCGAAGTTGCGGGCCAAAGCGCGATGCTGGAAGCCATCGTCAAGCAGATGCAGTTGTGCGCCGAATCTCGATTCAGCAACGCGTCCGGCTTCGTACCGATCTTCTGCTACGACAACCGGAACCTGCAGCTTGCGCGCGATCAGCAACGGCTCATCGCCAAATTGCTGCGGCAATCCCGCGGGATCAACCAGCAAGACACCGCGGCTGAGGCGCCCATAGCCGCGAGAGAGGACATCGAACTTTACTCCGCGCGTCTTCAATAATTCGCCGAGCAGCATCACAAATGGCGTCTTGCCCGATCCTCCGGCAGAGAGGTTTCCGATGCTGACGACTGGACCTTGCAGCCGGCGGGCGCGCAATTGCCCGCGGTCATACAACGAGTTGCGCATTGCGACGACAACGCCGTAGATGGAGGATAGCGGGTTCAATCGTTATGTGCAGCTTGCGCCGAAGGACCTCGCGAACCGCTATTGGAAGCCAGCAGTGCTTTCAGTTCTTCCAGAGTGCGGAATGTTGCGCCCATTTGCGACAGGATCGTCTCCTTGGCTCTCCGCCCAAGAGCCAGTCTCCCTTCGTCATCGTCGAGCAATTGCATCAGTGCGAGCGGCAATTCCGCCAAGCCGACGATCCGCACGGCATCGCGGCTCTGAAACAGCCCTACGATGTCGCGGAAATTTTCAGTGTGATTTCCAGTAACGATGGCGACGCCGTGTTGCGCAGGCTCAATGATATTGTGCCCGCCGCGAGGAACCAGGCTTCCACCGACGAAAGCGACGTCGGCCAGCGCATAAAGCGCAGCTAACTCCCCAATCGTATCGAGAAGCAGCACGCCTCCGGCGAGCCGCTCCCCGTGCCACCCGGATCGGCGGTGTGAAGCGATCGCCATCTGTTGCAGCAGGGCAGCAACAGAATTGAAACGCTCGGGATGGCGTGGCGCAAGAACCATGACCGTGTGCGGATGGGAGACCCGAAGATTCTCGAAGGCTTTCAACAGAGGAGCTTCCTCGTCGTCCACGGTGCTGCCGCAAACCAGTACCGGGCCTGCGCCTTCGGCCGCGAGGGAGCAGCGAAGCGTCTCCACAATCGGCGGCGGTGAGGGCAGAGTTACGTCAAACTTGAGGTTCCCAGTAACATGCACACGCTCGGGCTCGGCACCGATGGACTGGAGCCGGGACTTGTCTTCCTCGGTTTGCACGAGGAACAGGTCGATGTGTGCCAGCATTTGCCGCAGGGCCCACCGGAAGCGCTGGTAGCTAGGCCATGACCGGTCGGAGATCCGTCCGTTCACCACGGCGAGGCGCACGCCACTGGCATGCACCAGGCGCAGGAAGTTGGGCCAGAACTCGGTTTCCGCGAGCACCACCAGCTCGGGCTTCAGGGCACGAAGATATGGCCGGATCGCGAACGCAAAATCCATTGGGAAGTAAAAGACGTTTTCCTCTCCAAAGCGTTTTCGAGCGAGATCTTGTCCGGTGTCGGTAGTGGTGGTGAGTACAACCCGGTGCTGCGGGGACGAGCGGCGAAGTTGCGATACCAGCCCACTGACAGCAAGGACCTCACCGACCGAGACGGCATGGATCCAGATGATTCGTTGAGACCTCGAAAGGGATCCCGTGAGCCTGGCTGGGACTCTGCCCATGCGCTCGGCAAATCCGCGACGATACTTGCCATGGCGCAGGACCTGATACAACCAGTAGGGAAGACTCAACATCATTCCCAGTGACAGGAGCAGACTGTAGAGAAAGTACCTCAAGCTGAGTCATTCTAAACTGCTGGCGGCTTGGCGAGACATGTCACTCTATAATTGGCGCATGCAGGAATCGTCTATTTTCTCCAATTGTGAGCATCCTCACTTCCCGCGCAAAGACGCGGAAAATGGAATTCCCTTTATCTTGATTACCGTTCTCCTTGGTCTTATCCTGCCGTCCTCGTTGCTGGCGGGCAAGAGCTTCGTAAAGCCGGTAGCGAAGACGGCGATCAACTACCCGGCGCATGATTTTCATCGCGACGAGCAGGTCGCTGTTGCCGTGGATCCGTACGACACCGAGGGAAAGGCGAAAATATTCACGATCAACTTCGCCCAGCACGGCTTTTTGCCGATATTTTTCATCGTCACCAACGACGGCGACCAGCCCGTGTCGATCTCGAGGATGCAGGTCAAGCTGATCACCGAAAACCGTTCCAAGCTCACGCCGATCGATACCGATGGCCTCTATCGTCGGCTATCGAATCCACAAGCCAAGACGAGCACGAACAATCCTCTTCCCTTCCCCAAAAAAGTAAAGGGCGGCGTCAGCAAGCAGCAGATGGACGAGATCGAGTCCTCGCAATTCGCGGCCCGCGCGGTTGAGCCTCATACGACGCAATCGGGATTTCTGTTCTTTGACGTGGGAGATATCCAGTCGCCTCTGCGTGGAGCAACCATCGACGTCGACGGACTGGCAGACTCGAAAGGAAGTGAGTTGCTGTTCTTCGAAATCCTGATGGATAAATATCTGGACGCTTCCAAGAACCCGTAGAGCCTCGCTGCAAAAATCTTTCAACCCCTAAGGACGGAAGGTTCACAAAGGAAAATCTATAATCTCTCTTCTATGGCCATATCCGCGGAGACATCCATTGGCGCCCATCCGAAGTTCGAGCCTGTGATCGGGCTGGAGGTACACGTTCAGCTTCTGACGGCGACGAAGATCTTCTGCTCGTGCTCGACTCGATTTGGAGCACCGCCAAACAGCCACGTTTGCCCGGTGTGCCTGGGCATGCCGGGTTCGTTGCCTGTGCTCAACAAGAGGGTAGTAGAGTTTGCCACGCTGGCGGCGATAGCTCTGAACTGCCGGATCAATGAGACTTCGATCTTCGCGCGGAAGAATTACTTCTATCCGGATTTGCCCAAGGGATATCAGATTTCGCAATACGACAAGCCCTTGGCGGAGTTTGGATTCGTCGAAGTTCCTGCGGAGAATGGCAAGAAGAAGATCGGGATCACCCGCGTCCATCTCGAAGAGGATGCCGGCAAGAGCCTGCATGAGGGATTTCCTGACTCTGACGAAAAGACAGCGATCGACCTGAACCGCACCGGGACGCCGCTGATTGAGATCGTCAGCGAGCCCGATATTTCGACTCCCGATGAGGCTTACGAATATCTGACCCGTCTGAAGGAGATCATCCTGTACACGGGCGTCAGTGACTGCAACATGGAAGAGGGATCGTTGAGGTGTGATGCCAATGTCAGCGTGCGGCCGCGCGGACAAAAGGAATTTGGCACAAAGACCGAAATCAAGAACGTGAACTCGTTCCGCTTTATCCGCGAAGCTCTGGAGTACGAGATTGGCCGGCAGATCGACGTAATTGAATCGGGCGGCAAGATTACGCAGGAAACGCGCCTTTACAACGCGAACGAAGGCAAGACGTACGGGATGAGATCGAAAGAGCAGGCCCATGATTACCGGTATTTTCCCGAGCCCGATCTGCTGCCGCTTGTTGTGGACGAAAAATGGAAGTCTGAGATCACCCGCTCCTTACCGGAATTGCCGGAAGCACGCCGCGCGCGAATGGTGAAGGAGTACGGCATCACAGAGTACGACGCACAGGTACTGACGTTCTCGAAATCGTTAGCCGATCAGTTCGAGCAGGCAGCCAAGGCAGCGAACAATGCGAAGCGCGTCGCCAATTTGGTGCAGGGCGAGTTGATGGGCCGGCTGAAGGCGAAGGGTATCGCTATCGAGCAGTCGCCTATTTCCATGCAGGGCGTGGCAGCATCTGCCGATCTGGTTGAAGCCGGCACGATTTCCGGCAAGATGCTGAAGGATTTGTACGATCTGTGTTTCGAACGTGGGAAGGACTTCCCCGTTGTCTACGAAGAAGAGGGGTGCCCGCAACAGTCGACCGACACCGGGGCGCTCGAGAAAGTTATCGACGAACTTATCGCCGCCAATCCCAAACAGGTCGAGCAATACCGCGCTGGTAAGAAGCAGATGCTTGGCTTCTTTGTGGGGCAGGTGATGAAAGCTTCGAAAGGCCAGGCCAGCCCGCAGATTGTGAACGAGTTACTGGTGAAAAAGCTGGGATAGGTACTATTTCCTGTGTGTGACTTTGGTCATCTGATCTTTCTCCTCACCTCCCGATAGCATCATGCTGGGCCCATTTGCCTGGGCTGATTGCTGGGGAATGGTGATGAAACTCAAAATTGATCGCATTATCAGCATTGCGACGCTGCTGGCGTCAGTGGTCGCCATCGTTCTGGTTCTGAAAAAACCGGCGCCGGTTGCGCCACCGCAGGCGCCCGTCGCGATCAAGGAACACGCGGAATCGTTCGACCGCAAGATGGCGGAATTTCAACAAGCGGCCCAGCAGCCGCAGCCCACCAGCGGGCCGAACCCGGCAAGCACGGTTACAGCTGGACCGACGCCTTCGGAAGGCTCCAAGCCCGAAGTCCACATCAACTCCGATGAGATCAGCGCAGTGCTGGCGCAGTCGCTGGGCAATGCAGGCGCCCAGGGGCTTACTCCGGATTCGAATGTGGGCAGCGGGGCGCCGACGATTAAGGATCAGCAAGTCAGCCTCGACGGCGATGTGGTACACGGGCAGTTCCTGACCACTATCGGCGGCAAGGATGTGTGGATCACGATCTCGGGGCATATCGGCGAGAAAGATGGCTTTGCGACGTTTGATCCGACTGAGTTCAAGGTCGGAGATTTGAATGTCCCGGTGTCGCTCGTGAACCCGGCATTGCAGAAGAAGCTGTCTGAGGAACGCGACCGGCTGAAGCTTCCCGATGGTGTGGGGAACGTGAAAGTCGAGAACGGCGAGTTGGTGATGCAGGGAAAATAGGCAAGTGCAGATTGAAGATTTTAGATTTCAGATCGCACTATGCTCCTACAATCTGGCTTGTACAATCTGAAATCTGAAATCTTCAATCTGCAATCGCTTCAATTGTGCTTGATGAATTTCCCGGTCTTTTGCCCTGTTAGAGAGTTGTAGAGTGTCTCCAGAAACGCGTCTTCCTTGATGAAATCTCCCGCATACTTCTTCCAGGGCTCGAGCAGCTTGGCTTGCTTCATCTGATCGAGCGTTTTGCCGTCTTTGATTGCCTTCGCTACCACGTCGCGCGTGGCTTGCAGCATGTCCAGATAGGCGCGCACGTCATTCACGTTGGATATGGGGCCGTGGCCGGGGATAATCTTCACATCAGCGGGAACCTGGCCGAGCACTTTCTCCACGCCATCAATCATGCCATTGATGCTGCCGCCGCTCTCCACGTCGATGAAGGGGAATCCGTACGTGACGAAATCGTCGCCCATGTGCACGACGTTCGATTTCGAGAAGAAGATCACGGAGTCGCCGTCGGTATGTCCGGCCGGAAAGTAGAGCGCGCGGATGTCTTCACCGTTGAGATGCACGGTGACGTCGTGATCGAAGGTGATGATCGGGAGGACGTCTTTCTCGGCGGGCTTGACTTCCATGTGAACAGAGGCGCCGTTGCCGGCAGCACCGCCGCTCTCCAAGCGCTTGCGGACATTGTCGTGCGCGATGATCGGGGCCTGCTTCTGGAAGTACGCGTTCCCGCCGGTGTGGTCCCCGTGATAATGCGTATTGATGACGAACCGCACGGGCTTGTCGGTGATGCCTTTAAGCGCAGCTTGAATTTTGTCAGCGAGCGGAGCGTACTGATCGTCGACAATGACGATGCCGTCGTCGCCAACTGAGGCGCCGATATTTCCGCCCTCGCCCTCGAGCATGTAGACGCTTCCGGCCACTTTGGTGACTTTGATCTGGACTTTGCTGAAGTCCTGGTTCTGAGCGGATGCAAGGCCCAATGCGAGTGAAAGACCGATCAGTGGAAAGAGATGCTTGCGGTTCATTACTTTGCTCCCAAGTCCGACGGGGCACCATTCTAGCGAAATCTTATTCGGTTCAGGAAAAATCTCTGGGAGTCCCTACAGCGGGCCCAGGCTGTCATACATCTTCCAGAGCTTGTCGGCCGTTGCCCGGTAGATCACCCATCCGCTGCCCTGGTCGCTGGTCTGGCGGAAGAGCAGTTCTCCGCGTCCGTCGCCATCGGCGTCAACGGCGTCGATCAGTTCGAGGCGAGGCGTGACGTCGAGATGGTACTTGTCGGTAATGCCCACGTAAAGCTTGCGCAGGTTGTTGTAGATATCGGGATAGGCTACTACCACGACGGAATATTGCATGTCGGGATCCGCTTGCGGAGTGCCTGCCGGCGTGGTTGGCATGTGTGCCTGCGCACTGAGAACCATCACGGGCTGATTGGAGACCCACAGGTCATAGGCAATCATCTCCACGTTTTCGAGGATCGGGTCTGGGGACTTCGCTGCGGCTGTCTTGCGAGCCGTTGCCGCAGACTTAGCGGCGGTCGTCGATTTCCTCGTAATGTTTCCTTTAGCCTTGGCATCCACGTAGGCGCGGACCTGGTCGCGGGCCAGATCGGTTATCTGCTTTCGGCGATCCTCCTCTTCACCCTTCAGCCACTCGAATGCGAAGGATTTCGGCGCCGGTCCACCTGCATCGGAGATCGCAGGGATCAGCTTCATGTCTGCGGTCGCAGCTGCTGTTGCAACAACGATCTTGCCGTCTTTCCCTTCTGCGGAAATCGCGCCCGGTTTGCTGTAGCCGGCAACATCTTCATCCGCAAAGGACTCTGCCGGTTTCCCGCGCCGCAATTTCGGACGGCCACTTTCGCTGGCTCCGCTGTCGGAAACGGGAATTTTCGCTGCATTGTCAACTTTTGAGTCCGACGGTTTGGACTCGTTCGGCTTCGAGGAACCTGATCCTGAAGGCGGTGCAGCAGGCTGGTCAGAGGTACTTGAGGGCTCAGAACGCGGTTTGGACAGCCGTGGCGGTCCGTCGGCGGAGCCTGAGGATCCAGAAGGCCTAGACTGAGGGGGAGGATTGCCTCCAGTTGGTTTGTCCTTCGCCGTGACGTCGTGAGTCAGGCGTGGAGGCTCATCACTCTTGTCGATCCCAACTGGCGCGGGTTCGGCCTTGATCCCCGTCGCGGGAGGCTCGGTGCCCGTGGGCCGCCATGTTCCCGTGCCGATCCAGGGCGGTTGTCCACTGGCAGGGTTGTTCCGTCGCAGCGCGTTGCCGACCGTGAATAAGCCCAGGGAGCTGCCCGTCTGCTCGGCTTCATAAATCGTGCCCGAATCGAGCGACATGGGCACGGGATCACCTTTGTATGCACTCGCGTCCCAGAACTTGCCGTTGACAAGAATCGCGATCGGAACCAGGGATACCTTGCCAGCCGCCGTCATTTGCAGGATTCCCACCGCGCGTGGTCCGGGATTTTTCTTTTTCTGCGCCTTGCGCTCGCTTGGCGTGATCTCCGGCCGTTCCTCCTGTGCAACAGAGGCAGCAACGATACCCAGGAGGCATGCCAACACCGTGATGACGCCTCGCACCAGGATCCAGCGGTATAGTATCTTCGAGATAGCTGGCCATGTGCGTGTCGCGACCGTGGCGACCCACTCCGATCTGGCCCTAGAGAGTCCCATGAAAATCAATGATAAAGCCCCTGAGTTTACCCTGCCCGATGAGAATGGCAAGGAGATAGCGCTGAAGGACCTGCGCGGCAAGACTGTCATTCTGTTTTTCTATCCTCGGGCCAACACGCCCGGCTGAACGGTGGAAGCTCGCGGGTTCCGCGACTCATATAAACAGATTCAAAAGACAGGGGCCGTGCTGCTTGGCATATCCCCAGATACTTCCAGTGCGCAAAGAAAGTTCGCTGATAAGGAAAGTCTCCCCTTCCCTCTATTGGCCGACGCCGAAAAGAATGTCGCCAACGCCTATGGCGTACTGGTCGAAAAGAACATGTACGGCAAGAAAGTTAAGGGCATTGCACGCACGACCTTCATTATCGGGCCGGATGGCAAAATCGAACACATTTTTGAGAAGGTCAAACCCGATGGGCATGCCGAAAATGTGCTGACCTACCTCAAGGACTCGGCGAAAGCCAATGCCTGAGGCCGAACCCGGTTGGAACGATCCGAAAGTGCATAAACCGGCTGTGGTTACGCCGGTAGCACCACCAGGCCGTTACAAGGAGAGGTGAAACTGGAGATTCGTGCCGAACAGTTGTCGTCCCCTCTGTGGTCCAGAGGCCGGAGCTTTTGCAGTCGATCCCATTCCGCTCGCGTCTGGACTTCCAGGCATGAAAGTGAGACACAGATGCTGTAGTTTTGCCCGGGAACGAAGATGTGAGCGTGACCATTGAAAATGTTCAAAACCTGACCGAACGCACCGGAATGGGGATGCGGAGTAAAGCCGTCAGGCTTGAAGCTGCCTACTCTGACAAAATCGCGAATTACTGCTTCGTGCCTGTCAGCAGGGTGGTCGACGGGCACAGCGATGCCAACTCGGCCAGGCGCGACAACAACGCCATGGTAATGACTTGTGCCCTGGATCCACAGCCGCTTCTGAACTCGTCGCGCCGCAAGAGACATTCCACATCCGCTGCAATTTACAAAGCTCTCGGCTGAGAAGGTCGTCCTGCCACATGCGCACGAAAAGTGAAAGTAGCGCTCAACCCGGATGCACTGACCATGCATCCTCCAGTATTCGCGCAGACCACGCGAGGAGGTGTCCCATGCCACAAAGGGGTCCATGGGATGTTCGGAGCATCCTAGTATTCTGCCGGCGATTTGTCGATGACAAATCCCGGAGGTCTTCCGGAGAAGAGCGAAATGAACAAACTTGGTCCGTGCTGTGCCGGATGGAACTATACTTCCTTGTTTCTCGTATCATGCTCTGAGGAACTTGTGTCGACCCTGCTGGTCAGGAGGGGATATGCGTGGCGTCATAAGAATCGTTCCCGTTTCTGCTGTTCTGCTATCCGTCGCTACATTCGCGGTCGCCCGAGCCAATGCGTTGCCGCTGAACGATCGAGATCCCGTCGTGATCGTCTACAAAGATGGCCATCGTCAAAGCCTGTCTGCAACTGAGATTGCGCGAATCGATCTGAAAGCCCCGGCGACGATTGTCTACAAGGATGGTCACCGCGAGAAACTGCGAGCCGATATCGACCACATTGAGTTTGACGAATCCTCGGCCAGCCCTTCGATGCCCGGGCGGAGCCATTACATTGGCAAGTGGGAGGTCGGCGAGGGGAACGGAAGCCACTTCTTCATCACACTTGAGGCAAACGGCGACGCCAAGAAGTCGATCGGCTCCCCGCACGGAACTTGGACTTTGGTGGACGGAGAAGCACGCATCGCCTGGGACGATGGCTGGCATGACGCGATTCGCAAGCGCGGCGCGCGCCACGAAAAGGCCGCTTTCGAACCCGGAAAGAGCTTCGATGACTCGCCCTCGAACGTGACCGAAGCACGGAACACCCAGCCCAAGCCGATCTAGGCGCCGACAGAATTCTGCTTTGCGGTTAATATTTGCTCTGCATGCCGCAGTCGAAGACGCCGGCTTCCGCGCACACGATCCAACCTCTGGATCGCTTGTTTTTCACTCGCAATCCTCGCCGGGTTGCGCGTGAACTCCTGGGCAAGTTGCTCGTCCGGGATCCTGGCGCGAGGCGCACGCGCCTCATCGCCCGAATCGTGGAAGTCGAAGCCTACTTGGGCGAAAGAGATCCTGCGGCTCACGCCGCCGCTGGCCGCACTCTGCGTAACGCCGTGTTGTTCGGTCCTCCCGGACACGCTTACGTGTATTTCATTTATGGGAATCACTACTGCCTGAATGTTTCCTGCGAGCCTGATGGCAAGGCCGGCAGCGTCCTGTTCCGCGCGCTGGAGCCGCTGGCTGGCCTTGAGTGGATGGCCCGGGCCCGCGGAATCAAATTGCATGGACCCAAGGACTTGCCGAAACTGACCAGCGGACCCGGCCGGCTGTGCCAGGCATTCGGCATCACGCGCAACCGCGACAATGGATGCGACCTGACGCTCCCGCAAAGCGGCCTTTGGCTCGGCCAGGATGCATTTAAGAGCTCCGGTATAGCGGTGACTTGCCGCATTGGGATTACCCAAGCCGCGGAAATGCCCTTGCGCTACATCCTCCCGGAAAGTGCGTTCCTTTCCGGCGGAGCGACCTACAACGGCTCTCGCAAAAGGACCTCGTGACCGCCTGGTGTTGACAGAGGGTGTAGACTATCCCGCGGGGTTCAGACAGGCCAAAAGCCTTGCCAGTCAAGGGTTTCGGCTTGCCGCGCTGGGGAATTGAAAAAAGTTGGATTTTAGCCGCACCCCTTCAGCATCACTACTCATCTGATAAACAGGAGTTTCGCGTGTCTGGTCTCGCCAGATCCCGTAAGCTGCTGGCGCTACTGCTTCTGTTCGGAACGACAGCTTCATTGCAGGCGGCCGATGGCGGCGGAATTGTCACTAATCCGGACTCCACTTCCTATATCCTCGTCGGTTTTGTTGGGGGATTCGTACGTCACGACAATCAGCATCACGGTCCGGTCATCGTGGCCGAGCGTCTCAGACACGAGTCCCCAAAAGATACCCACATCCAGGTTTTTGAAAACCGTCATCGCCGGAAAGCCTACAAAACAATCGTTCACCTCCTGGATCGGAACAAAGATGGAGACCTGAGCACTGCGGAAAAGAGGCAGGCGCGAATTATTCTGTTTGGCCAGAGCTGGGGAGCATCAGCCGCAGTCACGCTGGCCAATGATCTGAACCGGATCGGAGTTCCTGTCTTGTTGACCGTCCAGGTAGATAGCGTAGCCAAGCCATGGCAGCATGACGATGTCATCCCGGAAAATGTGGCTGCGGCTGTGAATTTCTACCAACCGCATGGCCTGGTCCACGGACGTCGTACCATCCGGGCCGCGGATGAAGCAAAGACGCAGATTCTCGGAAACTACCGGTTCGACTACCAACAGAGCCCCGTCCGGTGCGAAGGGCTGTCGTGGTTCGACCGAACCATCATGCCCGACCACATGCAGAGCGAATGCGACCCCACCCTTTGGGGTCAAGTGGAAACGCTGGTACAGGAGCACATGCAATCGGAGCCGCTCAGCCTCGCCACGAATCCCGAAAAATAGTGAACTGTTTCAGTTCTGATTGCCGACAAGGAGATTGTCGATCAGCCGGGTTGTGCCTACGTAGGCAGCTACAGCAACAAGCGCACCGCTCGAGACGTCGTCAACGGCATCGAGAGTATCTGGACCCACGATTTCGAAATAGTCCAGTCGAACGCCCGCCTCGCGTTCGAATTCTTTGAGTCCCGCTGCGACGAGCCTGCTGGCCATCCGCTCTCCGCGCTCAATCAAGCTCTGCACTCTTCCGAGTGAACGATGCAGCACGAGGGCCTGCTTCCTCTGCTCGGGATTGAGATAGGCGTTTCGCGAGCTCATCGCCAAACCATCCGGTTCGCGGACGATGGGGCAGACGACAATCTCAACGGGCAGATTCAGGTCGCGCACCATTCGGCGGATGATGACCACTTGTGCCGCGTCCTTCTGTCCGAAGAACGCAGCGTCGGGCTCGACGATGTGAAACAGTTTCGAGACGACCGTCGTGACCCCGCGGAAATGTCCGGGACGGGAACGGCCATCGAGTTTGCTGCTCAATTCCTCGACAATCACCCAAGTCAGTGCACCGGCCGGGTACATTTCTTCTACCGAGGGTGCAAACAGAAGTTCTACCCCTTCGTTTTCTAAGAGCCGGCAATCGCTCTCGAAGGAGCGAGGATACTTCGCCAGATCTTCCTTGGGTCCGAACTGGGTGGGGTTCACGAAGATCGAGGCGGCGACAAGGTCACTTGAGGCACGAGCCGCGCGCACAAGCGACAGATGCCCTTCATGAAGTGCTCCCATGGTGGGGACAAATCCAAGGCGTTTGCCCGCGAGTTTCGCAGCGCGCGTGGCAGACCTCATTTCGTGGATGGTCGTGCAGACTTTCAAGCGATGTCGTTGATGCCGGGTTGTGCGGTCACGCTGAGGGCACCCAGTTCACCGTAATGTGGGCGTTTTCGAGAATCCCGCCCAGAATGCCCTTGTTACGCCGAATGCCGATCCTGTCCTGCTCGGAGGTCGCCCCGCTGCTCTCAGCGGCCGCTACGACCCGGCCATAAGGCCAGTTGGATGCAGGCAACTTTGCAAGTGCGGGCAACAGCTCGTCCGGCTTCAGGATAATCTCCGCGCTGTCCGCGACATCGAACAATGCTATGCCGTCCGGGCGAACGATCAAGTACGGATTCCGCCAGTTCTTCATATCGTGAATCCCGTGAAACCTGGCAGAATCCGCTGGGGGAATGGCCTGCAGTATTGTCTGGGGGTCGGGCGCAGATGGTGCATCCGGCTTGGAACAGGCCAGCATGCTCGCGAGTAAAAGCAGCAGCCAGAACACACGCGGAGAGATCACTATCGGTAATACCTCGCTGCCGCCGGTATGTCGTTCTTCACAGCCCACACCAGGGCGACAACCCAGCCGATCACGCTCCAGCCAAGAAACAGGTTTAGCAGGAAAATGGCGAGGAGGTCGCGCTTGCTGCGGCCCAGTGCCACGATCGACGGCAGAAAATACATGACAAACGGAATGCCGAAGCCGAACCCGAAGAACGGGAAGAAGTGAATCAGCGAGAAGAGCATAGCCACCTCCACAGGCTAGCACCAAGGACCATCACGGCCAATCCGGGCCTCCCGGATTCAGTCCCCGGAGCACCCCCACAAGAAAGTATACGCAGGCCCGCAGGTCGAGGTTCCAGCCGACAAGTTGTGGGAATCGCTGCGAATAGCGTGATCCAGCTTATCGTCCCATGGCGCGCTTCCTGGCTAAGACCGTATCCAGCGCAGCTTTGGTCTCTCGCGGCAGATGATACGACTCTGCGTCTGAGGGATATTGATGCGAGCGCACATCGGCGCGGAATTCCTGCACAGCACGAGTAATCAGCTCGGCAGCATCGCCGTAACGGCGGACAAATTTAGCCGCACCTGCAAAGGTCAGGTTCAGGATGTCGTGGAAGACAAGTACTTGGCCGTCACACTCGGGGCCGGCGCCGATCCCGATGGTCGGGGTGCTGACCTCGGCGGTGACCATCGCCGCGACTTCGCGGGGAATGCCTTCCAGGTAGAGGCATGCCACGCCGGCACGATCGAGTGCCACAGCATCGCGCATGAGCTGCTCGATGCCGCTCAGGTTCTTTCCCTGCACTTTGTATCCACCCATCACGTTGACGGATTGCGGGGTGAGACCAATGTGCCCGGCGACAGGTATTTCGGCGTCGATAATGCGGCGAATCAGATCGGCACGCCGCTCTCCGCCCTCCAGCTTCACGACCTCAGCGCCACCTTCCTTCACGAAGCGGGCGGCGTTCTGAATGGCATCTTTAAGGTCTACTTGATACGAGCCGTACGGCATGTCGGCGACCAGTAGCGCGTTCTTTACGCCGCGGCGCACGGCTTTCACGTGATGCAGCATCTCGTCCATGGTGACCGAGAGCGTGTTCTCGTAGCCGAGCATGGTCTGCGCGAGAGAGTCTCCCACCAGCACCATGTCGATGCGAGCCTCGTCCACCAGGCGCGCGGTGGCGTAGTCGTATGCAGTCAGGCAGGTGATGGGTTCGTGCCGGAGTTTCTGATCCCGCAGGGACGCGGTTGTGACTTTTCGGCCGGAACCGTCGAACGGGCCCCCGCCAATGGGAGTAATGCTCATGATGTCCTCCAGTGCCCTTCCGCCTCTGGCGGATAGAGCCTGTTACGCATCGTGGCGTCTACATCTTGGATGACGCTGAGGGTATTCTAGAGATAAAAGAAATGGGAGTCGATACCCAGTCTACCGTCCCTTTGTTTTCAGCGACTTCGAAGGATCGGTCTCCATCGTCTAGTCCAGGAATGCACGCGATCAGTGCAAATGTAAGACATTATTGATACCATCTTACTACTTACTACCGTCTTACATTTGGGCTATCCTTCTTACATGGAGACATACCCAATTCGAATCAGTTCCAAAGGACAAGTCATAATTCCCGCCAAAATCCGCAAACGCCACGGCTTGGTTACGGGCACTCGTGCAATGTGGACCGAGGATCGAGGTCAGCTTATTCTGACTCCGATCTCCACTCAGCGATTGAAGCAAATCAGGGGAATCTTGAAACCCCGGCCCGGCCAACCTTCGGCCTTCGACGGTTTGTTCGAGGAGAGGGAGCGAGAACGGCGGAGAGAGAAGTAAATGCCGCGTGGGCACCGCAAGCCAGGTCGCTGCTACGTTCTCGACGCAAATGCTCTGGTCGGATACTTCGAGGATCGAACTATTGTGGCGGACAAAGTGGAGCAATTGCTGCAAAGTGCGCTTTCGCGGGATCTTCCATTGCTGATTTCAGCTGTGAATTGGGGAGAGGTTTTCTATATCGAATGGAAGTGTCAAGGTGAGTCCGGTGCCCGCGAAGCCGCGGCACGCCTCAATGAATTGCCCATTGCTGTAATTCCTGCAGACGTCGACCGCGCAACTCGCGCCGCGACTCTCAAGCAGAAACACAATCTCTCATACGCTGACGCTTTCGCCGCGGAATTGGCAATCGAGCGGGCAGCATGGCTGGTCACAGCGGATCCGGAGTTTTCCAAACTGGGGAAGCAGCTATCGGTGTACGCGCTGCCTCGTCACGAACAGTGAGGTTATCTTGAACTTCGACTGACACCTCTTGCCCTATGCTCCCACTGCTTCTTGCCCACCCAGAGGCAGGAAGTACTGAGTTCCCTTGATCGGCTCGGTCACTTTGCGCAGCAACTCCTGCAGATCTTCATTGCGGTCGACGAAATCGATATCCGACGTGTTCACAATCAGCAGATCTGATGATGTGTAATGAAAGAAGAAGTGCTCATAGGCTTTAACCACTTCCTCGAGATATTCGTCGTTGACCGCCTTTTCGCCGGGGGCGTTCTTCTTCTTGAGGCGCTTCCTTAAGACGTCTGGCGTGGCCTGCAGGTAAATAACGAGGTCGGGTGTGGGCAGCTGCTCGCGAAAATAGTTGTAGTAGCGATTGTAGGTATCGAGTTCCTGATCCGTAAGGTTGAGGCAGGCAAACAGCTTGTCTTTCTCAAAGATGAAATCGGCCACAACGGTCCGCTGCGACCGGGGACCTAGATCAAGCGCATGCAACTGTTCGAAGCGCTGCACCAGGAATGCGAACTGCGCCTGAAAAGCCGCGCCGCGCTCTCCCTCATAGAAAGCTCCGAGAAAGGGATTTGCTTCCGGCTCCATGACGCGTTGCGCATTGAGCCGCTCGGCCAAGATGCCAGCCAGCGTGCTCTTGCCCACCCGGATGGGGCCCTCCACAGCTATGTATCGGGGAAGTTCGAAAAGATTCGCCATTGGCTCGCGATAATTCGGAAGAGGCAGGATATCTCGGAAGCGTCTCAGAGGCAATTGCAGGAAGAGTTAACAGTAGTCACTGATCGTCGACATTTTGGGCGGTCGTTGGATCGGGGCTGATCCTGCACGCCGTGGGTTTTACAACAAAGTGGGAATGAGCGCAGTTAGAATCCATGCATGCTCGGAACGTTCGTTGGAGGTACTATCGCCGCAGCCGCCATCACGGGGGGCTACCAGTCAATGGCTCCTACCGGCCAGTGGTATGGACGCACCTTCACCGGACTTCCTGCTGGAACGAAGCAGCTCGCCCTCACCTACGACGACGGCCCCAACGACCCGCATACGCTGCGCCTGCTGGAAGTACTCGCGCGCCACAACGTTCGAGCAACCTTCTTCCTCATCGGACGCTATGCAGCCCAGCGGCCAGACATCGTCCGCGAAGTTGTGAAAGCCGGACACATCATCGGCAATCACACCTTCACGCACCCGTTGCTGATCTTCAAAAGCGCCAAGGAAACTTACAACGAACTTACCCGCTGTCGCGCTGCCATTTCCGATGCCGTCGGCGAGCAGTCCAATCTTTTTCGCCCGCCTTTTGGCGGACGTCGCCCTGCAACCCTGCGTATTGCTCGCAAACTAGGCCTCCAGCCAGTCATGTGGAACGTCACTGGCTATGATTGGAACGCTCCTCCTGCAGCGGTAATTGAAGGAAAGGTCTCCCGGCGGATTCGCGGTGGCGACGTGATTCTTCTGCACGATGGCGGCCACAAGCAGATGGGCGCAGATCGAGCCCAAACGGTAATTGCAACCGATCACCTGATCACCCGCTATAAGTCCGAATGGTACGCATTCGCAACCATCCCCGAAATGCTTGCGGACGTGTGAGTAATGTAGAATGCCGCGCATCACTCAAATTGCTTCAAAACATCATCCGCAAGGAACTCCCCATGAAAATGAAGCAAGTGGTCATTGCAGCGCTCGCTCTGGTTCTCTGCGTGCCCGCCGTAATAGCAGGCAGCGGGGAGGATGTCAGTGCTCCCGTGCGCCAATTCATCGACGGGTTCAACACGGGCAACGTTCAGTCGGCTTTTGCAGCTTATGCCACCGGCCCCATCACGATTGTGGACGAGTTCGCACCTCATATATGGACCGGTCATGACGCTGCCCAACAGTGGGCCGATGCGTACGACAAACATGCACAAGCCACGGGAGTGACCGACGGAAAGGTGACCTACGGCAAGCCCACACGCGCGGAAATAGACGGGGATGTGGCGTATGTGATCCTGCCGACCGTCTACCTCTACAAGGAGCATGGAAAGTCCTTGCAGGAGGAGGGACAGATAACGGTCGTACTGAACCGCGACGCTGGCCGCTGGAAGATTCGCAGCTGGACGTGGAGCGGGGTGAAACCTCACGCGGCGGAGTAGAAAGAGTCTGAGATCGATTCGCGATGAGTGCCATCGAGCCAGACCGAGATCAGGGAGGAGTACTTGAAAGCTGTAGGCGGCCATCTTA